>Ga0116229_10013151_pt1 | contig 11758 bp, 13 predicted proteins | sample S1TSphgellanicum_3_FD_87313 | JGI IMG/M metagenome (GOLD analysis project Ga0116229, IMG submission 87313) | Host-associated microbial communities from peat moss isolated from Minnesota, USA - S1T2_Fc - Sphagnum magellanicum MG | ecosystem: Host-associated > Plants > Peat moss > Unclassified... | reverse complement strand
GATGCCGACGCCAACGCTCCATACGTTCACGTCGGAGCGGCGCGAGGGCCTCGGCATCGCGCCTTCGCTACCGTTTTACGAGGAAGCGACCTACTGGGATCCGTCGTGGACGACGATCGCCGGGGCCGTTCAAGTGACGAATCTTTCCGACTGGACGCGCTCGATGGAACTCATCGGTTCGGGAAAGCTCATCTCTCGCGCGTCGTTCGCAGATGCGCTGGGACCTAAACTCGTCGGATTCGGGCACACGGAACCGGGATGTAGCGCGTGTCGGCGCATGACGACCGCGTTCAACTACGGACTCGGAATCATCAACGTCGGATCGTGGACGATACAGAACAAAGCATTTGCCGGCAGCGATGCGAGCGTCGGCTATCTCCGGTCTGGTCGAATCGCGATTTCCGTCGTCGCGACGTACCGACCCGCAGCGTTCGATTCAAAAGGCAATCCCGCATACGCAACGCAAAAAATCTTTGCTCTGCTCGTCGAGGCCGTTGCGCCATCGACCTTGCCCGCCGGGGTTCCGTAGGGATCCCTATTCGCCGTGACGGCGATAGCGACGGGTTCGTGCTCTCTCGTGATCGGCGACGGTGATAACGGCAGCGATCTCGCACCATCACAATTTCTCGATCGCGGTCAAGCTGGTGACGGCCGCGTTTGAGAATAGCGACTAAGCCGACATTTGGGGTTTTAGTCCCGTTCTTCTGGGATTCGCATCACTCTTGGGCCAAGATCCCGGAGATTTGGTTCATCCCGATCCATCATAAGGAGCACCCTTATTTGATGGGCATTCGCGATCGATTAGCTTCCGAGCTAATCGGCCTGACAGCGTCCTAAAATGAAGACGGCAGTAAGTTAGGGTAGGGTTCACGCCACGCCTCTTGTTAAGATCCGAGAAACGGTCATTGGGGAGACGCCCGCGATGCGCTTCGCTTCGAGCAGACGCCGAACGGTAAGGGCAATATCCCCGAATTCGGGACGGTCACGAACGAGACGGACTTTCATTCCCTGCTCGCGATGAGTCCGTACGCACACGTCACGGACGGCACGGCTTATCCGGCATTCATGATGACGACGGGTCTCAACGATCCGCGCGTCGCCCCGTGGCAGGTTGCGAAGTGCGAAGCGCGCGTTCAAACGGCATCGACGAGCGGCAAGCCCGTCCTCTTGCGCGTCGACGAAAACGCCGGGCACGGCTTCGGCGATTCGACGGACGCGCAATACGCCGAGCTGGCCGACGTGTTCGGCTTCATCCTCTGGCAAGAAGGTGCCGAGCCCCTCCCGCCAAGCGCCCAACCAAACACGTGAGCGAAGACTGTTTTGCGACTCTGCTTACGGCAGGCTCGTTTCTCGCCATGGTCGTGACGGGGACCATCGCGCTCGCCGATGCGTTCGACGGCTCGCTTTCGTGGGCGTACGAATTCGTGTTGGCGATCGCGTGTGGCGCATCGTTCGTGACGCTCTTACCGTCGAGCGATGGACTCTAGCGCGCGGCGCGCTTCCCTCGACGGAACTCAATGAGCGATGCTGGTTAGTTCCGAGGCACCCTCGATGTCGAAGCGCGTTACCAAGTCGCCATCAAATTGAAGGCGTCTAACGAGGTCCGCGCTCTCCGGCATCTCAAACGTTGGCTTTCGCTATTTCCACCGATCTCCGGGCTGCTGCACGAAATTTGCGAAAACATAGCGCCACGGAATAATGAGATAGAATGGCAGAACCAAGAGGCACGCTTGAATCGTCGCACCCAGGTCGTCGTCGATCGCACCGTGACGTAACCAAACCGGAAGAGCGACCGCTACCAACCAGATCGTTTTCCAGGTCACCTCATAGATCAGCAAAGGCAGCATCTTTAGCGGATAGCGAAGCCCGAAGATGGCCAGAATCGGCAACGCAGCTATTAAGCTCGTGCCGATCCCTCTCCAAGGGCTGAGCGTTAGCGCCCACGGTTGGTGGTGAAGCAACGCCGGCCAGACGCTCGTGCTCAGGCCAACAACGAGAAGCAGATATGCGCCTCTCAGAAGATACAGGTGGAGTAGTGAGACGTCCCGCGATGCAGCACGAGGCGCGGGGACGGCCGCTAGGATTGAAGCCATGAGTACTTCCCCTTCGGAATGGCGCATATACCGGCCAACTCGCCCGGTTGTTTCGATTATCGAGCGGCGGCGTCGAGCGCGGTCGATGCCCTCGTGAAGCGGCCGGAATACGATCGGCTCTGCGCGAAACGGTCGTTCGCTATGGACAATCCGGCTATGCTCGGTTCGTTCTTTCGATTTCGCTCGTTTCGCGCGGCCAATACGGCAGCCGAACGAGCTCTCACGACGCTATGCGGACGTGGTGCGAAATAGGTATGAGATTCCGGGCTGTCGTTCTTCTCGTCGCAAGTGCCGTATGTAGCACGAGGCCCGCGTCCGCGCAAACGCCGTCGTTGTCTCGCTCGCTTCAGCTCGACATCGATTCGTATCTCGTCGCGCGCGCGAAGGCCGAAACGATCTCCGCCGTGTCGCTTTGCGTGAGTATTCCCGGCGAACCGGATATTTTGCTGACGAGCGGCAACACGAAGATCGGCGGACGAACGCGCGTGACGCCGGCGAATCTCTGGGATATCGGAAGCAACACGAAAGCGTTTACGGCGATCGAGATCCTTCAGCTCGAGGCGGCGGGGAAGCTCTCGATCGATCAGACCGTCGGACGTTGGCTGCCGCAGTACCCGCTGTGGAAGGACGTTTCGATTCGCAGCCTGCTCGACATGACGAGTGGGATTCCAACATACGACGCCGTGCCCGCGATGCTCGCACGTTATTCGAAAGACCCGCAGCATAACTTTACGGCGAAGGAGCTGATTGCGTACGTCTATCCGGGCGACGGACGTGCACCTCCGAAATCACCGGGCTACCTGTATTCGAACACGAACTACATCCTGGCGCAGCTCATTATCGAGCGCGCATCCGGAAAGAGCTTCACGAGCGCGATCGAAGAGTTGATCAACTCGCAGCCGTATCTTCGCGATACGTATTACGCAGCGGATCGATTTTCATCAGCCGTGCTCGATCGTCTCGTTTCCGGGTATTTCGCGAGCACGGATGAGGACAACGCCGGGCTCGCTCCGGTGCTCGGACAAGACGTGAGTCGCCACAGCGCGTCGTGGAAGCAGGCGGCGGGCGGAATCATCTCGCGGCCCGCGGATCTCGCGCACTGGGCGCGCGCGCTGTACACGGGCGCGCTCGTACCCGCGAAACAACAAGCGGAGCTCGAGAAGATCGTGTCGCTGAAAACCGGCAAGCCGATTTCCGACGTCTCGGAAGCGGAGCCGCGCGGCTTCGGGCTCGGCATCGCGAGAATGATGGTGCCGAAGCTCGGCACCATCTGGTGGTACGAAGGTGAAACGCTCGGCTATCGGATGGTCCAGGTGTATTTCCCGAAGCGGAACGTCGTCGTGACGTTCGGTCTCAACAGTCAGCCGACCAAGAAGGACGATCACGTGCCTCAACTCGTGCAGTCGCTCTACGACACGCTCCACGCATTCGGAAAAGTGTAGCGACTACTCGCTATCCCGCGCTTTCAAGTCCGCGCGCTTTTCTCCGATCGACTTCGCGGTGCTCGCCCGCTGGCCGTTGAGTTTATGCGGTTTGCACCGCAAGCAGCCGCCGTTGCGCGGACGCTTGCGCTTGTAATTCGCCATCGTACCGGCATTTATTCGGCGCCGGCGGTCACCGTTGCTGCCGGTGCGGGATCGCCCGCGAGCGAGACGCTTGCCGATGGGCACGCGGCGGACAGCAATCCCTGTAATCGGGCGATGTCGTTGTCGGAAGCCGCGCCCGGCGGGATGAGGACGTGGCGATAGACGGCGATCGGACCGCTGTACGCGCCGGGCACGATCTTCTCGAACAGCAGGTCGATGCTGCGCGGCTCTCGTTCGTCGATCGTGGCCTCGACCAGATAGTTCGAGACGGTCAGCCACTGCGTGTACGTCCCTTCGGTGTAGATTCCGCTCGAACCGAAGTACGATTCGGGTTTCGCCGACGCGATCAGCCGGCGGAGCCGGGCCGGAGCTGCTTTCGCGTACCAATTCGAAATCTCGATCATCACGCCCATGAGGACGAAGAGCGCGCAAAGATAGCCCGTCCTCCACGCGATCGATCCCGGATCGAAGAGATAGACGCCGCCGACCACCAGAACCACCGGAAGAACGATCCGCTTCCAATCGCGACGCCACACCCAATGCGGCGGAGTCGCGACGAGTCGCGCGACCTCGGTGTCGGTCCACGCCTTCCATTGTTCCGGCGTATACGTCCAATGCACCCACGAGTCGCTTTCGACGGACGAGAGCGACCGGTCGAAACCGAGCGCGGCGATATAGCCCGTGATGAGGAGAATGATGCCGAGAAACCCGAGCATGCCGGCCACGACGCCGACAGCGATTTTCCAATCGCCGGGCACGAGAACGGCGAGCAGCCCGAGGACCGAGAGGCTCCCGAAGAACCAACGTACGTACGGGATCAACTTCTCGCGGTGGACGCGCACGAGCCTCGCCCCCGGCGGCAACGCTGGTACCTTCGGCGTCGAGGCCGCCATGATAATCCAAATAAAGAAGATCGTTCCGGCGAGCACGGCGAGCGCCAGCGTCGTCCCCGAAACGGCCGGCGAGCTTTTCGCCGTGAGGTTCACTGCGGCGAGCATGATGCCGACGACGACGGCGGCGCCGATCACGATGGCCACGATAAAACGAAGCGTCGCCATGCGCGAATAAAGCGGGTTGCTACGCCACGCGGCCCACGCCCCGACGACGCTGAGGAGCGAAAAGATCGCCAAGTACATACGCTAACGATGCCCGATTCGGGCGACGTGCGGTATGGGCGAAAACCCTACTCTTTATCTACTTATCTACGCCGTCAGCAAGCGCGCGAGCTCGCTCGCGACCGCATCGAGGGGAGCCGTTCCGCCCTCGGCACGACAGAGAATGAGCGCGCCCTCCATGCCCGCGAGGGTCGCGATCGCGATCGCGCCGGCGCGATCCGGCGGTACCCCCGTGGCTTCGAGCTGTCGGGCGAGCATGTCGACCCACGACCGGAAGATCGCTCGCACGACGTCCATCAGCGGTCCGTCGCCGACACTTTCGTCGATCGCAACGCCGGCGACGCTACAGCCCGAGGCGCCGTTCGACGCGAGGACCACGCGCCGCCACATATCGACGAACCGCCCGAGTACGGCCTCGGGCGTCCGTTCGGTGCCGGCACGTAGGTGCGCCAGGACGCGCTCGGAGGTCCAGCGGATCGCGTCTTCGGCGAGCTGCGTCTTCCCCTCGGGGAAGTGGTGGTAGATCGACCCGCGGGGCGCGCCACTCGCTTCGAGGACGTCGGAAAACGACGTCGCGCTCAGCCCGCGCGCCGCGATGAGCGCTGCCGCGCTCTGAATCATCCGCTCCCGACTGCTCCCCAACGGCGCCCCCTTGACTATGACGATCAGTATAGTCCATACTACGGCTGACGCCTATGATGGTCGTCATAATTCGAGGAGAACGCTCTCATGCCGATGATCGACGTGTACGCCGCCGCGGGGACCTTCGCCGAGAAGGGTCGTCTCGCGAAAGACCTCGCGAACGCGATGATGCGCTGGGAGAAAGTCCCACCGATCGCACTGTTCGCCGACAATACGGCGGCGTTCGTGCACGAGCTCGCAGCCGATGCGATCGCCGATGCGAACGGCAACGGAAACCACGTGCGGGTCCAGATACTCACGCCCGTCGGCGTGCTCGATCGCGAAAAGATGCTCGGCTGCGTCGCGGAGATGACCGAGATCGTCGTAACCGCCGCCGCGGACCCGACGCTACGCGAACGGACGTGGATCCTCATCACCGAATCGCCGGATGGCGGTTGGGGAATCGGCGGTCATGCGTTCACGCGCGCGGAAATCGCCGACGCCGCCCGCAAGGCGCTCACGAAAAGTTAGTCGGCCGCCGGCTGGAGCCCGGTGACGCTCGCGAGCAGCGCGCGCTGTTTCGGTGTCGATGTTTCGAACACGACCGTGTGACTGCGCGCTCGCCACGCGTCGGCGGCGCGTTCGAGCCGGCAGAGCGCGTCCCAATGAATTTCACGCGCGCTTGCGAGCGAGATGATGATCAGAAACGTCATGCCGGCGAGCGCGCGGGTTCGCACTTCCTCGACGAGTCGCCGGCTTTCCGGCTCGTCGAGCCGCACGCAGGCTTGGACGGAGACGACTTTCGAATCTTCGACGAACGTATCCATGCAGCTATACCTGCCATGCGAACCTAAGAAGACGCTCGTATGCGCCTGAGATTCGCAATAGGTTTCGATCGCGGTCGGCCGAATGGCCAGCCCTCATGCGGTATATCGCCGTCTCGTTCGCCCTCGCTGCGCTTCTGAGTCCATCGATCGGCGTCTCGCAAACGGCTGCACCGAGCGCCACGCCGGCACCCGCGGTAACGCCGACACCGACCGCGTACCCGCCGGCACCGACGTCGACGGCGAGCACCACCTATTTCGGAACGGTCGTTCGCGACCCGTATCGTCCGCTCGAAGAGATCGATGCGCCCGCGACCAAGGCGTGGATCGCGAGCGAGAACGCGATCACGCACGCGTACCTCGACGCGGTTCCAGCGCGCACGGCGATCGCGGCCGCGTATCGTAAACTCGATAACGTGCCGCGTACGTCTCCCCCGTACCGCGAGGGCAAGCGGTACGTCTTCACGCACAACACGGGCCTGCAAACGCAGAGCGTCTATTACATCCGCGATTCGGAGAACGGGCCGGCGCGCGTTTTTTTCGACCCGAACCTTCTTTCGAAGGATGGCTCGATCCAAGTCTCGTCGACGAGCTTCTCGCGCGATGGATCGCTCATGGCCTATTCGACATCGACGGGCGGCGAAGATTGGCAGACCTGGCACGTCAAGGTCGTCGCGACCGGCCGGGATACGACCGATCTCGTGCACTGGTCGAAGTTTTCGGGCGCGGCATGGCAAGGGAATCGCGGCTTCTACTATTCGGGATACGACGAGCCGAAGGCGGGAAACAAGACGCTCTCGGCACTCGGCGTGCAGAAGGTCTGGTTCCATCGCTTGGGGACACCGCAAAGCGCTGACCGGCTCGTCTTCGCCTCGACCGCGCATCCGGATCGCTTCGTCGGCATCGAGACGACCGAAGACGAGCGCTATACCCTCCTCGACATCGGTACCGAAGGCACGGACGAACTGCTCTGGAAGACACGCCACGCGCCCGATACGGCGTTTCGGCCACTGACCGGTTTCGAGACCGACGTTACGTACAACCTCATCGGGAACGACGGTTCGCGCCTCTATTTTACGACGAACCTGAACGCGCCTCGTTTTCGACTCGTCGCGATCGACGTGAACGATCCCAAGCACGTCGTGCACGACGTGGTTCCGGAGAGCGGAGACAAGCTCGATAGCGTCTCGCTGATCGGCAACCGTTTCTACCTCGGATACTTACACGACTCGTATTCGCGCACCATCGTCGCGACCACGACCGGTCGGCAGATCGCGACGCTCGCGCTGCCGGGCCTCGGCTCCGGCGGCATTCCGTACGCGAAGCGTGAGGACCGCATCGCGTACTACGGCTTCACGTCGTATGCGATCCCATATCGGGTCTATCGCTTCGATACCAAGACGATGGCCGCGACGATCTATTATCGCCCGCACGTGGATTTCGACGGTGACGCCTACACTACCGAGCAACTGTTCGCGACGTCGAAGGACGGCACGAAGGTGCCCGTGTTCGTGACGCATCGCAAAGGTCTCGTTCTCGACGGCACGGCGCCGACGCTCATGTACGGCTACGGCGGCTTCGACGTTTCCGAAACGCCGTACTACTCGACCGACCGCGCGTTGTGGCTGAAGATGGGCGGCGTCTACGCCGACGTCGTGCTTCGCGGCGGTGGAGATTTTGGGGAAGCGTGGCACGATGCCGGGAGACTCGGGAAGAAGCAGAACGTCTTCGACGACTTCACGGCGGCCGGAGAGATGCTGATCGCTCGGAAGTTCACGTCGACACCGCGACTCGCAATCGACGGTGGCTCGAATGGCGGTTTGCTCGTGGGAGCGGTGCTAACACAACACCCGAACCTCTTCGGCGCGGCGATCGCGGAGCAGGGCGTCCTCGACATGCTGCGTTACCATCTGTTCACCGTCGGGAAAGCGTGGATTCCGGAGTATGGCGACGCGGATGCGAGCGACGAGCAATTCAAGTGGCTCTACGCCTACTCGCCGTTGCACAACGTAAAGCCGGGGACGGCCTATCCGCCGACGCTGATCACGACCGCCGACCACGACGATCGCGTGTTACCGGCGCACTCGTTTAAATTTGCCGCCGCGTTACAAGCAGCGCAGGCAGGGAGCGCTCCGATTCTCTTACGCGTCCAAACGAACGAGGGGCACTTCAGCGGTCTCACGACCGACGAGTCGATCGCGCTCTACAGTGATTTCTATGCGTTTCTCGTGAAGAGCTTGCAGTTCACGCCCGATCTCAAGTAGCGCGCGCCGCGTACGTAAAGCTTCCGGGCATCCACTCGCAGAGGCTGCCGTCGACCATCACGAAGCTCTCGCACCCGTCGACGTCGGCGTTGAAATCGACGTTGCGCGCCTTGGTGCGCGGCCAATCGACGTTCTTGTCGGCACGAGCCGCGGCTCGCGCTTTCGTATACGAAAACTGCGGCGATTTAGCGAGTGCGTTCAGCGTCCGCGCGAGCGTTTGTGCCTGACTCATGCCGCCGAGATTCGCGCCTCATCGCATGGTGCCCGCAAGGTAGCCCGGCAGCGCCGCGTCGAGCCGGGGCACGAAGAACCACCCGCCGTCATTCGTATGCCTCGGAATGTCGGCGTGCGCGATCCCGACCGGGGTGGGCACGTACTTTCGCGCGGCGGCGGGCGGCCGGTCCGGCGGCTGCACGTAGACGACGGTCGACGAGTTCCGAGCTTCGTGGTGCGGACGCACGAGCGAGAGGCTTCCGGATGAATCGGGCACGTACACGTTCGCACCGTCGGCGAGCGTCACGCGGTAGCCGGTCGGCCAGCCCGCATGCGTCTTCCCGATCGTGGCGTTCTGCACGGCGTAGAGGCGGCCGGCGTGGTCGCCCGCGATCGCATCGAGGCGACGCGGTAAGCGCACGCGCACCGCGAGCCCGTCGAGCAACGCGTATTGAAATGCGCGAAACTCCGCGTGCGAGAGTCCGACGAGTCGCGCGGCGTGCTCGAAGTACGCGGGACGTTCGGTCGTCGCGTACCAGATCTCCTCAGGCAAACGAATGCGATTGTCGCGCGCGGGCTCGAGCAGGTGGTCAGCGTACAGATTAACGACCATCTCGGAAGTGTAGCGCATCGAGCACTCGCTCGTTAGGCTAGGGCACCCAAGGTCCCGAGCCGCCCGGTTTAATCCGAAGGTCGTGGATCTTTTGCGCCTTCCGCATCGACCTTGGGTCCGAGTGCTCCGCCCGCTATCGTTACGGGCTGCTCTCCCGGCTTCTGCTCGAGTTCTATTTCACGGGTGTTTTCGTCGAACGTGAGCGACGTCGATCCGGACTCGACGGGTGACTTCGAAGATTCTTCCGACATGGTGTCTCCTCGCCTCGTGGGCGTCTATCGGACATGTTCCGCGATTCGGACGAACCAACCGCGGTTGGTCGTTCTCAGGAACTATTGAGCAACGTCGGATACGATGGCGCTATGAAACGCATCGCTCTCGTCGCGCTGGCTTTCGTCCTCGCGCCGGTCATAGGAGCCGCGCAGCAGGACGCACCACCGCCGGGCCCGCCGCCCGATGGTGCGCCGATGGCTGCTCCGAATCCGCAGCGCATCGCGGCGATGCGGCAGGTTCGCGAGCAGATGATGCAGCTGCGCACGCAGACGCGAACGCAGATGCTCGCGGTGCTAACGCCGCAGCACCGCACGGCGATCGCGAACTTGCTCGGCGAAGCGGCCGTTTCACCAAATCCCGATCCGCGCGTCGTGGCTCAGCGAATCGACGCCCTACTGACACGTTCCGAAGCGCAAAGTGTCGTGAACCTCGCTGCCTCGGAGCGTGTCAACGCACGCGCCATGATGGAATCGGCGCGCGCCCAGTACGTTGCGTCGTTGACGCCCGAAGAGCAAGCCCAGATGAAGGAGCGCGAAGCGAAGATGGCCGCGCGCGACTCGTTGCGCCGCCAGCCGCCCACGCCCGACCCGGGACGCGAGCTGTTACGGACGATGCTGGGCTTCGGTGGCGGCGGAATGCACGGTGGCCCGCGCGGCGACGGTGGTCCCGGTCCCGGCGGCCCTCCGATGGGTGAGCCGCACCCTTAATCCGTCAACGCTGCTACCAGTAGCGTAACGCCCCGGCGAAAAGCATCTCGAGTTCCACCGCGTCGATCGCGCTCGGCGCGTTTGCGAGCAATCTCTTTTGCGGCACCGCGCCGTCGCGCAGCGCCGGGATATCGTCGCTGCGAAACCCCACGCCTCCGATCCCGTTCGGCATGCCGGTCGCGCGCATCAACTCCTCGATGCGTCGTGCGAGAAGTTCGCCGCCGTCGCTCGCCTCCACGCCGACCGTATCCGCGCCCAAAAGTCGCGCCGCCTCGAGATGGCGCGCGGGGTTTGCGTGCGCGAGGAAACGCGCGGAAGCCGGGGCGTTGAGGATCACGGCCATTCCGTGCGGCACGATCGCTTCCGCCTGCGGATAGTCCGGCGCGCGAAACTCGCGGACGAGGCCGGCAACCGCGTACGACATCGCGTGCGGTACGTGGACGCCGGCGTTCCCGAAACCGATGCCGGCGAGCATTGCCGCGAAGAGCATTCGTTCGCGCGCTTGGGCATCGAGCGGGTCCGCGACCGCGCGCACGATGTTCGCGCCGAGGATGCGCATCGCTTCGGTCGAGGCGATGTCGGAGAACGGGTTCGCGCCCTGCGACATCGGCCGCGCGTTCGGCGTTTCCGGGCGACGGCGTTCGGTGTACGGCCGCGCCGTGTAGCTTTCGAGTGCGTGCGAGAGCACGTCGAAGCCGCTGCACGCCACGACCGTGCTCGGGAGCGTGAGCGTCACGTCGGGATCGATCACGCCGAGCGTCGGCTTGAGGCGCTTCGATGCGATGCCCGTCTTCGCGTGATGCGCGAGATAGTCGAAGATCGCGATGCCCGTGACCTCGGCGCCCGTTCCCGATGTGGTGGGGCATGCGATGTGCGGCCGTAGCGGCCCGGGGATCGGCGTCGCGCGGCCGATCGGCGCGTTCACGTACGCATCGAAGTCGGCGGGATACGTGCTGTACAGGTTCGCGGCTTTCGCCGTATCGATCGACGAGCCGCCGCCGACGGAAACGAATCCGTCGAACGCACCGTCGCGAGCGAATGCGGCAGCGGCCGCGAACGATTCGTCCGTCGGCTCGACGCGAGATTCGGCGTACACCGCAACGTCGAGGCCCTCGCCGCGCAGCGACGCGAGAACCGTGGCGACGTACGCGCTCGATGCGAGGAGCGGATCCGTGACGAGTGCGACGCGAGTCATGCCGAGATTCTTCGCGTCGCTTCCGACTTCGCGGAGCGCACCGCTGCCGTACTTCACGTGCGACGCATCGACCTCGAACGTCGTATCGCCGCCCTCGACGAATTCGTATCCCTGACAGCACAGCATGTGCGGTGTATCGGTCCCCCGTCGCCGCCGACCCTTTTCGCCAAGGAACGAGCGCGGTTCGCCCGTATCGGCCTCGGTACACGACGATTGCGAGGCAGAATGTCCGGCAAGACCGTTCCGAGCGCGAG
>Ga0116229_10013149_pt1 | contig 11760 bp, 9 predicted proteins | sample S1TSphgellanicum_3_FD_87313 | JGI IMG/M metagenome (GOLD analysis project Ga0116229, IMG submission 87313) | Host-associated microbial communities from peat moss isolated from Minnesota, USA - S1T2_Fc - Sphagnum magellanicum MG | ecosystem: Host-associated > Plants > Peat moss > Unclassified... | reverse complement strand
GTGTGTGTTGATTTTTAAGGTTTGATGTTGATCATTGGAAGTATGTTTTCATGATGTTATGAATTATTTTTTTTCAAATGTTTGGATGAGTTGTGTATGGGAATGGTAGTGCAAATAATGTAGTTGGTAGATCTTCTATGCCCCAATTTTGGTCACACTTTCTCTTATGCATAAAAACACCAATGTTGGGTGGTTCTTGACCTTTATAAAAAAACCTATGGTTTTGGGTTTTTTTAAATAAATTAGAATGGTTCCAGTCCCTCAACCGCTTGAACCCTAGATCCAAGTTCTTGGAAATGAAATATTCCAAGTTCTAATTCTAGAAATCAAACATGGTTCTAGTTTTAAACAACTTGGTTTAGTTCTTAAAAACAAATATTTTAGGTTCTAGTTTTGGAAATTAAACCCAATTCCTATTCCCAGCAACTTGGTGTGACATCATTGGTTAACTATTAGATAAACCATGGTTCCAAACCTTTTTTCCCCAAAATAAATATTTTCAAAAAGTCTAGTTCCAAATTCCAAAATGGGGTCCAAGTTGGGTTCCAAAATTGGATCCAATTTGAATCATGGTTCTAGTTCCAATTTTGAAAATTAGATCCAATTCCAATTTAACTTTTACTAACTAGAACTAAAACCAACAATCCTAAGTGGCCAAACTAGGTAACCACCCAACATTGATAAAAACCAATGCCATCAATATTAAAAGAAAAGTACCAATTTGTGACTTCAATTTGTGACTATAAAATAGTTGCAAATAACATTTACAACTAAAATGGTTTTTAATTGCATAAGTGAAGTCGCACCCAACATTTAGTCATCACAAATCATGACTCAACATGATGTCACCAAATGGACCATGGATGATGTATATGGTCAACATATACATGTTCATCCTTTGACCATAGTTGCAATTGTCAAATATCCACACATTATTTGCCACATGTTTTAAATTGATGTAATTTCAAAACAATGATTTTAAATGTTGAAAAATTCCATGCCATCAAATTCCAATGACTTGTGATGGTGCCACTTGGCAATACCAACATCCACCATGTGGCATTGTGAAGAATTTTGAGTGAAAATTCTTTTATTATTCAAACATTGATCTTGGCCATCCATTATGAACATTCATTTTAGATGGTCATAAATTATGACACATGGTGCAATTGAAGTTTGCCACATGGCATATTTAATTATATTTTGGAAAAAAATCAAATGAATTTATGTGAGTAAGTAGGTGTCACAAATGTCAATGTCATCATATGAATGTTCATCTAGGACTTTTAATGAACTTGTACCTGATTTTAAATTTAGTTTCAATTCACTCTCGATTAACTTACAATTAAGTTTTAGTTCACTTTTAATTAATTGTTAGTTCATTTTTAGTTAAATCCTAATTCATTTTTAGTTAACTTTTAGTTCACTTCCAATTCACTTCTAATTAACTTTGAATTCACTTTTAGTTAAAGGGATAAGCATGGTAAAGTAAGCCAAAAAAATATCCCACTAATGAAGAAAAATAAAATTCTCAACTTTGGAGGTTAAAAAGTAGGACACAGTCTTTGAAAAGTAGCATTTAAACTACATGAGCACAAGTAATATGACATGAAAAAGTTTTTAAAAGCTTAAAAATTTGTGTTTACTTTTTTTCCAACCTATTTTCACTCAGTTTTCTTCATTTGCTGTTGTTGTCTTATTTTGCACAAAATAAACATAAAGTATAATCATGACCTTTCATTTTTTTAATTCATTTTTATGGCTCCTTCAAATAATGTTTAAAGCATGTTTTCCCATGTTATAAACACAAATATATTTGTAATTCATAGTGAAAAGTAGGTTTTTAGTGCTCCAAATTTACATAAGGAAAAACTTACTTTTGAAGGGCTTAACATTGTCCTAATTGAAATATTTAAGTTTCAAAAAATGTGTATCTATATGCTTGATAGCTCAAACATTAATAACACATCATTTGAATAGTTTCATTTTGAAAAAGTACCAAATATAAGCTTGTAATAAATAAATGAAATAACCAAATAATAATATAAATTGGGGATGAGCATATATGGTTTATTTAACATGGCCAATACACCCCAAAATTTATAACATTGGTAAAAAGACTAAAATTCAAAAATTCAAAATCTATTTTTCATATACTATTTTTTTTGCAGCAAGGATCACCAATTAGTCTACTTTTGCATGTTGTGCCCTTAAGTCCTAGTTCACTTTTAATTAACTTTCAATTCACATTTAGTTCATCTCTAATTAACTCTTAATTCATTCTTAATTGAGTTCTAATTCACTCAAAGTTCACACATGAGTGCACATGGGCACACACAGGTGAACATGGGCCACATGTGTGGGTTGGAAGTGTTTGAAAACCTTTTTTGAGCTAGGTGCCCAATGGGTATAAATAGAAGTAGAATTCCTATTTTTTGAATTTGTTCAACACTAGTTTTGGGTACGTTTTCGTGTCACAACCTTGTTATGTTCTTGTTTTGTTCATGTAATAAAATCTTGTTGGATTCTTGTCTTACACATATCATGTTTTTGTTCCTGATTTTTTTGTTTCGGATTTGGATTTGGAATTAAACCTACCTTTGTTCTAATTTTGGTTGAGGAAATCTTGTACACTTGGTTGTTTTTGTGCCTGTGACAATAGGTAAGTAGGTACATAAGCCTATGTAAGTAGGCAAGTAAGTAAAATTATGTAGGTAAAACAACCTACTTACTTATTTACATAAGTAATTTAAACTTACGTATCTATTTATTTACCTAGGTAGATACGTAGGTAGGTAATTTCAATCTCTTTTTTTCCTACTTATTTTTTAATGATATGGTGTGTGATCACAAAATGTTTGGTGTGATCATGAAAGATAAGATTCTCCGAAAGTTTGATTGCATTTTGATTATCACACATGAGTACAATTGGTTTTATTGTATACACAATTTGTAGCTCATGAAGAAGTTTCTTCAACCGGATAGTTTTTTTGGCTCCATTATTTAATGCCACATATTCTATTTCTGTAAATGAAAGGGCAGTGCATGGTTTTTTTTTGCTTCTCCATGTAATAAGGTTTGAACCAAGTTTGAAAATGTAATTTGTAATGGATTTTCTATCATGTAAGTGCCCAAACCAATTGGCATTTAAGTATCCAAATGAAATATTATCCTCCCTTGGCTAATAACAAATCTTAAGATCTAAAGTACTGTTAACAACCAAAAGAGGATGGTAGGGACGATGGATGAATGTGAAAAAGAACTATGGACAGAATTTTGAAGCATGAAGTGGCATCAATAACTTTATCTAGGACATGGCAAACACTTAAAAATTTAACTATGTTGAAACATGCATGGGGGAGAACATGGAAAAGAAAAAAGGTAGGCTAGAAGACATTAGTTTTTTTTGGCTTATTTAGGAAGATTAGGAAAAAACATAGTAGAGTAGAACACCTCCACACTTGTGGTTGGGTTGTGAAATTAGTGCATTGTTGTTCATATTTTGTAAAATAAGTAAAGGTGCATGTGTGTGAATTTTCTATTGTGTTTTTTGGCTAGTAGGTTGCCAAACAAGTACCATTCGAAGTTCATTAAAGTCAAGGTTGTTGTAACAAAGTTATTGTCACAAGGCTGTTGAAAAGGGACTATAACTTAGGGCCCACAAGGGCCTAGTCTACCTTCTTGTCTATATTTGTTTTTTTTCACTTTATTTTAGTGACTAAGGACTTGACAATAACAATGTGGTATGTTATATGTACCTTTGATGTATTGAAACAAATGTTCAATATCACATCCAAATAATGGATTTAAAGCTAATGCGAAAACTAATTGATCATGTTGATCACAAAGGTAATGTCACATTGTGTTTGAATGAGGAAGATGAATTTCACAACCATGCATTGGTATAGTTGAACATCTATTGGTGGAACTACCATGTTTATCTTGAGTTTCAATCTAGGAAGTACAAGAATAATTGTTACATTACAATGTAGGAAATCAAATTCTGTGAACATCTAAACAACATAAGGTAGATGCAAGTTATGGTGGTTCAATATTGGCAAAAATTACACTTCTTATAAATTTATACAAGATTCTTTAAAATGATTCAAATGGACATGGTTGTTACTTTTTAAATGTTATTATTCTAATATTTGAATAATACATGTTCAATCACCTACAAACCTTCCCAAATCTATGTGAAAAGTTGTATTTAATGTAACTGACGTCATTTTTAAATTTGGATGTCCTAAAAAAAAACCCAAAAAATCTATCTAAATAATGCCCCATCTAAATCTTTCAAAAAATATGTTTTTGGGACAAAAAAATTGAAATAAAAATAAATATTGCAACTCATATGGATTTATGAAAATATGGTCAAATTTTGACCATTCAAAGGTCCCTAACTTTTAAATGGTTAAAGTTTTCAAAAAAAAAATTCTTCGTATGAATTTATCATTTAGTATTACATTATATATTGAGTCTCAATAACAAATTTGCAATGTGAATCAAATAAATTTTTTCATTTTGTGATGTTCCAATTAAATAATTGGTTCATATTTTTCGATTTCAAAAGTCCATTACTACTAATAAATGATTTTTAAAAAAGTATAACCACACAATTCTCTTCATAATGAAATCATTAATTTAGATCCAAGTCCCAATTAGTAGATTTAAAGATATATTAATCACCACATGCATTTGAATAAAGGGTACCCAAGGAAAAAACATCGTTTTGTCACAAAAGTGAGTCATTATAGCTTGCATCTACCCCATAATCACACTAGGTGACTATTATTCCACTTGAGTGAGACAAATCAATGTAGAGGGAATGCCGCAACAAATCTAGGTTGGCCATTTCAAATTGTCTCTTGATTCAAAATGAAGACATTTCAATTCTGAAGTTTGGTTTTGAATGAAATACACATCATCCACATATAAGATCAACAACAATATTATGTCTCCTTCCTTAAGGGAGTAAACATTAATGTCTACCATCCCCCAAATTAAACCTTAATGTTGAAAACAATCATCAATTTTTGTGTACCAAGCTCGAGGAACCTATTTTAACCCATAAAACACTTCTAACTACCTGCAAACCTTCCAAGTTGTTGGATGAACACCTCTTCAAAATGTTCTCCATTCAAAAAGGCAATTTTGATTTCAAGATGAAAAAATGGGTTGGCCTTTATGACATATAATGGTTGTGACGGTTTGAAGAGTGTTATATTTAGTTACAAGCGCTCATTGAGTTCCTCCCATGCACATTGTTGGAATCCCAAGGCTACAAATCGCGCTTTGAACTTTGTAGTAGATCCATCCATATGGGTCTTAATTTTGTAGACACATTAAACAATTATTGGTTTCTTATTGGTTGGAAGGTCCACCAATGTCCAAGTATGGTTATTGTGAATTGAATTCATTTCTTGTTACATGGTGTCAACCCATTTTGGTGGTTAGGACACTTCACTATAATTGGTGGGTTCAAAAACAACTTTTGTTAATTTAAACACAAAATCATGAAACCTTTGAGGGTGATGAATTGGCCTACCCACTCATGTCTACATTCCTTGATGAATAAAAAATACAATTTTAAGTTGAACTTTAAAGCTTTAGGCAAAATTAAAGATGTAGGACTTCAATGTCACATCTCCAATTGAGTCATTACTATTAGGTTGTAGATTGAATAGATGGGGAGTGAAGACATGAGTTGTACCTACTTCAAAATCATGTGAATGAACTTGTTCAAATAGTGTAAGGTCCTTGAGAGCTTCAACTTTAGTGGGAAGTACCAATATAATTTCATTGGCGTAGGGTTTTCAAGTTTTGAAAAGCTCATGTACATGTTTCAATAGTTGCTGGGATTGCTTTGACCATGGTGGCTAGTGAGAACCTAGGATGATTTTCATCAAATATGACATCCTTAAAAATAATAATATTTTTTTCTAAACAAAGACACCAATACCTTTTAGATGTAAGGTCATAACCAAAAAACACACAATGTAGAGATTTATGTGACCATTTGACTATCTAGAATGCGGCATGGACAAATGAAACACACCCAAAAAACCTCAAATGGAGAAAATTTAAAGGTGACACAAAAAGTTGTTGGTGGGGGGTGACCCCACTATTCATTTTAATAGGAGATAATTGGTCAAATAATTGGCAGTGTTAACAATTTTTGCCCACAAAGCAAGTAGGAATGTTTGCACTAAAAGCAAGACTTTTAGTTCATTCAATGAAGGTTCTATTTCATCTTTCTGCAACACCATTCTATGGGGGATGTTAGTTTGTGTGAATTGTTGAATTATACCATGATCTTTGCATAAAATTAATAGAGATATTCTCTCCTCCTTTGTCAGAACAGAAGGCCTCAATGGGCTTCTCAAATTGTAATTCAATTTTTGCCTTGAATTGCTTGAATTGAAGAAAGACATCATTTTTTTTCTTCAAAAAGAATACCCAATCAAACTTGCTATAATCATTAATGAACATAAAAACATAATCAACACTAGATACAGAGGCAATGGTAAAGGGGCCACACACATATGTGTGCACAAAGTCAAACAATGCTTTCATGTGATGCAAAATTGTTTTAAGAGTTTGTTCTTTATTATGTTTACCTAAAGTGCAAGCTTAACAAATTGGTTTTCAATAGAAATGCTTGGGATGCTGATTATGAAACCTTTATGAAACAATAGATGTAGGCTTTGGACATTCAAATGTCCCAATAATTGATGCCATACATGAATGAGGTCCATAATAGTTACTATTGAACTACATAGGAATTCATGATGTATAAAGAACTTGTACAACTCATTTATAATATCTTTGTTGCCTATTTTTATAATATTAAAAACTAAAAATTCAATAGAAAGACATTTTGAGAATTAAAGAACACTCCTGACCCTTTGTCAATAAGAACTTCGACATACATAGGTGCTTGGAGTTTGCACCAAGCACATAAGGAACTTCTTCATTTATTTCATTGTTCTTTCCAAAAGGGACCAAAAGGTTTCCTTTCCCAACCACATGGTGAACAATCCCACCAATCGTTTTGATTTTGGTAATCCCTTTGCCATCCTTCATGTTTATAAGAAACTTATTAATCCTAGTAACATGCTTAGAAGCACCATTGTCAACAAACCAATCCAAGGTGTTAAAATACTAACATAATTTTAACTCTAGTGCCTTTGTTACAAGGGTATTGGTTTTGTTTCAAGCTTTATTGTAATTGTGGAAGTTATCCAACTCTTCATCACTACCCTATTCGATCATGTTAATTGAGTCCTTTATGCATTCACATTCGGCATTGCGACATTGATTTTGTTTAATAACTCCACATAATTTTGCATCTCATAATTTGGATTTTGGAAAAATTTCCAATTTCCTTCATGTTTGGTGGTAAGTCCTTTACATGTGTTCTTGTCATACTGATGTAGTTTAGCTTTGTTGAACTTGGACTTGATTAAGAAAGTTCCATTCTCAATTTTCTTTCCCTTCAACTCCTCCTTTGCCTCGTCATGTAAAAGTATCCTTATCAAACCATTCAAATGAAAAAGATTAAAAGAAAATATTAAAATAGTTGATAATGATTCCATACTCTTTGGAAGAAAGTTTAAAATTTGTTCAACCAAATCTTCTTCAACAATGGTCTCTCCAATATTGGCTAGTTGATTGATGATCTCTTTCATCTAGGTTAAAAATTCACTCACAAAAATTCTTTCTTCTAACTGTAGGTTGGTGAGTTAAGGGCCTTTAGATGGAGGCGTCTTACTTCACTTGATTGTTTGAACAAAAATTTCAACATTTGCCACATAATTGTTGGATTTGTGATCCTTGCAATATGTGGTATGATTTCATCTTTGATTAATATCCCATTAATCACCACAGTCTTCTTATCCAATGTTCAAAGTTGTTTATAGATTTTCCATCCTTCATTTTGAAATTACCATTGGAGTTAAGTTCAACTAGGTTGATGAACTCATCTCTTTGTAGTAAACTATAGACATGAAACTTCCAGGTATTATAGTTGGACAATCCTCCCAATTTTGAGTTTTGAATTCTTTGACACTGACAAACTTTTTGCACTTTATGATGCCATACTGAATCTCTCTATAATCATTAATCACAATGGTGATTGGAGTCTAAGCAATAGATCAAAATTAGAAATCTTATTAATGTACTACACTTGTTCTAATCATGTATAATCAAATTACAACAAGAAGGTAAAGTTGTATAGAAACAAAAAAAGACTAGGTGAAAGTTCAACTAAATACTCAAACATCCATAATGGTTCTATGAACTAAATTAATTCCTAACAACCTAAGTTAATTCTTAACAAACTACCAACAAGTTGTCATTGCTAATTACTAACAACTCATTGTCAAGTAATTATCTTCTAATAAAATTAATTATGGTAAGGTTGTTTCCATGTAGATTATGCAATTGGATTAGATAGTAATTAGATATTTAACACCTCCAAATCACATGCCCAACTTTGACACCAAGACATAAAAATTTATGGTTGCACATTTGCATGAACATGAGGAGTTCCACTTTATCTTGGATGGTGGAGGCAAATAGATATCAACCTTTAAGAAACAACATTCTCCATTTTTTGCATCACAGCCTCAATGACAATAACCCATTCCATCAGTGTTTTCAATTGCCATTTCCAACCAAATTACTATTACATTAACATGGACACATATATAAACATAACATAGAAGCATTGCATTGTATGCAAACTATCCACATGAAGTGCACAAGAATCTATATCTATCGTTTAATTTGCTAGTGGTAAAAAATGCCCACTAGAACACACAAGTTTTTAAATTCCAAAAAAAATTTCTGCAATTTCATGAAAATCACCAAGTTGACCAATGTCCTATCCATTTCAAGTAATGTTTTGTTAGTTGTTCAATGTGATTATGTATATTGTGAATTGAATATGTTGAAAATGTGGTATCATGAAACACATTTAATAGGATATGAAGGCATCAAATACTTTGACAGATAATGGATTTGCATATTCATAAAGAAAGAGGGCTTCATTGTGTTGCCCGCAAGAATGTCCACCAATTCACTATTGACACCAACAAATATGTGAAATTAACTTGTGAAGATTTTTCATTTCCAAAGCTCTCATAATTACAACAAGTTTTCAAAGCTAGTAACTTAGATTTCCATTTAATAAACCATATTATATGAGAAATAAGTTGTAAGTAGTGGACTTGTACCTTAGACTAGTTGGCAGCTTGTTGTTGCTGCACCAAGATTTGCCCTATTGTTTAGTCTTTCCTTGTTTCTTTTAAACATAGTTCTCTTGCTGCATTGGGTGTGAATCAATTTGCATTTTGCATTGTAAGCAATGTTAGTATACCAAGAGATGCCTTGTTAGATCTAGTGTGACAAAACTGCATCCATTGATTGTATGGAAGTTAAGTACAATTCTGATAACCAAACTCTACTATTTCTCACACTTTCTATGGATTCTTTTCCTTAAGTGTACCCACCATTTAGTTAAATGAAATTATAACCTATTTTTAGGGATCTATTAGTCAGTTTAGTTTTTCCATTGAAATTTTACATCACAATGCGAGGAATATACGAAGAAAATGTTGAATACAATTGGCAATTTGCAAAGTGAAAACAACTCCAATAACAACTTTGATTCCTTCAAGTTTGAAGATACCATTGCCGAAGTTCAACATTACTTGCAAAAGTGTGAACTAGGCTCAATTGTAACGATACTATTAAAGGGTGAAATTGTGGCCCCTGATCATTACCATCCTTCTAGGAAGTAAGACCGAAGGGCAAGGTCAACACCTTGTTACTTCAACAAATAGATCTTACTTTCACTAACTTACTTTACTACAACTACTTAGGTAGTAAATAAAAAGTTATACAAAGAACAAGGAGGAAGGTAAGGGTTTGCTATTCAAGAATAGACCTACTGTCATGTACGTAGACTAATATAGGGGGATAGGGGAAGAAAGTAAAAAAAAAAGCATGAAAAAAGATAATATCCAAAGGTGGTTACTTTTTTAAGGTCTATCATACCTCTTACGCCTTTGGATACTACTTATTTACAAAGTTGCCACAACTATTGTCCTTTCTCCAACACGCCTACAAGTCTTCTAGTGGTTCTGTGATGCGCTCCTAAGTCCCTTGCTAGACCCACTTGAGGGTCCAAGTACGTTGAATTGCGGAAAGTTGGGACTTGAGGGCCGCTCCCGACTTCCAGCACTAAAAGGGGGTAGAGGGGTGTGCTAAAAGTCCCAGGATTAGACTAGGACGAGGGATAAGTATTATCTCATTCGAATCTGCATCCAAAACCAACCACAAGAGGGTTAGGTCACATTGGGGAACACCCTTGGGTGTTGGGACAAGCCACAGGCACTTGGACTCACTTGACTCACCACGGCCCAGACTCGGGGGAAGCCACCACCTTCCCCCATATAGTATTCTCTATAGCTCTCAGTGGAGGCTACATTCAAATGGCTCTTTTTCCCGGGACTCCTAAGGAGGAGTCTTGAAATTGTCTTGGGTTGGAGTCCCGGGATTTTGGGAGCTCATATCTCCCAGCTTTGACCTCCGATTGAAGTGAGGTCTGAACCAAAGTTGTAGCTCTCCTCAAGAGCTTTCCAACGCCATGTCGCACTCCTTTAGAAGACGTCGAGAAGAGGTTGATTCTTGACTTTTAATGGTCGGGAGTCAAACTGCCAATTTGACTCCCGACCCTTCTTTTGCCCATAACTTGGGCTGCAAATGTTCAAATGGCACATGCGAGGCCATTTTGGGCATCTACACTTCAAGACCTTTCCATTGATATAAAGAACACCTCAATGCGAGGTGTTTTGACCTTTGAATTCGGGCTCTGAGTTTTCAGGAGTCCTGGAGGACTCCAACTTCCCACTTTTGGGGGTGTGAGTTTCATCCTCACACTTATCCCAAAGTGGGGTTGCGACATTCTACATGGTGCTTGTAGCACCTCGAATGGCCTACCCTTTTTTCTTTACTGTCTGCAACACTTTGCATTCATTCATAACCAATACTTACCACCTACATCAGTACCTTTCAAATTGTAGGCAACTATTTACTGGTGTTCTCCCTCTTCTCTCTATCATTAATTATTGGTTGTTACCTTTTTATGGCAACCAATACCCTATTTTTCTATAGAGGCTATCAAGTGGTATGTCTCATTACACTTTGTTCTAAAAGAAATGCAATAGTAACATCTTACGGCAGTAGTCTATTTGTGCAATCTCAAACTACCCTACCTTCCACACTTTAAAAAAAAATAGAGATCCAATCAAAACATGAAGTCCTTCAAATATCTTTCCATTAAAATCACATAAGATACAAAACATTTCTCCATTCTCCATGAACACACTTCCTACAAAAGTATCAAATGTCATCAAAGTCCCCCAATACTTTCTCTAATCCTCCTTCACAAACCACTCGAAGTCCCCCCATACTTTCTCTAATCCTCCTTCACAAACCACTCCAAGTCCCCCCATACTTTCTCTAATCCTCCTTCACAAACCACTCGAAGTCCCCCCATACTTTCTCTAATCCTCCTTCACAAACCACTCGAAGTCCCCCCATACTTTCTCTAATCCTCCTTCACAAACCACTCCAAGTCCCCCAACACTTTCTCTAATCCTCCTTAAAAAACCACTCAAAAGTCCCCCAACACTTTCTCTAATCCTCCTTAAAAAACCACTCAAAAGTCCCTCAACACTTTCTCTAATCCTC
>Ga0116229_10013147_pt1 | contig 11762 bp, 8 predicted proteins | sample S1TSphgellanicum_3_FD_87313 | JGI IMG/M metagenome (GOLD analysis project Ga0116229, IMG submission 87313) | Host-associated microbial communities from peat moss isolated from Minnesota, USA - S1T2_Fc - Sphagnum magellanicum MG | ecosystem: Host-associated > Plants > Peat moss > Unclassified... | reverse complement strand
TATAAGGGAAAAAAAATTGGTTGTTTGTCATAGATGCATGGTTTTTTTGCATATAGAGAATGATAGGACATAAATTACTTATGTACTTCTCAAATGTACACAAAATTTTCTTCAAACATCACTATTCACAATGTCCTTGTTTCTCTATAACAATTTCATTTGTCTTTTCCATACATGTGAACCCCATAGGACAATACTTTCTACAAAGACATAGGTCATGTGTAATGTACCTTTGATTTAGTATAGTTATATTCTTGGTGAAAGTGGGTGCTACATATTACTACCACACAAAGTCAAATATAGTACAACAAGAGCTTCTACACAAGTGAAGAAAAACACATTTGAAATTTGAGTCAATTAATTTTGTTAAGATGGTTCATCAATTCTTCCAACCAAATGTGGAAGCCCTAGTTAATTGGTTCCACAACTTTGGATAATCAAAGGTCATAGTGATTAAACATTAAGTTGTTCACATATGAAGCTAGCATGATCCAATTGATCCTACATGATCCACTCACAAGGTAGTCATTAGTTTTTTTCACAATCCTATTTTCCTTTTTTTTTTTTTTATTGGCAAATTTTCTAATAGCAAAATGCATTCATACATTTATTTTCATAAGTTTATATTTATATTCATGTCTTGTGGATTTTATTTGGACCTTCCTTCAATTGCCATAAGAAAACAAATGACACAAAGTTTTTTCATTAATTGTCATTGAGTGTTTTCATCAGCCTTATGATTATTCCTTTTTTGAAAAATGGCTCATTTTTTAGTTATTGCATAGGGAGCATTGCATAGGCTTGTTCCCCTTCCTCTCTCTAAATTTAATCCTTAAATCCTCATTTTCTTTTTGGTGATTGTTGCATACATTCATTTAGTTACTCACCTTGAATATTATATTGATTTGAATATCCAATTTGGAGTTTGGTTCAAGGGAAAATGGACATATTCCACCTCTTCCACTTGCAATATTGACTTTGTAAATGTTGTGTTCATGTTCTTATTTGCAAAATGTAAAATTATTGAATGTTTCAAAACATATGTATAATTTTAAGAATTTCATGTTTACATTTCAAATCGGCCTACATGCTTATATCCCTACCAAATCCCCTTGCCTTTGAAAATGCTTGCAACTATTGATTCTTTAATTGTCATGTGTTTCTTATAGGCTTTAGATGATTAACTTGAATAAAGATGAAGAAAGAAACCAATCACCCCATCCTTTGTTCCCAAGTGAGAAATAAATAACTTACGTAAAGATGAGAAAAAACAATCATAAGAAAGGGTTGCCAATGGTCACTTTGGGATGAGGAAGGATAAGAGTGGCTTGAGGCATAGAAGGAAGAAAAGAAGGTAAGTAAGACAACTCAAGGAAAAAAAAACCTATTGGAAAAGCATGACAATGGGAAGGAAGAAATAAAGGTTGTTGAATAAGTGAAATTTGTCATGTGGACAAATCAAAACTTCCAAATAAATAACAACAATTAAATGGATGAAAATTTGATCACGAAAGTACACTCATTCTCAAATTGACAAAATGTGAACAATGACGGTTTCCTTTTTTTCTAAATGCAATCTTCAATATAAATCAAATTTGTATCATTAAACATACATAAACATTATGTTCAAATAAATGGAATTTATCACACATGTAATTGGACATTTGCATAAAATGTTATGAATGGAATTGTGTTCATGAATGAAAATGATTTAGGAACAAATGCAATTGGTTAAATAAGTAAAAATAATAAAATCCAAATGAGTTTTGAAAAAACAGATGAAATCAAGTTTGATATTAAGAATGGTCAAAAGAGTATAAGTAACCCAATTGAAGGATTCTATCACAATGAAAGGGGCCAAAAGAGTTGTTGAATGTAATGAATAGTATACATCCACTACTTTGAAAAATCATCATTAGTTGCATTTTATGAATTTTTTGTCCATCTTTTGGAATTATGGTTATTTATTTATGAAGTTAAAATCTTATGAATTTATAATCATTCTATTGTGTTGGAAGAGTTTTTTTACATACAAAAAGACATTTGTTGAATGTTCTTTTCAACACACTTAAAAATTTGGATGTGTCTTTTGTTTTTCAAATGTTTACAATTTATTAAATGTTTACAATTTTGTTGTAGGCTTTATTATATTATATTTGGGCTCTACATTGTTATGCACTACCAATGTTGATGAAATGACAAAAAAAAAATGAGAGGTTTACATTTGAAATTTTTGTTATTTTCAAATATATATAAGATTTTAATTGTACAAAATATTGCCCAATTATCATCCAAGGGGAGATTTAATCAACCATCCCTATTTTTAATTCATTGAAATTTTAGAAGCAATCAAGGTGGATAAACATTAAATTAGCTAAGCAAGTGGAGATTAAATCCTTGAATTAGGTATTTAAGGGAGAATTTTTTATTGGAAACTAATTTGATCTCAAAGAAAAATAAATGTTAATCTCTTGAAATAATATCAACATATTCAAATGAAATTACACATATTTACATTTTTATGAAATTATATATAAACATGTGTATGAAATTGGAAAAACACAAAGATTCAATTTTTTTTCAATGGACACAAAGATTCTAAAAGACATTGAAAAAAATAAAAGGATTTGTTTCTCTTTCAATATCTTAAGATCCATAGGGACATTTTGAAACATTACAACTCATAAAATGTTTATTTTTTAAAATTTTCGGTTTGGAATCAACTTCTAATAAATTTGTAATTTGGAATTGTGTTTTTGTACAACCTACGCTTATAGCCTATCCCACCTAAACCAGCTCCAATGAAATCATCATCACTGGAATTTCATAAAAAAGGCCACATATGTCAAATTGAATCTTTAAAAATGATTTAGTCCTTAACCCATTTTTTCCTTTTATTGTGACTAAAATTTGAATGAAATTGATGAAAAAAATGAACCATACCACATGGACAAAATGATGTCAATGAACTCTACAATATGGATGAAATTACACAAGAATGCAAGTGAATAGATGATTAAAAGTATCACATGGATGAAGTTCAACAACATGGATTAAATTGACCAATTGATTAAATTGGATTTATAGATGAAAAATACCATTGTCCACAAGGTGGAATTTCATCCACATTGCCATATATAACATATAGGTAGCAATTGTTTTCATTCATGAAACTTGTTTCATTGATGTCATCAAAGTGTCTTTCAAATGGTTACTTGGGTATAGGTGGTCAATATCATGCACATTATATGTTTCTTTAATGGAATTCACAAATTATGATTTTTTTCCATGTCATTAACATTTGTTGTGTTGATTAATTCATCCATATCATTCACATCACACTTGTTATCAATCTCATCCATGTGGTTCACTTTCGTGGAAAATCATGTATGGGTTGACAATTGTGGCATGCAATGCACATCATCACAAGATGGGAAAATGGCATATACATACTATGTTATATGCCTAGAAGCATACAACAACACGATTGAAATTGTTGGTGTTTTGTGAAGGTAGAACAATAAAAATGTATGGCCATCAAAGTTGTAAATGCACGTGTGATATCTTCTTCCACTAAATTTTTTATTTGATTGTTTATTAATGGGGGAGAAAATTTGATTTTGTTGAAACCAATTCAAATTTGACCTAAACTTATTTATAATGACTATAATTTATTTTTCAAATTTAGAAATGGTTTTAAAAAGGTTAAGTGGGCTAAAATGAACATTGTGACAATATGGTCTCATGATGCAAAAAATAGGGAATGTGCAAACATTTCTAAATGAATTTTTCATTACATTTTACAATTCCAATGACTTGTGTAAATGACCTAAGAGATTGCAAAATATCTTTTTGCTATCCCACATACAAAAACCTCCCAACTAACTAAAATACAAAAAATAATGGTTTCATTAACTTCAAACAATTCTTTTTATTTTGGTTAGTAAACAACATATAATAACAAGGCCCCATGTTCAAATTCATGGACCATAACTAAGGTTGCAACTTTTCATTCAACAGTGTTCTTGAATGTTAATAATTAAGTACTTAATTGAACAAAAACACAATTTTCAGCCCTTCAATTTTTAATCAACCTTTTTTTTAGACTATGTAGTTGCCAAATATCTAGCTACACAATTCATACTTCATGTAGCTTAACTAACTAATTTTTTTTATGTGAGAGGGAGTTTATTAAACAATTTGTTTTTTAAAAGATGATAGTGAGTTGTCACTTGCAAGTGCCCATAAACTAGCTCCAATAAAAGTAATTATATTCAAACACATTGGCAATGTGGTGGTTGCTAAGGTAGTGTATTTGGCTACATGGTGAAATTCCACACCATGTTACATGTGATTTGCATAAGGCATATTTGGATAACTATTAGTGATTATCCAATCTAACTCTTGTTTGATCTTCCCTTTACTTCATTAAGCAATTATCTTTGAATATTATGCCCATGGTTTTCAATTCTATAGGTTCATATGAGTAATTACATGGGAGATCAACAAATCATGCCCACATAATGAGCAAAAAATAATTATGCAAACAACAATAATAAAAGTTTCCAACATTTACCTTCTTTGGTTTATGATATTGCATGACAGGTTAGAAAATGTTATTTATGACAATGGAACACACATTGACCTCAATATGCACAATAATGTTTCAATAGATCAAGTTTTATCATGTATACATTTTATTTACATTAGTCTATCTTTTCTTATTGATGGCAAGGAGGAATGGACACCACTACCTGCATATATAATCCACATACTACAAAAATTTGAATTTTATGTAAGTCAATGCAAAAACCTCAATTGTAATCTTATTGCACAATAGATTATTTACAAGCAAGCACTAGTTGGGATTGAGTTATAGATTCCTAAATATTGATACAAGCTTTAAATGCATCAACTTGAGGAGGTTTTGCATGGACAAATCAAGAAGGAAACATTGTTTCCCATATTTTGGTAAATTCACCATTCTCTCCTTATATTTTATTTTTCAAATGGCAACAAGGATTACTTTGAAATTGCACAAATTCATGGGAGTCCTGAAATTGCCAAATTATGAATTTCATTATTTTGCAAGATCATAAATATTTCATATGAACTCCAATTGTAAACCTCGAACAAGGGAAAGTTGTAGCCCTTGAAGAGATGTTCCAAAAACATATTAGGCTCCCAAATTGGAACTAGTTTAAACCCTTTATTAGACATTTTAATGATCACGAATCAAATTAACTCCTAGCCTTTCAATTAGCCATATCTTATGTTTTAAACCTCTGAATTGGGAACGTGACCCCACTTTGAATATTTTATCTTCAAGGACCTTTCTAATGCTTTAAATAAGGTTTAATTTGAACAAAACTTGATACCCTAAACCTTGTTTTAGAATTTCAAAACATTTCAGAACTCCCAACTTGCAAAGTGAAAATTCACATGGGAATGTTGGATTCATTTTCTTGCATTTTCTCACACTTTGTGAAAATGTGTATGAGCCCCAAGACATTATTCTTGTAGTCTATTCTTTTATCATGCCCCAACCTTGGTCATGAACTCAAAGTTAAGGTTACAACACCATTGTTGTTGTTTTCCTTTGCATGTTCTTGAAAATCAACAATATGATTTGAGTTTCTTTATTTGCAATCTAAAAACTTAACACTTCACAAATGCACATCACATGCAAATCATAAAACAAAAAATAAAAAACCATCCCCATTCCCAAGTCCCAACTTTTTCATTTAACTCATTTATAATTAATACAAGGATCATTGAATATTACAACATTTTCTTGACCTCAATAAAACACACAAACACCATGTTGCCATTACAAAAAAAATTTACATGCACGTTATGGAACTTAAAATTTTTACTTAACATTAGTCACATCAAAATTAAGGATTTTACAACCTAAACTTTGGAAACCTCATAAATCTTGTTACACCTTATAGATTTGCACACTAACATCAATGCTTGCAAATCCTTAAAAATTATCATATATCATTAATTGTACCAATGACAATCGAACTATCCTAGCATCCTAAAACTTCCATGTTCCTTCATATAACTTCCACCTCAAATTGTAAAAAGTTGTTTAGACAAATCCTTGCACATTAAATTAGACATAACAATGTCAAATCTATCATTAAGGGACACAACAACAAGGGTGGGAGATTTGGTAGATAATGGATTAACCGAATCTCAAGGAGTAGAGGAGAAAGGGAAGGTAGGTTTTAGCCTAAAGTTTTTAAGGAGTTCTATAGTGCCCATTATACACCTAGCTCTTATAACATACTTTGCAAGTTTGCAACAAATTGGAATTCAATAATGAGAAAGTTGACTTGTTCGAAAACTTGGAAGTTTAAAATTAACTTGTAACAAATCAAAACAATTGACACCAACTATTCAAAAGATCTAGACTTGAAACCTTAGTATGCACCTACAAAACAAGTTGTTATTGACAAGTTACAACTATGACACGAAATCAAAAAGGTTTGGTGGATCCAAATGAAATAATAAGAACATTCGGTTAGGTTTGAAATTAATTGAAATATGTATTAAATAACCAAAAGTGCTTTTATGATAGTGGAGTTCCAATGTTTTTTTATGATCAAAAGCTTTTCAAAATATTTGAAATGCATTGAAAATGACATTCTTATGGGAATTGTCTTAAAGTGCATAATTACATAATAGTACAATGCAACATATCTTTGAGTTTTAAGATTTTAAAAAAAAATTGAATTGATTTGTAAATCGTAAAAAAAATTATTGTTAAAATATTCTGTTTTTAAGGACATAGTCATGGGGGCAAGTGGCTTCTAATCATTTACCAAGTTTGGACCTAAGTGCCTATTGTGAAGAAAAAAAAAGAATTGAGAAGTTAAAAGTTAAAAGTCATACCTCAAATCAAGTCTTTGAAACTTGTAAAATCCTTGAAAGCAATTGAAATTCCAAAATTAAAATAATGTTTCATTACTCTAATTTGCAAATGCATATATCACAACAAACCCAAATCAACCAAAAGCTTTAAAATTAAATTCATCCACCTACAAAAACTTTTCCATTTGCCCAAAAAAACATATAATGAAAATCACATATGGATTCTACATTGTGTAATATTGTAACTTCAGGTTTTACTAAAGTTCAACAAAGCATTAACAATGCCACCATAATGGAATTGCAAATTGCATTGCGCAAGGTTTTTGAATTCATAATATTCATGAAAGTCCTTGTGCACATTGGTTACTATAATTATATATTAATGATTTTGGTTAGGATTACATTGACATTAGTTAGCAATCTATGTATGAAGGAAGGTAGTTTGTTTTGTTTTGTAGTTATGAGATCCATTGAGATGCTTCAGATCAGTTCTTGGTGTCTTTGGAAAGCTCTCAATGAGGAAGGGTGCATGGGCTTGGTTCCATGATGTTTGGACTTATGGTGCAAAAGTTCTTGAATATTGAATGATTTTTTCATTGAAAATTAAATTAAATCATAGCTGAAAATATTGGAATGTGCCTTTGGTGTTGTTGGAAAGATCTTGATGAGCAAGGTTTAGTGGAATTTATTTGGTAAGATTTGGATTTAGATTGTGGGAAATATTGATTTTGAAATGAATTTTGTTGTTGAAAATTCAAATAAATTCCAAAAAACTAGGTTTTGGAAGGAAAAATCAGTTGAGAACTTGGTAACACTTGAAGGCTTACCATGCAATTCAAGCATGATTTCCTTTGATATTTGGCTATTCAAAAAATATATACATACATTTCAAAACATTGTTCACATGTTGAGTTTCCCTATTTTGTAATGGGTTCACACTTGGGCCAACAACATGCACATGCCACATTGGTTTCTACTAAGAGAGGGAAAGGTTGATGAGAAAATTAATGGTGATGTCAATAAGTTCGGTAAATGAAAGGTCATAGGGGAAACCAAAATCTTGACTAAGGGTTTTTAGGTTGTGGCAATCTTGACACTTGGTGCCAAGAGCTTTAGGTGATTATAATTAAAAAGAAAAAAAAATCCATGTTTCCATATGGCAATGTCACAAGGTCATTTTTTGGCTCACCTTTTAGTTTTTTTTGCCCAAAACAATTCGTTGTTTTTAATCCATTTGTCTTCTAGTGGAACATTTCATTTTCAAAACATGTGTAAAGCAATAAAGTGGAGTTTGAAAATTATTTTTTAATTCTATTATAGAATCTATTTCAATCCAAAATTGACCATTATCTTCAGATTCCACTTTATGGTTTGTTCCTTTCATTTTTTTGAATTTCATTTCAAATTGATAACATTTTAAAATATTTTCAAAGCTCCAAAAAAAACATTCATCACATGTTTCTTAATTCAAAATGATCCATAGGTCATAAAAATTCATGGTCATTTGTACATGGACATGCAAATTTGTGCCCAAATTATTGAAGTAAATTGTCACCTAACTTTTAGAAATACTACAATATTAAGGGTCTTGAAATGTCCATGACAAAAAATTCATACTCAAACATGTTCAACTCCTCTCGTCGACATTGTGCTCACCAAAGATGGCATTCGCACCCTAGTTGACGTTGTCATTGCCAACCCAACACAAGTGGATCATTATGGAATCCTAAAAGCTAATCTAACAACTATTTATTGAGGTTTGAAAATAAAATGTTTTAAATACATAATATCAAAGAATCTTAATCAATTCCCATAAAGGACATAAACTTTGGACATATATTGACGTGTTTTAATTATGTTCTAATGGATGGTTATTATCTTGATTTAGAATCTTAGCCAGTATTCAATGTTGAATAGGAGGTAAAACCTAAAAATGAACCTTTGAGCTTTGAACCCTTTCATCTGTGCTTAAATCAAAGATCGTAACTTGATAAGTGAAGCATTATTTCCATCTTGCTTATTTAAATGGGAAGGAGATATAAGGATAAACTTGGTTTAGAAGCATAAACTTAGTTTCATTCATCTAAAACTAGAACCCCAAACAATGTTTTAACTTCAACATCAATTAATACATTTGATGGTGAAAGAATATAACATGTAAGAGGCTAAAACTAATTTGCATTAAAAATCAACAACAGTTGGGACTACCATAGTAGTTGGTAAACCAAGGTGATTTTCATAAAAAATAACATCCAAGTTGGACACAATAACTTATTTTTTCCATGTTGAAAAAAATAATATCCCTTGGATGTGAAGCCATAAACAAGTCATAGAGAACATAGAGAATTACACGACCACTTGGCTATATAAAGATTTATGTGTAGAAATGAAACATAGCCAAAAACCCTTAGGTGGCAAAAATCTAAAAGTGTCCTAAATGATTGATGATGGGGGTCTAGCCCACCACTTGTTCTTGTTGGGAACAAGTTTATTAAGTAATTTGTAGTGTTGACGATTTCAACTTGTAAATGAACATGGATATTTGCACGGAATGTGAGACTCCTTGCCCATTTAATAAGTCCCCTTTTTTGCAACACCATTTTAATGAGGAGTATTGATTTGTGTGAATTGTTGTATTACACTAGGGTTGTTGCATTGAAATTTTTTTAACTCAATAATAATGTATCTACCCCCTTTCTTGGAGCACAAACTTTTGATGGAATTTCCACAAGCATCATTTTTCTATTTCATAAAAATACCCAACTAGATATCCTATGGTTGTCAATGAAAGTAAAAATGTACATAATGACCTATTGACAAGAAAGTAGTGGTAAAAAGGTCACATACATTATCATGCACAAGCTCAAAACATGATTTCATGTACAATACATATGGTCTAAGCTATTTGTGGGTGTTCCTTTTTTATTGTGTTTTCCTATTAATATGCAAGCTTGACGAAAGTGACCTTGAGCATGAATGGTAGGCATATTTGTTGCCAAACATTTTGAAACAATAGAAATAAGTTTTTAACATTCAAAATGTCATAGATGTTCGTGCCATATGCAAATGAAATTGATTTTGTTTATAACTAAATTACAAAATATTTCATGAGGCACACATAAAACTTGTAAAAGCCATTTAAAACATCCATGTTACCCTTTTTTACAACTTTGAATTTAAAGTTCATTAGAAAAACACTTTGTGAATTAAAAAACAATTTGAACCCCAACCTTTGTTAACAAATTAAAACCCTAATAGACTACAAAATTGAATTAACATTAAGGATGTATGAAACTTTTTCTTTTATTTCAATATTATTCCCAACATGAATCATGAAGCTTCCTTCCTACTATGGAGCAATCCCACCAATTGTCTTGATCATAGGAGTAGTGCCTTTGCCATTCTTGACAATAGTGAGGAGTTTGTTATTTCTTATAATATGTTTAGATAGCCTTCTATTGACAAAATAGTTAGAGGTGTCAAAATATTTGCAAAGATTTGAGTCCAATGCATTCTCCTTCCTTCACCTTGAAGTTGCTTTCAACATTGAATTCAACTAAGTCAATAGTTCATCCCTTCGTATGATGTTGGCCACACAAAATTTCCATGCATTGTAATTGGGGAATCCTTTTTTGACATTGTTAAACATTTTGTATTGTGGGGTGCCATGTTGATTTTTCATAAATGTTAGAAAGGTTATCAACTAATCTAAACAACAATGGTCCCAATAATATGCATGATTTGATACCATGAAGATTATTGAAAGGAACATTCAAATGTCCTGAAAGCGAGTAAAAAGAAAAAAGAAAAAGAAAAAGAAAACTATTTTCATTAAATACAAATTTAGCTGACATTGGTAACGATCCAACCTAACATAACATTGTCAAATTAATAATCATGTAAGATTTTAAATAACTAATTAATTTAGGTAATGTTCATGATATTATAATCAAAATCATATGCATAATTTTTTTTGCATGTAACTTCCTCTTACTTAAACACTATTGATAAGCATATCAATAGTTCATGTCTTCAACATTTAACACATTACATTGGACAAGTTTTTGACATTTTATGTTGTTGTTGTTCAAAATGCATCAAGGAGGTTATGTGTTTGGTTGTAATAATTGTTTTGAACCCATTATAATTGTATAATTGTATATTGCATAAGCACTATTTGTCATCAACATGTAGGGTTTTTATCCAAGTCAAGGATGAATAGTGCATTTAAAAATGCAAATTAGGGGAAACTTTTGATATTAATGTAGCTTGATATACAACATTTTACAAAAAAATGTTGACAAGAAACACACAATGTTTTATTTTATCACAAAGAATCCAATTGCAATGTAATGTTCATTGTGCTCCACTTATTTTCACATTAAAATATAAATCTACACAAATAGTAGTAATGAACATGAAATGTATCCATATTTGTGATTGATCAACTATTGGGGCCATAGTCAACCTTCATCCACATGCACAAATGGTGATGTCATTTTCTATTATTCGTGATAAACTCATGTTATGCATTTTTATACCCAAAATGGATTGTACATGAAAGGGTGTGTTAAAGAAGAGATAATTCATTTGGAAAATTCCAATCTATAATTGGTTACTCATTAACTCACAAAAATGGTAGCATGCCACATGGAGTCCACTTTTACGTTTTCTACATGTAAAGTATTATATTTTTCAACTTCACTCATGGGCACAAAATTTATGGTTGCTTTCGATGCCAAGGGTAACTTTTTTCCTACACATTGTAATATTTATGACCTAAAGTTATGTACAAACTTAGAAATATGATTGTACACAATGAGTCCAATGTTCTTGGCCTAACTAATACAAATATATCACAATGTGGTTTAGTTCCCTTG
>Ga0116229_10013146_pt1 | contig 11762 bp, 13 predicted proteins | sample S1TSphgellanicum_3_FD_87313 | JGI IMG/M metagenome (GOLD analysis project Ga0116229, IMG submission 87313) | Host-associated microbial communities from peat moss isolated from Minnesota, USA - S1T2_Fc - Sphagnum magellanicum MG | ecosystem: Host-associated > Plants > Peat moss > Unclassified... | reverse complement strand
CCATGCTGCCGCGGGTCTTCGATATGTTCACACAGGCAGCCGGATCAGAACCGCGGGCGGAGGGGGGTCTTGGCATCGGGCTGGCTCTCGCCCGCGGCCTCGTCGAGCTTCACGGGGGTCGGCTCGATGCCTACAGTGCAGGCCTCGCCCAGGGCAGCAAATTTTCGATTTGGCTCCCCGTGACGGCGGTGCTCGGCGGCGCGACCACGCTGCGAGCCCACGAATCCAGTCCTCGGCCTGGCCCTTCGCGGATGCGCCGCATTCTTATTGCGGACGACAACCGTGATGCGGCCACGACGCTTGCGCATTTCTTGGCGCTCGCGGGCCATGACGTCGTTACCGCGAACTCCGGTCCCGAGGCGCTCGCGGAAATATTGCGCAAGCGGCCCGATGCGCTCGTACTCGATATCGGGTTGCCGGGTATGACGGGGTACGAGATTGCCAAGCGGGTGCGGCAGGAGCCGTGGAGTGCGCAAGCGACGCTCATCGCCGTGACAGGCTTCGGTCAGGATCGCGACCGCCGACAGGCCCTGGAAGCCGGTTTCGATCATCACCTCACGAAACCCATCGACCCGCTCGCGCTCGAGTCCCTGTTGTTGTCGGAGCGGCGGTGAGTCGCATGAGCGGCGCCTTCGCGCGCGAACGCGATCGCCGCCGCGCGTCCCATGCCGCTGTCACCGCCGGTCAGCAGGGCCTTGCGCCCGAGCAGGCGGCCCGAGCCCTGGTAGCTCGTCTGACGACGTGTGGGCACTGATTCGTCTCGCATGGGGTCACTCCTGAACGCCGAGCTCGAGAGCAAGAAAAAAAGCGAGATCGACAATAGGCGAACGCGCCCGCGGGGAGCGATTCCCCGAAGCCGGAAAGGAGAGTCGCCGAACCTAAACCGGTACCGTCAGAAGACGCGGACAAACACCAGTCCGACAGCCGCGTCTTACTTCGGAACGCGCCGCGAAGGCAATCGTGCGGCCTCGCCCCCCATGCGAGACTGAATTCGTAGCAATTTCGCTATCTCAATGAGACGGGGGCACAGATGGCCAGCGAGAAACAAACAGGAAGCCACAAGGGCGAATCGAGCGGCGGCTCGCAACACGAAGGCAGCGGCTCGCGCGGCGGTTCTGGCAGCTTCGCCGATGACAGCGAAAAAGCCAGTGAAGCCGGCAAGAAGGGCGGCTCGCATTCGCACGGAAGCAAATAGGCTCGGCTAGATAAGTTTGCTTTGTATAGCGGGATCGCTGATGGATCCCGCTCTTTTTTTATTCAGCCTTGCGGTCTGCCGACTCGTCCTCGCCCCCCTCGGCTGGGGGGTCCTCGGGCTTGTCCGGGCGCTCCATGTCAGCGGGCGAAACCTGGCTTGCCCTGCGGTGAGGTCAATTCACTGCGCTGCCGGCGCGAGATGTTCCATTCAACGATCGCGACCAGCAGTGGTGCGGCGAGAGTCCAAACGGCAAGAGAATAAACGGGGAACAGGCTCATGCGAAAACTCCTCGGTGGTGATGTTGTAAAGGCCAACGAACTCGACGCCACTGTGGCAAGGGGGCTGTCCTTGCGCTGTCGGTGCTGGGAAACACCTCGCGTCAGCCGTCTGCGCGGCGGGGTGTCGGGCGGCGCGGCTGTCACGCCAGTAATGAGGTCGCTGTTGCAGGAGGTTGCCGACACGCCGTCGCGCACTCTGGAGACTGGCGCCTGCTTGAGTCGAACCGGACACTTCCAATCGCGTCGAGGGCACAGGGCCGCGCCGGCGCCTCAGGCTAGGCGGAGTGCGATGATGGCTACCGAAAATCCGAATGACCCGCGTCCCGACGCACTACCGGAGCATGAGCGAACGGGCAATGAGCCCAGCCCGTCCAAGAAGCCCGCGCAGCGCGAGCCCGATCATGAGTCCGCGCGCACCCGTCCCGCGTGATGACCCAGCCCGACGGTATGAAAAGTATCCAATCCCCAGCGTTCGATCCGGCGCAGCGCGGCACCGCCGAGAGTGTCTGGCGCGATGCGCTCGATGCGATCCCGGCGTGGACGCCGACGACGGGCCGACTGCTCGTCGTGAGTCCGCATCCGGACGACGAAGTCCTCGGGGCGGGGGGACTCATTCGCCAGTGGGTGGGCGGCGGCCGGCGCGTCACACTGCTCAATATCACGGATGGCGAGGCTGCGTTTCCGGATTGGCCGGGGCTCGATCGGGTGCGCCGGGTTGAACTCGGGCGTGCACTCGCCACGCTGTGCGGTAACGCCATGTTCAGCGTCGGCTTGCGAGTTCCGGACGGTCGGGTTGGGCAACATGCCGGCAGGTTGCGGGCGGCGCTCGTCGCACTCGCGGACCAGGACACAACCATCGTGGCGCCGTACGAGGCAGACGGACACCCGGACCACGACGCGGCGGGTGCGATTTGCCGCGAATTTGCGGAGTCGTCGGGACGGGCCCTGGCGCGATATCCCATCTGGGCCTGGCATCATCGGAGTCCGGCAAGCATGCGGGTGCGCTGGGGAAAATTTCCTCTGCAGCCGCAAACCCGCCGGGCCAAGGCCGCGGCTGCGCGCTGTTTTACCTCGCAACTTCGACCCGAACGGCGCGCACCGATCATTCCAGGGCACGTGATGAGGTACTTCTCGCGCCCCTTTGAAGCGTTCATTCTGTGACTGCGACACCGCATCCCGCGTGTTCGCAGTCCGCCTTCGAAGCACGCTATCGGCAAGCCGGAGACCCGTGGAACTTTGCCCGCTCCGCTTACGAGCGTGGACGGTATCGCGCAACGATGGCCGCGCTGACCCGTGGATGGTATGAGCGTGTCTTTGAGCCGGCCTGTTCTGTCGGTGAGTTGACCGTGCAACTCGCACGGCGGTGCGGTCAAGTCATAGCGACCGATCTTGCCCCCTCAGCCGTCGAGCGTGCACGGCGGCGGTGCCAGGACTATGCCAACGTCGAGGTGTCGCAGGCGGACCTCGCGGCGGGATCACCTGCCGGTCCCTTCGATCTGATCGTGTTCAGCGAGTGCGGCTACTATTTCGACGAGACAACCCTGCGTGCGATCGCGCAGGATCTCGAAGGCAAATTGCGGTGTGGCGGCGAATTCCTGGCGGTACACTGGCTCGGCGACAGTGCCGATCATGTATTGCACGGCGACACGGTACACGAACTGCTTGCCGCCGAGCTGTCGCTCCCGTGGATTCGAGGTGCGCGCCATCCGGGCTTTCGCATCGACCTGTGGACGCGGCAGTGAACGCAGCAACGGCGCGCCGCTGGTCGATCGGCGTCGTGATTCCGGCGCAGAACGAGGAGGCCACGATTGCCGCGTGTATCGACAGCGTCCTCGCCGCCGGCGACACGCACCGCCGGCGTGGGAACCTTTGGGTGGTCGTCGTCGCTGACAGCTGCACGGACCGAACGGCGAGTCTGGCGCGAACCGCCATAGCCTCCTGTGGCGAGGTCATCGAGGCGAGGGCGGGCACGGCCGGCGCGGCGCGACGGCTCGGCGCCGCGGCGGTGATGGAGCGGTTTCGCCACGTCGAACCGCAAAACATCTGGCTCGCGAACACCGACGCCGATACCTGTGTATGCCGCGATTGGATCGATGTGCAGCTGCGGCTTGCCGACCAGGGAGTAACCGGCGTCGCGGGGATCGTGCGCCTGGATCCCGCCGGCACGCCCGAGGCGCAGGAGGTCTTCCGCCAATCCTATCCGATCCGCGGGGATGGCACGCACACCCATGTCCACGGCGCCAACATGGCACTGCGTGCGGACGCCTATCTCGATATCGGCGGATGGACCGACCTGACCGTGGCGGAGGATCATTGCCTCTGGCGCCGCCTGCTTCGTCGCGGCTGGCGCGTGACCTCACCAGCCAGCAGTGTCGTGATCACGAGCGCGCGCCTGAAGGGACGCGCCGTCGGCGGATTTGCCGATACCCTGCAGGCGCGAATAGCCGCCCGACATGCTGCCACTTGAGCAGTGCGTTCGCTCGACTGAGCGGTTAGGCTGGGACGATCTGCCACGACCGGGTGCCGGCGATACACCGGCGCGCCACCGCGCACTCGCCGACATCGGCCGCAATGACTTGTCGCTCGCACGGATTGCGGAGGCCCACACGGACGCGGTGGCGATTCTGGCGGAGGCGGGAACAGGCCGGCGACAAGACGCGCTGTATGGCGTTTGGGCTTCCGAAGCCCCTGCAGCCACCGTTACAGCGCGGCGCAGCGGCGAGGGTGATTGGCAGCTCGACGGACGAAAGCAATATTGCAGCGGCGCGCTGTTGGCGTCGGCAGCGCTCGTGACCGCCCGCGCCCTGGATCAGGTGCTGCTCTTTGATGTCTCTCTGGATCAGGTGGGCATTCGCATCGAGGAGTCGAATTGGAAGACGCCGGCGTTCGCCGATACAGGGACGCGCTCGGTGTCGTTCGATCGGGTGCGCGTTGCCAAAGAACGGCTGCTCGGCGACGGCAATTGGTACCTCAAACGTCCGGGATTCTGGCATGGTGCGATCGGCCCGGCGGCGTGCTGGGCAGGCGGGGCCTCATCGCTCGTCGACGCCGCGACGCGGATGAATCGCCGAGATGCGCACTCGCGCGCGCATCTCGGTGCGATGCAGGCGGTTTGCTGGGGGATGAGCGCGCTGCTGGCAGAGGCGGGCCGGGAGATCGATGCGGACCCCCAAGACCAACGCAGCGCGGCGCGCGTCCGCGCGCTCAAGGTACGCCACCTGATCGAACGATGGTGTGCCGAGATCCTGGACCGGTTCGGCCGCGCGACCGGCCCGCAACTGCTCGCCTTCGATCAGCAGACGGCGCGCCAGCACATGGCCTTGACGCTGTACATTCGCCAGTGCCATGCCGAACGGGATCTCGAGACCATCCCCGCGTGATGTCAACGGCGTTGGGACGACAACTCCGGCGTGACGTCACCTCATTGATGCGCAGACGAATCGCAGCTTGTTCATCACCGGCCCGGAAAGAACAAATGGGTAGGCATCGGCCAGGCCCAAGCCGCGGGTGAGGTTATTCAGCACATACGTCAGCGCCGACCATTCGCTGACCAGGGAGTCAAAGTCCTCGATTCGTGCCAGCGAGGGCTTCTTCGGGAGCGACAGCGCAGGCTCGTCGCGTCGCTCGGGACGCACGGACAAACCGACTGCATGCGCCGTTTCCAGCGCATCGACCATGTGCAAGACATGAGCCCACGATTCCGCCCAATCCTCCCAGGGGTGAGTGGTGGCGTAAGCGCTGATGAAGCGGTCTTCCCAATTGGCCGGCGCGCCCTGCTCGTAGTGTTCTTTCAGTGCACGTTGATAATCCAGCCGCTCGTCCCCGAACAGCTCGCGGAATTCCTGCAAGCGGCTGCTGTCGCCAATTAATTGGTCCCAGTAATAGTGGCCGATCTCGTGGCGAAAATGGCCCAACAAGGTGCGGTAAGGTTCGTGGTGCCGCAGCCGCTGAGCTTCCCGATACACGTCATCGGCTTCGGCCACGTTGATCGTGATGACGCCGTTATCGTGCCCCGTCAGGACGCGGCTTTGATCGCCGTTGACGCCCACGGTATCGCTCAGGAAACGAAATTCAAGACCCCGTTGCGCGTCTTGAACCTTGCTGACCAGCGGCAGCTCGAGACTCAAGATCGTGAACAGCAGCCGCCGCTTGGCGGTCTCGAGTCGGATCCAGGCCGCCTGATTCTCTGGAACGGTTTGATCGGGAATCGTGTGCGTCAGCCTGCATGATTGGCAAAGCGACGCCGGATCATCACGCTCGATGGCCCAATTGCATATACCGCGGTCGGTGTAATTGGCACACAGACGATACGCCTCGTCAGGCGCCGCGCCATCGCCGACCGGCCGCCATGAGCCATCGTCATCGGCACTCAAGGCGAGCATCTCCATGCGTGCAGGGCAATAGGCGAGCGCGCGGCCGCAGGTGAGGCATTTGGTGTTCTCGAAAAAGACCAATGCCTGGCAGGCGGTGCAATGGAAAGTCTTCATGACACGCTGCGAACCATGCCTGACGGCACGGGATCCGACCATTCGGGCTGGCGCTCGAGCATGCGTAGGAAGGGCCCTACGCCCAGCGTTGACGGCGTTGTTCCGCGAAACCATACGCATAATCCTACAAGCGATCAGGGCATTCGCCGCGCTTCGGGTCCGGCGACGGTGTGGCACTCTCGCATCTGCCACAACCAACAGGGGGATCTATGGCGACCAAGAGTTCCAAACCGTCCAATACGAAAGCGTCCGCTGCCAAACCATCCGCCTCGAAATCCTCGAGCCCGCGCGCGAAAGGCCAGGGGGCCATTGAATTGCTCAAGGCGGATCACCGCCAAGTCGAGGAATGGTTTTCGCAGTTTGAAAGCGCGAGGAGCGAATCGAAGAAGCAACAGCTCGCGACCAATATCTGCGAGGCATTGACGGTGCACACGGCCATTGAGGAGGAAATTTTCTACCCGGCTTTTCTCGAGGCGACCGGCGATAAGGACATGCATCACGAAGCCGTCGTCGAGCACGCGGGCGCGAAGAAGCTCATTGCCGAGATTAGCGCGATGTCCGCAGGCGATGACTATTTCGATGCGAAGGTCACGGTGCTTGCCGAGATGATCAAACACCATGTCAAGGAGGAGGAGCAGGCGGGCGGTATGTTCGCCGAGGCCAAGAAGTCCGACATGGACTTGTCGGCGCTCGGAGAAAGACTGTTGGAGCGCAAGAAAGAGCTCGAGCACGCGGACCGGGCGGCCTGAATACAACGCGATAAGGGATTGAAAAATAGAGAAATATAAGATCGTCGGACGCAGCCCGTGGCGGCGGCGGTAGCGCCTAGGGGCCTTGTGGGGGGGCGCGCCGCTCGATTATGGTGTTCCTGCACGCGGCCCCCGTTGGGACGTGAGGGAATGCTTAGTCGCGATGACCCCCGACCCCAACGCCCCCGATTCCGTTAGCGCTGCCACGCCCGGCGAGATGGGCGGGCTGCTGCGCGCCTTCGGTTGGGCGCGGATGCCGCCCGCATTACAGCCGGCGTTGTCGATCCTCCTGTCGTCGCAGCATCCGCTGATCATTTTTTGGGGCCCCGAGCATCGCTGTCTCTATAACGATGCCTTCGCAAAGTCGATAGGCCTTGAGATGAGCGGCCGCTTGCGGTGCGAAATGGCCCGCGATCTGTGGCCGGAATCGTGGCCCGTATTCGGTCCGCATATCAAGCAGGTCATGAGCGGGGGTGGCTCCACCTGGCACGAAAATCAGGTGATTCCGCACGTCCGCGGTGGGGCGCTCGAAGAGGCCTACTGGACCTACAGTTGCAGCCCCATTCCCGACATCGCGAGCCCGACCGTCGTCTGTGGTGTGCTGGTCATTGGCACCGAGACCACGCATCACGTCTTGACCGAGCTGCGCAAGAACTTCCTGATCGACCTCGACGACGCCATGCGTCAAGTCAACGACGCGGCCCTCATCGTCGACGTGGCGATCAATGCCCTGGGGCGTCACTTGCGTGCGAGCCGGGTGGGCTTTGGCCGGGTGCTGCCCGACGAGCAGAGCATCGACCTCAAGACCAACTATACCGACGGGGCGGGGGCTGTCATCGGCACCTACCTGCTCGATGAATTCGGCGCACACAACATTTCGCGGCAGCGCCGCGGCGAGACGGTCGTATGGAATGACGTCGCGGCGGACCCGTTGGCCGATCCGGCAACGTGGAACAAGATCGAGACCCGTGCGTTTGTCTCGGTACCGCTCGTTCGCGACGGGCGGCTCCGTGCGACGCTGTTCGTCGACCAGCGTCATCCGAGGGTGTGGAAAGCGCACGAAGTGGCACTGATCGAGCGGGTGGCCACACGCATTCGGGATGCCCTCGAGCGAGCCGAGGCCGAGACGCAGTTGCTGCTGACGACGCAGCGCTTTGAACTCGCTCTGCAAGGCTCCTTCGTGACCCTGGCGCATCAGGATCGCCACCTGCGCTACACCTGGCTGTACAACCGCGCCTTGCAATTACCGGTTTTCGACGCCATCGGCCAAACCGACGAACAGCTGTTCTTACCGGAGGAGGCCGCCGTGCTGATCGCTCTGAAGCGCGACGTCATGCACTCACGCCGGAGGCGGCGCGAGGCGGTTTCGATCACCACGCAGGGTGGTCGGCGTCATTTCGATCTGCTGGTGGAACCGCTGTTGAACAGCCAGGGCGGAGTCGACGGGGTGCGCTGTGCGGCCTTCGACATCACCGAGCTCAAGGAAACCGAATTGGCCTTGAGGGCGAGTCAGGAGCGCAGCACTGCCGCTGAGATCGCGGTCATCGAGCGGGAGGAGCGCCTGGCGACGCTCGCCAATGCCATGCCGCAGCTGGTCTGGATCGGCCGGTCCGATGGCACTTTGGAGTACGTGAATCGTCGGCTGCTCGACTACACCGGCGTGGAGGAATCGCAGGTCAAGCAACCGGAGACCTGGGCGCAGATCATTCATCCGCAGGACCAGGAGCAGAGCAATGCGATCTGGAGTCAGGCCCTGGTCGAGGGGAAACCTTACACCCTCGAACATCGGCTGCGCGGTCACGATGGATCGTATCGCTGGTTCCTGGTGCGCGCGCAGCCCGAACACGATGCGTCCGGCCGGGTCGTGCGCTGGTACGGGACGTCCACGGACATCGACGAGGCCAAGCAGCTGCAGGACGATTTGGTCGCAGCGGAAGCCGCTTTGCGCGACGCCGACAGACGCAAGGACTTGTTTCTCGCCACGCTCTCGCACGAATTGCGCAATCCGTTGGCGCCGATCCGCAACGCGGCGCAGATCTTGGGTTCACCCGCGGCCGGCCCGCAACACCTGCAATGGGCCCAGGCCGTGATTCAGCGGCAGGTCAAACATATCGCGTGGCTGCTCGACGATTTGCTCGACGTCGCACGCATCACCCAGGGCAAACTGGAACTGAAAATAGCCGCCGTGCCGCTCACCCATGTGGTGGACGCGGCCGTCGAAACGGCCCGGCCGCAGATCGACGACAAGAAGCATCAACTGACCGTCAATCTGCCACCCATCGCGCCCGTCCTGCAGGCAGACCTGCTGCGTCTCTCGCAAGTCGTGTCGAATTTGTTGACGAATGCCGCAAAATACACCGATCCCGGCGGTCACATCGAATTATCGGCCCACGTCGAGAGTGGCAGCCTGCAGCTGACGGTCAAAGACGATGGCATCGGCATTGCGCCGGAATCCCTCGAGCGAATCTTCGAGATGTTCTCACAAGTGGACAGCGGCTCCGTGCGCTCGGACGGCGGTCTCGGGATTGGACTCGCGCTGGTCAAGGGACTGGTCGAGCTGCACGGTGGCACCATCGAGGCGCGCAGCGCCGGCCTCGGCAGAGGCAGCGAGTTCACGATTCGTCTGGCCTTGGCCGGCGCCGGCTTAAATCCGATGAGACGGGAACGGAGCGAGGTCGCGGCGCGCGCGGCGCCCGGCCGGCGAGTACTGATCGCCGATGACAACAAGGACGCGGCCGACAGTCTCGCGCTGCTCGTGGAGATGGGTGGTCACGAGGTGCGGGTGGCGCACGGCGGCCGCGCCGCGCTGGCGCTCGCGCAGGCGTTTCGCCCGGACGTCGTGCTTTTGGACTTAGGTATGCCCGATATGTCGGGGTACGAAGTGGCAGCCGCGCTGCGCGGCGAGCCGTGGGGAACCGCCATCCAGTTGGTCGCGCTGACCGGCTGGGGCCAGGAAGGTGATCGCGAACGCACGACCGCGGCCGGATTCGATCGCCACCTCACCAAACCCATCGATACCGACGTGCTGAACGCCGTACTGATGAGTTGACGGGCGATGGGTTGACGAGCGATGCGTTGACGGGCCGATGGGCTGACGCGGCTCAGCGAGGCTCAGCCGTAGCCGTTCAGGCCCAGGAAGCGACACCGCCGGCTGCTGTCTCCCCATCGGTCGCGGTCATGATGCCTCCCGACCTCTCATAAGTGCCGATCAGGCAGCCGACGGCGAGGGCGCGGCCCAAAATCGCGGCGATGAGTTCACGACGCCCCGGCGCCTGCGAGAAGGGCGGCCCAGCCCCCAGCGCAAAGACCTGGAATACATACCGATGTACGCCGTGACCCGGCGGCGGATCGGGCGGTAACCACGCCTGCTGCAGGAAGGAATTACGGCCCGTTGCCATCCCGGCGCCGGCGTGGTGTGGGCTGTTCAATACTCCCTCCGCAATCGAATCCTCATCAGGCGGCAAGTCCACGACGATCGCATGGACCAAGGGGTGCGGAGTCGGGGAATCCGCATCTTCGACCAACAAGGCGAGCGACTGGGTTTGGGCAGGCACCTCGCTCCAAGCGAGCGGCGGCGAAAGGCCGGCGCCGTCGGCCGTGTATTTGGCCGGCAGTTCACCGATGAACGCAAACGCGAGGCTGCGCACCTCGAGACGGCCCGTGGCGCGTTCTGCGTGCAATTGGTTATAAACCACGCTCTCCATGCCCGCGCGTTGGTTGATGAGCGCGTGACCAAGACTTTCCGGTAATTTCTCCAGCATAGTCTCTCAGCAAATAGGATTCGCGGCGCGGCCGGTAGCCGCGGATTCGGGTGTTGCGCTGTCAGACGGAACCGACAAACGCCCATCACGACGGCACGCGCGCTGGGCGAATCGACCACTGGGCGGGCAGTGCGGCATTGTCTGACAACCACTGCAGCCGCCGGCATCTTCGCAAGCGCACCCGGCTGGCGCATGATGCCGCAGTCGCCCGAGCCCAATGGAGTCCGCATGTCGTTTCGTTCAGCCGTGCTTGCTGCCGTGGCCGGGTTGTGTGTGACGAGCTTTGGAGGGTGTGCCTCGATGAACCAGCCTTTGCAGACCGTTCCGTACGTCGACCTGCCGCGCTACATGGGCGATTGGTATGTGATCGCCAACATTCCTTATTTTGCCGAGAATGGCTGCTACGATTCGATCGAGAGCTATGCACTGCGCCCGGACGGCAAGATTCATAATTGGTTCCGCTGCCGCAAGAATTCGTTCCAGGCCCCGCTCGAGCAGAAGGCGACCGCGGAGGCGAGCGTGGTCGACAAGACCAGCAATGCGGTCTGGAGCGTGCGGTTCTTCAAGATCATCTCCGTGAAGTATCTGATCCTCGATCTCGACCCGAATTATCAGTGGGTCATGGTCGGGCATCCGTCACGCCGTTACGGTTGGATCATGGCGCGTACCAAGACCTTGGATGAGGCGACTTATCAGCGAATCTTGAGCGACGCCGCCAAGCAGGGCTATGATCCCGCGCGCTTCAAGATGGTGCCGCAGCAGGCCGAGCCTGCCGCGGCCGCGGGTCGAACTGAGTCTCACGCTCCGGCCGCCGGCTAGGCCACGGTGTGGCGGAACTGCTTCTGACCGGGACGGTCGTTGCGCTGCCGGTCTTTGCACTCGTCTGGATCATCAGCGTTCGGATCCATAATTATGGCTTGCTCGACGCCGTCTGGTCCTTGAGCGTCGCGCTGCTCGCGCCGCTGTACGCCCTGCTCGGCGACGGCAACCCGACGCGAAGATGGCTGTTCGCCGCTGTCGGCGCAGCCTGGAGTCTGCGCCTGGGGTTCTATATTCTACTCCGGGTGTTGCGTGCGCATCCCACGGAAGATGCGCGCTATCGCACCTTGCGCCAGAATTGGCCCGGCCCCGGGCGGTTTCTCTTGTTCTTCGAACTGCAGGCGGTGATCGGCGTGATCTTCTCGCTGCCGTTCCTCTTGGCGGCGCTCGATCCGCGCCCGGAACTGGGGCTGTTGGAATGGATCGGCCTCGCGTTGGCGCTGTGCGCGACCGCGGGGGAATCACTGGCGGAT
>Ga0116229_10013145_pt1 | contig 11762 bp, 9 predicted proteins | sample S1TSphgellanicum_3_FD_87313 | JGI IMG/M metagenome (GOLD analysis project Ga0116229, IMG submission 87313) | Host-associated microbial communities from peat moss isolated from Minnesota, USA - S1T2_Fc - Sphagnum magellanicum MG | ecosystem: Host-associated > Plants > Peat moss > Unclassified... | reverse complement strand
TTTTATATTTTTAAACCCCCCCCCCTTTTCCAAAAATCCCCCCACTTCTCCATACCGGGGGCCCCAACTCTTTCTATTCCCCCCCCCCCCCCCCCCCCCCCCAAACTAAAGAAACCCCATTCCTTTACCCTCTTGCTTGGGTTTCCACAACCCAAATAAAAATATTTAAAGAAAATTTGTAATTAAGTGAACTAAATTCACCTAAACTTATATAAGTAAACAATATGGCCATATTCTCATGCTAGTATGCATTTTTTTTAAAATGGCACAATTGGCTTTCAACCTTTCATTTCCTACAAACAATTTGTCTTTAAGAAAACAAAGAATGCCCATTTGGTCATAAGTCAGAAGTCCAAAAAATCAAAATGTGTTAATCTAGGGTAAGTGATTCAAACCCTAATTCACATCTAGTGAATTCCATTGTGCCATGAAGGGGGGAGGAGAGGCAAAACTTTCCTTTCACATCACACTTGTTTGTTGTCCTTTGTAACATCTCAAATGGCAAAAGCTCAATGGTAATGGTGTTCACAATTAACTAATTGCATGCCTATTTTTGAGCTCAAGTACATCCTTGTCATTGTGCTTTTGGTTGTTTCCGTGTGATTTTGTCACTTGCACCAAATGTTCATTGTATTCATGCACATCATCATCTTTTGATTTTCTTGTGTTGCTTGTTAGGTGTTTATCATGTTGATAATTGTTTTCTTATGGTGGTGTTCTTACAAATGTTCATTATGCTAATATTTATTATTGTATTTTAGTCTTGTGTTTCTCATACCATGTGTTCATTATATTACTCATTTTCATCGTCATCTTCTAGTCTTGTGTTGCTCATTAGGTGTTCACCATGCTTATGCTTGTCAACATCTTCTAGTTTGGTGGTTATTCTAGGTTTTCAATATGTTCATGTTCATTGTTGTTTGCTTGTGGTGGTGGTTTTCATAGGTGTTCATTGTTATTTTCTCATGGTGTTATTTTGACACATGTTTCATTATGTTAATGCTCATCATTGTCTTTTGGTCTTGTGTTGTCCACATGAAGTGCTCACCATATTCATACAACTCATGTTTGTCGTCATTTCTTGGTTTTCTTATGTCACTCATTAGGTGTTCGTTGTGTTCATGCTTGTTATCATCTTTTTTTTTTTCTACTACTAGATAGGTGGTCATAGTGTCCATGTTCATTGTCTTTTTTTGGGTTTTTTTACTCACAAGGTGTTCACCATGTTCATGTTTGTTGTCATTTTCTAATCTTCTTGAACTTTGATATTTATTCACCATGTTGACATATGTCATTTTGCTATTGTTTAAGTTATCAACTCCCCCCCTTCATCCCCTTCTAAATTTTGAATTGCTTAAACAAGTTCTTAGAAATGTGTGAATGCATGCCTTACAGTGTTCATTTTCTACCATGCTTATCTTTGTGCAATAGAGGTGGAGCTAACATTTATACATCAATATATCATTGAATGAACTTAAATCCTTACTTGAAAAATCCTCCATGGAACCTTTCATTATAATCCTTAATTATGGTAGCAAACCACAATGTTAACAAACTCTTCCCATTGTTGGTTGTTACATCACAAACTTCTCATATCATGATTTGGTAATCAAAATGATGTGAAAATCATTCTTTTGTGGGTTTGTACTTTTTGCATTGGGATGTCATCAAGGTGGTCACAACATCCAAATGTCCATTGAGATATGATGTGTCTATTTGGACATTGATGTTGCCCATCATCATATTGGAATAGAGTCAACCTATGTGAGTGTAGGGATTGCCCCTACTTTTCCTTGCCAACAAGTGTGGGAATGACAACAAATTGGCAAATGTTTGAACATCATATCCAAACTTGTAACATGTTAAATGTTTTTTTGAGAATATCAACTATCCAAAGTAAACATGAACTATTAGTTTAATTGCATAGTGTGAAGGTGTGTATGGAGTGGGGTTGACAAGCATTCCTTGTAATATTGTTGTTGTGATGAAAGAGGGCACTAGCTTTCATGTTTTTCATTTAAAAAAAATGCTACATCATGGATAGTTTTTTATGCACTATAGTTCATTAATTACAAAGGCTTCAGTCCTTTCTTAAATGTCTCCATTTTCATCTTTAAAATAAACATCTTCATTCCCCATTGCCTTGGCATTTATGAAAACTTCACTTGGTTGTTTTGTTATCTATGGTTTTAAGGTTTGATTCTTAGATCCATTTAGTTTTCAACCCTACTTTTATGTTCTTTCTGACAAAGCTCATTCCAATGTTTTATTTACGAAGTGAACCAACATCACCTTGTTTAGTTCAAGGTAATTGTTTCTAACCATGGCTTTATTTTTAATTTTTTTTTAAATGTGATTTTGAATGTTTTGAATCAAACTATATTTCAAAGTTGAAGGGTGTTTGCTGTGTGTTTTCATGGAAGAGTAACCATGATGGGTCCAAAGTCTTGAGTTTGTTAAATTGCTCATAATGTCACATGAAAGCCATGCCCACTTAAAATTAAAAGGTGATGGTAGGTTTGAACAATGTCACTTGGGACTAACTTATGAAAAAAACAACAAATTTCTTGAATATAAAAAGATGTCATCCAAACTTTTTTTACATCATCATGCAAGTTCCTAGCCTACACAATTTCCCCTCTAAGACTTTTTGTTTAAAGTGAAAACCAATGCCTTAAGGCGCCATGGTAAGATTCAATGTTCACTAGTGTATTTTGGTTGGAATGTGACATGTGTTGAAGGCCAATCATCTACAACTCTAAACATAATGCATGCACAATGTAATATTAATTAGATCGATGTTCTAGTTGATAAAACATGATCATACTCATTTAAGGAGATGTAAAATTATGATCAAACAAACTTGTTTTGAAAGACTAAAATTGAAAATGAACACATATCAAATTGGTAATAATAGGTGCAAAAGTAATGTGTCCAAAAGTCACCAAGACTATGATGTTCAAAACTTTCTATGACTTTCATCTTTCCTCATTTCTTGAAAGTCTCAATGTTTTCCTTGGGCTCAATGGACATATACATCACATCATGTAGGTCATGAAAGGTTATTCGTTGGACTTCAACATCTTTGATCTTCTCCATTACATGTAAATGCCATGCCTTTAATACATGCCACGCATAAGGGAAGATAGGGATGTTATTTGTAACCCAAAAAATCCTAAGCATTCATACACAAATTGTAGGTCAACATTTAACATTAGCTAAATATGTAAATACATTGTAAGCTTCATAGGAATGAAAATTCTTAAAACAAGGAAAACTTAAACAAGGAAAACTTTTGATCTTCATTGAACACAATTATGAAGAGTGAGGTAATGTAGGATTCATATTCAATGTAATGCCTATAACTCTTGAGGGGCATCATCAATAATGAAACAACTTGGTCTCCAATTAGGCACAATTGACAAAATATTTGCTTTCAAAAGTTGGAGCCATTCAATCAAATCATTCACAACTTGTTGACTTTTAATGATCCATGCTAAAAGCACTCTAGTGTATTGAACATCAAAGCCCATCAAGGTGAAAAAATGATATTTCACAATCATTTGTGCTAAATGTAGCATCCATGGAAATTGTTCCATTATGGACATATGCAAACATGGATTGACATTGCATTAATAGTTGGATGTTTAGAATGAATAGGACTTGAATTCCATTAATTTCGTTAGCTTCTTGAAAATAAAATACGTGCTAAGAATAATGCAAAGCCCAAGACCGAACTAAAATGGTTGGGTTTTTGTGCAACCACTAATTTCTTCTTTTATGTTTTTAATCCAAATATGCAATGTCTTGTTGTCAGATGAAGTCATCCTTCATTGTGGCTTTATTGGCATTCACACCAAATTGTTTTGTGTTTGTCATGAATTTTTTTGGAGGTGTGCCTTAAATTCAATTGAGTCCAAATGCGATCTTTCAAAGATTGTGAAATTCAAGGTGCATATTGTGACATGCAAGTTGATGACTTAAGATCTTGTTGGCCATGTGCTAGTTCACTATTCGTTTAGGTGTGTGTTTGATGGTGAAAACATAGTTCCACCACATCGGGCCATGTGTAAAATTGCTTGATTGAAAAGGTGGCCAAACATTTTCATTTGATTAATCTTGCATGGTTTTGGTGATTGTGATGATCATTAGGACCATAGGCACAATCATACCTACAAAAACATACCTATGGTAATGATCATATGTGTCTGTGAAGGACAATTGAAACAAAAAAAGAAAATGCATGGAACATCACACTATACCAAGTATGGCGGAGGTGGTTCTTTATTGATGAGGTCTTTATATCCTTTTTTAAGGGCATGTTTTTGTGTGTGTTCCATTCCACTTGGTTTCCACATCACCTTGCTTGCTTTCCAAAAACTCACAGACACGTGCATGTGCTATGTACACAATCTTGATTGATACTTTATTTGTGTCCCCATGCTTCACCCATTGAGTCCACACCAAATCCACATTTGGAAAAGGGAATTTTATTGGGCTTTGAACTTGAATTGATTGTGATTTGGGAATTTGGCCCACACCTATAAACTTGTGTTCAAACATGCACAATATTCCTTTTCTTCATTAAACCATGATTACTATTAGAATAAACAACTAGTCAATATATACCCACATAATCAAAACATTATGCATGGAATTTACGTTGGCAATAGTTACATGCCAAACTAATAACAACACTAAGAATATGAATGTTCCACTTGCAATATCTACATGCTAATTGTTTAAATCCACATTGGACATGGAACCCAACCTTACAATACCCACATACCAAACTTAAACACACACTAGATTTGGGACCCAACCTTGCAATACTTGCATTCCAAAACTAAAACACACACTACACATGGGACCCAACCTTGCAATACTTACATTTCAGATTAAAACACACATTAGACATGGGATTCAACCAAACGCAATACCTGCATTTCAAATTAAAACACATATTAGACCTAGGACCAAACCTTGCAATACCTATATTTAGGATTAATAACTACATGTAGATTCTTGAACTAAAATCAAACATTTGCTGATTTAATAAACTTTTCCAATAATCAAGAAAATGTATGTTATATTCATATGCTGATCCAATACATGAAACTAATTGAATTGTAATTAAATTGAAACTACACATGAATGAATGAAATGAAAGGGAGGAAAAAAAAACATACTTTTGTTTTGATGCTCCAAAGTGATGGAATTCTCCTTGCAAGGCTTTCCAACCTTAAATTAAATCATAAATCCAAATAAAATGAAAAACCTTAAGTATTGTTATAGACTAAACCCTAAACATGTACCACTTTCAAAAGAGCTTAAACCCTAACTACAAAACCTTACACATAACCTTGGCAAAACTATATAAGAATAATTTTACATGAACTAATTATGGATTAGAAATCAAAGTTCAAGAAATTAAGAATTTTAACAAGTGAAGCAAAATATTTATCTCTTATCTTATAATTTGAATCTTTCCAACTTGGAAGATGTCTCCACTCCCTTGCAAAAGAGAAAAAATGAGTTTCATTTGCTCAATATGTGGTTCATGATTCTTTTGTCCTAAATTAACCTAACCTTGAATTTTATTAATATTGAAAAGGATGGTTTTGCAAAAGTCATAAAAGTTTGGAACATCCACCTAACCCTAAATCCGTCTTTGATCCATTTCATGGTATAAAATATAATCATCTTTTTCTCTTAACCCAAGGCATTGAATTATTTAATTATGTTGTGTACAATATGCAATAAATGGTGCAAAGTGGAGGTTCATGAGGACATTGATGGTAAGAAGAGCCTGCAAGTGCAATACTCTCACATGAGACCTAAATATGTCTAATTTATTGCTAGCCGATTGAATGCAATACTTGCATTTAAATTATTTTTCATTGGTTCTAATTGACACTATGTAGGTGTTGGGTAAGTAGGTAGGAGGGAGGGAGAGAAAGTAGGTAAGAATGACGTGACAAGTTTAGGTGGAAAAGTGAGTGTGAATCCAGTAGGTAGGTAGGTGAGAGGGACGGGGGAGTTGGTTCTTAGTTGGTAGGTAGGGCCAAGAAGGCAGGTAGTATGTAGCTGGGCAGTTGATCTCAAAATTGGGAAAAAAAGAACCAAAGAAAAGGTCAGCGCCAAAAAGGTCAACAGAAGTCAACACATATTCAACCAGTAGATGAGAAATCCCACCCCATCCAGCGGACAGAATTCTCAACTGGTGCGCTGGTGGGTGCTGGCCCACAGACATCACCCACTGCCAAACACAAAGAGACAAATGAACCTCTTACATATTTTGGCACATGTAAGTTACGAAGCCCATGACCGAACAAATCAAATTCCATCTTTGAATGGAAAGTTTGAAGAACCCAATCACAGGTTTTTAAAACTGGGCGTTAGGTTTTGTTCTAATTGTATGGTTACTGGCTGGGATATGTTAACCAGTCATGATCTGAACTGTCTGTATGGTGATGGGAGTGCTTACCCTAACAGCTCTAGAGGCCACTTCAGACATTTCTTTCGTGAAAGTAAAGCACAGAAAACATATCATTCTACGTCCAAACATATGCCTCTAAACATTGATGAAGCATATCATTAAGATCGTTATTGGGCAACAGATTAATTTTTGAATTCTGATGATTTGGAGCATTGTTTTTATAATTGGCTGCACAATGCTCTGCACATCCATTATTATTTGTCTGAATCAACATGTTAAATGCTTCCGGAATTCGCTAGGAGAATATGACCAGGAAGAGGTGTGTATGGAAGTGGTGGTATCTTTTGACACCATGTATTAGAATAGAACTTGCATACACTACAGAGCAGGTCAAAGCATAAGAGTTGTTGCCGCCAGAAATGTACTTTAAATATATCAAGGGTGTGATGAGGGCTTTTTGGCATGTATCCAATTGCTTTTTGGCAATGTTTAAGCCCCATTCCTCTCTTCCTTCACAAGTTGCAAGAGAAGAAGAGAGGGCACCAAGCACTGCGACAATTCATGTTTCCAACCCTTCAGATGGACACTTATTTGTCGAGCCTTTATGACATTCAATTAGCAGTTCAAGTGTGTTTCGAAAACTCCATGAGTTTCAAAATCGCCTGAATGCTGTGTTGTCATCTGGGCGGTGTTCTTGCTTTTCCTAGTCCAAATCTGTAGGTATTGGCTCCCAAGACTGACAATCTTTTTTTGTCAGCTAAGTTTATGCCTGACTCCCTGATATGAAAAAAGTGTACCATGCTGACATTTCTTCAAATCAGTGCAAACTACCAGCACACCACAGGTGGCTAGTTCAACAAAGACTACTTTACAAATGGGCCTTTGTCAAGCTGAGACCATGTTTCAGTGGGTGCCCATACATGAAGGTAAAAGTAGCAAAAGGTGCCATCCTTTGATGTCCGTTGCTCCTCCAAACTAATGTCAATGGAAGTAGCCATCCCCAACACCACCTCCATGCATGTCCATACTTGCGTCATTTGCACCAAATGAGTGGCCATCTCCGCCTTGCTGCTGCTGCTGAGTTGGATGAAAACCCAACCCTGCAGTGGCAGATGCATCATGATACGGTGCAACACCTTGGTCCTCCTCCCAACCCAGATTTGCATGCTGCTCCAAGCCCACACCAGTCCTCCTGCCTGGGTGGCCACTATTATTTGTCAGTCCATACCCAGATGGAGTCATACTGAAGGCAGGCAAGTCCTGCCTAATGGGACTAGTGAGAGTACCAGTGAAAACAGAATTTTTACTTTGATCCAGAGGTGCTGCTGGTGTCTCTATTTGACCTGGCCTGGAAGTTCCCACAGACCCTGCTGCAATGGCCACAGCTTGCTGCTGCTGTTGTGCTGATTGAGGTCCTGGCGACATTGCTGTGTCATCTCCACTCACCCCCTCAAGTTCATTCTGCAAGATCCAATACCAATATGCACTGGCCATAAATTCAGCAAGGATGAGCAGTTTATCAGTACCCTTGACTATCAGAAAGCAGATAATACTTGTGACATGCTTGGTGGTTCCAACCAGGGTCTCAAAAAGCAGCTGAACATAGACCTCAACAGTCCCAGCTGCAAGTACCAAAGGTCACAAAATCAGCACTTAGGCCTTGAAGATGCACCTGAAGGTAGCCCAGAATCTGCCCTACTGATATGTTGGACCCAGCTTGGTGCTCTCTCAGTAACCAGAAGTAAAGTTTCTCCTGTTACAAATCATAATAGCACTCATCAGACCACAAAAGCCAAACCCTGGAAGAGGGCTCCATAAAATTTTCTGAAGGGTTCTCTGCATTGTTAGTCATCATGTATTACCAAACTGTGGTTGAACTATGCTGAGAATTGTGTAAAACCAGCACAGATGTCAACAAAGGTGCAGTTGCCTTCTGTCAATTAAGATCTAGATATACAGCAGCATTGCAATTTGACTCCATACAATTGCATTATAAAAAGCACCCTGAAGAAATGTGGGTGTAGCTGCCAATTTTGATTTGCATGATATTCATGGCCAGATAACCAAATCACATCCAGTCCCAAGGCAGCAGTGTGACCTGCACAATGCACTCAGATCCACATCCTAAACCCTGAGCAGTAGGTTACATCCAAGATTGTTCCACTGCAGGAATAAAGTACTGCATATCTTGATCACTTGGGCTGCAAGTGCATCCTCCACACATAATTGACGAGAGATACTACCATTCACAAACCAGAATTTTGACCTCTATCACAGCCAAAAAGAACTATGTGTCACAGTAATGTAAGCAAACATACAGCTGAATTTATACCAACACCAACATGGTTTGGTTGTGAACAACAGTTTCACAATTTGTGTGAACCCTGCATGGCCACTCCCATCAGAAATCAAAATCTAGCAGAACATCCTGGCACACCAGACCCATTTGTGGTTGCAAATGTGCCAAAACCCTAGCACTAAACATACCTCTCCAAGATGCAGACTTTTCTCAGACATTCTCCACCTCTCCCTCCCTACCACAGTGATCCTCACTTGTGTTTTTTTCAATGCAGACTTTCAACAGATTCAGACAAGCAGATGCAAAAATTAGGATTGCAACTGCCTACTGCCCAGGCTGCATTCTGCAAAGAATTGGAAGGATTTTCGCAATTGTTACATCCTTAAATCCCACCCCTACCAGAATCAATTAAGGGCACACGATTGAATGAAAGCAAAACAGCCCCTTCGACAGATCCATTGAAGCCCAGTAACTATCTCCCCGGGGGACAGAATTAGGGTTATGCTTCAACCTACATTCTGCACAAAATTGGAAGGTAATGGTTCACATCTACCCCTGAGTTCTAAAAGCAACCCCTAAAAAGAATTCCAAACCATCAGACAGGACTCAAACCGCCACGCCACGACTTTACGACCCTAGGATCCCCCCCTCAAAACGAAAACATTCCCGGGGCTTTGAATTTGCTCCTTCACTAACCACAGCATGGCGTTCCCCTGCATGGAAAGATTGCTTCTGCTGCTGCTGCGCCTGCGTGTAGAGGTGCGAGATGGAGTTAGCCGCCGTACAAAATGATGTATGGAGCGTCTTTTCGACCTCATCAAGTCCCGAATACTCAGACTTCCTCTTCTTCGGCATCTCCGTGACTGACGAAGCACACCGCACAGTGATGCCCTCCTCCCCAACCTCTTGTTGCGTAGTCAAAACAGACCGTGATCACCACGCCCACCTCCTCACACAATAGCCCTTTCTCGCTTCCACCTCCCTCACTCGCTTGCTCGACAATGAATCCTTCCTCACGGCTGTCATCCCCACCCGGCCCCCTTCTCGTCAGCCTCTTCTCCGCCGTGCTTCTCCTTCTTTCCTTCCCCCGCCGTCCTTTCCTCTCGTAGCGGTCACTGCCCGTCTTGTTTTCCGGTGCTCCACTCACACACAAACACAGAGTCCAGTGTCTTCTGCTCACTCACGCGCAAGTGCTGGGAGCAGACCACCAATGAGGACCATCCAACCAATCAGATCCCATTTGAACCTAGCCGCATTCTCACTGTAAATGACAGACAAGACAGTTACCTACATGGGGTTTTTCCCTCCTCCAGTCCCTCTATTTGCTTCCACTGTAACGCAAAAATAAAATAAAATAAAAATTTATGTAAATGGGTAATTTGTTTGTTGAATTCTCATTGGTGATGATGGGCAAACTTACTTTTCTGACCTAATTTGCGTGCTCCGAGCCAGGGCTACCGTACCATGACCCATCAGCTTGAAGCTCCACCACAAGTAGGTATAGTGAGAGCGTCTGTTTTGTTTGTCTTTTTCGGCTCCCTGGCTGAACACCAAATATGGAGTTTCCTGGAGTTTTTGGGATGCCAGGATTCTTAAATTAGGATGGTTCTGTTTCCGATCGCCACAGGCTTGTCTGTCTGTGTCAGGCTGCTGGTTCTGTGCTGCATGTTATATTATTACGTCCAAGTTTCTATCAAATACCCAGTCGGAACCGGACTCCTTCTCTACTACAAATGGGGAGGCAATGTTGTAATGCCTCAGCAGATTGGCGCATTCTCAAAATAAGGGGCGTAAGTGAGGCATATTTCGGTCTAGCTTGAACCTTTGAGGAATGGGGAATGGCCCTCACTCAGTGAATGTTAAGTGTTAACTCGCTTTAAAGCACGGCCGCAATTCTGGAATTAAACATTTGTAGGTTGCAGAGTGATGCTGGATGATGTAACTACCTTCTATGTTGGGAAGACACCTTAGACCATGCATGCCCAATAACAAAAAAAACTGGTGGTGCCATCTTCAAATTGAGGTGGTAGAAAATCTCAGTATTGAAGAAGCATCCTAGCAACAACAACAATTTTTGACACTTTAATTTTTTGGGCATGTTCAAAACTTTCCTCATTGTCTCACTATTTTAAGTGCACTTGGTGATTGGTGAGTAAGGTTTTTCACATATCATTGTAAATTTTGTTATCTCAACAATCTCCTCGTCATGAATCTGTTGTCTCTATAATTTATTTATGGTTTGGAAATCATTTATGCCAATCAAAGGTAGCATTATGAGAATGACCAAAGTAGGGTAGGCAAAAAAGGATGCCAAAGTAGTGAACCTTATACGATAAGTGATTTTTGTCATGTGAAGTTCATTTGCTATTGGAAGATTTTGGGGGTGAGTTGCTTTCGACTTTCACAAGTGCTTTTAAAAGATTATTTCGAATTAATAATTCTAAACTGGGGCTAGTTGTAGGCGAGGAGGGATTCGAACAAATAGGATTGGAACATGAGTTTGATGAGGAATTGTCAAACATTTTTTTACTTCTATTTGTTAAGTGTTGAGTCACCTAGGAGGAGGTGTAAAATGCCTTCACATTTAGAGGAGACATTTATTTTGTTATGGATGCCAACATTGAACATGATCACATGAATGGGGTTCATTCACATGGATTCACATTCACATGTTCATAGTGCACTCATAGTTAACTTGTTCACTTATAGTTAAGTTGTAACTAGTGTGAACCCGGTGCATAATGCACCTGTGCCCCCCCTCGCCATTACTTACTTCGGACCGGAAGCAACCTCTCCTCCTGCACAGTTATTGTGAATGCTCCCCGGAGCTGCTGGCCAGACGTCATCCAAAAAAAAAAAGATAAAAAAAGAAGCAAATACATAGCCTTAGATTTTTTTGCCCATTTTTTATTTTTTATTTTTTATTTTGTTTCTTCATTTTTGTTAAATGAAGGGAAGGGGGAAAAAAAAAAACAAAGGTCCGGGCAGTTTAACTGTCACAGAAAACAAAACCCATCAAAAAGA
>Ga0116229_10013143_pt1 | contig 11765 bp, 10 predicted proteins | sample S1TSphgellanicum_3_FD_87313 | JGI IMG/M metagenome (GOLD analysis project Ga0116229, IMG submission 87313) | Host-associated microbial communities from peat moss isolated from Minnesota, USA - S1T2_Fc - Sphagnum magellanicum MG | ecosystem: Host-associated > Plants > Peat moss > Unclassified... | reverse complement strand
TCACCCATTCGCAAGGTCGGCGCGCTGAAGGGCGGCCGCATCGCCTTCACCAAGGCCTCGTCATCTCATCTCCTCGTGGCGAACGCGCTTGCGGGCGCCGGCCTGACCCTGGCGCAGGTGCAGCCCGTGTATCTGTCTCCAAGCGACGCGGCCGGCGCCTTCGGGCGGGGCGCGGTGGACGCCTGGGCGATCTGGGACCCCTTTCTGGCTTTGGCCGAGCGCGACCAGAAGGCGCGCGTGCTGATCACCGGCGCAGAGCTGCCGCGGACGGACGCTTTCTATCTGGCGTCCAGCCGGATCCTCGCCGATGCGCCCAAGGCGCTGGCTCAGCTGCTGGACGCCTTGCGGGCGGAAGCGGCGTGGGGCCAGGCGCATCGGCGCGAGGTGGTGCAGATCGTCTCGGCGGCGAACGGCCTGCCGGCGGACATCGTCGAGACGAGTCTCAGGCGCGGCGCCCTGGCGGTCGAGCCCCTGACGCGCGAGGTCCTGGCCCGCCAGCAAGCCGCCGCCGACACCCTGCAAGACATCGGCGTCATTCCTCGAAAAATCCGGGTCGCCGACGCCGCCTGGTCTGGATGGAGACACGTCTGATGCCCGCCGACGCCCCCCTTCGCCTGTTCTGGTTCCTGCCGACCTCCGGCGACGGGCCCTATCTCGGATCACAGATCGGCTGGCGTCCCGCCGAGTTCGGCTACATGCGAGAGATCGCCCAGGCGGCGGATCGGCTGGGGTTCGAGGGCGTGCTCCTGCCGACCGGCCCCTCCTGTTTCGACGGCTGGACCTTGGCCTCGGCGTTGGCGCCCCTGACGGAGCGGCTGAAGTTCCTGGTTGCGCTTCGCCCGGGGATCATCGCCCCGGCCTACGCCGCCCGCCAGGCTGCGGCCCTGGACCAGATCCTCGGCGGCCGTCTCTTGCTCAACATCGTCACGGGCGGCAACCCGGCGGAGCTCGCGCAGGACGGCGTCCATCTCGCCCACGACGAGCGATACCGCCAGACCGAAGAGTTTCTGACCATCTGGCGCGCCGCGGCCGCGGGTCTGCCCATCCGATTCGAGGGCCAGCATCTCAGGTCCGAGAGCCCCGGGAAGCTGGTTTTTCCTTCTGTACAGAAGCCTTATCCGCCGCTCTATTTCGGCGGCTCGTCGGATGCGGGCCTCGACGTCGCCGGCAAGCATGTGGACTACTACCTGACCTGGGGCGAGCCGCCCGAGGCGGTGGCGGAGAAGTTCGCGGCGGCGCGGGCGGCGGCGGCGCGGCATGGGCGCACGCTCCGCTTCGGCCTTCGCATCCACCTGATCGTGCGCGAGACGGAGGCGGAGGCCTGGGACGCGGCCGAGCGGCTGATCAGCAAGGTGACAGACGAGGCCATCGAGGCGGCCCGCGAACGCCGCCTGCGCCTGGCCGAGTCGGAGGGTCAGCGGCGCATGACCGCCCTGCATGGCTTCCGACGCGACGCCTTGGAGATCGCCCCGAACCTTTGGGCCGGCGTCGGCCTTATCCGCGAAGGGGCGGGTACGGCGCTGGTCGGCGATCCCGAGACGGTGGCGGCGGGGCTGCGGGCCTATCAGGCGGTCGGCGTCGACACCGTCATCGCCTCCGGCTATCCGCACCTGGAAGAGGCCTACAAGGTGGCCGAACTTCTCTTTCCGGCGCTGGGCGTCGAGCGGCCGCGCGGGGAGCGCCGGATCGTAGGGCGTGATTTTGCGGAGAGCCGCCTCGTTCCGGCGAGTTGACCCTTCGGCGTGTCGCCGCGAACCGGCGGCAGGAGGCGCATTTCACAAGCGTTCGAGCGTCCCTAGACCGGCTGCTTCACCGTTCTGAGGTAGGGCTTATGCGCCGTCCAGCCGCCGGGAAAGAGGTCCCTGGCCTCAGCGTCCGAGACGGAGGGGACGATGATCACGTCTTCGCCCTGGGCCCAATTGGCCGGCGTCGCCACCTTGAAGCGGTCGGTGAGCTGCAGGCTGTCGATCACCCGCAGAATCTCCTCGAAATTCCGCCCGGTGGAGGCCGGATAGGTCAGGGACAGCCGGAGCTTCTTCCGCGGATCGATGACGAACACCGAGCGCACCGTGGCGGTGTCGGAAGCGTTGGGATGGATCATGCCGTAGAGGTCGGAGACCGTCCGGTCCGCGTCGGCGATCAGGGGGAAATTCAGGCGCGCGCCCTGCGTCTCCTCGATGTCGTCCGCCCACCGGCCATGGCTGTCGACCGGATCGACGGAAAGCCCGATCACCTTCACCCCCCGCCGCTCGAATTCCGGCTTCAGCTTGGCGACCGCGCCGAGCTCGGTGGTGCAGACGGGGGTGAAGTCTTTCGGGTGGGAGAACAGCACCACCCAGCTCTCGCCCGCCCAGTCATAGAAATGAAGCGGCCCCTCGGTCGAGGCCTGGGTGAAGTCCGGAACGATGTCGTTCAGCCGTAAGGTCATGGTTCATTCCTCCTCCGCGTGGGGATCGATCTCGTGGATCGGCAGGTCCCAATGATTGACGGTCAGCTCCCAGCGCCGATTTTCCTCCCGCTTGCGCGTGGCGGCGTCGGGAAACAGGGCCCGGATCACTTCCCCCTCATGGGTGGCGGCGTCCCGATCCTTGAACGTGATGACGATGCGATAATCCCAGCGGGAATCCTCGCTGACGTGAAGGCCAGGCCGCACGACCGAATAGTTCAGGACGTAGCCGCGGCGCTGCTCCTCGTCCAAGGCGGCGATCTGGTACTTCTTGAAGAGGCGCCACCACTCGTCCTGATAGCCGTATTTGACCCGATAGACCCATTCCTCCTGAAAGGCGGGCTTTGCGGTCTGCGCCGCGACGGGCGCCGCGATGGCGGCCAGGGCGGAGGCGAGGATCAGTTTGCGAAACGGGGCGGCCATGGTCTCAAGGTCTCCATAGGGAAGAAGGTAGAAAATTCAGGCTAGGCGCGGGCGCCAGATTCCTCGAGCAGGCGGCAGATGCGCTCGAAGGCCGCCGCCGCCGCCCGAAGGCCCGGCCGTCAAGCCAGCCTCCGCAGTCCGCGATTGAACGAGATCAACGGCTCGCCGTCGCCAACGCTCACGCTCTGGGCCGTAACCACAAGGATGGTGTGGGAGCCGGCGTCGATCCGCGCGTCGACGAGGCAGGCGGCGGAGGAGAGCGCGTCGATCAACAAGGGCGGCGCGGGGGCCTTCAGCGACCAGCGGCCGCGTTTGAACCGCTCGGCCTTCAAATCCGGGTCGATGAAGTTCAGCGCCTCAGCCTCGTCCTCGGCGGAGAGGATGGTCACGCCGCAGATGTCGCCCCTGAGAAACGCGCCATGGCTCGATGCTTCTTTGCGCACGCAGAACAAATAGCGGGGCGGATCGACGGACAGGCCTGTGATCGAGCTGACCAGAAGCCCGTGGGGCTCGCCCTCAGCCCAGCCCGAAACGATCGCCAACCCGCCGGCGAGCCTTGCGATGGCGTTCTTGAACGTGTCAGGGTCGGCCAGCGAGGGCTGGATCAGCGCGCTTTCCGCGCCGCGCGCCGGCGCATCGAAGGGAGCCATGGTCAGGAGGTCCTTGAAAAGGAGGGGTCGAACGCGCCGGTGATGGGCGCGGATACGGCGGCGACCCCGGCGCGGCGGAAGAGATCCAGGGTGGAGGCCTCGATCCTGGGGATGTCGGCGGTGATGGGCACGGGCCGGATGTCCTGCCGTTTGAGCGTGTCCAGGGCGACGGCGAGGGGCATGCCGGTGTCGCGCGCGAGAGCCTCAGCGTAGAGCGGAAGGTTGTCGCGACCCCAGGCGTAGGCCCGGCCCAGCCGCATCACGAAATCCTCTAGCAGCGGCCGTTTTTCCGCGATCGCCCGGTCCGTCGCCGCCATGAAGCTGTAGCCTGCGAAAAGGCCTCGCCCGTCCGCCAAAACCCGGTCGGCGCCCCCTAGCGTGGCGAGCCCCACATAGGGCGCCCAGGTCGACCAGGCGTCCACCGCGCCTCTCTGCAGGGCGGCCTTGCAGTCACCCGGATTGAGGAAGACCGGCGTGACGGCGTCGAGCGGCAACCGCGCCCGCTCCAGGAGCCGCAGCAGCAGATAATGGCCGACCGACCCCTTGCCGGTGGCGACACGCTTACCCTTAAGATCGCCCGGCGCGCGAAGCGGCGAGCCCCAGGGCACGACGATGGCCACCGCCGCGCCGCTCGCCGCCCCCTGATAGGCGAACACGGCCTTCACCGGCGAGCCGGCAGCGTAGGCGAAGAGGAACGGCGCGTCGCCAACCCCGCCGATGTCCGCCGCGCCGGCGCTGAGCGCCTCCAGCAGCGGCGAGGCGGCGGGGAACTCGCTCCAACTCACGCGATAGGGCGCGCCCTTCAGCGCGCCGGACGCCTCCATGAGGGCGCGCGTATTGCCCTTCTGGCTGGCGACCTTGAGCACACCGACCCCGCGCCCCGCTTTTGGCGCGCAGGACGCCAGGGCGCACGCCCCACCGCCGAGCAGAATAAGCCGGCGCGCAGGTCCGGTCTCGACTGACATCCAGCGCCGCTCGTCAGCCTGCCGCGCGGGCGGGCTCCGCGTCGCGGCGCGCCACAAATTCTCGCACCAGGGGCAGAAGATCGCGGCCGTAGGCTACGGCGTCATCCAGGGGATCGAAGCCGCGGATGAGGAAGGTGGTCACGCCGAGGTCGTAGTAGTCGAGCAGGGCGTCGGCCACCTGCTCCGCCGTTCCCACCAACCCTGTGGAGTTGCCCGCCGCGCCCGTGACCGCAGCGACGCCTGTCCAGAGCCGCTTGTCCAGGCGCGTCCCTTGCGCCGCCGCCTGCAGCAGGCGCTGGGAGCCGGCGTTGGGCGGTGTGTGGCCCGAAAGGCTGAGGCCCGCCTTCTCCCGCAGCGCCCTGGTGCGGGCGACGATCTCGTCGGCGCGGGCCCAGGCGGCCTCCTCGGTCTCGGCCAGGACCGGGCGCAGCGACAGGCTGAAACGGACGGTGCGGCCATGCTTGGCGGCGGCGGCGCGCACGCGGGCGATGGTCTCGCGCACCTGCACCTGGGTTTCGCCCCAGAGGGCGTAGATGTCGGCGTGCTTGCCGGCGACGGGGATAGCCTCGTCGGAAGAGCCGCCAAAGTAGATGGGCAGGTGCGGCTTCTGCACCGGCTTAACCGCGCCGAACGCGCCTTTCACCTGGTAGAAGCGGCCGTCGTAGTCGAACGGCTTTTCACTGGTCCACTCCTGGCGAACGATGTCGAGGTATTCGTCGGTGCGGGCGTAGCGGACGTCCTTGGTGGTGTGATCCCCGTCCTTGGCCATCTCTTCGTCCGAGCCGCCGGTGATGATGTGAACGGCGATGCGGCCTTGGGTGAGCTGATCCAGGGTCGCGAGTTGGCGGGCGGCGACGGTCGGGGCGGTGAAGCCCGGCCGGTGGGCGATCATGAAGCCCAGCCGCTCGGTGACCGAGGCGGCGTAGGCGGCGATGTGCTGGCTCTCCGCCGAGGTCGAACCGAAGGCGACCAGCGCCCGGTCGAAGCCGCCTTCGTCATGGGCGCGGGCGACCGTCTCAATGTAATCGCGATCAAGCACGGGCCCGCTCGCGGGGTGGATTTCCGATTGATGCTGCGAGCCGATATAGCCGATGAATTCTACGGACATGAAAGTCTCCAAATATATGGCCCAGAACGGTTTTAGCCCATGCGCCGCCGCCGAATGAGCGAGTTATTCTCACCCCAGCGTTTACCGATGCTCATGAGTGTGGGCTGACCCCAAATCCGCTCACCCGCCTGGATGAGCGGAAAAGGAAAAACGCACCTAAAGCTTGTACGCCACCTTGAGGAACACCGTCCGGGGCGGGCTGACCGGCCCTTCCCAGAGGTTCGGCGTGCCGCCCCAGGTGATGCTCTGGTAGTCGATCCGGTTGGCGAGGTTCCGGCCCGTGAGGGTGAACACCCAATGGCCGCCCTTGGGCGTGTAGGTGACATAGCCGTCCAGGAACGACTGGGCCGGCACGCGCCCCTGCTTGTAATTGAACACGTCCGAGAAATAGGACGACCCGTAGGTCACGTCCGCGCCGATCTGGATGTCGCCGTTCACGTCGATGGGGAGCTTGTAGTTCGCCGCCCCATAGAGCTGCCATTCCGGCGAGAAGGGAAGCTGATTTCCCGTGGCGCCGAGGAGTACGGTCTGGCCGTTCACGACGGTCGAGCCGGCGTTGGCGAAGCTGTCGAACCGCGTCTTCAGATAGCTGGCGTCGGCGGTCAGGCTGACCCCGTCGATGGGTTCGGCGACCGTCTCCAGCTCGAACCCTTCGGTGTGGGCGCGGTTGGCGTTGGAGCGGACCGAGACGAAGGCGTTGGTGATCGGGCTGACCACCGCCGCCGTCTCCTGCAGGCCGTTGTAGGCGTTGTAGAAGACCGTGCCGTTCACCCGCAGCCGCTTGTCCAGCCAGTCGGTCTTCAGGCCGAGCTCGTAGGTGGTGACGTTCTCCTGATTGTAGGGCAGGGCGGTGGCGAGGGATGAGGCCCGGTTGTTGAACCCGCCCGCGTCGAAGCCCTTGGATATGCTGGCGTAGCCGAACACGCCCCGGGTGAACTGGTAGGAGACGCCGTACTTGGGCGTGAACGAATACCAGGTCTTGTCGCCCACATAGGCGAAGTTGTTGGCCGCCGCATAGCCGCCGGGGGTCGAGGTCGCCGCGCCGGGGACGGGCGTCAGGGGTGCGCCAGTGAAGTCGTCGTAGACGCCCCGGAAGCGGAAATCGCGGCTTTCGATGGTGTAGCGCGCGCCGAGCGTGCCGATCAGCTTGTCGGTGAAATGGTAGTTCCCCTGGATGTAGAGGGCGTAGTTGTAGGTCTTGGTGTCGCCGATCTGATCTTCGGGATAGGCGGGCAGGGCGGTCGCCGCCGTCGGCGAAACCACATAGCCGATGCGGTTTGAGGAGAAGTCCTCGTAGAGGAAATAGAACCCGCTGGCGAAATCGACCTTGTCGTATTTGCCGAGGAGCTGAAGCTCCTGCGTCGCCTCGCTGTCGTGATAGACGATGTAGTTGTCCGAGATGGACACGGGCGTGGGGTCGGCGGGGCTGTAGGGCACGAGCGGCTGGCCGTCGTTGTTGTAGTTCACCGGGTCCTGGGCGAACCCGCGCCAGGCGGTGATCGAATTGAACGTCAGGTTCGGGTCGATCTCGTAGGACGCCTTCAGCGACACGCCGCCGGTCCAGGAATCGTTCTTCGGCTTCTGCGAGACGTAGCTCTCATTGGGATTGAAGGCGCCGTAGATCGGGGTCTTCAGGGTGCCGCCTATGATCGGCTGTTTCGGAATGTAATAGGCCGTGGCGGAACGGTCGATGGTGACGTCGGCGGAGAGGAGCAGCGTCAGCCGGGGCGATGCGGTCCACAAGAGCTTGCCGCGGGCGCCGGTGGTGTCCTGATCGTTGACGTGCTGCTTGATGGTCGGATCGTAGGTGTAGCCGTCGTGCTGCTCGTGGCCGACGGAGAGGCTGCCGTCCAGGACGCCCGGCACGATGGCGCCGGAGACGCGGCCGTGGATGGCGAAGGCGTTGAACGTGCCATAGCCTGCGTCGAGGTTCGCCTCGGTCTGGTCCGTGGGGTTTTTGGTGATGTAGCGGATGGCGCCGGCGTCGGCGTTCTCGCCGAACAGCGTCCCCTGCGGCCCGCGCAAGACCTCCACCCGCTCCACGTCCGACAGGTCCGTCATGCCGTTGATGGCCCGGGGCAGGTATACGTCGTCCACATACTGCGCCACGTTGGGGTCGAAGATGGGATCGGCGTCGCCGATGCCGCGGATGAAGAAGACCTGGGTCAGGGGCGTGATGCCGGCCCTTTGGATGGTCACGCCCGGCGTCTGTCCGGCGAGGTCGCGGGCGGTGACCAGGTTCTGCGCGGCGATGGCGTCCGCCCCGACCACGGTGACCGCGACGGGGGTCTTCTGCAGCTTGGTGGATTGCCGCGTGGCGGTGACGATCACGTCCTGCACGGCGGACTGACCGTCGGCCGTGGCCGAGCCTGTGGCGACGGTCTCCCCATGGGCGCTCGCCGCCCAGAGCGCCGCCCAGAGCGCCGCCCCAAGCGCCGCGCCCGACATGAGCGCGAGGGACAGGGCCCGTTCCCCCCGCCGCTCGCCCCGCCGTCGGCCAAGACGATCGCTCGATTTCAAATCGTAAGACATAGCATCCCCTGTTCTTATGCGATGTAGAGGGGATGTTCAGACCAAAATCCCCGTCCGTTAACGTCGGACGCTGGATAGTTCGCGTGTTTTTGAGAGTAAAATTTATATTTGTGGTATTATTATTGAGCAGTGCTCAAGATTGTAGTGACTTTGAGAAGTCCATATTCATTATCTGAAAGGATTTACAGCTTCTCTATCTCGAATGACACGCTACTGCAAATACCGTCATTCCGGCCCACCCCGGATTTGGTCCGGGCGGAGAGCCAGGACCCATCAGCTTCCCGCTTCACGCCGCGACGGCTTCCAGGGGCGCCGCCTCGCGGGCGAGGGCGCGGAGGACGGCGGGTCTGGCCAGGGCCCTGTCGGTCTTGGCCGTCCAAGCGGGATAGGTTGAAAGATCGACGCCGATCCGCTCCGCCCAGCGCCGGATCGTCAGGCTGTAGGCGTCGACGGCGGTGAAGGTCTCGCCTACCAGCCAACTGTCGCGGGTCGAGGCCAGGGCGTTGAGGGCGGCGAGGGCCCGCAGGAACCGGGCCTTTCCGGGCTCGGCCAGGGCGGCCCGAACGTCGGCGTCGTCGGCGTAGCGTTCCGGCCGGGTGATCTGGGCGAAGGCCACGTGCACCGTGCTCGCCAGCCAGGTCATGACCTCGTAGGCGCGGGCCAGGATCAGGGGATCGTGGCCGGGTAGGACGCCGGCCTCGGGAAAGCGCCGGTCGATATAGGCGACGATGGCGATCACCTCGGTCAGGGGACGTCCGTCGATGATCAGCGTGGGCACGCGCCCCTTGGGGTTGATCGCCAGGTAATCCGCCGCGCGCTGATCTCCGTCCGCCAGGTTCAGCCGCACGGTGTCGAAGCTGGCCTGCGCGTCTTCCAGGGCCACATGCGGAACCAGCGAACAGGCGCCGGGGGCGTAATAGAGCGTCAGGGCCATGCGACTTCTCCTGTATTCGCTTCAGATGACGAAGAACCCGTGGGTCCCGTCCCGCTCCAACTGATCCACCAGCCCGAACTCCCAATCGAGATAGGCCTGCTTGGCCTCGGGCGCGTGGTCGGCGCCTTCGTAGGGGCGGCGGTAGACGTCGGTCGGCGGGTTGGCGGGGCAGACGAGGCCGCTCTCCAGAGGGTAGCCGGCGGCGGTCCAGGCCGCCGTGCCGCCTTCCAGCACCAGGGGCGTGCGGTCGGTGAGCGCCTCGACCTCCGCCGCCGCAAAGGCCGCCAGCGCGCCGTCGGGCGAGGTCAGCACGAGATCGACGCCTTCGGGCAGGGCTTGCAGCGCTTGATCGAGCTGCGCGCGGATGGCGAACCAGGCGCCGGGGATGTGGCCGCGCTTGTGCGCCGGGCTGGGACCGAGATCGACCACGGCGACGTCGCCCGCCGCCAAGCGTGCGTGCAAGGTTTCGGCGTCCATGGTCTGAACCGACGGTAGAGACGGCAGGGTCGGCCTCCATGGGCCCCGCTCCAGCGAGCCCTCGAACCCGCCGTCGAGCACATAGACGTCCCACCCCATCTGGGCGAGCCAGGAGGCGCTCATGTCGGCCCTGACGCCCCGGTCGTCGGCCAGCACGATGCGGGCGCCGCGCACGGGGGCGAAGGCGTCGGTCTCCTGCACCAGTTGGCCGCCGGGGGCGCTGCGGAAACCCGGAATGTGGCCGGCGGCGTACTCCTCGGGCGTGCTCACGTCGAAGCGATAGAGGGTGCGGGTGCGGTCTTCCGCCAGGGCGGCGAGATCGGCGGGCGACAGCCGCTTCACCCCGGCGCGATAGGCCACCGCGCGCGCCTTCGCCTTCGCCTCCGCCACGTGATCCTCCGACGGCTCCGGCGCCTTGCGGTCCTGGCCGTGGTCGAGCTCCAGCCCCGCCAGGGTCCAGCCTATCGCGCCGTTGCGGAGCGCATAGACAGGGTTCGGCACGCCTGCGTTCACCAGCGACTGGGCGCCGATGATGCTGCGGGTGCGACCGGCGCAATTGACGATGATGGTGGTGGAGGGATCGGGGGCGATCTCCCGCGCCCTCAGCACCAGCTCCGCGCCCGGCGTGGAGACGCCTCTGGGGATGCTCATGGTCTGGTATTCGTCCCAGCGGCGGGCGTCGAGCACCACGAGGTTGGGCTCGGCGTCGATCAGCGCCTTGGCTTCGGTCGCAGGCAGGGAAGGGGTGTGGCGGCGCGTCTCCACCAGTTCGCCGAAGGCCTTGCTGGCGGAATTGACGTCCTGGAACAGCTCAAAGCCCGCCTGCCGCCAACCCTCCAGGCCGCCCTTCAGAGCGCGGACATTCGAATAGCCGAGCCTCTCAAGGCGGCTCGCCGCCGGGCCGACCAGCCCTTCGCCGTTATCGTAGAGAACGATCCGCACGTCCTTGCGCGGCAGGCGGTCCAGCGCCTCCAGCTCCAGGCGGCTGAGGGGCAGGTTGGCGGCGAACAGGGGGTGGTCCTTGGCGAAGGGGTCTTCCTCGCGAAGGTCGATCAGGGCGATCTCGCGCCCGGCGATCAGGTCCAGACGCACCTCGTTCGGGGCGACAGCGAGGGTCATGCGGCGATCCCGAAGGGGCGAAGGTCCAGGGGCGGCGCATCGGCGTAGCCCGACACGAACGACCTAGGCCGGCCCGCTTCGTCATAGGTGGAGCGCCGCACCGCGCCGATGTCCGCGCCGTAGAGATGGATGCTGATGGAAGTCCGGTCGTCGAAGGCGTTGCTCACCTTATGCACGTCGCCGATCTCGGGCGAGACCGCCTCCACGTCGCCGGGCGACAGGCGATGCGGGGCGCCGGCGGGGCGAATCCCGTCGCCGGCGCAGACGGTGTAGCCTTGCGAGACCTCGCCGCCGCGCAGCACGCCCACCAGCCCCCAGACGGTGTGGTCATGCACCGGCGTCGCCTGCCCCGGCCCCCAGACGAAGCTCACCACCGCAAACCGACCATTGGGATCGCGGTGCAGCAGGTACTGCTGATAGCGCGCGGGGTCTGGGCGGGCGTAAGCGTCGGGCAGCCAGTCGTCCATGGCCACGAGGCGCCCCAGAAGGCGGCGGCCGGCCAGCAGGATGTCGGCCTCGTCATCGGTGTGATCCAGGAGGGTGGAGACGCCCTCGACGAAGGCGGAGAGGCGCGCCAGGTTGGGTTCGGATGCTGTGCGGGCGTCTGTCATGGCGATATCTTGGGTCAGGTGAGGCTCGAGGCGAAGGATCGGTCCCAAAAGGGGCGCACGTCCACCTTGGCCGGGATCACGCCGGCCTTGAAGAAGGCGTCGGCGACGCCCTGCTCCGAGGCGATGGCCGCATCGGTGACCGGCTCCAGGCTCGACCTGGCGCTGCGTTCCTTGAACTGCTGCAGGTAAAGGGCGGCGGGCACGCCGGTGGTCTTGGCCAGGAGCGCGGCGTAACGGTTGTCGTCGGCCTTGAGCCAGGCCAGCACCTTCTTGTAGCGTTGCAGATAGTCCGCGATGGCGGCCCGTTTGCCGGCGTCGGCCAGCGCGTCGGCCGAGGCCGCCACCAGATAGTTGCCGGAGAGCCGGCCGAGGGCGGTGGTCAAGACCCGCGCGCCCGCCGCCCGCGCCTGCTCGACGATCACGCCGTAGATCACCCAGGCGTCGAGCGACCCCTGCTGGAACGCCGCCAGGCCGTCCTGGGGCGACAGCGCCACCGGGGT
>Ga0116229_10013141_pt1 | contig 11765 bp, 9 predicted proteins | sample S1TSphgellanicum_3_FD_87313 | JGI IMG/M metagenome (GOLD analysis project Ga0116229, IMG submission 87313) | Host-associated microbial communities from peat moss isolated from Minnesota, USA - S1T2_Fc - Sphagnum magellanicum MG | ecosystem: Host-associated > Plants > Peat moss > Unclassified... | reverse complement strand
GATAGGTTCCAGTGGGTACCTACTAGGTCAAATTATAGAAGGATGCTTCTTAAGTTGTTCTAACTTTTTACATCTAGTTTATGGCCAAATTTGACTTAATCTTCTTTTGATGGGGGATTTGATTGTTGGCATTTTTTTGAGGAATTTGTGAAATTTTTGGAGGAACAATTGGAAGTTTTTTTTTGGGGGTTTCATTCAGTATATAATTTTTTCATTGACAAAAAAATTCACCATTTTTGCAAAATAAAATTGGAAAAAAAGAGGGAAAGAAACTACCTATGGATCAGCATGATTTTTTTTTGGGGCTCATTTTTTGTATGGGGGCAAAACTGGGGGAAAATCTATTTCCAGTGTAATATCAACTAGATTTCTATTTGTTGGGGGAAAATATTGCCAATTGGAGAAAAATCACAAAATTAGGGGAAAAAAAATCCCTACTTCCTTACAAAAACAAGGGGTGTGTCACACTGTTGGTGGCCTTGCCATGTACATTAAAAAGTATCTTAATGCAAAAGAAGAATTATGAAAACTCAAATATTTCACCATGCAAAATTATAATCTTAAAAAAATCCTCTAAAAGAAACCAAAATCCTTCAAGATGTTATAACTATATAACTAATCTCAAGTTTAAACACAAGCCAAACTATCATCTTTCAAAAATCCTCATATAAAAATAGACCTATTATTATTACCTAGGGGCCAAAATCCCTTAAGCTACTATACTCTTATTGAATCTAAACACAATATCCTTGCCCTGGAAGGCAAGGCCAAAAAGGGTATTATGATTAGAAGGGGAAAGTTGAAACAAAAGAAAAAAAAAGAGCAGTGGATTTTGTTTTCTAGCAGCGCTTTTTTTTTTTTGGGGGTCTTTTTTATGGGGGAATAAATGTGTAGCCGCGCATTTGGGTGACAACATGATGATGGTCAGTTGGGCGATGGACGGGGGCGGTAGTAATTAAGAGGAGGAGATGGATGAGTAAAGCTTGGACGATGGATGAGTAAAGCTTGAGCCATGGATGGGGGGGAGGAATAAATATGAGGAGGAGATGGATGAGTAAAACTCGGGCCATTGATGAGTGGGCTCGTAATTATGAGGAGGTGATGGATGAGTAAAGCTTGGGCGATGGATGGGTGGGCTAGTAATTATGAGGAGGAGACGGATGAGTAAAGCTTGGGCGATGGATGGGTGGGCTAGTAATTATGAGAAGGAGACGGATGAGTAAAGCTTGGGCGATGGATGGGTGGGCTAGTAAACTATGAGGAGGAGATGGATGAGTGAAGCTCGGGCGATGGATGAGTAAGCGCAAAAGGGGAGGGGAGGGTGTTATTATATTTGAAAATGTAGGGGGGGTTTTGCTTGCTTGCTGGCTGGCTAGCTGCGTCTCGTCCAAGGGAATTCATTCCAGAAATGAATGCCTGGCAATAAAATTGAGCAACATGATCAAAGCAAAACGTGCGATTTGAAGGGACTGACTCTATTGCCGTAATTGCTGACGACAGGGGACAGATCACTTCGCTATTAGATCTCTGCGCAGCACTAATTCTCTTCCATCAATGCTGCCCCTGCATATCTGCTGCTGCTGCCCCGCTCTCTCCGCCCCCCCTCCCCAAAAACGTAGTTGCTGCTCCTCATCACAGGCACTGTAGCCAATTGACTCCTCAAGGACTCCCCGGTGCCCACCTCTTTTCTTCGTTCTCTCTCTCTCTCCTCTGTGGCCAGGCGCTTCATGTTTTCTGACCACCTCCCTGACACCTGTGTGTCATTTCAGAGGAGGAGCAACGGCACGAGTGTAAGTAAGGTGGTCGCGGATCCTCCTTTTTTTAATATCAAATGTCGCCTGCTGATTTTTGATACAGCCCGCTGTATTTTGAATACAGAAGTTTTTATTTTTTGGTGGAGTTATTTTTTTGTTTTGTTTTTGGTTTTGGCCTTTCTTTCGCCTATTAATTGTCGCCAATCACAACAACAAAAAAGGCAAAACAAACAATGCAGAGAAAGAAGGATTTTGGAATAATGTGGATCTCTATTTTTTTCACTCAAGAAAATTCGCCAGAAAGAGAAATTAGAAATTAAAAAACTTGAACAGGAAGTGACTTTGGAGGGTTTTGATTGCCAATTTTAATGAGGGAAAAAACATGAGTAAAAAATTTAGCCAGATTCTATAATTTGGTTTTCAGTGCGTAGCCATAAATATAGAACCTCAATTAAAAAAGATTTGTACTTGGTATCTGATTTATAGGTATTGGCTAAATCTTCCTATGGATGATTGTCACTTAGGCTACAATTAAAAATTCCTAAAAGAAACACTGCCTGCCTGCATGCAAGTGTTTTTTTGCTTTTCAATTTTGTGATGTTGCTCAAGTGACAAGCATCCATAAGTATGGGTAGCCAAATTTGGCGATATCCGAGTATGAAAGTAAAATTAAAAAAAACATCTTTCATAACTTAGCCAATTATGGCGATTTATGATATTTAAAAAAATTCTTTTTTGGCGAATTAAAAAAGAAATTTGTGACAGAATAAGTCACTTTTCCAAAATACTTTTTCTCAAAATGGCGAAAATTCGCCAAGAAAATAAATAAATAAATCACTGCTGCCTAGTGACCGGGGGAGTGAGCGGGCAGGCGTGTCGACAGCATCCGGATGAAAAGGGCAACCAAAAAACACAGTAAAAACATGAAGAAGGATTCGGATTCCGGAACAAGTTAGGTCCGGGGGCCGAGGGAGCGGGCAGGCAGGTAGTGTGGACCGCAGAAATTAGTTATAGCCGGGAGACGTGCAATCGCAGTGCAGTGCAGTGCAGGGCGGGTTTCTTATTATTATGAAGTATTTTCATAACAGTAATTGCGCTTTGTTGTCCGTCCCTCTCGCTTTGCTGCACAAGTCACCCTCGCCTCGCCTCATCTTTTGGGCGGGTAAGTAATTAGAAACGAGTAATGTGGGATTGAAACGACACGATTCCCGCATTAAATGAGGCGTTCTCAATTCTGCCTGCATGGCTCCTCCTCGCAGTGTTTAAAAAAAAAAAAGAGGAATTTCTGTTTGTGGCTAAAGTGGCGATCATTGATTGGAAGATGTTGAAAAAAAAGAAGTGACAATCATCCATCCATCCCTAGGAAGATTTAACCAAATCTGGCTATAGACCAGAAACAAAAATGACAAATCTTTAATCATGGTTCTATATATGTTTGGCTACAAGATGAAAACCACATATATCATGAATCTGGCGATTTTTTACATTAAAAAAAAGTCCCTCTCACTTTTCACTTCTGGAGAATGAAAACCTGCAAACTCACTTAAATTTTTCGATCTAAAAAAATTATTTGGCATTTCTGGCGAAACATCGTCAGTGAAAAAACAAAGGCTGATGTGGGGGGCGGGGTGTGAGTGGGTTGGTTGAATTTCTTTAGTATTCTAACCACCGCCAGCCGCTACCAGCTCCACAGACTCCTCGGTTCCCATTTCCCCTTCAAGCTCTTTCTTTTAACTTTTCTCTTTATCCATCTGCAGTTCTAAATACTCTGCAGGACTTCCTTCTATGAACGCACAATTCTAGCTTTGCAGCAGCAGCATCGGTCCCTCCCCAGCAGCTCCCCCTCATCTTCTTCTTCTAGCTACAAGCTGAGAGAATCACCACAATTGGGTACCATTGTTGCATAGCTGCAGCTCGTGGCTTAATGAGCTTCTTTCCATTCCTTTTATTAGCTTTGTATTCACAATCTGGCTTTATACCCCACCCATAGTTTCAGTACTTGTGCAAATTCATCATCTCTCTCTCTCATCCACAACGCTTCTATGTACAATCTGGCTTGGTCCACAACGCTTTAGTTTTTTCTTGGGCTAGTGGAGAAATCGTATTAATATAAGGAGTTGCTGTGTGCCTAGTGTTGTCCCAGGAACGTTATGCTTCATAGCTTGGCAGCTAACAGCTTTTCCAATTGTTGTTGTGTCTTTTGAGTTTGCTGTGACACCAAACTCAGTACTGTTGTTTTGTCTTTCTGTTTGCGAGGTTTGTTGGTATATGAACTGCTCTCCATACTAGGGTTGAATATAGTTGTTGTTTCTTGGTTCTGGTTGTGAACTTGTGACATCTTTGGGGTCTGGTGGTTATCAATCTTCCGACCCTGTCTAGTGGATTGGAGAATAGAAGTTGTTATGGAAGTCGCGTGGAGAGCTCCGGAGCAGCTGAGTCGTAATGCAGGTTTTGATATGAAGTCGAAGAAGAAGCAGCAGGCCGGCAGCAGCAGCTGGGGTGTCGACGCACATAAGGTGCTGCAACTTATGATGGGTCAGCAGCAGCAGCAGCAGCAGCAGGATTATAGCACGTCGCCGCCTGCAAGCTCTATTGATGCAGAAGAAGCGACCCTGGATTTGTTGGGACTAGAGGCTGCTAATTCTTCGCCTCGTCCTAGTAGCGATCACAACAACTTCATCACGGAGTTTCCAGAGCTCGATCCTGACCAACCTAGACTACCTCCTGACTGGAAGACGTGCCTTGACTTGAAGGTCCGGCTGCTGACGTTGTTTAGCATGCATTTTTTTCTAAGTGACTCGCATGCTGTTTCTTTCATTGGAGACTGACTGACTTCAGTGCCTCTTGATACAGCAGACCGGCAAACTTTCCTTCGTTAATAAGACTACGGGTATCACCTCGGAGAATGATCCGCGGAAGCAACCGCTGAACGTGGCTCCCCTAATGGCGATAGAGCCGTCTACGCATGAGTTCCTGGGGAGCAAGAAATCCGAGATTCTCCTTGAAGAGAGCTTGCAGCAGCAGCAGCAGCGAACCGGCTCGTCTTCCTCGACGTCCGGATCAGCTTTTGGAAGAACTAGTCCGCAGATGTTATCATTCTCAACAGGGACGCAGGTTTGGAATCTGCAGCTTGCAGATCACAGTACGAATATAAGCCTCATAAACGATATTAGCTGCTGCACCCTGCTTGCTGCTGCTGAGGATCGTGATCAGGATCGAGCTGCTCATGAGAGATCAAAATTAAAGCTTGATCTCAATATGACAGCCGGTGCCGGTGCAGCAGGCTCGCCTTCCCGTACTCCGCGTGAGCAAGAGCAAAGCGTCTGCAATATGGAGATGGTGCAGAGAGCACTTCGACTGAGTACAGATCATCCAGCTGCGCCTCATCAGCAGCCGGATCATCAGTGCCGTAAGAGTCGAGATCAACCGTTCCCGATCGCCGCTGGCAATGCAGCTCTACCCAAACTCTCGGGTTCACCTGCAGCTCTTAGCTCGTCTTTGACTGCAGCTTCTACTCGCGGGTCTGACCCAGCTGCTGCTGCATGGTCTAGTCATGGCGGCTCTCCATCCACCAGCAGCTCGACATCGTCCACTACTTCTTCACGTTCTCGGCAACAGCAGCTAGATCATGGAAATCAAGCAGTTCAACTAGCTGTTGCTGCCGATTCTTCGCACACGGGAAGACAGCCAGCAGCTGCTGCTACGCCGTACGTCCAGCTTCACAACCTTAACCTTTTGTGATCTGTTTGCCGAACCTTATTTTCGTTTGGTGAGTCACAGGTTGATTTACAGCTGGCAGCTTCTACAAATTGGTTAATGCTTGACCGGTAGAGCTGTGAGATGGCTGTGAGCACAGCTAATTGAAAAAAATAATCAAAAGCTGCTGCTGCGATCACAGCAGCCTAATGGGAAGATGTGCGAATTCTTCACTGGTACTTGAAGTTGAGTCCATGAAGAATTCGCAGATGTTGAACTTGAAGTTGTTGCAGCAGATTCTTGTGGGTATTCTAGGGTTCATGCTTGAATTTGTTGTATCTGAAGAACATTTTCGGGAATATGGACTCATGTGCTTCACGATCTTACTTTCTGTTTGGATTTCAGTTCTAGCACAATTCATGAGGCAGAGGGCGCTGAGACAGCTGCTGCTGAGGAGGCTGTACTAGTACACAGACACTCTTCTACTGTGAGTACTGCGGCAAAAGTCATCAGCAGCAGCTTGGTAATGGGAGCGTGCACTCGCTGTCTCATGTACATCATGCTGGACAAATGCGACCCGAAATGTCCGCGCTGCGGGAGCACCAGCGATCACACGCCACTTGATTTCGCGCCGCCTCTGCACTGCGGCAGTCGGAATGTAATGAAGCGACAGAGATCAGTCGAGCAGCTAGACGAGCTAGATCTCATGAGAAAGTAGAAGAAGCTGCTGCAGCCGGTGCTACTGCTGTCTGTCACTAGTGCAAATTAGACTCTCCCCAAATCAATCAACCCTTCATCACTAGGATATGGTGGATCTAAGACCAACAATCCACTCTGTAAATTTTTTCTTGCACATGATCTCTCACCATCTTCTGCAAGACAATGAGCTTGAAGAATTATTATTATTATTTTATATCTCACTCAAGTTTTAAACCGTTTGTAATTTTCTTCCTGGATCATGATGCCATGCATGCATGGCCGCCACTATACTACAATGCCAACAGCACTTTTTCTTCTTCAGATTAAGAAACTACCACACATCCTCTTTGGTATCATAATCAAAACCTTGGGTTTCCTTTGATCGCCACCACAGCACAACCAAAATTATTTACTCAATGCAGCAGATACGCTAGCCAGCCAGTCAGCCTCGGGAATTGGATTGGATCATCATTTCAGATTGTAATTTGGCTTTGGCTTATTTGCACAGATTTAGTCCCTTAAGGATGTTGTGCATCTCTACTCTCAAGTGTTGCAAACAAAGACTTGATAGTAGAGATTTAGAACATGCTTTACTTTATTTCTCACTACAAGGAGGAAAGAAAAGATGACTCTTTACACGGAAAGAACACAAGCTGACTTTCTTTCTCCCCCTTTTTTCTTGGAATTGAAAGAACCCACATATATTGTCCCATCACATGCCCAATTCAATCTGCTTTTTGACTCCATTAGTACAACTCCCTTACGATAAGTCATCAGATTTTGAGGGGAATTTTTTCCTGAAATTACCATATTTAGTCAATTGATTCCAGTGGGTCGCCAAAATTTTAGCAGGATTCTTAGAATTTCCTACTTTCATCTCTGGCCTGCAGCCAGATTTGGCTAAAATCCTCTTGTGGATGATCAACCAGTGCTATTTCGACTTTTCTCTTCTTCAAAATTTCAACTCTCTTGTCTGATGATTGAAAGGATGAGTTATATACTCTGAAAGAGACAACAGTAAGAAGGAATCTCTCCTGAAGACAAAAGATAATTTCTTTTTATTCTTCATTTCCTGATTCTCACATCTGAAGACTGATAGAAAACAGTTAAACCCTAAAAGAAACAACAGAAAGCTGGAATCTAAATAATTGTAAAAGATCATTTTTGTGTATGACAACAAGTCCTACTCCTACTAATAGGTTTAGAATCTTATTTTATTTTATTTTCCTTTCTCTTTTTTCTGCATGACTTCTGCTCACTTTTGAAGATCAGGATTTGAATTGGGCTTTTTTTTCTTTTTTTTCTTGGGATAAAATTTTATTCATTTTTCTAAGACAAATAATGATTTGGGTCTAATAAATCCTAAGTAAAAATTGCAGCAGCAGGAGCAACAGCAGGCAGCACAGACTGTTGAAACAGGTTTTCTCATTAACTTGGGTTCTCGTAAACTTAAATAAGTTCAGTTAATGGGTCATAACTAGCAAGCCAAGAATTTCCAGAATAATAATATCAGGGACACCTCCACAGAACTCATGATCATGAGGGCTCTTAAAAACAACAGTTGCTATTGATTCCTTATTACCCTCATGGCCCCCATTAAAACTGACCTAAAAAGAGAAGAATGTGAGTAAAAAGTAGGGCTGGTGAGTGATGGCCTGCAGCCAAAAACAAACTAATAAATCCTTGTTAATTAAAGACCAGTAGTAATAATAGACTCTGCCCTTTTTCCCAGTGCTGCCCTCCTCTTCCCCACCTATCTAAACTACGGGAATCATGGTTATCAGAATGGGGGTTTTGATGGGATTGTACTTGGAATATGGGCAGCAACATGCTAGACAGCTGAGGCAATTAAACAATTAGAGAACAGAAAATTTGAATGGGTTGTAATTCCTCTCATTGTTTTATGAGCATTAACTGAGTTGTAATTGTTCAAGTTGGAGCTGAGGCAAGATGCCCACATTATTATGATGGCATCATGTCACATTACTCTTTTGCTTGCTTGCAGCTATATTTGTGGAGGAACAAATACATTGGAAGTAAGTAAATGTAAACATTCAAGGCATACTCAGTTGATGATCAGCTCACTTCATGACATGTACATTTTTATCACCTTTGCATTATTGGCTGGCAGATATCCAAGCTCCCCCAGCAAGCATTGTGGAATCCTCCCATCGCAACATACCATACTACCTGGGCAGCTTCTTCAGACTAGTCACTAATTATAATATTTTCAAAAATGTTGAAATTTTGAAAGGAAATGTTCTTTTCCAAGATTTTTTTTCTGTAAAGGAAAATATTGAATTGTCAGGAACAATTTTTGAAGCGAAAAATTCAAAGTTAATTAATTATTTGACAAACATGTGTTGAAGTTGTGCCTGCAAACCAAGTAACCACCCGACACAGGTTTGAACTTTGAACCCTAAACCCTTAACTTAGGCATGCACATTGTGAAGCTCAAAAGAAAAAACCTGCACAATTAGGGGAAGCATATTTGATTAATGCTTTTCTTCTCTTATTTAGCTGAAAATTTCTACCCTTTCCAAAAATCTGTCTTGAAACTTCGCCCTCTTTTTTTTTTGGTCGGTAAAAGGGGGAGGCAGAGGAAAGGGGAGAGGGAACTGGGGAGAGAGGGATTTGGAGAAAAGGAGTTCAATAAAAAAGAATGCTAATTACTAATTTAGATTTGCTTTCAAGATAGAAAATCAATCACCCAATGTGGGAAGTGGGTGGAGAGGGGGGATTGAGGCATCAAGGGAGAGTGACTTAAAAGAGAGAGCTGAAAATTTAATTACACATTATTGGTTTCCTTCTGCAATGGATTTCTTGAAAAATCACACAAAAAATGTTCTCTGGAATTCTTTAAATAAGGCAAAACCAAGTACACACAGAAATTAAGACCCAAAATTGATCTGAACACACACACACTCTCTCTCTCTTGATGAGTCTGGACTAGTCTTCAAGTTCCTCCCTCCCTCCTAGTAATTCCCATGAGCCTCTCTTCTGTGCTCTCTCCTTTCCTCTCTCCTTCCTCATAACACCCACTCTCTTCATAAAGTCCACTTGTTGTTTGGAAATTCGAATTGTCAGAAGGATTGCAAGCAAGTGCCAGGAGGCCGGGGTAGGGGTGGGAAGGAAGGGGGGGAGAGTGAGGGAAGCTGTCAGCAGGTGTGGTGAAGGAGTTGAGTGTAATAAATGAGAACACCCATGGCAGGAGGAAGATAGGGGTGTCAGATATTATGCTAAATAATAAATCCCTCTTGTAATTGTTGTAATAGTACTAAGTTTTAGTAGTAGTAGTAGTAATCGTGCTTCTGCTAATCATCACCATCATTAACTATCTTACTTGCCAGGCCAGGGGACGTTTGGACTAGTTGTTTTTCCGGGTGGGAATTGAAGGCTATATCAAACACTGACATCAGGTTATATGTCCCCTCTTTACTTCTTCTTAATGAGCTCTTTACTCATCTCTTTAATGGTGGGGGAGGCAGGGATGGGAGAGAGTCTTTTCCTCTCTCCTCCTCCTCTTGTGCTCAAATTAACTTCCTTTGCAAAGCAATCTCATCAGGCAACATGTAACGTGACCCCCACTTTTGACCATCAGAAAAGAGAGTGTTTTCCACAACCCATTGGGGGGAGAGGGGGGTGGAGAACACTCTGGGAACAAATAATTGAGAACGTGATGGGAACTCATTGGGAACTTGATGGGAACACATCAGTAACACCAAATCCAAAAAAATAAAGAGAAATTAAGAGAAATATTTAGTTGTTATCACTGTTGGGTTGTTACATACCCAGTTTAATAAAATCAAAGTGGAACTAGGTCTGATTTTTGGTTTTGGAATTTGGTTCCAAGACCAGAATTGGAAATTTCTTATTTTTGAAGAACTGGACCCAAAACCAAACCAAACTATTTTTTGAATTCCCAATTCATTCATGTGTGGAACTGGAGCTGGAACAAAACAAGACTAGAACTGGGGAGCTGACCTGAGTTTATTTACCTGCCAGTTCCAGGCTGGGTTACCCAGAATCAGGTCTGATTTTCAAAACTAGGAACCAAAACCAGATTTCAATTTTTCTTTTGAAGAACTGGACCTGGAAAATGGGATTTCCCCGAACCAAATTGGAACTGGGAATTTCGAAACCCTAACCCTAAACCAAAACTGAATCCACTCTAAATTTCTTTAAAGAACCAGAATCAGAGATTCTTCATTAAATTAAAGGAACGGCTCAACACTGAGGCTGGACGATCAATGTGGTGATGAATTGAACTCTTGAGTGTCTTGAAAGATTTTGTGTTATTCTTCATTAATCTTTTTTGCTTACTGTGAAATGTAGTAATGTAGCAACTTAGTAATGGTGCTTATTAGCTTGAAGAATCCCTTGAAGCTACCATACTCTGTAATAATTCTCAACACAATATCCCGGGCCAACAAATTGAGTGTTGAGAGAAAACTCTCTCTTATTATACAAAAAAATATTTGGCTCTCTTTTGGAATGAAGTACCTCCGTAGTGCTGAATTTTGGTCAAGAAGAATATTATCAGCAGCTGCCTTCCGGCTCTGTGATGCTACTACTGCTGGGGATCAAAACAGAACAATGAATGGGATAGTAAGGGGGCAGTTCATTTGTAAAAAGAGAGAGAGAGAGAGAGAGAGTGTTGTTATTTATGAGGCTTTTATGGAAATCTCCATTTATGTAAAACTGTAAATGAGACAATAGTTGCTGTTGAGCATATTGTGTCCCGTCCATTTATGCTCTCTCTTGGTCAATGCTTGGAAGCACCAGCAGCACCACCATTAAGTAGACTTTGGAGGATTAGTGGGTACTCAGCATCTGGGAGGTCTTTTTTTTCATCTCTTTTCTTGTGGGTGCACATACAGTACTTATAAATGATGTTCAGCACACTTGTTTGCCAAATATTTTATTTATTTAAAGAAAGAAAAGAGGTTCAATAGTTTCAAATTCAATTTTCCAGAATTTCAAACAGTTGAGAAACAAGTATGCAAAAATACATCTTGTGTTGTTGTGCATCTGTAATAATAATAACCACCACCCAATGGTTTTCAGTACCTAATTTCAATGAATACGAATAAAAAAATTCTCGTTTTTCAGCTCGACATTTTGCAAATTATTTTGTGCTGAACATCAGTAGTAGTAGGTACAATACATGAAGGAAGAACAGGCATGCTTTCTGGAGACTCCATAACAAAACAACAACTTCCTGGAATTGTGAAGAGGGGGGAGGAGTTTGTGGCCGATCAATCATCCCAACCCATCCCAATGGTACACCTGTTCCCTTCTCTTCTTCAATAATGGGAAACTCCAAAACCTCAACATATGCTGAAACCCAAATATATGGACTCTATGTATTGGCATCACAGCATGTGGAATAAACCCAATTCAAGTCACCCCATCATTTGTTTTTGGGACAGTACACTTCTCATTCTTGATGGCCTTTAAAGTAGTCATCATCCCTTCTTTCCTTGCTCACTGCCCACCACCATGACATTCAAGTGTTGTTGTAACCAAACCTTTAGTTGTACTCTCTCTCTCTCTCTAGCCAATTTGATGTAGCTGCCTTAATTCTCTTGGCCTTGTTGCTTACACGAGGATTGT
>Ga0116229_10013140_pt1 | contig 11766 bp, 5 predicted proteins | sample S1TSphgellanicum_3_FD_87313 | JGI IMG/M metagenome (GOLD analysis project Ga0116229, IMG submission 87313) | Host-associated microbial communities from peat moss isolated from Minnesota, USA - S1T2_Fc - Sphagnum magellanicum MG | ecosystem: Host-associated > Plants > Peat moss > Unclassified... | reverse complement strand
CTTGTTTCATTATCCTCTCCCTTGGTCTCATGTTCACTCAAAATCTTCACACTATGTTGGATTTTAAGCTTGCCAACCGAGCATTTCTCTTTTTGCACACTACATGATGTTGCATCCTTGTTACTTTCTCTCATTTGTGCAAGCCCCTTTTCCACAATTTGCGTCCTTTCTTCACTTGAAATTGTTTGAAACAAATTATTAATGCACCTTTGTCCTTCATTCTTAACCATGTATCACAATGCTAAAACTAATGTAAACTAAAAAAACATAAGATTTGCTAAGGGGAAAAGAATGTGAAAAGAAGAAAGAAAGCCTAGAAAATGCAAGAAATGCCAATTGAATTGCAATAACAAAAAGTACTAAGTATGTACCTTAAATGATCACAATTGGTTGTTAGGGTCTAATTTATTTACATAGGTACCTATGTAACTATTGTAGATACTAAAATATGCCAAAATAACAAAATTTTCTTTTTTTTAAATCAAAATTTTAAAAAATTTATGATTGGACAATCAAAATGAAATAAATAAAATAAAATCACTCTAAGCATTATCAAATGGTAAGGTACTATAGTATGAACATGAATAACCTGGCCCAACATTCATTCATAGAGTCAAAAGCATGAAGAATTTTGCCAAATTAAATAAAAAAACATTGTCTCATATTCTATTCCTCAATTTTTAAACTTAGCCTACTAAGCTCCCCTAGTTTACATTATATATATTCCCTTAGTTTATGAACCTCGTGCCTAATGCACAGGTGCGTGTGTATTTGACGGTACATCTTATATATTAAAGCAACAGTGGTGTCTGTCTGTTTGTCTGTCTGGGCAATGCCTGAAAAATTCTTCCAGTCATAACTTCCTTAGATGTAATGATTCCAGAGAAAAAAGAAATCAGGGGCAGTTTGATTTTTTGAGGAGCTTCCCCAGATGTAACTTCCCCAGATGTGATTGACTCTAGATCAAAAAGAAATTAGGGGCAGTTTGATTTTTTGAGGCAAAAGATTTGGTAGACCAGAAAAAAAATATTTAGGCCTTGGACAACCCATAATTTTTTTTTTTTTGTTTTTTTGTATTGACCAAGACTACCTTTTTTTTCTTTTAGCTATTGTCCGTCCCGATTAAGGGGATGGATGAAATGTCCGTCCGGCTTGATGACGGGACGGATTTAGGAGAAGACCAGAAAAACAAATATTTAGGCCTTGGACAGCCCAGAATCAATTTTATTTTTTTTTGTATTGACTAAAACTACCTTTTTTTTCTTTTAGCTACTGTCCATCCCAATTAAGGGGATGGATGAAATGTCCGTCTAGCTTGATGACGGGACGGATTTTGGGGAAACTTTTTTTCTTTTAACTACTGTCCGTCCCGATTAAGGGGATGGATGAAATGTCCGTCCGGCTGGATGATCACAAAATAATAATAAAAATAGAAACACATAAAAATATAAAAATAAAAAAGTTAAAAGTTTCTAAAAAAAACTAAAACGCGAACCAAGTTTAAAGAAACCGGGGGACTTCACAGTGGCCGAAGGTCACGGGCACCCACTAGTAGACAAGAAGAGCATTTGGAAAACAAAAAAACAAGTTGAGAATTACAAACTTTTGTTATTTGAACATAATTGAAATTTACTTACACACTATGCCAAAACTTCACATTTATGACTAACATAAATATGATTAATGACCATTTTTTAATCATATAGTCATATATGCCATGTTTTTGTGCCTAGTCATATTATTGTAACCAAGGATATGACTACATGACTAAAAGTTTTCTTGGATAGGATTACATGACTAAAAATCTTCTTCACAAACACCATATAATTATTTAATAACATACAAATTAAAACATTAAAAAATATAAATTAAAAGGGAAAAAAAATAGAAGGTAGACATACATACCTAATAAACATATTATAAGCTTGTAAATATGATTAAACACATAATTAATACACAAATAAATAATTAATACCTTGTAATTTTTTAAAATTTTCTTTAGAGTCACTAATTATTTAATGTGAATTTTTAGATAGTTGCCAAAAAAAATTTGGGGAATTTTTTTTCATTTAAAAAATTCCCAATAAATGGAAAACAAATTGCCAAAGCTCTTGAAACCATAAAATTAAATGAAAAATTGATACCTAGAATATAATTAAAACATTTAACATTATGAAAAATTATTTCCATTGCAACTTGTCCATTGCAACTAAAAAGTGTCCAATAGAATTAGATTACAATTAAAAAATGTCTGATAGAACTAGGTTACAATTAGATAACTTAGTTGTACGAACATGATTTTCTCATAATGTAAGTTGAGACTTTTGCTCAAAGGTTTATTTTAAATAATATCTTCTTTGGAATTTTTCCACATTAAATAATGAAATATATTTCTATTAGTGATATTCAATGAATTTCAAAAGAAATCCACATGCCCCAACATGGCATCATTTTTCATGCTTTCGTGTAATGGGTAACAAAAAATATAAAATTTGATCTTTAGTAATTTATCAAATTATTTGGTCATGCAACTTGGTTTTCTAAAATATTTTATATTAAATCACATTTAATTAATTTTTAAAAATAAAATATAAAATTTACTACTCACAATAAAATTTGATAAAAAGTATGACATTCAAATAATTTTAATACTTTTTATAAAATTTCTAAATGTTGAAAATAATATTATATGTTTCATAAATAACATATTTTATTTTAATTTGTAATTATAGATAAATATAACACAAGATTTATACCATTTTTATTGATTTGGTATATTTTTAAAAGGTGGGGAAATATTATATATATATACCATGTTGATTTAAAATATGTTTATAAACATATTTTATTATTTGCAAATCATTTTATGAAAAAAAAAAAAAAATCTTCAAGATATCATTGTTGTTCAAATGTATGAAATAATGAAAATTCAAATGCATTTTCAGTCAAATTACCTGATATTTTGGTTTAAATATTTTAATGGATCTATAGATCTTGGAAACAAATTTAAGAATATATTTATTTATTGATTTATTTATTTATATTTATTTTTTCATTTGGACAAAATATGAAAAAGATAATAATGGTCAAAGTTGGGTTAGTTTTATATGGGACAAAGGATGATGTGGGATAATGTCATCAATTTATTCCATATCCTTTGTCAACAAGTTCAAGTTTGTAAATTATATAAATATGTGAAAAAATATTAGTCTACACACAATACATGCACTACATACATTTAAAGTGAAAATATTATTTGTGATGGGCCAATAAAAAAGTCTTGTCATCATAAAATAAATAGGATCCTACTTAACTACCTACTTAGGCCTACCTACATGCCTATGCCTACCTACCTACCTACCTACCTACCAAATGGCCATTTATAAATATATTTCAATTTATATACATATATATAATATATTCCATGGGATTTACGACTAGGACAAATATACGATTAATGGATAAATGTGTCCATATGGACTACATAGTCATATAGTCATGAATGGTATTTATGACTACAAACGTAATCATGGGTGTAGTCATATTTGCCACGTTTTGGCATAATGGCATGGTTCTAAGTAATGGCCTATATTCGGCCATAATCCGCTTCAAGGGCTCCAACATCAACATCCAGTGGGTCTCAACATTTTTATGATCTTGTTCCCTCTGGTTTCTATGATTATAATAGATTTTTGGAATTATAAATGTCATTTCAATGAGTGGCTGAAATAAATGTATAGGTTTATCATGAATGTTTAAATGCACGCAATGAAAGTCAAATCAGATAAAAATCGAATCGCAAGGTTAGTCCTATGAACAACACAATGGACACCCATTGACAATCGTGCCCATGCTTCTTTAATTTGCTTTGTGACTTTTATTTTACTCCCCTGAAAAATAGAAGCCCCATTTGCACCAAAACACAAGTTTTTTATAACATCCCCCCTAGTCAACCTCCCACCTTTCATCAATGGAACCATAATGACTTTAATGAAATTATTAGAACCAAACCCATCCACAATTCTTTCAACATAAAACAAAATTGGAATCTTAATCTAATAATCAACCATGTAAGCATGAACACATATCCATGAACCATTATCAATAATTGTAACCTCAATACATGAGTAGGCTATGAATTTGGCAAATTGAATGACCTTGATAGTGGTGTTTTGAACTTGCATGTACATGAATTCATCAAGGACCCAACTAGCAATATTAGACCAATGCACGTTTGGATTGTTCAAGACCCCTAAACTCTTAAAAACCTCATATAAACTTTCATACTCTAGCATTGGATGGCCATGAAACAAAACATGCAAAAAATATATTCCATTTGCATAATTTTCCAATTCCCTTCACTTGTAGGTTTGTTTACTTGTGCCAAAATAGACTTAAGAGCTTCTAGGAATACAAATTCATGTTTTTAAAATGAGCGCAATCATGTTCAATGTATTCCCCATCTTTTTTCACCCCCAACTTTGGCATATCATGCACTACAATTCTACAACCTTAATGTTTGGTCAATGTATCCCACTTACAACCAATGATTTTTTCTTTAATCTCAATCAATGAACACACTCTACACTAAGTCACCACATTTATACACCCTCCCTTAAACACCAAGCCCTCTACCCATGGCATTCAAGCTACCCATTCAATTTTAAATTTGTAAATGTTGTCGTAAAAAAATTTCGAATCTTCCCTTCATTTTTTTGTTTTTTACAAGGTGGAACAAAAAGGGTTGTCAAACTAAAAATCAAATAACTCAACAACATTGTCATTAGAAATGACCTCATGGTCATGAATATGATCTTTAACATGACTAGCTAAATCAACAAAAGATGCAAGACAAACTAAAATAAAAGTTGGACCAATAGGATAAGCATAGGTTGTAAGATGAATTAAGACAAGAGTTGCACCGGCAAAACTAGTAAAGGATGAAAAATTAATCATGACATGAGTTAAACATTTTTTGGTTGGAATAGCAAAGACCACCAAAGGCTACAAGACCAAGAAAGACAAGAGGTGGAGCATTTTCGGCCAATGATAGAAATGTAATTAGATCATTTGCAGCTAGGTCAAAAACATTATCAATAGAATTTTTAAATGGATTGCAAGCTCTTGCAATAATTGATTTTGAACCATTAAAGGATGTAAAAGAAAGGGGAAACATGGTGGAATTCAAAATAAGAAATAATATATTAATTATATGTCATTCTTGGGTAAAAACATAGTCAAAGGAACCACCCAAGTGAATGGACACTCCTTTAAAAAACATTTATATGTTTAAAAAATCACAAGGGAAACATAATAGTTTGGATTGTCATAAAAGTTTTTGGAATATTTTCCATTAATTGCAAAGTTTATATGCTCAAAACTTGACACAAATCAAAAATGTTTTTGCATGTTCAAAGCACTCAAACTTCGAAAATGGATAGTTTTTTTTAATTTTTAAATGTCTTTTTTTTCTACCAAATGTGCGCCTTTCCTTATGAAAATTGGAGAAGATTTTTAAATTGATGATTAGAAAGGCAAAAGGACTTGAATTAATGAAAATAATTGATTTGAACATATTTGGTTCAAACGTGCTTTTGACCTTGAAAATTATGGATTTTGAAAATGTGATTTTAAGAAAAATTGTTCAAATTTATATGATAGAGGGCATGAATGCATAATATATATGATATGAAATTAATTTGTAGTCAAAATGTATTTATATTTAATATGCAGTGTTAAACTAGGTATCCAGAATACAAAATTTTAAGTTATAAACCAACATAAAAATGACACATGGATTTTACTTGGTGCCCCTAGCTCCTTTGACCATGTTTTCACCCTCTTGCTCGAAGTAAAGTACTAATGCAATCCTAAAGAAGCTATTGGGAGAGGATGATGGAAAACATGACTTACTAAAAAAAAACCTTCACACAACAAAATGTACCAAAAAAAAAAAAAAAAGTTCAATGCACCTATTGCTTAATATGCTTGAACCTTGAAGCCAATGTTAAACAAGCTTGTGCACCTTTGCAATCCCACAATAAATCCTATTGCCATTGTTGCACAAATTGCGTGCTTTCAACAACTTCAGTAACTCTTCAAAAAGGGGTAATGTAATTAACACCCTTAAGTTCTAGTGATAACTCTCTACAATTAGATATAATTCTAACATTCCTAATTTAATCATTCAATTACAATCTAGTGAAGAGATTGCACCGTCTATTGCAAAATGTGGCAATGGGAGGGAGTTTCACAATGCAAGCTAGCTTCAAAAGCCTATGTTCTATAACAAAAGAAGCAAAAGGAGTTAGGGTTTATGATGCTTGTTAGCAATGGGATGATGCCCACCATCCTATAATCAATGGTGGAAATGGCGAAAGGGATGTATGTTGAGGTTGTGAATTAACAACCTCCATCCACATCCAAGGCAATCTCTGCCAAAACTAGGTGCTTTACGTCTATTTGGCTATCGCGCCAACCTGATAGAGGCTGAAATCTAGCACCAATCTGCTAGAAAAAAAGGTGAATGTTCATATAGGCTACCCAAGATCAATCTTACATGTGTGAGGTGACATTTTTGTGTTCATCTGATCAGCATCCTCGCTTGAAAAGAAATAATTGCTCCATATATTTGATCTTTGAAGGAAGGATACTTGTGTTGTTGGAGATTGAAAGCTCTAATATTCATTTGTTTGCATCTTGCTCCTAGCTAATGATTCTAAATTGAAAAAATCGTCATAGGATTAGCTCCTCTAGTTGTACTTCACAACATAATCTCCTCCATTGGTTTAGTCCAAAAAAAATCTTTGCACTATAAAAATAGTTATAAAAAAAATCTAAGAACCAAGCCTAGACCAGAAACCAACAAGTTTTATCAATATGAGACCCATTAAAATTGAGAACCCATAATCAATAAATTTTGACCTAGACCAGGAATTGATGGGTCATCATTTTGAAATAAATAAATAAAACCAGAATTGACAATTTTTCATTCTTACGTGAGGGCTTAAACCCGAAACTGACAATTCTAGTAAAAACCTAAGAACCGGACAACACTGGTGGAGACCCTTCCTACATAAGAAAACCCAAACTTATCCAGCAAAGATCAACTCCTTAATGCAATTCATGACAGTTATGTTCAATTCAAAGCTATCAGTATAGGAGAACCGGCTGCATTTAGACCCTTCCAGGAAATGAGGCTCCCATCCTAAGGCAAGTATGGCAAGGGGAAGCGGCTGAAATTCTCGAAAGGGCCTAAATGCAAACCATTCACCTATGTAAAGAAAAGCCAAAATTTGTCAAAAATTTAAAGAATGTTTTGGGAAACGTGATGCTTATGAATTTATAAGGTCATGTTGACCATTGATCACTGAGATCTTACACAGGTCATAAGATCTCACACAAGGTTATGCCTAAGAAACAACCCAAAAAAAGGTCAAAGAAAATTTTAACAATTGATTATATGAATCAAAACACCATTTAATGAGTTGGAACTTGACAAGACATTGGAAATGCTCTGCAGATGGCTGTCAAAAGGAGGATTGGGGAAGTAAATATTTTACCTTGATATATTTGCAAGTATATATCAATGTTGGGTGGATATATTTTTTACTAGGATATACCCATTGAATACAGATAAGGTTTTTTATTCATTTTAACTTATTCTTTTTGAAATACCTTAATGAAGTACATACCCAAATATACATAAATGCTAAAAATTATACCCTATTCATAAACATACCATACCCATAGTAAGGTATGTTTTGACATCGAAGTAAAAAAATAAAGGTGAATATGCATATTAGTTCTATTAATTAAATGGGGTGCCTCCTCAGTTCCTTGTTTTGTTTCAATTTTATTTTTTTTGGGCAATGAACCACTTTTATTTGCCCATTATAAGAAAAAGAGATTTTAAAAATAGAAACTTTGGAAGCTTGCCAAAGCATTAGTTTCTACGTGAGGATGCAATGTCTTCTCTTTGGTCCAATTATATAAGTAAGAACCTGAGAACCTTGGGCAAGCCGTATGAGATAAAATTGAGAATTGTTAACATGTGGTAAAAATGCACATCCTAGGAGTGATAAATGTATGATAAGAATATATTTCAAATGGAAGACCCCTTAATTTGGAAGGCAATAATTTTCTTGTTATTTAATAGAATTATATAACTCAAAAGCATACTAAAACATAAAAAAATGAGCTACAATTTATTTTTAAACTCATCACCAATCATTATCTTCTGCTACACTAAGCATTCCACTCATAGCCATGCTTATGTTAATCAAGGATGAATCAAACACTTTGATTCTTACATTTTGACATTGTATTTGACCTCTGAAACTTTGCTTTAAGATTTCAAAATTTGGACATTGTTCTCCATTTTTAATTAAATTAAAAATACCCTTTTTAACCCCAAAAAAGGTTATATGATAAAGGTTACCTAAACTTTACCCATCTACCAAAAAAAATATTTTTCAACTTGGACCTTAATTTGATGAAATTGTTTGAATGCTAATATACCCAAACTTGATGGATAAATAAATTGAAAAAATTGTATACCCTTACCCAAGGATATATAAAAACAATATACTCACACAACATTGATATATATACAAGGGTGAATATCATTACTTTACTTAGCTGGTAATGTTATCTTGCTACCCTTATAATTACCCTACCCAATTGGCCCTAGACTTACCCTATTTTTATTCTACCTAGTTCTAGCATATATTTGAAGCTTACCCTTATCATGGGAAGCCAATTGTTTTGAAGTGGGTAAAAAGATAATATATTCAAACTCATTATATTACATGGCATATGCATTTCAATATTTTGCAATGCATGTGATTATGATGGATTTTTTTGAATTATGGTGACTAGCTATTAGGCATATTTGCTTTTGGGTGTAGTCATATTAATAGAAGTCACAACAAGTGTAATTACAAATGTTTGGTTTTTTATTTTAAAATGATAATTAAAAAATTGTGTTGTTAGGAAACCTCTGCAAGATGTAAAACTTTTAATGGGGTTTTTTAAATGATTGACACTCTTGATCTTTGAATCATAGGATAATTTCAATGTTGTTACATTTCTTTGAATTTCAGCTTTTGTAGAAATCTTGTTTGATATTACAATTTTGATGATGAAAATTGAATTCATTGCCTTCAAACGAGCAACCCCTAAATCCCTCTAATGGCTTCTTATTGTTGCATATGTGTTATGCTGCTGATTTTTTAATTTATGTGGACCCAAGTCACATAACTCACATGATTGTTGATCAAATGGTTTCAGAATTATGTCTTACAAACACCAGGTCTATGAAACAAGCCATTTTGATAGTCTTTTGTCTTACATAGTTGTATATATCATCAATTTCCATTATGTTAAATTCACATAGTTGTTACAATTATGATACAATCAAGTTTGACAAAAAGATGCTCTACAAAACTTGAAAACTCTTAAAACTATATATAAACCTCTTTAACAAAGATCCAAACTACAATCTGCAAACAACATTTAAAGGAAATCCAAATTTCTGCATTTCTTGATGATAGATCCAGCATTGTGACCAACTAAAGTTTAAAAACATGTAATGGATGGCAAGTTAAATCTTTAAATCAACAATCTCTTAAAAAACAAATCGATCATTGTATCAGGTGGGAATCAAAAGATTCCTTCATGGCCGTCTAGTAAATGGACAATTTTCAATGAGGATGTGGCATACCTTGGCATCAAGAAAGGTTTAAACCTTCTCTAAGATTGTGTGTGACTATTGTCATCACTACATACCTTTGGTGTAGATGTAGTTGTACTATTAGAAAGGTTGTACTATCGTTCTGAAGTCATCTTCATCACATACCTGCGTTGTGTTAAAGTTCCTATGCAATAGAGTTTTCCTTAAAGTCATCATGTCTCCACCCTGTCTTGGGCCTCTTTTCACCCCCTATCCCCTCTTTGAGTGAGGTCCACAAACCAAAGAAGTTTTATTAAATTTCGGTATGAAATATTGAATTTTAGCATTTAATGCACAAGGTTCGAGGTAATTGTAATAGTTTTACATGTAGGAGCAATGAAAATATATGTAGCAGAGGTGGAGACGCTCAGGAAAAAGGAAAGAGGGGTCAAACATGATGGAACTCAGGTTGGCACGAAAAACAGTGCATTTTTGAGTTCCACCCCCCTTGAAGGCTAATGTACATTTTTGCAGGGTTTTTTATGAATCTCACCCGGTTTTGGACCAAACTCAGGGTTCTGGTGCTGTGTTTTCCTGACTTTAGGGAAAACTTTAATATAGCTCTAACTTCTAAGGATTAAGATTCACAATTTTACTTCTTAAGCGAATCCCAGTCTCATGCACATCGCATTACCTTCGCTGTTAGTCCATGTCATGTACATAAGACCAGGGAAGGGAAGTGGGTCTATGGAGCTGTGGGACACTACTGCTGTTACCATAGGCATGTTCAATTTGGAAGTCTTTTCCAGTGCTTCCCACCTGCCCGCTCCCAAATATATTTGCAACCCCTGCCGATACTGTCCTTCACCTAATTGGCTCCTTGTTGCTTTGGGCAGACCCGATTCCTCCCACCCCCTCCCCCAAAATTGATGTGGGCTTCCCAAGCCAGCATGTCACTTGGAGTCTCTGACCTCACTCCACATTGCACACCCAAAAATTTGAAGTTTTTTCTTTTTTCATAATTGCTAGGTCGATTAAAAATTCCAAAACAAATGTCAGGCGATTAGGGGTTTAAACTATTTGATGGGTGTTTCTGCTGCTGTTTCCTTGTCCCCATGCTTTCTGCTGTGCCCTACTATATTTCATTTTTCATTAGCCTTCTATCTGGTACTTTGTGGGGCCTGCATTTGTTTCCTTTTATCTGGCGAGAAAGAGGAGCCTTTCACATCAAAACATATTTTGGGTTATTCCAGCCTTCTCAACTAGGGAACCCATTAGGCACATGTAGCACTGCGTTTCAGTCCAATTTGAAAGTTTACGAATCCATAGTGGAAGGAGACCATGGAAAGTAGCCTCTCCAAAAATATAAGGAATACAAGAGCAGCTCCACTGTACCTTCTATTTGGGCCTCTAGTAATATTTACCACATCTAACATAGTGTGCTAATTGTTTCCCAATTCTGGGTCACAAACATGAATAATGGGACTGTACAAGATGCAAGACTATTTAAATGCAATCACATGGGCCAATAATCATAACCAACCAATAAGGAATAGTCATCTTAGAGTTTAATGCCTTTTACAAAAACTGGACCAAAAACTGGATCATGTACACATTTGTTGGCCCATGTGATTGCATTTATTACTAACCTTCTCCACAACAAACAACACAAGTAATTTTTCTCTTCATGCAAGGAGGAGGCTGTAATGTTGAAATAATTCTCAAAACTGTTAATGTGTTTTGCATCCTAAATAACATCTTTGTGGAGGTTGTAGCGTTGAAATAATTCTTAGAATTGTTAAGGTTTGTGCATCCTAAATAACATCTTTGGATAAAATGAGGGAGAATTAAGTTACATGTGTTAAAAGTTCCAAATTTTGCTAAAAGCTCCTTGAAATGTGCAAGCACAACATGTAAACAATAATACACCAAGGCAACTCTTAAAAGGCAATTGATTTGAACAATTAGCCAAAAAAAACTTTCTTTGCACCTAGACACAAACCTATGAGGCTATTACAACATTGAAATGCTAGTTTGCTCAAGTCAACAAGAGACACTAAATACTTCCCATTGAGCTCTATCCAATGTTCATT
>Ga0116229_10013139_pt1 | contig 11767 bp, 10 predicted proteins | sample S1TSphgellanicum_3_FD_87313 | JGI IMG/M metagenome (GOLD analysis project Ga0116229, IMG submission 87313) | Host-associated microbial communities from peat moss isolated from Minnesota, USA - S1T2_Fc - Sphagnum magellanicum MG | ecosystem: Host-associated > Plants > Peat moss > Unclassified... | reverse complement strand
TGAACAGGGAGGGGGTCTGGATACTGGAACTTATCAACATACAAAAACAAAGAAATAATTTTCAACAGATTGATACCTACTAAATAAGTAACTTACTACTTACTTACAAGTTGAACAATGTTGAGGTATATTTGTCGTCTCTGGTCTATTCCCATGGTCAGCTTATGTTGCTATCTCACGGGTCACAAGCAGATTGATACCTCCTAAATAAGTAACTTACTACTTACTTACAAGTTGAACAACGTTGGGATATATTTGCCGTCTCTGGTCTATTCCCGTGGTCAGCTGTATGTTGCTATCTCACGGGTCACAAGCAGTGCAAACATCAAGATTTTCAGCGGCCAGGGTTCCAATGGATACATGTGAAATGTTGTATATAAAGAGGTTTTGGAAATGTAGTTTGTAATTGTAACTTTGTAATATGTACTGTCAAATACACACACACCTGTGCATTAGGCACAGAATGCAGGCACCTTATACCTACCATAAAGGAAGTTTTGAGGGAAGATTCTGCTAAAAATTAGACCTGTGGTTTCCGCCAAAACCTAAAGGCAAACTACATGCAGAATGCACCCTAGGGGGCGCTGTGCCTAGCTTTAATGAAGTTTTAAGGCCAGACTCTGCTAAATTTAGAGCTATGGTTTCGGCCAAGACCTGCAGGCAAACTAGTTGCAGAATGCACCCTAGGGACCGCCTTACAATAGCAAAAAGGAAGTTTTAAGGGCAGATCTTGCTAAATTTAGAGCTGCGGTTTCTTAAAAGCCACCATTTATGTCAAAATTGGCAGTGTTTTTTTTTTTTTACAAGCAGGCTTTTTCTACAATGTTAGATGCCTGACAAGTGTGCAAATTCTGCCATCGAAATCCTTTAGAAACCAGGCCAGCTAGGGCCCATTCTGGCTCCTAGCAAGTCCTAAGGTGAGCCCATGTAGAATTGATCTTCAAAATCCTCTAATGCTAAACAGCGGGCCGGCCAGGGCTCATTCCCGCTCCTCAGGCTTGCCTAATGACTTGATAGGAGCTGGAATGGCCCCTAGGTGGTCCACTTTCTAGTACATAAAGGGAGGATTAAAAGGCGTCCTTTTGTTGGGGGACGGAATCTGCCGCAAAATGGGGTTTTGCGAGGGTTTTGGGGCCTCACCTTCTTCACCATTCTTCTTCACCTTTCCCTTCTGGAATTAGGGTTCAATTAGGGTTTTGCTCTCTCTCTCTCTCTCTCTCTCTCTCGGCCCCTCTGTCTCTGGCTATCGATCTGTGTATGGTTTGTTTTGTGCTCATGCTTGTGCTTAGTGAGTTACCGCAGAACCCATCTCCGCTTGGCGAGGAAAGAGAATAAAAGCGTGTGTGGTCGGGTAGGAGCAACGGGAGAGTGCAGTAATGTAGGGAACTTAGAGAAGAGGGGCTTTCTCGTAGTAACAACAAGCACCCAAGCGCGCAGCAGACAAAAGGGCTGACATTTTGTAGTGAGAGAACAAGAAGGGGGTGATGGCGGCCACTCTTACAACTACTCCAGGAGCACCCTCAACATCTTTGCAACGACTACACCATGTCGAGAAGGTTGTCAGTCGTACCTCTCTGTCTGTCTGTCTGTCTGTCTGTTTCTCTCTGGATGCTTGTTTTTCTGCCACTGCCAAAAGCTTCAGGTCAAAAGAAAGCTTACAATTACGTTTCTCTTTGAGGACGCTCCACTGTTATGGTACCTGAAAGAGGGGGGAAAAAAAAACTTCTTGTTGAAGATCGCTCTTTTGGAGCAGTCATGCTTTGAGAGATGATCATGTGATTTTATTTTTATTCTTATCAAAAATTGAAAACAATTGTTGGGTCGTGGATCCAGAAGAATCATAGAGATCACAGAAGTACAATCTGTTGCCATGTTGGGATTTCACAAATTCTGGTGCCATGTTTTGGAGTTCATGAATTCTGTTTTCAGTTACAAAAAGAAAGGGTAAGAATGTACCTGTCGAAAACCTGAGAGCTAGCCCAGTAGAATTGATTCTTTTTTGGGGAACAGAACAACTGAAATGGCATCCCTGTGTGAGACAGAGAATTGTGCACACAGTGGAGTTGGCAGGTGGGGTGATGGAAGAGCTGGCCAAAGCTGGAGGCCCTCGCAATGAGGTTGTTACAGTTCAATGTCAGGAATTCATGCAAGCTGTCAAAGTAATGCCACTATCCTCCTTCTCTCCTTCTTCTTGACTCTTGTTGATATGACTGTTAGGTGACTGTCTCTTTCCACCCTGAAGCTCTATTCCTTACAACATCTCAGACCAGGAAAAATAGTTGCAGACATTGGAGCACTCTCTTCCTGTTGTCTTGATCTGTCATGCCACTGCTGCTTTATGCCACTCTGTGTAAACTTCAACACACATCATAGATGCATGTATTCAAAGTGGGATGCACAAGGAGGTATTCTTATGTATGCTTTCTCTTAGCTTGATGGTGAGTGGCATTAATGCATGGTATTGAGGATATGCTTCTAGAGTGCACACCAAGCCAAATGTCATGACCAAGTAGTTATTCCCATTGCCTCTGGAAATGTAGTTTTGATCACTAAGGGCTTTTAGCAGATTGTTATAATCTTATATACACTCAACTGTCAGGAGCTGATGAACTCAATGGGCAATAAATGATAGCTAGTCATTGCCATTTCATGATGAAGGTGACTGGCACAGCATGTTCTTTCTTGTTTTGTTTTTTTTTGGTGTTGCTGGAACTGACACAAGTTATGTTTTTTTAGTTACCTTACAATGTTTTTCTTGAGTTCTGTTCTGCAATCATATTAAGTCCAAAATGAGTACTTAAGAGATGCTTGTTGAATATGGTACTTGGAAGGCACTGGTCCTCAAGAGGAATTTGAAGTTGAGAATGGTGAATTCAAGTTGACACAATCAAAATATGATGGAAGTTTAGACAGCCATGTACTGCCATGCAATCTGTTGTGCTCATCCAGTAAGAGCTTTTTTCCTATTTTCTTGCTTAAAAGTTTGTTCACAGATGGTGGAAAGAAGAACTGTCATTCTTCAAAGACTGGGTGTGTGTCAATCTTCTCACACTAAAATCAGTGGACTTGAATCTAAGCATGATAGAGATGTTCCATCAATTGTTTGTTTCATATGGTGTGAAACAGGAGATCCAGACAACATTGCGCGATGAGATCAAGAGCATGTGTGAATATCGGCCTTATGAGCATTGTGACTACCCTGCTCGAATGGCGGCTGAAATCAGTGTTAAGAAGTTGGATTGTGTTCTTGGCCAGATAGCAACCATGCAAGGTATGGTGGCTCAGTACCAATCAGCAAATTCCTAGCATCCAATAGCCTTTCAACTTATGTAAAACAATCACATCCCATTTTGCTTTACACATGCAGTAGAGTGTGAGTGATCAAAATCTTCTTGTTTTTGATGTTTGCATTTTCTATGTTAGCAGTCAAATCAAGAGAAAAAATTTGGTTACATTTGTAGACTTGGGTTAAACTCTGCATGGTGCTTGCTTGTGATTGCATCCCAAGTTAGGTGTCTATTGTCAGAGACAATTCAAAAACGGGGTCAAAAGCTGTTCCTTTTGTGTAAATCATGAACAACACCAAGGACAACATGGGATGTTATTGGTGATTATAAGTCTAGGGTAAAGCACCAGGATGGGGGTTGTTCCTACATGGCTGAAAATGAATAATGTTAAATACATTTTTCCTTAGAGATTCAGGCCTAAGATTAAAAACATGTGAACTGACGAAAAGTTGAATTGCAATATCCTACGGGGTTGAAAATAGATAATGTTTCATCCACTTCACAATAGGGGTGCAGGCCTGAGAGACCAAGGAAAATGTGAATGGATGAAAAGTTGACAAGCAATCGTATTTGGCTGAAAAAAATAGATAATGTTTCATTCATTTACATGGACTTTGCACTTAGTCCACCACTGCAAAGTCTATTAGACTATGAGCCCAAAAAGTTGTGAATGGTTGTGAACAGGAAAAAGGGGAAAAAAATTTGGCTCCATATTTTGTGTTAAGGCACTTGAATATAATCTATCATCACTTTACAAGGCCAACACAAATGATACTTGATTTTGGATGGGATGGTCTTTGGATGTGTTTTGAGGGCCCTCAAAAATTTCATGGTCATTGATGGACCCTCACTCTAGTGTAAATTAGTGTTGGGTGAGTATGTCCATTTCAATGGACCACTTCTGTACTAGTATTAAAGATTTTTCAGTTTACACATTAGAGGTACCCGGAAAGTAAGGAAATCACAGTACCAGAACCCTGAGTTTGGTCATAAATGGGGGTGAGCTTAAAAACAAACCTGCAAAAAATTATTCAAGGGGGTTGAAACTCAAAAACCAATCAATTTTTATAGGGAACTGAGTTCATCCCGTCTTCAACCCCTCTTTTTTTTTTTTCCTGAGCGCCTGTGCTACGGCTACATATATTTTCATCCTTCTTACCTGTTCTGTTACTATAACTATTCTCGAACCTTGTGCATTAAATGCTGAGTTTCAGCATTTCATACCCAGATTTAATAAAATTTCCTTAATTTGCGGATACCACTGATTTGAAAGAAAGGTTTGGGGGTGAAGGGAGTCCCAAAGACAGAGTGAAGGCAAGGTGATATTATTTATTGGGTAAGAACATGAATATTAAAATGTTCTTCAAATAGACATATTGGCTGTGTCTATATAACAACCTACATGTTTTGACAGTATCTTGAGTATAAACATGAATAATCAACAATCTCATACCAACTAGTATGAGACATGCATATGGGTATCAAATACTCATGTCAAGATTCTATGTAAAGTGCCACCATGAGCCACCAAGAAATGGTGCTTGTCTTTAGTGTACAAGTTAGAGGAATTGTTCCATTGGAGAATACATGGTGCTATGCAACTCTTACCACTCATGAACAATACAAAACACAAAGCCCTAATTTTCTTAGAGTTTTACTACACTTAACATACACATACCTAGAAACACAAAAAAAATTCATACACAATATATGAATAGGACTCTCTTAAAAGAGGAAAGCTCTAGGTCTGAACAAGTGCAATGGTAGCATCAATGGTGGAGGCAAACATTAGACTGAAAACTATGTCCGTATCTTTTTATGAAATGATATTGATTGATTTTGGTTCTATGTACTCAAGTGCATACTCAAACACATACCCACCAAAACCTTGTATACCAGATTGACACTAGCCTAAATGTGCCCTTTGTTTGTAACAAAAAAAAACCTAACTATGATAACATCACTGTGCTCTTTTGAGCCCCTTTATCATGTATTATTTTGTGGGTATTGACTAAATTCAAGAACTTAAAATTGTAGGTTGGACACCCACCTTATAGATGCACCTAACAGATTGTAAGTAAGAAAATTGATAAATTGAAATTCGAAACCTACATTAATGAAAGTGGAAATGAATTTATGAAAAAAAATATGATCATGGAATTTTATTTTGATATTATAAGATTCGACAAGAAAATGAAAATATATTAATATTTGAATCTGATGTCAATTAACTATTGTAACTAGTGTGGCCTGTGCCATTAGCCCGAGTGTTACCACGTCCTCAACTGATTTTTCCTTCCAAAACCTGGTTTTTTGGAATTTATTTGAATTTTCAGGGGCGGAAATCACTTTAAAATCAATATCTCCCACATTCTGAATCCAAATCTTACCAAATAAATTCTATTAAATCCTGCTCATCAAGATCTTTCCAACAACACCAAAGGCACGTTCCAATTCCTCCAAGATTTTCAGATATGATTTAATTTAGTTTTCAGTGAAGAAATCATTCAATATTCAAGAACTCTTGCACTGCAAGTCCAAACGTCATGGAACCAAACCCATGCACCCCTTGTCGTCTGAGAGCTTTCCAAAGACACCAAGAACACGATCTGAAGCATACCAGTTAAGTGGATCTAGTAACTACAAAACAAAACATAATAAAACAAAACAAAACAAACTACCTTCCTTCATAGATGGATGGTAGTGCAAAGCTCAAGCAGATAAATAGTGTGTAGTTGGCCCAAGTGTAAGTCACCCAATATATAGTTCCCAATGTGCTCCCATCAAGCTCCCCCAAGCTCCTGCTGTATTCCCAACACTTTTCCCAAAGTTCTCAAGGCACTCCCCAACATTTCTTCAATAGCAGCTCACTTTGTCCCATTTCCTTTGGCCAACTATGCCCTCTCTTCAACCTATATAAGTTGGTGGGACACTATTTACATACTTTATAATGTTTTTTCAGGGGGTTCATTCCTTCTGCACAATTCTTCCGTGAAAACTAAAATACAAAAGAAATCTCGAGAATAGCATCTATTAACTTCTGCTAAAGGGAATCAAGGGGTGATGTATGAGTAAATTTTCAGAATATCCTTTGATTGAAATTGCTAGCAGAGTGTTGCTGAAATAAGATTTTTGTAACCATAGTACAGGGGCAAGCTTGCAACCTGTCTGTCTGTTGAACTTCAAAGATTTCATGTCCAAAATTGAATATTCCTGAATATTCCAAAAGAGTTTCAACAGGAGTAGCAAAATAACACGAACATGTTGCATCAAACCTCAAACATGTCTCAGGTGCAGGAACTACATACATACCTCTTCCTCGTCCCTTGGATATCAAACATTTCTCCAGGATGCTTGCATTTAAACCTGTTCAAACTCTGCAAATCAAAGTAAAATTAACTATGACTTTAAGTAGATTCACTTCTCCTGCACAAGAAAATCCAGACCTATGTACATGGATCTTACCTCACAGCAAGTCAGAATTATGAACCCGAAAACCACTTTCAGCAATTTTGTTGTTTGGAAGAACAGCTACTGCTATGGAGCCTCTCAGGACATGAGTTTGTGAGAGTGTTTCAGTCAGCTGACATTGCCATAGTTACCACAGCATGATACCGACTCCAGTATACAAAGTGATGAAGATTTTGTGTCCATTGGTGGAAGCTTCCAAAGTGCACCCATCAAGTTGACAACACTTTACAAAATTGGATATGGCAGGAAGTTGTCAGAGGTGAATCCGGAGCATCTTAGTAACCCATGTTCCACAGTTGGGCTGGCCGCAAATTTCAACTGACCTTGTATTCTTGCAATCCAAACATGGTCCTAGATGCCCTGTATGCAATATTGTGCCAGTTCATATCTATGAGGTTTCAGAGAAAACTCCACATAACAGTTTGAAGATAACCTTTGTGTCAGTTCCAGCAATAGCACAATAGCACAACAAACACAGCAAGAATTAGTGCAGTCATAACCTTGTGGGCATCACAAAGTATCAGACAATCACCTTCATCATGAATGGAACTGACAAGCTGTCACTCCTCCAGATGGGAATCATCAGTCTGCAATTTTGGGTGAATACGATTACATTGTAATCTGGTAAAATGTTGGGCAAGAAGCTATAAAACAGTCTGCATCATGAGTTTCTGTTGCATTTCCAGAAGCAGTGGGAAACACATGATTATGGCTAGCACTCAATGTTGTGCCAGTTCAGAAGATTAGCTACTTCCTTCATCAAAGATGGAAGAATTATATGACTATAGTACGAAGGCCAGGGCTGAGAAGGGGTGAACTACAAATAGAAATTATGGTCTCATTCCAGCAATCTGGTAGGGATAAGGCTCAGAGAAATCAACCATAAAACTGATGACACTAGCAAACAAAACAAGCTGACTTGCAAACACAAAGCTACTGACCTGCCAATGACCTTACATGCAACAAGATAGAGATGGTGAGACTTACGGCAATCAAGAATCAGATGATCTGGAGGCCTTGCATAGCAGTAGCAACACAAATGTGCATGTTTCTGGAGGTTTGGCTCTGTCTGCTTGATGGTGACAGTGTCTGTGAGAATTGCACTAAAATGAACCTCAACCTTTGATGAAGCTGAGAAGGCAGATGAACTTGTAGCCAATTCCAATCCTGGAACTGTTACATCAGAAATAGGTGTGGCAACCTGTGGAGAAAATGAGATGAACATGTCAATTGGGCAAGAAACTGGCAAATGCTGTGTAAAGGTTAGGCGGTACTGGAAAATGTTAAGATATTTTCTTGAAAATCTATATCTTCATAAGTATTGACAACCTCTTTCATATTTGCAATTTAAGTCAACATGACGAGAATTGAGAGATGACTCAACAAATAGAAAAAAAAACCAAGGAGAGGTTTGAACAACAGTGACAGTCACCACATATTCTACCTTTAACAGCCATTTATGGTCATGACCAGCTACCATAACATCCTCACTAACTTAATCAGCTCCTGGCAGTGGTTGGAGGTCAATGTCATACATGAACCAACATACTGAGTTTCAATATCAAGTATCAGTAACAGGAAGACACAGCCATGATGCCAGTTAGCTCAATAGTATCTAAATAAGAAATAGAAGACCCAAGGAAACCAAAAAGAAAGAGGAACACAAAAGAGAAAGGGGAAAAAACATCAAAGAGCAAGGACTGAGAAACAGCATTTCAGGTGGGTGTCAAGTGGTATGTGATCTTCAAACATGCTGAAATGAAACTCATCAGCACCTATTTTCCAAGAGAAAACTTCCCAGAGGATTTAGAGAAGTCGCATACCTCATAAAAATATGGGAAGAGCAGAGATGCAGTTGGTACACCAGAGGTTGAGGAGACCTGCATTTCTATGGCTTCTTGAGTTCTAATCAAAGACTCAGCTGACCCTGTTGATAGTCCCAGAAAACACTCCTTGGAGACTTGTCGAGATGCAAAACTTCGTTCCTTGTTGCTCATTTCAACCTCAAGCTGTTGCTTCTCTCGATCTTGCTCAAAAGCAAGAGGGTTGTATCCAAGCTTGGGGTGAGGTAGTAGAAATTGGGATACTGATTCAGTAACTGGAGTTGCATGCTGAAGAACAGTGTCCATCATCAAAGGGTTATACACAGATGAAGATCGGAATTGAGGTTCTGATGGATTGGGTTGAACTGGCTCAAAGGACATATCATGTGCTTTCTCCTGCTGGTCTGCAACAATTGCCTGCGGTTTTCCCAACACAAAATTAAGATCTCTGAAACCCTTCAAGCAGGAAAATTCTCTTTTCAGACACTGCATGAGTGCATGAATGACTAATTCTCAGAGGCTAATGATGGCAATCACATGCAAGCACTCTACAACAGTAGGACCTATTTCAACAGCAGTAACAAATCCCTACACATGTTTATGACAGCTTCACTGCTCCCATCTAGTCTAATTGCTCCAAAATTGTGACCAAGTGGTATAATTCCATAATTTCTGGCTGAAAGAGACCAGGTTCTTCATGCTCAGTACATACACAAAGCACCAGTTCAAATTGTTACAGCTGAAAAATACATTTGCTTGTCCAGGCTTAAGTAGAATAAAGATAATACATCAAAAGCATACCCCACATGTTCTCCCAAGCAGTAAATTCCCCTTACCTTTGGAAACAAATGTGGAAACAGTTCCATAGGTGAAAGCTGTGGTGTTCCTTTGGCTGGTGGTGGTACAGTGTCAAGAACTCTGCTGTCTGGCTCAAGTCCTAATTCTGATTTGAGTGTGCTTGCTTTGGGTGAGCACAGCTCCTCTCCTTGAAATTTGCCAGCAAATGAGATACACAGAGGGCTGGGGGGTGCTGCATTATCTAATGAACTTGTGGTTAAATTGAGACTAGCTGGAGGAGATACCCTACCCTCTGAGGTAAGATTCAGCAGTTCTGTTTCAGATATGTCAGGATATGGACCAGAATCAATGCTGCAAGTTTGGGCCATGTTTTTCAACCTGAAAATTGACAAAACCTGTTTCATCTGCACAAAAAGTCTAAGAGTTATGACTAGGGTTGCATCCACAGTTTCACCCTCCAGAATAGAGGGCACACAGACCTATCTGTGTCCTTGCCTAAAAGGGGTAGTCCAGATCTCATCACAAATAAACCTGGTGGACATTCACATTTCATACCAGTGGAAAAATCTGAACTCATACCAAGTTTCAGCACAAAAACTATCCAAGGCAAAAATCACAAATCAATGCACCTTGCAGTGGAGGATGAAAACAAGCATTAATTCAGGCCCCTCATGTTTGCAATCCTTGTTGGTGACTGCAACAAACTCTCTAGGAGTTGTTGGTCATAAAAATTGACCAATATCTCTGAGCTACTGTATATGCATTCAGCAGTGATGAACCATTGAAAAACCCAAAGCCTATGAACTCTGGGAACTCACTTTGTATACACCCTAGCCTCTATAATACAAAAATATCCCTTTAAAGGTTGCGAAGCAGATGGGAATTTTGAAGCTAGAGAGTGAATTTCCTTTCAATCCAGAAAAAGAAATATACAGTAATCTAAAATTGATGTCCAAGCCTTCAGACCCTTTTGCTAGATGATACATAGGGAGGGTAGATGGTGCTACAAGACCAATGGAGAATATCAAGACTTTACATACCTGTGAGAAAGAAAGATACAGAGACCTGCCAGACATCTGAGTGGCACCAGGAAGCACAGACTCAAGCTCTGCACCTGTGATTGATACAGGATAATCATGCAAGGTGTCAAACCCAACTGAAGGAGCATAAACCACCATTGACTCCATCATGGGCCCCACCATCTGCATCATGGACCCTAGTTGTCATGAACTTAGCTGAATGGCTTCTCTTTCAACTTGCATAGCCTTGATTCAGTCAAGGAGAAGCTTGAGAGAAGCAAAACTAATGATTGGTTCACACTAATGATTCAGCAAATGGTCAGTACCAGCCCTATGTTGGCTCAGCTTTCAACATAGAAATGAGGCAATGCCATCTCTCTGCTATACAGATAGAACCACCAATTGTCCATCCCTGTTGGATATAAACAAGGAATCCAGTTTCAGTGACACCAATAGTCTCACGTAACAACACCCTAGAGGAATGAGAATAATGGAAGTTTCACATACCGGCTTCATACCATATGAAGAAGATTGGTAAACTCCGTATGTCTGTTGTGTCAAGATGTTGTAAAGAAAAAGAATGCATGTGCCAGGAGCTATATGAGGAACTGCCAACAGATGCTTTGTTGACACACAGAAACGGCTCATCTGCTTGTACATTGCTAGTGTCTCATCGTTGCAGCCTATCACCTGATTCCAGACTCACGAACAGTATACATCCAAAATTAGAAGTGTGCACACTTTGCCAGTCCTGTCCATGAGTTCTCTTCTATTCTTCCTCATCAAGACAACTTGCCTGTTTGCCACACCAATGGAAGAGACGCTGCTGGAAGGGCATTGAGAACTTACTTGGCCAAAAAAAGAACTTGGTGTCTCATTCTCTTGAACAGGGGAAACAGAACATGATAAGCTCGGTGTGCCATAATCAAGGGGAGGAAAAACAGAAGATGGCATGCTAGTTAGACTGCATTCAATACTTGTGGGTCTCCAGTTGGGTTCACTCATACTGCTGCTGTAGTATGCATCAGGATTGTTGGTTTTGGGAAAAGATAACTGGTGAAAGTCAGGGGATATCAAATATTCATAGTCATGAACAGTGGGATACTGTGGTATTCTGTTCTCATCAGTCCCATCGGTAGCAAGGTTAAAGCTTTTCATACGTACAAGGGATGTTCCAGACTCATGAGAAGAGGTGAGGCTACTTGGGGCAATGGAGGAATTGTTGACACCTCTTGAGTCAATGAGAAGAGAGACAGGAGGTATTGCATCAGATGCTGCAGCTAAATCCATATCAGATAGCTCAGAAGACATTGACCCTACTACAAGGGTCTCTGAAGTAACAACAGATGACTCTTCTGAAGATCTGAGG
>Ga0116229_10013138_pt1 | contig 11767 bp, 7 predicted proteins | sample S1TSphgellanicum_3_FD_87313 | JGI IMG/M metagenome (GOLD analysis project Ga0116229, IMG submission 87313) | Host-associated microbial communities from peat moss isolated from Minnesota, USA - S1T2_Fc - Sphagnum magellanicum MG | ecosystem: Host-associated > Plants > Peat moss > Unclassified... | reverse complement strand
TAGCTCATGTCGAGACCCGCGCTCAAGAAAACCCATTCGCGATAGTCGGGCGGGGGCAGGAGCGCCCCATCGGCTGTGAACCGGGCGGCGGGGGGCGTATCCGCCGCTGCCAGAAGCAGGCACAGCGGCGCCGCAATCCAGGTCTTCATGGTCCCCCCTGATTTGAACCGTTCAGCCCCTCTCATGGGACGGGGATTTTAGATCGGCCAAAGCATTCGCCAAATCCTTTTGCACGAAGGGTTTCGACAGGCGGCGCAGGGACGGATCCAGGTTTTCCACATCCGCGAAGCCCGACACAATGAGCGCGCGGGCGCAAGGAACCAGCGCTTTCACAGCCATCGCGAGCTCCACCCCCGTCATGCCGGGCATGAGATGATCGGTGACCAGGATATCGGGCGTGAGGCCCGACCGGACCGCCGCCAGGGCGGCCTCGGGCGTGTCGGCCTCGTGCACGTGGAAGCCCAGTTCGCCCAGCATGTCGGCGGTAATGGCCCGGATATGGGGCTCGTCGTCCACGAGGAGGACAACGCCGGCGTCCCCGTCGGGCGTCTCGAGGCCGGCAAGGCTCTCCTCCGCCACAAGGGGCTCGGCGCTCCGTGGCAGCCAGATGGCAATCTCCGCGCCGGCGCCGGGCTCGCTATCGATGGTCAGCGCGCCGCCGAGCTGAGAGGCGAGGCCGTGGGCCATGGAGAGGCCCAAACCCGTCCCCTGCCCAACGCCTTTGGTGGAGAAGAAAGGCTCGATCGCGCGGGCGCGGGTCGCCTCATCCATGCCCTTGCCCGTGTCCAAAATGGAGAGTCGGACATAGGTTCCAGCCTCAAGATCAGGGGGCAGCCGTCCGGGCTCCGATTCCTCCGTCACGGAAATCACTAATCGGCCGGCCCCGTCCATGGCGTCGCGGGCGTTCACGGCGAGATTGAGGATCGCCATTTCCAGTTGGTGGCGATCTGCCCTCGCCAGGGGAAGACCGTCGGCGATGCGAAGATTGACGCTGATCGTCGGGCCCACCGCGCTGGCGACCAGCTCCACCATGCCTCTGACCAACTCCCCCACATCCACAGGGACCGATTGCAGGGGCTGACGCCTGGCGAAGGCCAGGAGGCGATGCACCAGGGTGCGCGCGCGTTCCGCGGATTCCAGCGCGCCATGGATCAGGCGCTGTTCTCGCGGACCCCCGAGCCCGCGGCGTTCAAGCATGTCGAGAGCCCCAAGAATGGGCGTCAGCAGATTATTGAAATCGTGCGCCACGCCCCCCGTGAGTTGGCCCATGGCCTCCAGCTTCTGGGCCTGGGCCAGGGCCTCCTGGGCCTGCACAACCAAGGCCTCCAGCTCATCGCGGGAGCGCTGCAAGACCGTTCGCGCCTGAACGATCTCCTCGATATCCGTGCAGGCGCCGTACCACCGCGTGACCAGGCCCTCGGCGTCGCGCTCAGGCTGGCCGCCAGAGAGCATCCATCGATAACCGCCAGACCGGCCGCGCAGGCGATATTCGCTCTGAAAGGGCGCCCCTTGCGCGCAGGCTTGCCGCGCCTCGGCCAAGGCGCGCGCGCGGTCCTCGGGATGAACCCACGCGCTCCACGCCTCGCCGTCGCACCCGCCGATGGGCGCGCCGGTATAGTCGTACCACCGCGCATTGTGATAATCGCGGGCGCCGTCCGGCTTCGCCGACCACACCAATTGCGGCATGGAGTCCGCGAGCAGACGAAATCGCGCCTCGGTTTTGGCGACGGCGTCCTGCGCCTTCACCTGCAACGAGATATCCATATTGACGCCGTACCAGTTCGCGACCGCGCCCCGGGCGTCGAAAGCGGGGTTGATCCGGGTCAGGAACGGCCGGAAAACGCCATCCGCGCCGCGGATGTTGAACACCATCTCGAAGGGTTCCCCCGCCGAAATCGCCGCTGTCCACTGCTCGAGAATTTCGGGAAGAGACCTCGGATCATGGACGGATTGCCACCCCCACCCCTCCATCTCCGCGGGCGTCGTTCCGGTATATTCGTACCACCTCGCATTGTACCAAAGGATGTAGCCATCCCTGTCGGCGATCCAGCAAAGGGTCGGGATATTCTCCGCGAGTTTGCGAAACTCGCTATCGGCGACGGGCGCGTCGAGAGCGTTTGTATTGGCCCTGATCTCGGCGACCGCAATCCGGTGGTCGTGGCTGACGGAAGATTCTGCGTCATCGGGTGCGATGATGCGCATTCGTCGGGTTCCTCAAGCTTGGATCGATGTCCCAACAATCGTGAGCGTGGCCGCTGATTAATCTAACTTAAGCAAGGCGAAAGCGTTGCAATGAAAGTACGGATCATCGCTGGAAAGTCCCCCCCGGCGGAGCCGGGCCCCCTGGGCGCCTGATCCCGCCACCCGATAGGCTTCATTCCGCCGCACGGGATTGACCCCAAGAAACCGTCCAACAGGATCCACAAGCGAGTCCGGCGAGGGAACGGTTAAGTTTGGACCGCATTCCGCCATTTGAGCGCCCGTACCTGGCCAAGCACGGCGCGGGTGTTCGGAAAGGCGGAGCGGGCTCTCCTCGACCAAGGCATTCGATGACGGCGACAGATAAAATGCGCGTCCCCGCGCCCAGGCATGTTGCCACGGACTTCCTGGCCGGCGGCGGCGAGATGGGCGCGCGCATGCGCGCGCTGGACTGGTCCGCCACCGGGATCGGAGAACCGGCTTCCTGGCCACAAAGCCTGCGGACCGTCGTGCGCATTCTCCTGACGTCCCGCTTCGCCATGTGGATGGCCTGGGGCGATGATCTCACGTTCTTTTGCAACGACGCCTATCTGCCCACCACCGGCGTGAAGAGCGACTGGGTGCTGGGGGCGCGGTCCGACAGGGTCTGGGCGGAAATCTGGCCTGACATCGGACCCCGTATCGCCCACGTTCTGGCCACGGGTGAAGCGACCTGGGACGAAGCGCTTCTGCTATATCTCGAGCGCAGCGGCTTCATCGAGGAAACCTATCACACCTTCTCCTATTCGCCCCTGGCGGATGACTTCGGCAAAACCGTCGGGATGTTATGTGTCGTCGCCGAGGTCACCGAGCGCGTCATCGGCGAGCGGCAGCTCGATCTCTTGCGGGACATGGGCGCGCGCCTGTCCGCGGCCTCAAGCCGCACCGATGTCATGGCCGCCATTACCGCCTGCTTTCGGGCCGAGGCGCCGGATGTGCCCTTTGGCCTGGTCTATCTCGTCGAGCCGGGCGGTGATCGCCTGACGCGAACCGCCATCCACGGGCTCGAGCCCGACACCCCTGCGACCCCGGCCAGCCTCGATCTGGAAGATCCCGCATGTCCCTGGCCGCTTGCCCTGGCCAAGACCGGCCCCGTGAAAGCGCCGGCGCCGCGGGAGGCCTTGGGGGACTTCCCGCTCCTGCACTGGCAAGAGCCCCCGTCAGAGGCGCTTATCACGCCGATCATGGCCTCGGAGGGCGGCGCGCCGGTGGGCTATCTGATCGCCGGGCTCAACCCCCATCGTGAATTCAACCCCGACTATGCCGGATTCATCGAGCTGCTCACGGGCCAGATCGCCGCCGCCATCGCCAGGGCGGATGAATATGAAAGCGCCAAGGCCCGCGCCGAGGCCCTGGCGGAAATCAACCGGGCGAAGACGGCCTTCTTTTCCAACATCAGTCATGAGTTCCGCACGCCGCTCACCCTGATGCTGGGCCCGCTGGAAGCGGTTCTCGCCAAACCCCCGGAAAGGTTTTCGCCCGAGGATCGGGATCTCCTGGACGCGGCCCATCGCAATGCCCAACGCCTGCTGCGCCTCGTCAACGCGTTGCTTGATTTCTCCCGGATCGAGGCCGAGCGCGGCGATCCGGCCTATCAGCCCACGAAACTCGCCGTCCTCACCACCGAACTGGCGTCAACCTTCCGCTCCGCCTGCGAGCGCGCCGGTCTCACCTTGGCCATCGACTGTCAGGACGCCGGTGAGCTGGCCGATGTCGACCCGGACATGTGGGAAAAGATCGTCCTTAATCTCATGTCCAACGCCTTCAAGTTCACCCTTGAGGGCGGGATTTCCGTGCGGCTTCACACGCAAGACGGGCGGGCGGTGCTGGAGATCCAGGACACTGGCGTCGGCATCCCAGCTTCGGAAATGCCCAGACTCTTTGAGCGCTTTCATCGGGTCCAGGGGGCGCAGGGGCGGTCGTTCGAGGGGTCGGGCATTGGTCTGGCCCTGGTGCATGATCTTGTGGAACTGCATGGCGGCGAAATCTCCGCCAACAGCGATGTCGGTGTCGGCACGACCTTTCGGGTCGATATCCCGCTGCGACAGGATCATCTGGCGCGGAGCGAGGGCGCCCCCGGGGTCGCCAAGTCGGAGGTGTCCGATCGGGCGCAGGCCTTCGCGCAGGAGGCCTTGCTTTGGCTTCCCGACGCCATCGGCGGCCATGACTGGAAGGCCGACACCGAACGGGACGGCGGCTCCGACGCGGCGCGGCCGGGCGCCCGGGAGGGGCGAGTCCTCGTGGCCGACGATAACCGGGACCTTCGCGATTACGTGCGCCGCCTGCTTCAGGACGCCGGGTATGCGGTGGATGTGGCGGCGGATGGGGCCGGGGCGCTTGAAGCGGCGCGCCGTCAGCGGCCGGACCTCCTGCTCACCGATGTCATGATGCCGGGAATGGATGGCTTTCAGCTCCTGCAAGCCGTTCGCGAGGATCCCCAGCTTTCGGACCTCCCCGTGGTGATGTTGTCGGCGCGGGCGGGCGAGGAGGCTCAGGTCGAAGGCCTCGAAGCGGGGGCGGATGACTATCTCGCCAAGCCCTTTTCAGCGCGCGAGCTTCTGGCGCGCGTCTCCGCCAATCTCGACATGGCTCGCACGCGGCGCCAAGCTGCGGAGGCGCTGCGGCTTAGCGAGGCGAGACTGCAGGTCGAGCGGGAGTTCCTGGCGTCGGTTCTCGCCAAGGCGCCCGTGGGCATCTCCATCGTTGATCGCGATGGCCGGGTGACAACCATTAACGAACGCGGCGCCGAACTGATCGGTCATGGGCCGCCTCCCGACGGCTCGGACGATTTGAGCGCCTACGGGGCCATTCATGCCGACGGGCGCCCTTACGCGCCAATGGAATATCCCTCGCGTCGGGCCGCACGGGGCGAGCGGATCGACGCGGAGCGCCTGGTCTATCTTCGGGGCGGCCCCGGCGGGCGTGAGCGCATCGTCCTGGAAGTCGACGCCGTACCGATCCGCGGCCCCGATGGCCAACCCGCCGGGGCGGTGACCGTCTTCGATGACGCAGGCGCCCGGGAACGCACCGAGGAAGCGCTGCGCGCGCGGGTCGACCGGGCCATCGCCGAGCGTGAGGCGGCGCGCGAGGAGCTGCATCAGCTTCAAAAGCTGGAAACCATCGGCCAGCTCACCGGGGGGGTCGCCCACGATTTCAACAATCTCCTGACCCCGATCGTCGGGGCGCTCGACATTCTCGCCCGCCGCTACGCCGCGGACGAGCGGGCGGCACGGATCATCAGCGGCGCTCAGCAGTCGGCGGAACGCGCGCGGGTCCTGGTCAATCGGCTTCTGACTTTCGGGCGACGCCAGCACCTTGAGCCACAACCGGTGGACCTGGGTGAGCTGGTGACCGGAATGTCCGATCTGATCGGGCGCTCGCTCAGCGCGCGGATCACGGTTCACTATGCGGTCGCGCCGGATCTCCCCGCCGTCATCGCCGACCCGAACCAGATGGAGCTGGCGATCCTGAACCTCTGCGTGAATGCGCGGGACGCCATGCCCGATGGGGGCGATCTGACCCTTTCCGTGGACGTTCATGATGGGCCCGTAGCGCCCCAAGCTCAGGCCGGGAAATATGTCCGCGTCAGCGTCGCCGACACCGGCGTCGGGATGGATGCCCAGACCCTGCAACGCGCCGTTGAGCCCTTCTTTTCCACCAAGGAGGTGGGCCGGGGCACGGGTCTAGGCCTCTCGATGGTCCATGGTCTCGCGGCCCAGTCAGGCGGGATGTTCGATCTGCAAAGCCAGCCCGGCCGCGGCGCGGTCGCCTCCATCTATCTGCCCGCCGCGGATGTGAGGGCTGCCCCTCGCCCTGAGGGCCATGGCGAGGCGATGGTCCCGTCGCAGCCTCTTCGCATCCTGCTGGTGGATGACGAGGAGTTGGTGCGCAACGCCACGGTTGAGATGCTTCAATCCATCGGCCACGAGGTTGATGACGCCGCCTCCGCCTCGGCCGCCCTCCAGTTCCTGCGCCGGCGCCGGGACTATGACGCCCTGATCGTCGATTACATGATGCCCGGGCTGAACGGCGTGGCGCTGGTCTCCGAGGCCCGCGCCATTACCCCGGACCTGCCCGCCTTGCTGATCACCGGCTATGCGGGTCTCAACCCCGAGTTCGACGACGGGCTGCGGCGGCTTGAGAAACCGTTCAGGCAGGCGGAGCTTGAGGCGGCTCTCAGCGAGGTCGTCGGACAGGGCGGCCTGGCGCGGGGTTATCGGCGCTGAAGTGGAACTTGGCCGTGGGAACGGCCGATGGCCTTCTGAATTTAATGGGCTTTGGTGAGGAGAGGCCCATGACTGATCATGCCCAGGTGTTAGCGTCTTGACCTCACGCGTTCCTGATCCCGCGCGGCGAAATCTGGTCTTGGGAGGCGCCCTTGTCGGCGCGGCCATGGCCAGCGGCGCGGTCGCCGCGCCCACACCGGATGGCCGTTCCGACACCGACCCGCGTGAACTGGATGGCCAGCCGGTGCCCGAGCCTTCGCCCGCGCGGAGCGCGGGTCCGATCACGCCGGGACGCGGAAGCATGCTTCAAGGCAAGACCGCCGTTGTCACGGGGGCCGCGCGGGGCATCGGCCGGGCGATCGCGGTGGAATTCGCCGCCAATGGCGCTGATGTCGTTGGCATCGATATCTGCGGATTCGTCTCCACAGCCTCCGACGCCAAACCAGCCACGCAAGCTGACCTGGATGAGACCGTGCGACAGATTCGCGCCTATGGACGCCAGGGCGAGGGGATCAAGGCGGACATTCGTGATATCGCCGCCCTTCGCGCCATCGCCGACGACGTCAATAACCGCCACGGCAAGATCGATATCGTGGTGGCCGACGCGGCCATTCAGCGCTGGGTCCCGCTGCTTGAGATGACCGACGCCGATTGGCAGGATGTGATCGACAACAACCTCAATGGCGCCGCCAACACGATCCGCGCCTTCGCGCCCAAGATGGTCCCGCGCAAGCACGGGCGGATCATCGTGCTCTCCTCGATGCAGGGCCTGCACGGCACCAAGGACGCGTCCAGCTATTCGGCGTCCAAATGGGGCATCATCGGTCTGATGAAATCCGCCGCCATGGAGCTGGGGGAATACAATATTACCGTCAACGCCTTGCTTCCCGGTCTCGTCGACACCGCCCTCACCCGCTACGAAAAGCGCTTCAGCGAGACCGTCGGCGAAGAAGGTCAGAAGATCGCCCATCCGACGCCGCAACAGGCCTGGGATATCCGCGCGCCGACGGTCCCCCTGAAGGTCGGCTGGCTCCAGCCCGACGACATCTCCCCCGCCGCCGTCTTTCTGGCGTCCGACGCGGCCGCCCAGGTCACCGGCGCGGAATTCGAGGTCACCGGCGGGGACAGCGCCAAGGATATCTAGGGCGCCCTCATTGCGCTCCGGTAGACCCAAATCCCCCCGCGCCGCGCGCGGTCTCGTCCAGATCATCGGTTTCCAGCCATGTCGCCTGGATGACGGGGGCGATGACCAGTTGGGCGATGCGGTCGCCGCGGCGAATGACAAAGGCCTCCGCGCCGTGGTTCATGAGGATCACCTTGATCTCGCCGCGATAATCCGCGTCCACGGTTCCCGGCGAATTCAAGGGCGCGACGCCGTTCTTCAGCGCCAGGCCAGAGCGGGCGCGCACCTGGGCCTCGAACCCCACCGGCAAGGCGATGGCGAACCCGGTGGGTATGGCGGCCCTCTCCCGCGGGGCCAGGATCATCGGGGCGTCCTCGGCCACCGCCGCGCGCAGGTCCATGCCAGCCGCCTGGGCGCTTTCGTAGGCGGGCAGGGGCAGGCCCACGGCATGGTCCAGGCGCAGGATCTTCACGCTATCGGTCACACCGCCTCTCCGAGAACCTTGGCGATTTCCCCCGCCAGACGCGTGGCCACCTCGGATTTCGACATCCGCGGCCATCGCTCAAGGCCGCCGCCCCGCACCAGCAGGATCTCGTTCTCGTCGCCGCCCATGACCGCCTCCCCGCTCACGTCATTGCCGATGATCCAGTCGCAGCCCTTGCGCGCGAGCTTGGCCTTGGCATTGGCCTCAAGATCGTCTGTCTCCGCCGCAAAGCCTATGACAAGCCGCGGGCGGCCGGGCCCCTTGGCCGAAAGGCCGGCCAGAATGTCGGGGTTTTCCACCAGGGTGAGGGACGGCGGGCCGCCGGGGCCTTTCTTCATTTTCACCCCGAATATCTGATCGGGTCGCCAATCCGAAACCGCCGCGACGCAGACCGCCACGTCCGCGGGCGGCGCCGCCGCGCAGGCGGCCGCCATATCCCGCGCCGTTTCCACATTCACGCGGGTGACGCCGGCGGGGGTGGCCAGCGCCGTGGGGCCCGAAACCAGGGTCACCCGCGCGCCCAGCTGGGCCAGCGCGCCGGCGATCGCATAGCCCTGTTTGCCGCTGGACCGGTTTGTGAGAACGCGAACGGGATCGAGTGGCTCGGCGGTGGGCCCCGCGGTAACAAGAACATGGCGTCCGGTGAGCGGTCCGGGGGCGGCGGGCGCGAGCGCGGCCATGATGGCGGCGAAAATCGCCTCGGGCTCGGCCATGCGCCCGGGCCCTGTCTCCCCACAGGCCATGGCCCCGACGTCCGGACCGACCATCGCGACGCCGTCATCGGTGAGGGACTTGAGGTTCCGCTGCGTCGCGGGATGAAGCCACATACGCACATTCATCGCGGGCGCCATGATCACGGGTTTGTCGGTGGCCAGGAGCGTTGTCGTGGCGAGATCATCGGCGAGGCCATGAGCCGCCTTGGCCATCAGATCGGCCGTGGCGGGCGCCACCACGATCAGGTCCGCCGCCCGGGAGAGCGCGATATGGCCCATCCGCGCCTCGTCCGCGTCCGAGAAGAGATCGGTTCGGGTCTCCTCCTCGGCCAGGGCGCTGAGGCTGAGCGGCGTCACAAAGCGCGCGCCGGCCGCGGTCAGGATCGGCCGAACGCCCAGACCCGCCTTGCGCAAAAGGCGCGTGAGCTCCAGCGCCTTATAGGCCGCCACGCCCCCGCCGACGATGAGAAGTACGCGCCCGTGCGCCAAAGCCTGTTGTCCTCCGACCCGACCACGGTCCGCACATAATCTTAAACAAGGCCTATGGACAAAACCGCGATTTTGTTCTTTCTTTGTTCCTGATACCGTTTTGTGACGCTTAAAGCCATGCCAACCCTTCACAAATGGGAGATGAAGATGATGAAGGCCAAGTGGTTTTCCGGGGCGATGGCCCTTTCCGCGCTGACCTTTTCCGCCTTGGCGCTTGGCGCCTGCAACGGCAAGCCCTCGGCGGTCGCGACGGGTGGCAATGGGGCCGGGGCCTATTCGCCAGGCCTGGCCGCCACCGACTCCGCGGGTGGTCGCGCCGTCGATCCGCGCGATGCGCCGGTTCCCCTGATCGGCGGCAAGCCGCTTTGGGCGGCCAATCGCAAGCACACCGCCGAAGAGAACGCCCAATATCAGTTCGCCAAGAATGGCGGCGACTTCGAGGCCAAGAGCGAAAGCCAGTACATCACGCAGGTCCATGCCTTTGTGGACAAGCCGCCGCGGGATGCCGAGGTCATCGACCGCTCCAACGGCGACAAGCTGATCTATGATCCCAAGGCCAATGTGTTCGCAGTGGTGGCCCGCAACGGCGCGCCGCGAACCATGTTCAAACCTCGGGATGGGGCGACCTATTGGGCGCAGCAAAAGGACCGGGAAGCCAAGCGCGCCAAGACGCCCCAGGAGGGCGGCTCCGACCAGGGATAGCCGCTACCGCAGGAGCGCGAAGGCGGCGAAGGCGAGGGCGGCCAAGAGGGCGCCTATGGCCAGACTGGTGGCGTCGAGCCGCCCGCGCGGGGCCCGGTCCGCGTCCCGCCAGCTCGCGGGGGGCGCCCGGGCCGCGTCCGTCGGCGGGTTCGCCAGGCGCGTGAGGGCGGCGCGCGCCTCGCCGGCGATCTCCGCGACCCGGCGCCCCGGCGAAAGCTCCGCCGTGATCCATCGCCGCACGATGGGCTCGGCCGCCGCCCAGATATCGAGGGCAGGGTCTATGCGTCGGCCCACCCCCTCCACGGTGACCATGGTCTTTTGCAGCAGCACCAGTTCGGGGCGCAGCCGCATCTCAAAGAGGCTGGTGATGTCAAAGAGCTGCGCCAGAAGTCGGCCCATGGAAACATCGGCGGCCACACGCCCAAAAATCGGCTCCCCCACGGCTCTCAGCGCCTGGGCGAAGGCCGCCTTGTCGTGATGGGCGGGCACATAACCGGCGTCGAAATGGACCCGCGCCACCCGCGCATAGTCGCGGTTTAGGAAGCCCCAGAGAATCTCGGCCAGATAGCGGCGCTCCAAGGGCCCCAGCCGCCCGATGATGCCGAAGTCCACCGCGATCAGCCGTCCCGCCGGGTCCACGAACAGATTGCCCTCATGCAGATCCGCATGGAAGACCCCATGGTCGAGAGCCTGGGCAAGGAATCCGCGGATGAGGTCATTGGCCAACCTCGGACGATCCAGTCCCTCGCGCGCGAGCACGGCCCCGTCGGACAGCGCCTCGCCCGCGGCCCAGTCCAGGGTCAGCACACGCTTGCCCACCCCTTCCCACACCACTTTCGGCGCGCTCATGAAGCCATCGCGGGCCATGGCCTCCCGCAATTCATCCGCCCCGGCCGCCTCAAAACGCAGATCCAGCTCCAGCTCCAGGGCGCGTGATATCGTCGCCGCGAAGGCGCGAGGCTCCAATCGCGCGGCCTCTGGAACCCAACGCGCCGCGAGGGACGCGGCCAGGGACAGGGCGCTTATATCGCGAGCGACGCGACTTTCGACGCCCGGCCTTAACACCTTCACGGCCACCGCCCGCCCGTTCCTCAGGCGGGCGGCGTGAACCTGGGCGAGGGAGGCCGCGCCCACGGGCGCGTCAAAGCTGGCGAAGACCTCGCTCAAGGGCCGGCCTAGGGCCCGCTCCACCTCGGCGGCCGCGACAGCCTCGGGAAATGGGGTGAGTTGATCCTTCAGCCGCGACAGATCTTCCGCGAACGCGGCCCCGAAAATATCCGCCCGCGTGGAGAGAAATTGGCCAAGCTTGATGGCCACCGGCCCCTCCAGCTCAAGAACCCGCGCCAAACGCTCCCCAGGGCGACCGCGCCGCGACGCCCGTCCCGCAAGCCCGCGAACGAGGCGCGCCGCCAATCGCGCGCCCGGCGTCAGGAGCGGGTCGATCTCGGCGGGCGCCAAGGCGTCGGCTCTGATCAGCCGCCAGAGGGCGCCCATAAGTCGCGGGGCTGTGGCCAGGGACGTCACGCGGATTAGATCGCCCAACCCTGATGAAGCGCGCAAACGCCACCGCTGAAATTTGTCACCGAGACCTGGGAGAAGCCCGCGGCGCGCATCAATTCCGCCAGACGGGCCTGATCCGGGAACCGGCGAATGCTCTGAACGAGATACTCGTACGCGTCCCTGTCGCGAGCCACGATTCCCCCAACCGCGGGAATGATGGAAAACGAATAGGCGTCATAAACCTTGCGGATCGCCGCGGCGGGCGGCTTGGAAAACTCCAGGCACAGGAAGC
>Ga0116229_10013137_pt1 | contig 11767 bp, 10 predicted proteins | sample S1TSphgellanicum_3_FD_87313 | JGI IMG/M metagenome (GOLD analysis project Ga0116229, IMG submission 87313) | Host-associated microbial communities from peat moss isolated from Minnesota, USA - S1T2_Fc - Sphagnum magellanicum MG | ecosystem: Host-associated > Plants > Peat moss > Unclassified... | reverse complement strand
TGTGTAGAAACTCAATGTAACCATTGGCCAAGAGTAGCATTTACACACAACTTTGCTTCCACCATGTCCAAAAGTACTTCATACATGTCCTTTTTGGGGTTTCATGCCTTTCTTGAGGTAGTTGTAATGATCGTGGAGAAAGGTATCGAGCCAACAACTTATCTGCAGAAAGTTGAATATAATGTTATATTTTCATTTGCTTGAACAGTCTATAACACTATCATTAGATATGAAAATGCAAAGTCCTTGTGTCATGCATCATAATGTGTATCAAAACATCATGGATGCTTTGTAATCTTCCCACAATAAATGGATTTTATGTTGGTCATCAAGAGCATGCATAATCAATTCAATTGTTGTGTGCTCTCCTTGGTTCAACCTAATGATTTTCATGTTTATGTTTCCCTATCATGGTAAGGACAAGTTGAATAGTTATTGACTTGTTTTATGGGTTTTTTGAAACATGATCAAAAGGGAGAGTGGAATGAAAGGTGTTTAGTATTGCACACAAACTTGAATGTGGAAATGTTGTAATTGAAGAAGTGACAATTCATGCATTCAAAATAGGGCATGGATTTGACATACACTACTTAAAACCCAGTTTGCCCTTCTTCATTGGTGGAAATAATATCCCCATGATTACAACTGCAAGGCCAATTCTAATGATGTGTCATATTGACAAATTTGTTACATTTGATAGTTGCATTGGATGGGTTTTTATTGGGAGTTTTTGCATCGATTGTCATGACATTTTCTTTTGTTGCCTTGTGTGATATAGGGGATGTATTACTACACTACATTGTGGATGCCATTTTGGGTGCATTAGGCATTTTTGACATTGGAATGTTGTTTCTAAATGATGATCCAAAGTGGTGTGGGGTAGTTTTTTGTGTGTTTGTCAAAGAGGTTGTGAATTTCTACTATCTTCATTTTATTTTTTAAATTCATTTTGAGACAATGTGGAGAAACTTTGCCAAAGGTCCCACATGTAGCATATAAATATGAAACAATTCATTTACAGAGATTACAATTTATGCAATGTTTTTTTTCATGTCTTTAATACAACTTTGTTTTTATGAAACCTTCCCATACTAGTTCTATTTATTTTTGGTAATTGGGCATGTTTTGGTTGAGGTGTAAAGATGGTTACAAATGTTTAGTAATTGAGCTTATGAACTATAGGTGTTACCAAATATAACATTGATTTTTGACCTCATGGTCACACATTATGAGTAATCCTTGTCATGTTTCAAATGTTAGTTGTTACTTTAGAAATCTAATCCAATCATCTTCCATTGTATGTTTTGTGTGTTATTATTGTATTATTGTTACAACTAATGGTACAAAACATTTTTTGAAGATTTCAAGTGTTATACTTGAAAGGTATTGAGTTTTGTTCTTTGATCCAAGTGTTTGAATCACTATAGACAAGGGGGCATGCTTTTGTGTAAGGGTATATGTTGACCCTCAACATTAACAATTTGTAGATCTTGGGAAACCAACCTCAGTAAGTGGAGTGATAAGGAGACATGGAGGACTATTTGTTGTTCAATAGGTTGTTGGACAAGTCCCCTTATTTTTTCCTTCAACTTCAAATTCAGCTCATGTAAGAAAGTCTATAAATAATAACTAGTTTTATAATTTGTTCATTACGTTTGTTTTTATTTACCATCCATAATGGTGAAACTCAAGATTTTTTGTTATGTATTTGCATTGAATTGATGGCAAGCAGTTGGTGATAGGAGTGGTGGAAAGGACAAATGTCTACCTTATACACCTATTTTGCATTTGTGTGGCCCATTTGTTTTGAAGTTAGTATTGAAAGACACTTTAGTGTCTTTGGACACAACCTACTATAACCAAACACAAGGTGATTTGAATATTTTTTATTGATCCTTCTAGCTCCTCTTTTGTTTTTTACTTTTGCTTGCATCATCTTCATATGAATGGCTTTGACTTCTAAATTTTTGTTACTTTAGCAAAATCAATACATTTGTCAAAACAACTCTATGGTTTGGTGATCAAGTGGAAAACAAAGAAGGAGTATATGTGATTTGATGACTGTGCTTTATGGTATGAGACAAAAAAATGTGCTTTATTATGGAAAAATTAGATCTAGAAATTAGTAAGGGTTGAATAGGATCCAATTTTCTATTTGTGCTAGATATATGTTGAAAATTTCTTCATGCTCGGATTATGAAACATGTAGCAGATTACAAGATTTTCTCCTAAATTTGTAGAACCTTGTGGATGGGTTTGAAGGATTTTATATGTTGAACCATGTGTTACAAGGAGCTCAAAAGAAAGGTGTGTTATCTGAAGTTTTGAGGGTTGATGACATGGATTAGACATTGAAGAATATAAATGTATTTTGGTTGGGGAGAAACATGGATACACTACATGGACTAAATTCTCCCTACAAGATTGGGGTATGTATTGGAGTTATGTGATTTTTAGTTTTTGTTTGATAGAAAAAATATGTTTCAAGTTGATGGATAGCTGATTTATCCTATTTTCATAACCAACCCAAGTCCTAAGGACATTGTTATTTTCATGCCCTAACCCATGTCCTGAACATGTCCTAATGACATGAAATTTTGAAAATTTTGAAAATTTTCATCCCATGTGCATGTTTAATGAACATCATGTAAGTCCATTCAACATCAACATTGATGTCAAATCGACATAAACAAGTCCATTCAACATCCATGTGAGTCACATATGTCCATTTGACATTTATTTTGATGTTGAATGGACATCACATAAATCCATTCAACATCCATGTTGGTTTCAAATGGACATTTTATAAATCCATTCAACATCAACATGGATGTCAAATGGACATCACATACGTCCATTTGACATCTATGTTGATGTTGAATGGACATCACATAAGTCCATTCAACATCCATGTTGATGTCAAATGGACATTTTATAAGTTCATTCGACATCGGCATGGATGTCAAATGGACATCACATAAATCCATTTGACATATGTGTTGATGTCAAATGGATATTTCATAAGCATGTCAAAAAAACAAAGATTCATCCATTTGACATGAATAGTTCACGTTGTTTAAACAAATGCCTTCTTGACATTGTGCATATGACATTTCATTCAACATGTGTAATGACATGGCCATGTTGAAATAACATGAATTCTCAAATGAAAACCCATGTCGTAACGACATTGCATGTCATGTAAAATGTCACATAAACATTGCTTTTGTATATGTGAAAGTGTCAATTTTAAGGAAAAAAAAATGTATAGTAGAAATTTAAGTCACTATTACATGTGTATGATCACCACCAAAATATTATGTCACCTTACATGGTCAAAAAAATTACATAATTTATATAGAAATATCATCATAAATCAAACTAAGCACAAGCTCAAACCCCTAGTTGAAATCATAAGATACAACAAATAGGATCATAAAGTTGAGAAATAGACATGTCTAATACATTAATACTAGGAAAATTAATTTACATCAAAGATTGATATCTCTAGGTAACTTGCTATGAAACTAGTCCATCCAAATCTCTAAGATTTGTACCAACATGTTGTTTACTCCTTATCGATCCTTGTATTAGATCTCATTTCTTAAAATTATATATGGGTGCTTGAGCCCACCAACATAAAAGATATTTACAAGAGTCAAAATACCACTAAGATGAAATACACAATTTAACAAACCAACTTGCTTTTGGTTAAATGAACTTGTAGTCATCACCAAAAACATTTGCAAATAATGATAAATAATCCAACATTCCCATACACAATGTTCATATATAGACGTGGACCACAATTGAATTGTTTGTGTCTTACCACAAGTTCAAAACCTCTAATCCAACATAAACTTTCAACATTATAATAACCTTGAATAACATAAGACAAATAAAAATAAAGTCACAAAATCTGATTGGGCAAGTTTATATATTAGCTTGAAGTACACCACCAAAGTGAGAAATTAAGTATACATATTCACAAGGTAAATCGAAGGTAGCAAATCCTAAAGGACATCTCTTTGCAATTGGAACATTAAGTAAAAAGCTCAAGAGTTGTTTTAGTTTTATGGTTTTGGTGACAATTACACAATACAAAATTAAACATCAATAATTTGTTCACTTTTAAAGGTCATGCAACTTGTTAAAACAATGAATATTCTAAAATCAACAAATCAAATAAAATTTTGATAATTATCACATGTTTAGTATGGACCATCATTCATGTTTCACCATTTCATAATTAACATCCTTCTAGTATTTTAGATACTTTCATTAGAAGAAAATATTATAATGGAAATAACAACAATGGCAGCATAATTTTGTGACATCATACCTAGCATCATGAAACAAAAAATGTGACAAAGTGAAAAGCCCCGATAACACAAGGTATGATGGTGTGAAGAACCAAACTGAATAGTCCAACAAAAACCAATATATCCAATGAAGACTTTATTAGATTCAATGCCCTTTCCCTTGTTTTAATCTAGTTTTCCTTATGTAATTGTTGCTTCTACATGAGTGGATCATTAACTAGTTCATGAATAGTTTAGTCCATCATTGGCATCCAACTCTTGTTATGCTTATTGTGGGATTTGGGTGCTCTTCATGTACCAGATTAAACTTGACCTAAGATTGAATTCCCTCGACTTGAGAACGTGTTTGTTCTTGGGGTTGAATCATCTCATGAACAAACTATTGGGGGTGCTTCTAATTCTAATTGCCTTCTAAGACCCCTTGTGACTACTCTTGACATCATTTACTGATTTAAAATAATTTTTAAATCTTAGATTTCATTTGATCAACAACCTGTTCTAAAACAAAGAAAAAAAAATAGACATGCAAATCTTGAGAATTTTTTAAACTAACTTTTAAAGACACAAAACACACTTCAAAAACTACTAAAACTAGTACAAATCCAAACCAAAAATAAAAAACAAAGCAAAATAATTTATCGTTGAAACCAAAGATTGTAAAATCACTATTATTTATAACATTAAAAAAAATATATACATAGCTACATTTGTTCCAAACAAAAAGTTAACACTAACACACATATAAACACCAAAAAAAAAAAAAAAAACATTTCATTAAATAACTTCCATCAAAATGAACTTCTTGGTAGAATTTAACCTATTTTGTATGCCTCGACATATATTTGTTAAGAAATACGTATGAAAACACTTACCAACTTTCTTTCTTCAATATTGTTAATACCTTTTACTTTCCGTCTTGAAGGTCATTTTCCACCTTCTTTGTGAAAACAACTAGATGAACTACATTTAGTTACTTACAGTAGAAGAATTTTAATGTGTCAAAATTGCAATAATTATTGACTTCATGATTATTATGGTGACATACATTTTTCTTATGCATCCAATGATAAAATGCCACAATTATGAAGATGGCCAACTACAAAATGATCTAAATGCATATGGATCTGAATCCAAAAGATTGGTAATTGCAAATACTTGAGTTTGATGGTGAATTTCCTTCCATCAGAACCAACGAATGTACAAAAAACCTTTTTGGTATTGGATTGGGCATGCAGACAAAAACTCCTCCACAATAATCAGGAAGAATATTGTGTCTAATAAGATGATGAAGTCTCCATAATCCGGTATTTTCAGGTACGACAGAAGTCTTCTTGCTTGTGCTATTCTAGCTTGAATTTGCACAAGTAACAATTGCATCCATGCAAAACCCAACTTGCACTCCGATGCAGTTCCTGAGCTCCATGAAGCGATTTTTGAGCTCTGAATATGCAGATTCACAAGTGCATCCCCATGTAGGAGTAAATGTTCCATGCAGAGAATAGAGAAGAGTGGTCCCCCAACACAAAACTGTTTCTGTACATCAACTACAGAGTTTGGGAATTCACCCACCACTTTTTCTTTCTTTTTTTGTTATGTGATGATGTTCCGTTCTTGCAGCAAGATAAGTTGGTTCTCCCAAGCATCTCCTGGCAAGCTTCTCATTAGCATCTTTACCGCATCCTTGCTGTTGTTTGCACTTTCAATCCAGTCCTCAAACATACCTCATCAACGTTTCTAGCAAGGACTAGGACGATCAGTGGTAGACCCTAAGATAGATATTACTGATTCCACCAGAGGTGCAGTTGATGCATATGGCTGTGCACGTTCACACATCTGCACTCCCAAAAGCGTGACCAACTTCATCAAGGTTTTTGCTCTGGGTAAAAAGCATTTAGCATGAATTAGAGGAGGACATGGTCATTCTATAAAAATTCATGTCTACACACATGACAGCTTCTGCCTTTTCTCAGTTGACGACCATTGGGCTTGATTCCACCATCTGTTTTCTCTCTCCACTTGTCTGTGTTGGTGTATGTGCAGTTTGTATCAACTACCCAATTGCACTGAAGCAGCTGTAAGAATGCTGCAGCCATGACAGACAGACAGACCAACAGACAGACAGATATATGGGTTGCATGCGAAACTGATTGATTCAGATTGAAGAGTAATAAATTGAATATCCAAACAGCTGAAATGAATTAGAGGCGGAAGTGGCTCTGACAATTTTACCTTCTCAATCTGAATTAGCTTGTTGTGGTAAAACAAACGCTCCTTGTTGATGGCCTCAACCTGCTTGAGAGTACACAAAATTGTATCCCACAAAGTTGTTAGACTAGTTTCTAGCAAGAGAAAGAACATGCAGTAGTAACTTACAGATTGAAGCTTTGCTGCTGTTATGTACTTCATGTTCAGCTAAAACAAATCCCCCTTGTTTGATGGATTTCTTCGAACACTTTTGGGTTCTTCAGAATCTCATTACCCCCCCCCCCTCTGACTGAATTCCTCCTCTCCCTTATGGAACAGAGAGATTTTTTATCTCTCCTGCTGTGCTACTGATACAACACTTGTTATCAAGGAAAATAGCAGGCTCCCAAGTGCCAGCACCTCAGCTAGACTTGTTGAGTAAGATTGCAGACGTGTCATCAACTCCCCTTCCAAATACCTATGCCAAACCAAGAACCAGATTAAGAAAAACAAAGAAATACAAGGTTGAGAACAATGAAAGAAACTAACCCAAAGCTCTTCCCCAAAAGAGAAACCAGAAACCTGTAAGATTGCATATGTGCCATCAAACTCCCTTTGCAAATAGCTCATGCTAAACATGAAGAATAAGAGTAAGAATGATGCAAGAAACTACTCAAAGCTCCTAAAAAAAAGCAGGTGGAAACCAAGGACTACCACAACACAAAAAAGGGATGAGTCACTACCAAACACATGGTGATAGATGGTGTCACTCCACTCTCCTCAGGAACTACTATGTTGGTAAACAGATGCACATCTTGGTTGCCCACTTCTACTTCTATTACAACCAATTCTCCCCCCACAAAAGGACTCCAGAGCTCATAAATTCCAACACTTTGGGTGTTTAGGCAAATTCCCTAAGCAACAATACAAGATTTCTTGGAGGTTTGAGCAGCCAAAAGTTCTTGTAAGACAGCAAAGAGTTCCCCCCATCACATATTACTTCTTGGTGGCACTTCCACAGATAGGATGCACACTAGCAGGAAAGTTAAACATGCAAAAGTCTGAAGGCAAAAAGAAAAAAAAAAAACAGAAGAGGTGCACTGGTCACTTACGAAGCAAGGCTCTGAAGGATGGCTTGTTGGTGTGCAGCATTCTCCTGCTGTTCTTTGATGGGTCCTAACTTAGAACCACCTTCATCATCTCTCTTCTTTGCCAAGAGCTCAGAGTGCAGCACATCCTTGCTGCAGCTGTCAGTTGATGGAGTGGGCTCCTTACAGAGTCCTCCTCCTCTGTCATCATGCAACTCTGGCACCAGCTTCCGCTGTGACAGAGTCCGATGAGCAACAAGGCTGGATTTTTTGCCCATCCCTCTCCTCTCTGTATGCACACAAGCACTCCCCTTTTTTTCTTGCAGACACAACACACAACTGCTGCTCTTTCACTTCCCAAGTTCCCACAAATGGTAGGGGAAAAAAAAAACCACCAGACAAGCCAAGTCCCATTCCACCTGCACTTCTGACATCTAAGTCCCACCAAACAGTCTTGGGCTTTTGTGGGCACACATGCATGCCAAGATTACAGGAGTGGTACAAAATCTTCTTCTTGGCACCACTACCATTAACACCTCAATTCCACACAGCCAAGAACACACACCATTAAGCAAATGTCACCAACCCACCTGCTGATCACTTGATATGATGATAAACCAAGGCCATGGTATCCAACACAAAAGAGTGATTCTGAGTGTGTGAGTGATTCTCTTGGAGCAAAATGTATGAAGAGATGAAGGGTGCATTGAAAGATGGGGAGCAGAAAAACACAAAAGATTTCTCTAGTGTGAGAGATTTTCTCACAAAAATTGTACAGGAGCTGCAGGGCTGGCAATTTATTCCCACAAAGACAGCCTACAGGTTTTGTCCTGTGTACTCAGTCTTCTCATCAGGCACACACTTTAGTATCACAATCTAAAGGAAAGACCTGGATATTTTCCCGTATCCACATAACCATAAACTCTGCAAGCATCAAGCTTGAGCCCTCCACATAGAAGCATTGGGTTCGCAAGGCATTGTCCTCATCAGATCCTCCGCCTCCTCCAGATGGCCCAGCAAGGTCCCAAATAATTTGCAATGATCAGGAAGGAAGGAGTAAACAAGTGTATGAATCAAGGAGCTGTCAGTTCAATAGTGGCACGAAGAAATCACCAATGTTTTGGCAATGCAAAAGCTCCCATCTGACAGGCTTAACTCAAAAATCACATATAAGTGCAAGAGGTATGAAACTTGGTGAGGAGAGAATCTTAGCTTTCACAACACTGCTACAAATGACAACTGTGAGGAGAATCACTCACTCTGTATTGGGAACATGGAACAGAAAGTAGGTAGTCAAAATTCTGTGTACTACAGTAGCGCTTTCTTCATATAGAAATGCAGAGCAAAGAGCAATGCAAAAGGTTAGTGTTATTTTCAAGCCTAGTACTTTCTGTAGAGCACCTCAACTATCATAACTGCCATCTATAGGCAGGAGTTCCATCAAAAAGAATTCTATACCAACCAAGGAGATGCTGAGAAACACTGCTTGGCCACCATTGACAATCCCTGCAAGAAAACACAAGAGAACAATTCATCCCCAATACAGGAAAATGATTGGATACCTCAGTATTAATGTTCTCCCAGCTATCTTTGCAATGGTCTTGGTGACATTGTTCATTACAGTTGCCACAAATTGGAATCCTTCAAGTTGCAGAGATGGGTACAGGGAGGTGCAACGACCAGTTAAGCACAATGGCCAGCTTCCATGGTGGCAACAGAAACAGAATGCCTTTCCTTCTCTCCAATATAACACAGATTCAGTATCTGACATACCCAGTGTTCATTTGCCTGGAATTGAGCCCTTAAGTTCTGCATGAATGAAGTCACTAAGCTTGCAGCACCTCCCAGGTGTCCAATTTCAAAACCTGAGTAGTAAAAGTTTGTCCTCAGAAGTCATTGTGCAACACAGCCTCCAAGATCCTATTTAAAACAAGGGTAGTACAAGTGTGGGTGTACCCATAGGTCATGATGCAACAAAACCTCTTGCAAATGCTGCTCCCACTAATTTCTGCCTGCAAATGGGAACCACCTGATCAGCTCAACAAGTTTGAAGAATCAAACTGCTTTCTATCTGAGATAAATTGGAGCTCTGGAGCAAGCATATTCATATGGACTACCAGTTGCATTTACAGGGACAAAACATGGAGGAGAAAACAGGGTCTTCCACTGTTGTTTTTGCAGCTGCTGGATGCAATAACACACCATCAATAAAACTACTGATCAAAATCTTGCTGTTTTACCATCCATCATCCAGAAATGTTGGCAGTGAAGGAAAGATGAAATTAAGGGCACAAAAGACTAAAAGGAGTGAAGGCAAAATTGAGGTTACTTGCAACTAATGAAGGAGAATTTCATCTGGAAGCCTCTGTGAGAGTTCCTGCTGCCATCTCTGCTGGCTTCCGCTTCTCTTTACTGGCAGACCCTGCTGCACCCTTGATGGCTTTCCCCCGCTCAGCTTTTGGCTTGCTACGCCATAGCAGCCGAACAGGTGTGCCTGGATATCCAACATTCTGTCGCAGCTGTTTCTCCATATAGCGCCTGTAGATTTCAGGGAAAAGCCTTGAATCATTCACAAAATAGACAAAGGTAGGTGGCTGAATTGCAGCTTGTGTACAGTAGTAAATGCGACCTTTCTTGCCACCTCGGCCTGTGGGTGGCTGCTTCAAAGTCACCGCATCGCGGATGACTTGATTCAAAGTAGCTGTCGGCAGACGTCTACACCTCTGTTCTCCAGCTTGGACGGCTGCTTCAAGAATCTTGTGGATTCGTTGGCCACTTGAAGCAGAGCAGTAAACAATGGGTGCCCAATCTAGTATGCGCAACTTCTCTCGTACATCACGATCATACCACACAGTGCTCTGTGCATCTTTGTCTGGCACTGTATCCCACTTGTTCACAACAATGACACAAGCCTTCCCCTCTGTCTCTATTCTCTCACCTAGCCTGAAATCTTGCTCAGTCACACAATCCATGGCATCAATCACAAGAGCCACTACATCCGACCTTCGAATTGCCCTGAAAGCACGGTTCACTGACAACAACTCAGTCCGGCTACCTGCCGATGCAACAGCTGATCTTCGCCGGATTCCTGCAGTGTCAATCAGCTTGTAAACCTGGCCATTTGGAGCTGTGAAGTCAGTATCAATGGCATCTCGTGTGGTGCCACTCACAGGACTTACAATTGTGCGCTCTTCACCAACCAATGCATTCAAAATGCTGCTCTTACCCACATTGGGTTTCCCAACGATGGCAATTGCCATAGGCTTGTCATCATCTTCGTCTACAAAATTGTCAGCCTCAAGAGCCTTCAGCTCTGCACACACACTATCAAGCAAATCTCCTGTCCCTGTGCCAGAAATTGCTGAAACTGGAATGGGAGTAAACCCTAATGACCAGAACTCAGCAGCTTGAAGGAGGCCTCTTGTGGGTGACTCACATTTATTGACAGCCAGAGTGATTCTCTTATTGGAGTGTTTCTTCCGCAGCCAATCTGCAATGTCAGTGTCTGCAGCTGTCAATCCAGCTTGCCCATCAACGACAAAGATGATGGAATCCGCAGTGTCCACAGCAGCAGCGGCCTGGCGTTCAATCATGGCAGGCAATCCAGCTGTAGAAGCTTGTTTCACAGCTCTTTCTACAGCTTCAGAGCCTCCCCCTTCAGTGATGGCCACTGCATCAGAGCCTGCTCCTGGGATGGTGAGCACCCCACCCGTGTCCACGATCATAAACTCATGGGTGCTCCAAAAAGCTCTAGTGTAGAGCCGATCTCGTGTCACTCCAGCTTCATCGTTCACAATTGCGACATCGCCACCCGCAATACGGTTGAAGAGAGCAGACTTACCCACATTAGGTCTACCCACAATGGCCACTTTCGGCAGGAGATGGTCCGGAACCTGCGGCTCGAGCTCCCAAGCTCCTCCCCTTCTCTTCTTCTTCTTCTTCTTCTTCTTCTCCTTCTTTTCCGTCTCCCGTCCCTCATCCTCCTCTTGCATCTGCTCAAACAAATTGAGAGTGTACTCCCGGACCACACCTGAGGCTTCTCGCTCATATACCTCTTCTGGAAAATCCTCCGTATCCTCTTCCTCCCCCTCGTCTTCACCCACTTCCTCATAATCAAGTTCCTCATCTTCTTCCTCGTCCTCCTCCTCAGCAGAAGCAGAAGCAGCAGCCAAG
>Ga0116229_10013135_pt1 | contig 11768 bp, 17 predicted proteins | sample S1TSphgellanicum_3_FD_87313 | JGI IMG/M metagenome (GOLD analysis project Ga0116229, IMG submission 87313) | Host-associated microbial communities from peat moss isolated from Minnesota, USA - S1T2_Fc - Sphagnum magellanicum MG | ecosystem: Host-associated > Plants > Peat moss > Unclassified... | reverse complement strand
TTTAATCATTGAATAGGTTTAGCCATTAAATTTAGCCATTGGATTCATTGAATAGGTTTAGCCATTAAACTTAGCCATTGGATTTAATCATTGAATAGGTTTAGCCATTAAATTTAGCCATTGAGTTTAATTATTAAATAGGTTTAATCATTAAATTTAGCCATTAAGTTTAGTCATTGAATTTAGTCATTAAATATGTTTAACCGTTAAATTTAACCATTGAATTTAATAGTTAAATAGGTTTAGCCATTAAATTTAACCATTGGATTTAGTTATTAAATAAGTTTAACCATTGTATTTAATTTTCAAATAGCTTTAGCCATTAAGTTTAACCATTGTATTTAGTCGTTCAATAGGTTTAACCATTAAGTTTAACCATTGTATTTAGTCATTCAGTAGGTTTAGCCATTAAGTTTAACCATTGTATTTAGTCATTTAATAGGTCTAACCATTAAGTTTAACCATTGTATTTAGTCATTTAGTAGGTTTAGCCATTGGATTTAATCATTAAATAGGTGTAAGCATTAGGTTAGCCATTGAATTTAATCATTAAATAGGTTTAGCCATTAAATTGAACCATTGAATTTAGTTATTAAATGTGTTAGCCATCAAATTTAGCCAACTACTTTCTTGCAATTTTGTAACATGTAAAATGAAAAACTTGACAAAATTTGATGTCTTTTGATGGTGTAGTCCATGACATGTGAAGTGTTGAAATTACTTTACAACATGTGACATTTTACCACTATTCAAAAATTTTAATCAAAAGCATTGCCTCGAGGTTGGTCAAAAGCACCACCCTAAGGTTGGTTAAGAAAATCATCCTAGTTGTACTAGACTTGTTAAAATCAAGTTGTCCTAGAAAACCAAAATAGTTTTTCTGACTCCTTGTCACTTTGGGGTATTTTTTTGTTTAAAAATCTAGTTTGAAAAACTTGGAATTCTAGTAGTGATTGTAACTAGACAGATAACATGATGGCTACTATTATTACAAGAGTTCAACTTCAAGGCAATTTATAAACCAAGGAAGGGCACTTTGTACCAGATTAATTGTCTTGTGGTAAAAATAGCGAACCCACTGTTGGTGTGGAAGATCAATTGCTTGATGTTGTTCTTTTTTTAATAATTGCTGATTGGTATGCACCAATTAAGGAATATCTATTAAAGGGTTATTTTAAAGATGATATCCCTGAAAAGGAAAGGAAACGTTGCACCATAAAATCAAGACCATATACGTTTTATGGAAAAAAATTGTATAAATTGGGACCAAATGGTATTTTTCGACAATGTTTCTCACCTACCAAAACAAATGCCATCCTTACTGAATTCCACAAAGGACCGGTAGGAGGACACTATGGTATAAGTACAATTGTAAAAAAGATATTAATAACAAGTTATTAGTGGCCAGCTGTTTAGTGAGACGTGGCTAAATTATGCCAATATTGCAATATTTAACAACAATTAACGCCTATGCACAAAAGTGGGAAGGGCCCATTACAACCAATCTTGGCTTTTGAACCATTGATGAAATGGGGGTTGGATTATAGGGTCCAATCAAACCCCCAACACCTTATATTAGAAACTAATACATTTTAATAACCACGAATTATACAACAAAATGGGTGGAGGACAAATCATTACGTGATAACACATCAAGGAGTACTGCTAAATTTTTTCATGAAAATATAATTACCCGGTTCGGCTACCCTACACATTTGGTTAGTGATCAAGGAAACCATTTAATAAACAACTTTATTGCACTATTGGTGCAAAAAATTATGATTATACATCATAAATCCACAACTTACTATCCTCAAGGAAATGGTCAGGCAAAATTAACCAATAAGACCTTAAAATAGATATTGACTAAGTTAGTAAATGCTAATTGAAATGATTGGGATGTAATGTTATTTATCGCATTATGGGCCTACCAAATTGCATGTAAGGTTTCCACACAACACACTCATACAAACTAGTTTATGGGTTAATGCCATTATTACATGCCAAATTTATAGTTCCAACCAATCGAACATTTGCTAAGAAAAATAACGATTGGATGAATGCATTACTAGTTTGAATGGAAAACTTAATTCTATTCAATGAAAAGAGGATCATAGCAGGAGAAAATATTGATTACATCCAAATACTTCAAAAGCATCAGAGAGATGATGAAAAACACTTAAAAGTATTTGAAATGGTAATTTGGTGTTGTGGCTTCCAAAAGATCCAAAAATTAAAGAGGGCAAATTCCTTTTCCTTGGACTGGTCCATTTCAAGTAAAGAAAGCCTTGATAATAATACTATCCATTTGATCACACTAAGTAATGAAGGTGTGGCATTGGTTAATGTCAATAAATTGAAAGCTTACTGAAAACTTGTAAAACTAATATTTACAGTTGTTAAAATTATAATGATTACTAAAAATATGGAAAATAGTACACCAAGGCAATTCAAAGAGGATCCAATTTTTGGTGATGAATGGAAACAACTAGAAAAAAATTATGAAGGTTTGAATTCCCATTGAAAAAATAAAACGACACCACATAATTATCCAAAAAAAGATCACCCTAAAAATTAAGGCAAATTATTTACAGTAGTATCAAAAAAGTGGATTAGGGCTAATAATGAAGGAAAAAACACTTCGATTGTTCATTATGACACGGTTGCAAAACAAATATCAAATATGGAGCTAATTATACCCAACAAGTTGTTATGGTTGCCATCCTTGTACCTAACACATCAAGAAAAGAACAAATTAAAGTGTATACAATGGTGTTTTTGGCAATTTGGAAAGTTATTGCTAGACAAAATGGATTGTTTGAATGAGTGGAACAAGCGTGTAAAGAAAGTAAAGTGGGAAAAACCCAAAGTGATTATTTGTAGTACTAGAGAAAGTAAGAAGAGAAACAACAATGAACCTCTTCGATAGCCATTTAAAATGTAGGAAGGAACGCATGTGCAAAAAGTGGAAGAAAGCAATTAGTGTACACCTCTTCGTTAGAGAAGCTTTGGTTGTCTTTAGATTCAAAATTAGAGTGGGAGACAAAGTAAAAAACATTTAGTAGTTCAAATCTTGAACGTAATATTTCTTTTTCTCACCTTCATTTGAATGTTGCAAATCATTGGGAAAAATTAAAATGTATTGAGAAAATTTTACAACCCATAGACTTCCAAGTGTTCATTGTTGTAGAGAAAGAAAATATTAACAAAAGTTGGAGCATAGTTTCCTAAAAGTTTGGAAATATTGGCAGGCAAAGCAAAACAAAAACCTTCCAAAAAGAACAATAAAAGAGAAAGTAGGAATTGAGGAGATATGTCATTTAGGTCTTGATTAATTCTTTGTAGGAGTGATCAAGCAACCAATACATCCACCTATTGTGAGAAAAATTGTTGTATTGTGGAACAAGGAGTTCAATTATTACAAGGAGTAACCCCTAGAGTTAGCAATGGCAAAGCACAAACTTGAAACTAGGTTGACTTCTGAAACCAAGAGGATGAAGTCTAAGACAAAGGATATAGATGTGGAAATTCAACCTGCATTTTTGGATCAAATTCATTTTGCAGCATGCATGTACTTTATAATTTGGGTGGTTAAGAAGAAGGAACATGCTTGGATGGTTGTAGCAAAGTTTAACAATTTTTGTCAATTCGATTGGAACATAGTTGACCTCTCTATCGTCAAGGAAATCATATGTAGCTTTTGGGTTTCCAATGTGGGAAGCGTTCTACATGGGAAGCAAATCTCCTTAAACTTTGCTTCCATTTGTAATATTTTCAAGCTACTAGTGAAAGGTATTGATGTACTTGCACGAAAAACATATAATGAACAGTGGGCGGAGTATTTTGAAGGGACAAAGGACGAACATTACAAACAAGATTTAGGTTATATTTTTGCAAAGGTCCACATTTCTAGGATGCATATGCGATTAACAGCATTGGTGAAATTCGCAACATTTAGGTAATTGCTACATCTTTGGAACTTTATTATTTATAATAAACATTATTAAGAAAGGTATAGTCAATTGGGTTGAATGGTTTAAGGTACAATTACATAAGGAGATGATCACAATCCAAAGGAAGGTAAAAAAAATAGGGAATAGTTTAGTTGGACTTGCTTTTACTCTAATTGCAAAGTATTATGCTACACTAGAATACACAGAGGAAGATGAGGAGCTAATTGTGCATTTTCAACGCCCAAAGAAGACAAGGAAGATGCCACTTTGAGTGCCATCAATTCCATTAGTAAGTTAACTTGGTTGTAGTTCATCACAAGAAGAATTTCCATCCAAGGAAAAGAAAGTTGTGCAAGAGCAAGCATATCTAGTAATAGAAGCAGCGCAGGAGGGAGGTACTCTTCAAAATGATGGGCAAGAAGATGAACAGATGCAAGACATGGATACCTTCCAATCCACTTTGCAAGATCAGTAATGCAATGAAGAACTCCAATGCACTACTATGATGGACACATTGCATGAAGAGGCTATCGCAAATGTAAACGAGCTCATAACCAAGGATGTTCAACCAAATTTGGCAGGTGACCCAAATGAAGTCCAACCGACTTCAAAAGAAGTGGTTGTAACCCAACTAATTTCAATAAGTGTCATCATTAATGAACAAGTGGATGTTGTAGATTAGTAAAATCCAGTAGGCATGCTTGTTGAATATGGAACACCATGGCTTGTTGGTGAAGCTAAAATAGACCTTACTCAACTGAGTGATATCGAATATGGTTTTCTTTTTGCATTTGGATTTTACATTAAAAAAGCCAAATTGGAGTATTTTTCAAAACATGAGGATTCTATGGAAACATAATTAGTGGAACTGGTTCACACATCAACTAAGAAGGCAAAGGATGTGAAGCGGTCTTATGGGAGAAGAATTTGACAAATTTCGTTGGAATTGGAACGGCTGCAAAATATAATATTTCAATCCATAACAGTATGAACAAACAAACAAATATAGGAAGCCATTGTCTATACTTTGTTAATTTAGATGTGTCTATAATTAACATTTTATGTTGAATGCACCAAGTTTTTGTATTTCCATGTAACTTTTCCATGATTAACTCTTGAACATTATGTGGCAATTTTCAAAATTGTTCCATAAAACTCTCCCATGTTTTTTCTTCTAGTACTCTCTAAGGTGTATATAGATGTTCTGCTATAAACCATCTAAAATTACTTAATCAACATAATTTCTCCTTAACCATTTTGGTAGTAATGATGTCCTTTAATTTTTCTTCTCGTTGAGTAATTATAAACGTTGCTCACCATTGTTCATGTTAGCTTTGATAAGCATTATTGTAATAATTTACTACTAACTTTGATTTTGCCATATCTTGCTCATAATAAATGAAAAAATTACAATACATATTTATGTATTTTGCCATTTTTACAATCATTTTAAAATGAGTTACCCTTTCTTTCATAAGTCAATATATCCCATAAAAATCTTTAAACACATGGAAAAACAACTATCACTACAACAAAAGGTGTCCCTATATGCCAAATGATTTCATTAGATTGTGGGTGAATTCATTGGTTGTAGTGAATGGGGACTAATGAATTGCACCCACATTTTTTAATAGTGTATTAAAATGTGCAAATAACAAAACTCCAAATTGATTTCATATGCCTCTATAATTGTTTCATTTTTCACTTATAGTAATAATGGTAATTTTTTTTCATTAGTGATTAATTCTTTAGAGTAATACAATTGATTTCCACAACTATATGTTGTGAATTCTTCAATCCATCTATGTTATAATTATAATAAATCAAGAGGTATCCACCATTTGATTAATGCATTAATATTGGGTTTTAAGTATTCCTTTCCATCTCTCATGCTCACAATATGAGTAGTCACTATCATTTTGTTTACTCTTGTTAAAATAAAAACATAAACTATTACTAAGAGCCATTATCTATATTGAAATAATTTTGCATTATTAATATATATATATATATATATATATATAATATAATTTGTAATGACCATACAATTTTTTTTCCATGTAATTTTTATAAAATCAATTCCTAGATACCTGTTGATAATAATTTAAACCTATCAAAAAATTCATTCCAATTGCCTTTTTGTGGACATGATCTTGGTGTATATAAATATGCTTGAAGTGTCCACCCATACATACAATGACCTCTAAGCAATTGTTATGCCTCCTCTAGGGATAATGTAATTTTTTCTCAATGAACAAGATTATACCCTCTTAACATGTTTCTATACCATTATTTAGTTTATGAATAAAATATTGTTTCATACACATCTTTCTTGCATGGTATTGTTCAATCTCAGAAAATAACTTGGGGAAATCTTAAGCATAATTGGCAAGGTCCACTGACATATTTCTTAATGGTCTACCAAGTTTATTAACATGAAAGGCTCCTAAATTAGAATAAGGTTTAACCCCATATTGTAATTGTATCCATTTGTTTAAAATATACATAGTACAAATTCCTACATCTACAAGATACAATTTTTGCACATTCCATTATGAACTTATGTTATTCCAGATTAAACACAATATATCCCCAACATGGTTGCCAAATGTTAATGATAATTTTGGTAATAGTTAAGTTCTACATCAATGTTGGGTTCTTGCCTATCATACTACACATATTACCATGTACCCAAGTAATGAAGACATATTATGAAACTTAGTTTGTGATCAACAAAATATAGTAGAAAATGGAAGCATGCATAGATAGACTACATTAGAGAAGAATTGATAACAAAAGAGTATGTGTATTGATGATGTTTGAGTACAAGATCATGTATGGTTCTAGGTGCCCCCAAAGCCTACTCCCTACCCCTTATATCTCCATTCTTCTTCTTGCCTCTTTAAACCTTCAAATAACTAGATTCTACATTGTATTAATAGACCTAGTAATTCAACATGTTGAAAGTAATGATAGCCAAATATTTCCCTATCGAATTTTGGTAGGGTGTTTACTTCAATTTAATTGGATGATTATCTAGGTTTAGTAAAATGACTGTCTAACTTTGGTAAGATTGTTCTCAAAACTTGTATGATTGTTTGATACTTTTTATTTCAATAAGAATTACTTTTTCATATTCCTAACACTACGGTAGGAGATATTTAGATTCTAGTAGATACTAGTATAAGGAATTATTGTTCAAAATTCTATAATCAAAGTTAGACAATAGGATTAAGGAAGGAGATTGCATTTTGAGAATCACCTATTTTGGTAAGGACTAGATCATATGTTTTGCTAGCTCTATTGCATTAATCATCAAATTGGATGTTTTTTTTGGAAATATGATGGTAGGAGTGATATGGATTACAACATAATAATAGGCACCAATAGGCTACAATTTGTTGAATTTGAAGAAAGGGGAAATGAGGTTGAATTAGGAGATTATAAATATTGATTATATGTGTGTGGTGAAAACCTTCAATAGATAGGATGATTAGTCCAAAAGGCATGGATGAGCTCTTTTGGGATAAAGATATAGAGGATTTTTTTGTTAGATAAAAAGGTTTCAGATGGTTGCAAAGGTTAGAAAGTTGGATGAAGACAAGCTTTTCAAAATTTCCAAGTTCAATATGAAAGGTAAAACATGGGATTGGTACCGTCGGCTTGACCACTACCTGATGATTGGAAGACTTTGTAGGCCCTATTACATCATATGTGATGAAGTTGAGTTGAGAACCAAGATGGATGTGGTGCATCAAGAAACTAGGCAAAGAGTTCAATTGTGTTATGATAGGTTGGATTGACTTTTTGTCAAGGGTTGCATTATGGATGTAGAAAGGTGAAAATGGTTTTTGGCCAAATTGTGACCATAATTGAAGAAGTTGCTAGTGGTATGAACCTACTAGGACATGGATGAACTCCTATCAACTACAATAGAAGTGGAGAAAATGTTGGGGGAAATAGGAGAAACTCCTTGTATGAGCTTCTATAAGAAGAGAAGGAAGAAGAATTGGCACTAGGTGAGACCGGTATCGACAAGTAGTTACAAATACTCAATGATATTCTTGTTAACTATATTAGATGACAGACAAATGGCAAGAAAGGACCTAGTCTAGGAATGACTAACATCATCCAGTGCCAACTATGTAGGCAGAAGAACATATCGCATTTGCATGTCCTAAACTCATTGATTTAAGGCCAAAATGTGCCAAATGTGGTGGGGGGCATAAAAAAATATTGCAGTCTCAAATGTTTTTTATGTTTAGGCATGGGGCACACAAAAGATAAATGTTGGAAAAAGAATGGTAAAGGCCCATCAACATTTGCAAATTTCCTAAAAGTGTTGGTCAATGATGAGGAAGCCACATCGATTGAATTAAACTAGCTATGTGGAGTTAAACATAATGTATTCTCTCGAATCAAGACGCCAAAATGTAGATTACCTATACAAGCATCCACATTTGGAACAGGGACAGAAAAATTACACGAGGAGGATAATAGATAATTTGGAAACATTGGAGCAGATGGAAGCATTAGATCAAAAAATTTGTCACATAATGTTAAAGGGAAGATCTCTTTAACACCCATGGAAACCATCCTCATTATTCCTAGGGAGTTGGAATATCTTGAAGGTTTAATGAAACTAGTTAGAAAAAGGAAGTATGTTGAAGTAGCCTAGTCATAAGGGGTGAAAGCACACTAAGGCAAAATACATAATCTTGTCACAACTTGTTGGATCATCAATCATGGGCCATGGAAGAAAATATAAATGGATAATATGTGAAAAGTATTCAAAAATAATAATATTGTATGTGATATGATCACATTGTATGAATTTCATGAATAGATTTTGAATTACCATGACATATTGAACTTTTGAAGTGCCAAAAACCTAGTGTCATAGTCCATATCATATGATTATGGATTCATTATATTTACTAAAATGTTTATTTTAGTGACTTTTTTTTACATAGAAGATAGTGTGATCCCATTGATACAAAGGAAGACAATTTTGAAAGATTTAGAAAACCATAAATTGAAATATATAATGAAATATGGGTTTTTTTTATAAAGTTTTTTTTATAAAGTTCAACTTCTCATTTTTTAAATATAAATTTTTGATGCAATTATCTATAATTAATAGAGTTTATAAGTTTAAAAAATAATTATTTAGCCTTGCCATATGACTTGTGCAATAAATTTATTTTTCTACAATGTAAAATGGACTTTTATTTTAACACTACCATGGACTCCACATATTGTGGAAAGTACTCCACCTTAGTGTGTTTTCACCCCAAGTAGTTATTGTCATAGCTACCCCTATGATCAAGCGAGTCTTCATCAACAAAATTCATCGAACAAAACCCTTCATATGGTGGTTGAAATTGATTGAACATTGATTAAAAGCTTGGTTGATACCAAAACATCAATGTTGGTTATGGTAGCTAGTGTGGTAAAAAAATTGGTATAATGCATCCGGTTTCAAATCATGAAACATATAAGACCATGTCATGTACAATTACTCAAGCATTGGGAAAGATCACTTATATACCTATCACAATTGGCAAGGTGGTTTGCCAAATGATCTTCTTAGTAGTAGACACCGATAATTATGATGTACTGTTAGGCCTAGATTTTCTTATGAAGATTGGAGCTATTGTAGATGTTGAGAAGGGAGTTATACATGTTCGGAACAGACCTAGTGTTGCAATTGAAATTCTACCTCTCAATGTTGTCAATATGCTTCAAAAGATTGCAAGGTTGAAAGAAGCAGAACATGTTACACCATGATGAGTAAGGATTTAGTAGAGTGAGCTTGGAATAGTTGTGTGCAACTAAAGCACTTGAAGGGGATTCTACATCAACATTTCTTGGTGTTACAATTGTATTAATGATTCTCTTTCTAAAGAAGACTTGAATGAATTAGAACAGAATGCGGACGATAATCTTGATAAAATTTTGTTAACATAAAAGATTCTAATTGAAAAACTAAATGATCATGGTATGAATTAGGTAGTGGACGATGAAACATTAATGCATATGTTCAATTTGGTGGTATAGGAACAATAATATAATTTTTCAAAAGGAAAATACACAGAGGATGATGATTATGCATATTGGATTTAGTGTGTTTAAATAGAAGAAAAAAAAATCCAACAAATCTTGGAGACAAGTCTTTTGAATTTCCATCTCATCTTTTTATGGTATTGACATTAGAAGGAAGGGAATCCAAGAATGAGGAGGACATGTGGATTAAAATCAAAGTGAAGATCAACTTGAGTATTTCTCTTGATGAGAAGCATATGGAAGAATTGTGGTCTTTGTCAGAGTTGTTTCAAGACATATTTGCATGGCACAAATGTGAACTAGGTCATTCCACCATTGGTGAACATACAATTGACAACAAGGTTTGCCACCCTATCAGATGACACCTAGAAGACTATTTTACTATAATAAATAAAGGTCAATTAGCAAATTCAAGCATTGGTGGATTTGGAAAAGATGCGCAATAATGCCTCAAAATATGCACGTAGGGTTACTTTGCCAGTAAAGAAGGAGGACAATAGGAGGTTCTATGGAAATTACTACCCTTTAAATGCCTAGACATGATGGGATTAATTTCCCATGCCTCTAATAAATGATGTGATGGACCAGCTAGGGGAGTCTGCTTGGTTTATAACACTAGATTTTCAATCAAGGTTTTGGCATATTCCAATGGCTTTGGATGACATCAAGGAAACTATAGTCATCACCAAATCATGCCTTTATGAATGGAATATCATGTCATTCATATTGAAAAGTGTTACTAACACCTTCGAGTTCAAACTTTGGAAGAGGTTTTTAAAGATTGGAACAACCAATTCTTAAAAGTCTTTGTTGATGATGTCAACATACATAACATGAATTGGACTGATCATTTACAACATATTCAGATGGTGCTATAGAAATTGAGAGAGGTTCACTTGAAGTTTAACTCAACCAAATGTTGTTTTGGAATTCAAAACATCACCTTTTTAGGTCATGTTGTAAGTGTAGAAGGATATCATCTTGACCCCAAGAAAATAGTTGTAAAAAAATTTCCAATTCCAAAACTTGTAACCAATGTGAAAGCATTTATGGGACTTACTGGTTACTATAGAAAGTTTATCCTTGGGTATGCCAAGATTGTAAAACCACTATTTGGACTTATTAAGGACAACAAATTTTTGTGGAAACCTAACTTCTAGGGAACATTTGTAACTTTGAAGAAGTGGCTTGTGGCATCCCTAGTGTTGACAAGACCAAATTTTTCACAACCATTCATCACGGATGTAACCTGGTCTATAAGGGGAGTGGGTACCATTTTGTCATAGAAGTTTGAGAGGCAAGAGCAGGTCATAGTGCGAGGATTTTTTGCACACTTCCACCACTAAGATATGCACTCACAAAAAACCCGGTTAGAAGTGGAACTACTATGTAGTTGAAGTCTAACGAGTTAGGTGGTTCAAGGTAAGTAATGAAATTTACTAAAAATCTAATGCGTTGTGTCCAAATCTCATGATTTTATTATTTATTTATTTATTTATATTTATGTCTTTGACCAAAAGTTAAGCCCGAAACTAAAAACCACTTGTTTAGATTGAGGTAAAAAACAACAATTCAACCTCCTCTACTTTCACAAATGTAACTCTTTCATAGCAAAACCGATGATGCTGAATTTTTGGGAGAAGCTTCTACACATTTCAATCTAAAACTGATCTAATTTTGAGACAAATCCAACGGTGGATTTGAGAGAAACAATTAATTAAACCAAAAGTCCAGAGGCTTCCCCATGGA
>Ga0116229_10013134_pt1 | contig 11768 bp, 4 predicted proteins | sample S1TSphgellanicum_3_FD_87313 | JGI IMG/M metagenome (GOLD analysis project Ga0116229, IMG submission 87313) | Host-associated microbial communities from peat moss isolated from Minnesota, USA - S1T2_Fc - Sphagnum magellanicum MG | ecosystem: Host-associated > Plants > Peat moss > Unclassified... | reverse complement strand
TCGTCCTGTCACCCGAGGAAGTCATTTCATCACAGAGCCTGTCGCCGCTGCGATCTGCAGGAATTGCGCGCATTTTGTTTTGCCGTGTGCGAGCTGGCGCAATCCGACACCGCGGGGTGCGCTCCTGCACCTGTTCGATCTCATCCTGTCACACAGCGCTACGCGCTCTCCCAAAGGCTCTATAGCCTGACCCACGCCGCATCGTAGTCGGGTCACAGCTGCAATGGCATCGAGGGATTGCATGCGTCAGCACACAGCTTGCCAGCTTGCGTCGCCGTGGCCGCGACTGCCAGCCGTTATCCGCGCGGCGGTGCTGCTGCTGGCGATGGTCGCCAGCCATGCAGCACCTGCAATCGTACTGAACTCGCAACATCTCGCGGAGAGGGCTATGGACGTGCACTCTGAATCCGGACAACCGGTGCCCATGCGTCGTGATCGCTTCGGCCGAATACTCGTACCCGTGATGATCAACGACAAGGGGCCCTACAGTCTGATTCTCGACACCGGCGCCAATCACTCGGTCGTGTCTTCCAAGGTGGCGGCCTCCCTGGGGGCGGATCTGGACCAGCTTGCGCCAACGATCATGCACGGAGTCACCGGCAGCACGATCGTGCCCACGATCCAGGTCGATTCGATAACGGTGGGCGCATTCAAGATGCCACGCACGAAGCTGCCTATCGTGCTGGACGCGCTTGATGGAGCCGACGGGTTCCTGAGCACAAACAGTCTTGCCGAGCGACGCATCGTCATCGACCTGAAGAACGATCTGATGACGCTATCGGATGGACCGTCGAACCCCGCCAACCCGCGCGATGTGACGATTCCAGCTGTCCTTTCACGAGCCCGGATGCTGATCATCGACACCCGGATCAATGGCGTGCTCGTCAAGGCCATCGTTGATACCGGCGCGCAAGCCACCATCGGCAATGTGGCGATGCAAGCGGCCGTTGGCGGCGTGCGGCCCGCGAAGTCTTCCAGGGACCTGGTCGTCGGCGCGACGGCGGCGCGACAACCGAGTACCGATTGTCTGCTGCCTCCGATATCGGTGGGATCGCTATGGATCCTGGGGGGACGCATCGCCTATGCGGACATGCCCATCTTCACCAAGTTAGACCTGGCGTCCGAGCCCGCGATGCTGATCGGGATGGACATCCTCGGACAGTTTGAATCCATGAGTCTCGATTTGCCGACGCACACCCTGCAGCTGCGTGCCAGAAGCGCCGCACGCTCGTGATGCGGCAGCCATCAGTCAGAAAGAAACGCACGTCAATCGGGGAGAATCAAATGCCTGGGTACAGAGTGCTGATCGGCATCATGGCGAGCACGCTGGCTGTCGATAGCCTGGCTGCCGATAGCGTGGCTGACGACACGACCACGGTCGCGCCGCCAGTCATTGCGGAAGTGGTCATTACCGGATCGCGCATACCGGTAGCGGCCAACCTGACCTCCACCAGTCCGATACAGGCCATTTCCAGCCAGGAGATACAGCTCCAGGGATACACCGATGTCACCGATGTGATCAATACGCTGCCGCAGAATTTCATCAATGCCGCAGTGGACTTCGGCAACCATTCGAACCCGCTGGCCGAGACCGGTGGCATTGCAACGGCGGATCTGCGCGGGCTCGGACCGCAGCGCACGTTGGTGTTGGTGGATGGCCGACGTCTCGGCGTGGGGGATCCGAGCACCAGCAATCCCAATCCGGCGCCGGACCTGGACCAGATTCCCGCAGCCCTGATCGAGCGTGTCGATGTCGTTACCGGCGGAGCGTCGGCGACATACGGCTCCGACGCGTTGGCCGGTGTCGTGAATTTCATCATGAAGAAGAACTTCCAGGGGGTCGAGGTCGATGGAAGTTACGATTTCTTCCAGCATGACAATCGCCAGGGCGCCATCCAGAACCTCGAGAGCATCTCCGGCATCGTGCCTCCCAGCGGCCATGTCCACGACGGTGGCACGCGTGACCTGAGCATCATCGTCGGCTCCAACCTCAACGACAATGCGGGCAACGTCACTGCCTACTTCACCTACCACAATGCCTCGCCGGTGAACGGTACCGCGCGCGACTTTGCCGACTGTCTGCTGGCGTCGACTTCGGCGAGCAGCTGGGACTGCGGCAACAGCTCCAATTCCAACAAATTCACGGTCGCCGGGACCGGGACGCGATATACCGTGCTGGGAAATGAATTCCTGCCCTGGCCGCAGGCCGGATCGAATCCTCCGGCCAACTTCAATTCGTACGCCTATGAGTACCTGCAGCGCGAAGATCAGCGCTACAACGCTGGCGCCTTTGCGCACCTGGATCTCAGCGAAGCGGTCAGGCCCTATCTGGAGCTGAGTTTCATGAACGATCGCACGGCGGAGATCGTGGGTCCGTCGGCCATTTTCAGTGGCGGCAACACCCTGACGCCCGACGGCAACTACCTGGTCAACTGTAGCAATCCTCTGCTCAGCGCCCAGCAACTCCGTTTGCTGCAGTCGCAGGGTGCGTGCACCGGGAGCGCCATGCAGATTGCGATCGAGAATGCCGACCTGGACATCGGGCGACGCAACGTCGAGGGCGGCGGCCGGCTGTCCTATTACGAGCACAACAACTTCCGCATCGTGGCTGGCGCCGGAGGAGCGCTAGGGTCGGCCTGGAACTACGACGCCTATGCGCAGTACTACTATACGGCGGCGTACACCGACAACGAGCATCAGCTCGGCGTCCAGGCCGTGAACAATGCGCTGCAGGTAACCGGGACGGCAGCCAACCCGGTCTGCATCAGCGGACCGCCCTGCGTGCCGTACAATATCTTCTCCACGGGAGCTGTGACGGCAGCGCAGCTGAACTACCTGTATACGCCCGGAACCACCTACGGCACGGATACCGAGGAGATTGCTCACGCCGACCTGACCGGAGATCTTGGCAAGTACGGCCTGGTCTCACCGTGGGCGGTGGACGGCGTGCGGGTGAACCTCGGCGTCGAGCATCGCCTCGAGGCCGTCAGCTTCTCTCCGGACGAGACCGAACTGCAGGGTAATCTTGAGGGCGAAGGGGCGCTGCTGCCGATCGCCGCCTCCTACAGCGTCAGCGAAGCATTCCTCGAGGCGCGGGTGGCGCTGGCGCAAGGCAAGCCCGGGGTGCACGATCTGTCCGTGGACGCTGGCTACCGCTACTCGGACTACACCACGTCCGCAGGCGTCACCAATACTTACAAGTTCGAGGTTCAGTACGCGCCGATCCAGGACCTGCGATTGCGCTTCTCCTATGATCGCGCGGTGCGCGCACCCAATCTCATCGACCTGTACAACCCCCTGAGCTACGGCCAGGAACAGACGGTCGCGACCGACCCGTGCGCGCCCACGCTCACCGCGGCTGGAGCGGTCATTCCGGCGACCGCATCGCTGGCCGCCTGCGAACGCACGGGAGTCACCGCGGCCGAATACGGCAACGGCGGTACGACCAATTCGATCACCCAGTGTACCGGTGGGCAATGCGGACAGGTCTTGGGCGGGAACCCGAAGCTGGTTCCGGAGTCCGCCGACACCTGGTCGCTCGGCGTTACGCTGACTCCGATCGACCTGCCGCATTTCACTGCCACGGTGGATTACTGGCATATCGCACTTGCCAATGTGATCGGGACCATTCCCGCGAACATATTGCTCGACGGATGCCTGAACAACACCAACCCGGCCTACTGCGCCGACATCAAGCGCACAGTCGACGGCTCGCTCACCGGTGCATCGGTGGCCGGTGGCGGCTGGATCCTGCAGAGCAGTGTCAACACCGCCGCAGAGCTCGTGTCCGGCATCGACGTGCAGGTGAACTACCAGTTGCCGTTGCCGGGCGGATGGGGACATCTGTCCACCGCACTGAACGGCACGTGGCTGCAGCACACGACCACCACGCCCTATGCCGGTGCCCACACCTATGACTGCGCCGGACTGTTCGGTGTGACCTGCGGAAACGGAGTGAACCCGACGTGGCGACACAACCTGCGATTGAGCTGGGAGACGCCGTGGCGGATCCTGCTATCGGCGCAATGGCGCTATATCGGCGGCACGGGTTTCGACAACAACTCGCCGGATCCGAGCCTGCATTTCAATGAGGAAGGTGTCTACGACATCATTAATGCGCGGATTCCCGGCTACAGCTACGCGGATCTATCGGCTATCTGGCATTTCTGGAAGGGACTGGAACTTCGCGCCGGCGTCAATAACGTCTTCGACAAGGATCCGCCAATCCTGCCTTCCGGCGATCCGATCAGCCAGGCGGCCAACACCTACCCGACCTATGACATCCTGGGCCGGAACTTGTTCGTGGCCGTGAGCGCCAAGTTCTAAGCAAGATCACACACACTCATGGATGCAGCACCGATGTGGATGCGACATCCTTCGATGCCGGCAGCTGTGAGCTATCCCAGCCGCCGCCGAGCGCCTCGATCAGCTGCACGACGTCAGTCAGCTGCTGCAGGCGCAGAGTCACCGCAGTCTGCCGGGCGCTGAGCAGCGTGGCCTGGGCGGTGATGACGTCGAGATAGGGGTCGATGCCGAGGCGGTAACGCTCGGTCGCGATGTCCAGCAGTCGCTGCGCGGAGCTCACTGCCTGATCCTGCTGCCCGATTTCGCTCGCCAGTATCCGCAGCGCCGCCAGGTTGTCCTCGACCTGCCCGAAGGCAGTCAACACGGTCTGCCGGTAATTGGCCACGGCCTCGTCGTATGCCGCCTGGTACTGCTGCACCGTCGCGCGGCGCAGTCCGGCGTCAAACAGCGTCTCCGATAGCGTCGGACCCACCGACCAGAATCGGTAGGGCCAGGTGAGCCATTTGGACAGCGACGAGCTCTCGAAGCCGGCCGCGGCGCTCAAAGTCAGGGTCGGATAGTAGGCGCTGGTCGCGACGCCGATCTGCGCATTGGCCTGGGCCATCAGGCGCTCGCTGGCGGCGATGTCGGGGCGCCGCTCGAGCAGTTGCGAGGGTACGCTGACCGGAACCGCCGGCAGCGCCACGTTCAGTGGTCCGGGTTCAGCCGCAATCGAGAATGTGGATGCCGGCTGGCCGACCAGCAGCGCGATCGCATGCTCGTACTGGGCGCGCGCGATGGCGAGGTTGGTGGCCTGGGCCTGTGTCAGCTGCAGCTGCACCTGTGCCTGCGCGACCGCTTCGTCATCGTCGATGCCGGTTTCGTACAGCGCCTGCGTGAGCGTAAGGGACTGCTGGTAGGCGGCGACCGTGGCATCGAGCAGCTGCACCAGCGCATCCTGGGCGCGCAGCTGATAGTAATCCACGGCCAGTTCCGCCTGCGCGGTCAGGCGCGTGTTCGCAAGGTCGGCGGCGCTCGCCTGGGCGGCGGCGACATTGCCCTTGACCGTGTTGCGGACGCGACCCCACAGATCCGGCGTCCAGGACGCATCGAACGGCAGCGAATACTCGGTGTAGGTGCTGCCATTGGAACTGGCCTGGCCCCCGGTCGTGGTGTTCAACGTGGTGGCACTGGAAGCGGAAGCGCCCAGCGGCTGGCGGCTGCGGGTGACGCTCGGTGACACGCTGAGCGTCGGGAAATACTGCGAGCGCGCCTGGCTGACCAGCGTCCGCGCCTGCTGGAAGGCGGCAAAGGCCGACGCGATGGTCTGGTTCGAGACGTTGACCCTGGCTTCGAGCGCGTTCAATTGCGGGTCGCCGAACAGCTCCCACCAGTTGCCGCGTATCGCATCGTCCTGCGGCTGCGCCGGCTTCCAGCCCGAAGCGGCTGTGGGAGTGGCGTCGGCCGCCGGCTGTTCCTTGTAGCTTGCCGGTGCTGCGTCCGACGGCGGGTGGTAGCTGGGACCGACGGTGCAGGCGGACAGCAGCATCAGCGCCGATACCGTCGCTAGCGATGCGTGAATGGTCAATGCGTGAATGACTTTGCGCATGCGATTCTCCGTTCAATCCCCGCTCGCAGGCAGCGCCGCGGTCAGCGGCCCCGGAGCGGCTTTGTTCCTGCGCCGCGCCCACCACAGGCTTGCGCGGTCCATGTACAGGTACACCACCGGCGTGGTGTAGAGCGTCAGCAACTGGCTGACCAGCAGTCCGCCGATGATCGCGATGCCCAGCGGCCGCCGCAGCTCCGAGCCGGTGCCGGTGCCGAAGGCGAGCGGCACGGCACCGAACAACGCCGCCATCGTGGTCATCAGGATCGGGCGAAAGCGCAGCATACAGGCCTCGAAGATCGCGTCCGCCGTATTCTTGCCCTCCTGGCGCTCCGCCTGCAGCGCGAAGTCGATCATCATGATTGCGTTCTTCTTGACGATGCCGATCAGCAGCACGATGCCGATGATGGAGATGACGTTCAGGTCCTGACCGAACAGCAGCATCGCCAGCATCGCACCGACGCTCGCCGGCGGCAGGCTGGAGATGATGGTCAGGGGGTGAACCAGGCTCTCGTACAGCACGCCGAGCACGATGTACACCGACAGCAGCGCCGCCAGCACCAGCACCGGCTCGGTGCTCAGCGACTGCTGGTAGGCCAGCAGCGTGCCGGCAAAAAATCCCTGGATCGACGACGGGGTACCGAGTCGCTGCTGCATCTGGTTGATGGCGAGCGTCGCCTGGCTCAGCGATACATTCGGCGCCAGGTTGAACGAGACAGTCACCGAAGGAAACAGGCCGGTATGGTTCACCGCCAGTGCCGTCGTGGTGGGATGCGCCTGCGCCAGCGCCATCAGCGGTATGCTCTTGCCGGCGGCCGACTGCAGATAGACGTCCTTGAGCCCATCGGGGCCCTGCCAGTACTGCGGGGCCACCTCCAGCACCACGTAGTACTGGTTGAGCTGGGTGTAGATCACCGACACCTCCGACTGCCCGAAGGCATCGTACAGGGCGGAATCGAGCGACTGCACGTTCACGCCGAGCTTTGCCGCAGTGATGCGGTCGTAGGTCAGAAGCTGGTCGAGGCCGCCGTTCTGCTGGTCCGAGCTCAGGTCCTGAAAACCCGGCAGGCGCTTCATCTCCTTCAGCAGGATCGGTCCCCATTTGTACAGGTCCTGGGAGCTGTCCGACTGCAGCGTGTACTGGTACATCGCGTTGCCGCCGCGACCGCCGATGCGCAGGTCCTGCGCCGCCTGCAGGAACGCGGCCGCCGCCGGCAGCCGGTTGAGCTGCGGCCGCAGCCGGCCGATCACCTGCGCCGCGCTCACCTTGCGCTCCTCCAGCGGCTTCAGCGCAATATAGATGAAGCCGGTGTTGGTGGCGCCGCCGCCGCCGGTAAACGCGATCACGTTGGCGACCGCCGGATCGTGCTTGATGACCCCGACGATCTGCTGGATCGAATCGTTCATCGCCGGGAACGAGGCGTCCTGCGGTCCCTGCATGCCGCCGGTGATCGCGCCGGTATCCTGCTGCGGGAAGAAGCCCTTGGGTATCTCGATGACCAGCAGCACGTTGAGCGCAACGGTGAGCAGCAGCACCGTGAGCGTGAGCGCGGGGTGCGCCAGTACCCAGCCCAGGCTGCGGCGGTAGAGCGACAGCAGGCCGTCGAAGGCGCGCTCGCTCGCGCGATAGAGCCGGCCGTGCTGCTGCTCGCGCTCGTTGCGCAGCAGATAGGCACACATCATCGGCGTTGCCGTCAGCGAGATGAACATCGACACCACGATCGCCGTGGACAGCGTGACCGCAAACTCGCGGAACAGGCGGCCGACGATGCCGCCCATGAACAGCAGCGGAATGAACACCGCCACCAGCGAGATGCTGATGGTCAGTACCGTGAAGCCGATTTCCTGCGCACCCTTGAGCGCGGCCGCCACCGGCTTCATGCCCGCTTCCAGGTGGCGCGAGATGTTTTCCATGACCACGATGGCGTCGTCCACCACGAAACCGGTGGCAATCGTCATCGCCATCAGCGACAGGTTGTCGATGCTGTAGCCGAACAGGTACATGACCGAGAACGTGCCGATCAGCGACACCGGCATGGCAACGCTCGGTATGAGCGTGACGCGCGCGTTGCGCAGGAACACGAATACCACGGCGATCACCAGGATGATCGACAGCACCAGGGTACGCTCGACGTCGCTGACCGAGGCGCGGATCGTGGTGGTGCGATCGAGCACAATGGTAGTCTCGATGCCGGACGGAATGGAGGCCTTGATGGACGGCAGCTGCGCGCGTATGCCATCCACGGTCTGGATGATGTTGGCGCCGGGCTGGCGGAAGATGATCAGCATCACGGCGCGCTTGCCGTTGAGGTAGCCGGCAGCGCGGATGTTCTGCACCGAGTCGCTCACCTGGGCGATGTCCGACAGCCGCACCGCGGTGCCATTGCTGTAGCCGACCACCAGCGGTTCATAGTCCACCGCAGTGGAGATCTGGTCGTTGGCGATGATATCCGCGCTGACCGCGCCGTCATGCAGCTGGCCCTTGGGCAGGTCGCTGTTCTGCAGGCTGAGCGCCGAGTGCACCTTCGCCATCGTCAGTCCGTAGCTGGCCAGTTGCGTCGGATTGACGTCCACCCGGACCGAGGGCAGGGCGCCGCCGCCGACCGTGACCTGCCCGACACCCGATATCTGCGACAGCTTCTGCTGCATGACCGTCGAGGCCTCGTCATACAGCTTGCCGGGGCTGTACTTGTCGGAGGTCAGGCCGAGAATCATGATCGGCGCGTCGGCCGGATTGACCTTGCGGTAGGTCGGATTGGACGGCAGATTCGCCGGCAGATAGGAGCGCGCGGCGTTGATGGCGGCCTCGACGTCGCGTGCGGCGCCGTCGATGTCGCGGCTCAGGTCGAACTGGATGGTGACCGCCGTCGTGCCCAGGGAACTCGCCGAGGTCATCTCGGTGACGCCGGCGATATGGCCGAACTGGCGCTCCAGCGGCGTCGCGACCGAGGAGGCCATGATGTCGGCGCTGCCGCCGGGCAGGCTGGCAGCGACCGCGATGGTCGGAAAGTCCACCTGCGGCAGCGGCGAGACCGGCAGCACGTTGAAGGCAATCGCACCCGCCAGTGCAATCGCCACCGTGATCAGGGTGGTGGCGACCGGCCGGTGAATGAAGGGCGCGGAGATGTTCATGCGGGGCCGTCAGCCTGCGGGGGCGATCGTGGCATGAAGCGCTGCGCCAGCCGATCGAAGAAGATGTAGATGACCGGCGTCGTGTACAGCGTGAGCGCCTGGCTCAGCAGCAGGCCGCCGACCATGGCGATGCCCAGGGGCTTGCGCAGCTCCGAGCCGATGCCGGTGCCCAGGGCCAGCGGCAGGCCGGCGAGCATCGCGGCCAGCGTGGTCATCAGGATCGGACGAAAGCGCAGCAGGCAGGCCTCGTAGATCGCATCGGTCGAGTTCTTGCCGCGGGTGCGCTCGGAGTCGAGCGCGAAGTCCACCATCATGATGCCGTTCTTGGACACAATGCCGATCAGCAGGATGATGCCGATCAGCGCCACGACGTTCAGGTCCTGGCGGAACAGCATCAGCGCCAGCAGCGCGCCGACACCCGCCGACGGCAGCGTCGACAGGATCGTCACCGGGTGGATGAAGCTCTCGTACAGCACGCCCAGGACAATGTAGACGGCCACCAGCGCCGCCAGCACCAGCAGCGGCTCGTTCGACAGCGAGGCGGTGAATGATGCGGCCGTTCCCTGGAAGCCGGCCTGCAGGCTCGGCGGCATGTGCATGTCGTGCTGCAGCTTGTCGACTGCCGTGATCGCGCTGCCCAGCGAGCCGCTCGGCGACAGGTCGAACGACACGGTGATCGCCGGAAACTGGCCCTGGTGCGCAATCGACAGCGCTTCGGTGGTCTTTTCAAAGTGAGCAAACGCGCCCAGCGGCACCGCATTGCTGACGGCCGAACTGGTGGCGCCGGCGGAGCCTGCACCCTGGCTGGAACTGGTGGTTGTGCTGCTGGCGGACAGCGCGTTGGCTGGCGCGCTCAGCGTGTTGGCGGACGCGGTGTACAGCGCCGAGCCGGTGACCGCATTGGAGCCGGCGGAGCTCGATCCGATCGAGGAGAACGAGGCCGAAGCCGCCGCGCCACTGGTGCCGGAGGCCGCATTGGCCTGGATATAAAGGTGATTGAGCTTGTCCGGATCCTGCTGGAACGACGGATCGCTCTCCAGGATCACGTGGTACTGGTTGATCTGGGTGTACATGGTGCTGACCTGGCGCTGGCCAAAGGCGTCATACAGCGTGTTGTCGATAGTCGATGGGGCAATGCCGAGCCGCGAGGCGGTCACACGGTCGATGTGCAGGTACACCGCCAGCCCGCCCGGCTGCTCGTCGGTGGCGACATTCGCAAGCTCAGGCAGCTGCCGCAGCCGATCGACGAAGCGATGGGTCCAGTCGGTCAGTTCATCCAGATCCGGATCCTCCAGGCTGTACTGGTATTGCGAGCGGCTCACCCGATCATCCACGGTGATGTTCTGAACCGGCTCCATGAACAGCTGGATCCCCTGCACGCGCTGCAACTGGGGAGCGAGCCGGCTGATGACCTCGGATGCGCTCACCCCGCGCACGCCGAGCGGCTTGAGATTGATCGACATGCGGCCGCTGTTGGTGGTGGTGTTGGTGCCATCGGCGCCGATGAACGACGACAGGCTGTCGACCGCCGGATCGGCCAGCACCACGCGGCTGAGCGCCTGCTGCCGCTCCGCCATCGCCGTGGAGCTGATGGTCGGCGGCGCCTGCGAGATGGCCTGGATGACACCGGTATCCTGGATCGGGAAGAAGCCCTTGGGGATCACGACATACAGGAACACCGTCAGCAGCAGCGTCGTCAGCGCCACCAGCAACGTGATCGTCTGGTACTGCAGCACGCGCCTGAGGGTGCGGCCATAGAAGTCGATCACGCGGTTGAATACACGCTCGGAGGCCTGGAACAGCCGGCCCTGCTGCGCGTCGCTCTTATGGCGCAGGATGCGCGCACACATCATCGGCGTGAGCGTCAGCGAGACGATGGCGGAAAAGGCGATGGTCACGGCGAGCGTGACCGCGAACTCGCGGAACAGGCGGCCGACCACGTCGCCCATGAACAGCAGCGGTATCAGCACCGCGATCAACGCCACGGTCAGCGACAGGATGGTGAAGCCGATCTGCTGCGCGCCCTTGAGCGCGGCGTCGAGCGGCTTGTCGCCGGCCTCGATGTAGCGCGAGATGTTCTCGATCATCACGATGGCGTCGTCGACCACGAAGCCGGTGGCGATGGTCAGCGCCATCAGCGACAGGTTGTCCAGGCTGTAGCCGAGGCTGTACATCACCGCCAGCGTGCCGATCAGCGACAGCGGCACCGCGACGCTGGGGATGATGGTGGCGCTGACGCTGCGCAGGAAGATGAAGATCACCAGTACCACCAGCGCTATCGCCAGCAGCAGTTCGAACTCGACGTCGGAGATCGATGCCTTGATGCCGGTAGTCAGGTCGGTGAGCGTGGTCACCTGGATGCCTTTGGCGAGGTTCACCTGCAGCTGCGGCAGCAGTTGCTTGATGCTCCTGACCACGCTGATGGTATTGGCGCCCGACTGGCGCTGCACGTTGACGATCACCGCCGGGGTCAGGTTCATCCACGCGGCCTGGCTGTTGTTCTCGATGCCATCGACGATCCGGGCCACATCGCCCAGCATCACCGGCGCGCCATTGCGATACGCCACCACGACGCTGTGATAATCCTTGCTGGTCACCAGCTGGTCGTTGGCGTCGATCTGGTAGTCCTGGCGCGGACCGTCGAAGTTACCCTTGGCGGCATTGACGCTGGCCTGCACGAGCGCGGTGCGCAGATCTTCGAGATTGATGCCGTAGGAGGCGAGCGCGGCAGGATTCGCCTGGATGC
>Ga0116229_10013129_pt1 | contig 11773 bp, 4 predicted proteins | sample S1TSphgellanicum_3_FD_87313 | JGI IMG/M metagenome (GOLD analysis project Ga0116229, IMG submission 87313) | Host-associated microbial communities from peat moss isolated from Minnesota, USA - S1T2_Fc - Sphagnum magellanicum MG | ecosystem: Host-associated > Plants > Peat moss > Unclassified... | reverse complement strand
TTTATCGCGGTCCTGGCTCCCAGCCTGTTTCCGGTTTCGTTGCCGGCAGCCATCACGCTTCCCACTTTTTTTAGCAACGGGATGGTCCTGCAACGCGACACGTCGGCGCCGATCTGGGGCACGGCCTCGCCGGGCGAAACCATCACCGCCGCGCTCAACGGCCAGACCGTCTCGGCGACCGCCGACGCGCAGGGCAACTGGTCCACCGCCTTCAAGGGGCTGGCGGCGGGAGGCCCCTTCACGCTGACGATTCAAGGCGGGACGGACACGGTCACGCTTTCCGACGTCCTGGTGGGCGATGTCTGGCTTTGCTCGGGCCAATCGAACATGACCTATTCGCTGGCGCAGATGGGAAATCTCTCCAAGGACGACATCGCCGCGGCCAACGACCCGCTCTTGCACTGCTTCGTGCCGATCACGTATTTGGTCGATGATCCTTACAAGGGCCGCTCCTGGCTGGCCGCGTCGCCCGCTTCCATTTCCGGCGTCTCGGCGGTGGGTTATTACTTTGCGCGGAGTCTGCGCCAGAAAATCAATGTGCCGGTGGGTATCCTCGAAGTGGCGTTTCCCGGCTCGGCCATCGAGGGCTGGATCACGCCGGACGAATTCAACCGTCTCGGCATGGGTCCCGAGACCAAGGCGCTGACCGATGAGTTTACCAGCCTGGACGCCGCCACGCCCAAATTCTTGAGCGACCTGGCGGCGTGGGAAACGACCTATCATCGGCAGGATCCGGGCAACACCGGTTTCGCCCAGGGCTGGGCCGATCCCAAGACCAGCACGAGCGATTGGAAGAGCATTCCCAATCTGGGCGACTGGTCCACCCTGGGCCTGGACCACGGCGGCGTCTTCTGGATTCGCAAATCGATCGATATGCCGCCGGCCGCGGCCGGGGTGGATCTCACGGCCACCATTGGAGACTTGCACAATTACAGCAAGGACTTCGGCGATCTCCTGGGCACGGTTTATTTCAACAACCAGGAAGTGGGAACCGTTGGCGATTCGCTCAAGCATATCTACACGTCGCCGGAGGATTCCAGCGTCAAGATTCCCGGCAACCTCGTGGTCGCCGGGAGCAACGTCATCGCCGTTCGCTTTTTCACCCAGAAACCGAAGGCCCCCTGGAACAAGACCAACCTGAGCTTTGTCGGCACCGAAAAGAAAAAGACGCCGGTGCCCGCCGTCACGCCGGATTGGCTCGCCAAGGTGGAAGCGCAACTTCCGCCGCTGCCGGCGGGCGCCGAGGCCAGCCGGCCCGTCTGTCCGCCCGCACCGCCCGAGGTGCGGCTGCCGTCCTTCTTTTTCAATCTCCTGATGAAGCAGGTGGTGGGCTACGGCATCAAGGGTTTCATCTGGTACCAGGGTGAAGCCAACACCGAGACCTTCGGCGGCGCGGTGCCTTCCGTCCTCGGAAATTATCCGCCGGTGGCTTATCGCAAACTCCTGCCCGCGCTGATTTCCAACTGGCGCGAACTGTGGAAGCAGGACGATCTTCCCTTCTATATTATCCAGTTGCCGAATACGGCCACTCATAACAAACCCTCGGGTCAACCGGAGAAAAGCGACTGGGCCGCCCTGCGCGAATCCCAGCTCGTGACCTGGGAAACGGTCCCCCACACCGGTCTGACCGTCACCATCGATACCGGGACCGGCAATCTCCATCCGCCCAACAAACAACCGGTCGGCGAACGCACCGCCCTGGTGGCCCTGGCCAATGCCTATGGGCAAAAAATCGAGTTCTCCGGTCCCATTTACGATTCCATGACCGTCGAGGGAAATAAAATACGGCTCAAATTCACGCATGTCGGAAATGGACTGGCCGCGCGGACCGGCCTGCTCAAGGAATTCGCCATTGCGGGCGACGACCACCATTTTGTCTGGGCGGACGCGGTCATCGATGGCGCCACGGTGGTGGTTTCCAGTCCCACGATCACCGCGCCGGTGGCCGTGCGCTACGCGTGGGATGACGATCCCCTTGAGTGCAATCTCTACAACACCGACGGTCTGCCCGCCTCGCCGTTCCGCACCGACGACTGGCCGTTGCCCTGATCGTCTCGTTTTTATCGCATCCAAGCACCGTGAAGCTCGTCCTGTCTTTTATCCCCTCCATCCGAGGTCTCTTCCCATCCGGGATCGGCCTCATGGCGGGCCTCGCCTTGATGTTGATCAGCGCGAGGGCCGACGACAATTTGATTCCAAACGGTGATTTTGAATCGGGCGCCACCGGGTGGGGCCTATTTATTCCCGCCGAATCCCAGGCGAAAGGCTGCCAGTTCACCGTCGTGCAGGATAATCCCCACGCCGGCATGTCCTGCGCCAAACTGCAGTCCAACGACTTTGCGCGATACGCCCTGGGGAGTCATCCCTTCCCCGTCACCGCGGGCGATCACTATCGCGTCACGGCCTGGGTGCGGGCCGATCCGCAGACGCAGGTGAGCAAGGGCCAGGGCGGCTTCGTCCTGCGGCTGACCCTTCACCGTTCGAGTGGAGTTGGCGCGAATAATTTCAACCTCGTGTTGGGCGACAAGATCAGCTTGAGCAACAATCCGCCTCCCTCCGCTCCGCTGCCCACCACCTGGACCGAGGTGGAGGCGGTGGTGGAAATTCCCGCGAATGTCGATTCGCTCGGCTGTGATGTTTTCGTCCACTACGCCAAGGGCCCGGTCTATCTGGATGATATTTCCATCGTCAAAGTGGATGCCTCCGTGGCCGCGACTCCGTTGACGCATACCGGCGGGGTGGTGCTGAGCGGCCCTCCCGCGACGACCGACGCCTATCTCATGAACGCCTTCGATCTCGACGCGCCCGGCATGGAGAAGGTGAAAGCCGCCGTGCAAGCGGGCGACCTCGCAGCGGTGGAAAAGGCCTATCTCGATTACCGGCGCACGGCCAGTCCCGCCCGATGGAAGATCATGCCTTCCGCCCAGCCTGCGAAACCGATTGCCACGGACGATCCCGTCGCGGACGACACGGCGGCCCATCGCATCCACAACTTTTGGTACGACATGCAGCCCAAGGTGGCGGACATGGGGGTGGGCGGCGATTTCCAGTGGTTCAGAAATCCACTCTCCCCGAGCGACCCGAACTACACCAACAACTGGATGAGCTGCGTCATCAGCCGCACGCAATTCTGGGAGGTGCTGGGTGATGCCTACTGGAAGACGCAGAATGAGAAGTATGCGCAGGCCTGGGTCGAGCAACTGGAGAGCTTCGCCCGCGATGTCCCGCTGGATTACACCAAAAATGACGATCAGAACTATGAGTGGTCGCCGCTGGACGCAGCCAACCGCATGTTTGAATCGTGGCCCTATGCCTACTATCACTTTCTGAATAGTCCCTCCTTCGATCCCGAGGCGAACTGGATCTATACGAAGGAAATTCGCGATCATGCCTCGCTGCTCATGGCGGGGCTGAACGATCCGAAGCGGGGCGGCAACTGGATCACGGCGGAATGCTGCGGTCTCTACACCGCGGGCGTGCTCTATCCCGAAATCAAGGAATCGGCGCAGTGGCGCCAGATCGCTTTGGACCGCTTTGTCGTGGAGCTCAACAAACTGGTGCCACCGGACGGCTTCGAGGTCGAGCTGAGCCCCGGTTACGATACCAGCACGATCGAGCAATTCATGACCCCGGTGCAGCTGGGGCCGCTCAACCATCTCCCCTTGCCCGATCTCTTCCGCACGAAATTGATCACGATGTACCGGGCCCTGGTCCTGGTCATGGACCAGTCGGGCAACGATGTTCCGACCAACGATTCCTGGATCATCAATGCGATGAATTGGGCTCCCCGCGGCCTCAAGGTCGGGGACGATCCGGTGCTGGAATGGGCAGCCACCCGGGGAAAGAAAGGCACCGCCCCGCCCGATTCCACCATGCTGCCCTATGCCGGCTTTTATGCGATGCGCAGCGGCTGGAAGCCGGATGATGTCTTTCTCTTCTTCCGCGGCGGACCTTCCGGTTTCGGTCATCAACACGAGGAGGACCTGGAGGTTGTGCTGCGGGCGTGGAACAAAACGCTGCTCTACGATCCGGGAACCTACGCGTACGACCAATCGAAGAACCGCTTCTATGTCCTCGGCACTTCGTCCCACAGCACCATCCTGGTCGACGGCAAATGGCAACATGCAGGGACCAGTCCGATCCCGACTGCGCCGGTTTCCAATCCATGGGCCACCACGCCGCTGTTCGACTATGTCGCCTCGACCTTCGATAAAGGCTACCAGGAATGCGACTATGCGCCGGCCACCTACGGGCCTCTGAAATGGGTGGGGTCGTTGGACAAATCGATCACCCACACGCGCCGGGTTCTCTACCTGCGTCCTTATTATGCGCTGGTGCTCGACACGCTCGACGGCACCGGGACCCACACGTTCGACAGTCATTTCCAGGTGGATGCTCCGGCCGCCACGATCGATCCCGCCTCCCATGCGGTCGTGAGCCAGCGAGCCGACGGCGTGCAACTGGCGCTCGAGCCTCTCGATCAGGACAATCTCACGACCGACGTGATCGTGGACCAGAAAGATCCGATCCTCGGCTGGTTCCCGCTCCAGAACCGCGCGACCGCCACCGTCCGCTTCCGGAAGCAGCAGGCCGCCCCGGCCCTCTTCGCCACCTTCCTCTATCCCTTCCAAGGGGCCACTCCACCCGATTTTCAGGCCCAGGCCCTCGAGGCGCAGGGCGACAATATTTGGAGCCAGACTTTCAGCACTCCCCAGGAAAAAGCGGAGGTCGTGCTGGTCAAGGACAACAAGACTGAGCCTCTTTCCATCACCTCCAGCCTCGACGGCGCCGTGCAGGTCGAGGCCGCGGGATGGACCATCCGTCAACCCGCCGGAGGAACGCAGGTGTGGCAGGGAGGATGGGGCGTTCAATCCTACAAGGATGCGCACACGGCCTTCACCGTGGATCAACCAGCGTCCCTGGCCTTCGGCACAACCGCGAGCGGTCTGGAAATATATAACGGAAATAATGCGCCGGTCACCGCGACGTTCACCCAGCCCTTTGCCGTGACGGCCACCCTGGCTCCCGGCGCCTGGACGGAAATCGGCGCGCAGGGAGCGGCTCCCGCCGCCACGGTCCCCACGCTTTTCCCGCCCTTTCTCGCGAACTCCGCCCTTCCGGGTTATGCGGAATACGTCAAGGGGCAACCGGCCGGCGCGGCGATGCTTGCCGATCCGGTTCAAATCAAGGCAGCCGATTTCACCCTGTCTTCGCCCGTGATGCTGGCAGCGAAAGTGGGCGTGGATGACCCGGTCATCACCAAATGGAATGTGGCCGGCTCGGAACTTGTCGCGCACCCCAATATTCCGCGGCCGGGCTGGTACCGGGTCCGTCTCCACTATTGTTCGGGGAGCGGTTCCCTCGTCTCGCTTCTGGTTAACGGCAAGATTCCGTTTGCGGAGGCCGAGGACGTTTCGCTGGATTCCACCCTGGGTCCGCCTCCTTCCGATGGCATGAGCACCTTCGTCAGTGACTGGCGCGACGTGGTCCTGGGCTCCGATACCACGCCGGGCGGGTGGAAGATTTATCTTCCCGCGGGCGACACGGAGATCGCTCTGCGTCAGGAAGGAGGCTCCGCCAACCTCGCCTGGCTGAGCCTGGATCCCGCCATCCCATGACCTTCCGTCTTTTTCATTTCGCTTTCTGCGCGGTTGCCTTGGTCGCGTCTCCCCTTTGTTTGCAGGCCGCGATTCAGCTTCCTCCTTTTTTCAGTGACGGCATGGTCCTGCAGCGCGACGGGACGGCGCCTCTGTGGGGCACGGCTTCGCCGAATGAAGCGATCACCGCGGAACTCAATCATCAGACGGTTTCGGCCACCGCCGATGCGAAGGGCAACTGGTCGGCCGCTTTCAAGGGGCTCGCCGCGGGCGGGCCATTCACGCTGACGATCAAGGGCGGCTCCGACACCGTCGCCCTAACGAATGTCTGGGTGGGCGATGTCTGGCTTGGCGTGGGCGAGGCGAACCTGGACATGACGCTGGGGCAGACCGGGGCGCTGGGAAAGGATGACATCGCGGCAGCGAACGATCCCCAGTTGCACTGGTTCACGCCCAAATATGTCATCACGGGCGATCCGTACCAGGGCAAGACATGGAGCGACACCACCCCGGCCTCAGTGGGCAACGACTCGGCGGTGGCTTACTATTTTGCCCGCGAGCTTCGGCAGAAAATCAATGTCCCGATCGGAATCATCGTGCTGGCCGCTTCCAGTTCACCGATCGAGGGCTGGCTTTCGCCCGAGGGTCTCGACGCCCTTGGTACTGGTCCGGAAACCCAGGCGCTGCTGAACGAGTATGCCCATCTCGACACCGCCACGACCCAATTTTTGAGCGACCTGGCCGCTTGGGAAAAAACGTCGAATCGTGAGGATCCGGGCAACCAGGGCTTCGCCCAGGGGTGGGCCGATCCAAAGACCGATGTTCGTGATTGGAAGAGCATCCCCAATCTCGGCGACTGGTCTTCCCTCGGCCTGCCGAACGGCGGCGTGGTCTGGCTGCGCAAAGCGATCGATCTGCCCGCGGAGGCGGCCGGCAAGGATCTTTCCCTGCAAATCGGTTCCCTGCGCTATGAGGGCAAGGACTTCGGCAACGTCCTCGGCACGGTTTATTTCAATAACCAGGAAATCGGGACGATCGGCGATTCGCTGAAACATTTCTATATCACCCTGGCGCAACCGCCCAACAAAGTGCCGGGCCATCTCGTGGTCGCCGGGACCAATGTCATCGCGGTCCGCTTTTTCACCCAGGAACAAAAGGCGCCGTGGAAAAAAACGGAACTCCGCTTAAGCGCCGATGACAAGACGCCGTTGCCCCCCGTCACGCCGGATTGGCTCGCCAAGGTCGAAGCCCAACTCCCGCCTCTTCCGGCCGATTCCGCCGCCAGCCGCCCTCATCCCCCGCCCTCGCCCGCCCAGGGACGCACGCCCTCGCTCTATTATGACTCGATGCTCAAGCCGATCGTGGGCTACGGCATCAAGGGCATCATCAGCTATCAAGGCGAGTGCAACACCGAAGTGGGCGTCGAATTCACCGGCGACATCCCTTCGGTCCTGGGGAAATACAATCCCGTCTATTACCGCAAGCAGTTGCCCGCTTTCATCGCGGACTTGCGCCGGCTTTGGAATCAGCCCGATCTTCCCTTTTACTTCACGCAACTGCCCCCGACCAACACCCACGTCCACCCGAACGGCCAGCCGCAAAAGGGCGACTGGGCCCCGTTTCGCGAATCTCAACTCGTGACCTGGCAAACGGTGCCCCATACCGCGATGATCGTCTCGATCGACGTCGGCGATGGCAATGTTCACTCACCGATCAAGAAGCCGTTCGGCGAACGTCTGGCACTGCTCGCGCTGGCGAACACCTACGGCCAGCAGGTCGAGTTTTCCGGTCCGATCTATGACTCGATGACCGTCGAGGGAAATAAAATCAGGTTGAAATTCAAGTACGTGGACGGCGGCCTGGTCGCGCAGAACGGCCCGCTGACCGACTTCGCCGTGGCGGGCGCCGACCAAAAATTCAGCTGGGGAGACGCCGTGATCGACGGCGATACCGTGGTGGTCTCGAGTCCGTCCGTCGCCGCACCCGTCGCGGTTCGATACGGTTGGCTCGACACCCCGCTCGATTGTCATTTGTACAACAAGGCCGGCCTCCCCGCCTCGCCTTTTCGCACCGATGACTGGCCGCTGCCTTAACTGGAAATATTCTGATAGACCCAGACGACGCCGAGCAGTCCCGCCCCGCCGGAGATATTTTGCAGCCGGACATCGAGGGGAATTTCCTGGCCGGGCGGAAGATCGGGCAAATCGACCGAGAAGGTCTCCGTCCGGTCCGCAATGGGGCGCAGCGGCTTTCGATTCACGTAGACGGCTCCTTCACCATGGACGCGCGAAAAAGCGAGTCTCCACCGGCCCGCCGCCGGCAGAGTGATTTTGGCGTGATAACCCATCCACTGTTTCTGCCGCAAGAAATTCGGGAATCCGGAAAGCACGGCGACTGCGTCCCACCCCGAGGGATTGTAAGCCGGATCGGACGGTTCCGGCGCCTCATCGAGGAACGCGGAGTGCCGCCAATTCTTGACGACGAAAAGAGATGACGGGGCGGCGAGCGACCGGACGGGGGCGGGCTGGGTTTTGATTTTGATTTCCGCAGCGGACAATCGCCCGGCGGTCGCGGTCAAAACTATTTCACCCGCCGCCGTGGTCGTCTGAATCAAGACTTGGGCCAGGCCGTTGAAGGTGGTGCGGCGGGAGGCCTTGTCCGCTTCGTGACTGGCCGGGTTGCCGTTTCCGGTGCCGATGATTCGGCCGGGGCCCTTGACTGCGAACTGGACCAGGACATCCGCGGTGGGGACAAACCGTCCGTCGGAATCGACGATCTCGACTTTCACGACCGCCACGTCTTCCTGATCGGCGCGCAGCATCGCCGCGTCGGAACTCAGCCGAATGGCCGCGGGTTCGCCGCTCGTGGCTACTTCGGTTTCCGCAACCGTCTCCGCTCCCCGGCGCGCGCAGGCCAGCAGGAGGCCGGGCTGATAGGGCACGGACCACTCGACCAGATGATCTTTGGGCACCGCCTTTTCGCCGAGGCTCTTTCCGTTGAGAAAGAGCTCGACGCTTTCCGCGTTGCTGTAGCTCACCACGCGAACAGGCTCGCCTTCCCGGCCGGCCCAGTTCCAATGAGGCAGAAGATGAACCATCGGGGCTTGGGTCCAAAAAGCCTGATAGAGATAAAAGGCGTCCTTCGGAAAACCGCACAAATCCAGAAATCCCTGCTGCCCGCCGGTGGCCGGCCAGCCATAAGGCCCGGTTTCACCGCGATAATTGAAGCCGACCCAGACGAAGTTCCCGGCGATATAGGGACGTTGTTGAATGGCGAGACAGGTTTCGCGCACGGACGTCCGGTGAGCGCCGGGCTGGTAAAGATCATCGTAGGCCGAGCAAAAGCCGGCAGCCTTGTCGTCCTGATAGATTCCGCGCGTCGCGGGAGCGGCGGTCGATTCCGTCACCAGGATAGCCTTGTCGGGGTGCCCCTGGTGCAGGGCCTCCCACATTTCGATGCGATAGTTGATCGAGATCACGTCGACGGCCCGGTCGATCCCGGAGCCGAAGCTGCTCAAGATCAGGGCGGCGGTGACGGGCCGGCTCGGGTCGAGTTGTTTCACACGCGCCGCGAGCGACGCGGCGATCCGGTAGCCGACCTCCGACGTATCGAGGAATTCCTCGTTGCAAAGGGACCAAAGAAAAACCGAGGGATGATTGCGATCGCGGCGAACCAGGCTTTCCAGATCGGCCATCGCCTCGGGCGAACGGGAAAGGTGCCGATTTTCGTCGACGACCAGGATTCCTTCCTGGTCGCAAATATCGAGCAGCTCCGGGGTCGGTGGGTAATGGGACGCGCGATAGGCGTTGCATCCCGCCTCCTTGAGCCGGCGCAGCCGCCACCGTTGCAGGCTGTCGGGGATGGCGGTGCCGACACCCGCGTGGTTCTGGTGGTTGCAACTGCCGTGAATCTTGACCGGCTTGCCGTTGAGAAAAAATCCTTCATCGGGCGAGAAGCGGCATTCGCGAAAACCGAAGCTTGTGTCCACCTCGTCCACAATGGTTTCGCCGCGCCGCAGCACGGTCCGCAAAACGTGGAGAGCCGGTTCCTCGAGGGACCAGAGCACCGGCTCGTGCACGATCGTTTTCTGTTGGTCCACCAACGTCGTGCGGGCCGCCAGTTCATGATGCCGGGTGGGAGTTTCACCCACTTGCCTGCGGTCGGGCCCCATGATCTGATGCGTTATTTCCAGGTCTTGGGAAACCAGCGCTTCGTTCTCGATTTCCGTTTGAATCTCGATTTGCCAATTCGTTTCGGCGATCCGCTCCGGGCGGACGCACACACCCCATTTCGCCACATGCAGCGAATCCGTTTCGATCAGCCAGACGTGGCGATAGATTCCGCCGCCCTCATACCACCATCCCTCGTAACCTCGCGAATCGACCCGGACCGCGAGAATGTTGGGCACGCCGCCGAACTGGAGCAGGTCGCTAATCGAAAAATCAAATCCCGTATAGCCGCTGGCATGATGCCCGAGATAATGGCCGTTGAGCCAAATCTTGGCATCGCGGAAGGCCCCGTCGAATTCGATGGAGAAGTGCCGTCCGGGCGTGGCCGCGTCGAGCAGAAAGGCGCGGCGATACCAGGCGGCTCCGCGGCGCAGGTACCCGTTGGAGACGGTGGCCGCCGGATCGAACGGTTGTTCGATCACCCAGTCGTGCGGCAGACGGACGGGCTCCCATCCGCTGTCGTCATAGACGGGCGAGGCCGCACCCAGCACCTGGCCGGCCTTCGTTGACGCGTAGGTTTCTCCGTGCGTGTCGGGCTCAGGGAAAGGAATGTCGCCCCGGTAAAATTTCCAATCGAAATCGAGCAGCGTTCGCTTGCGCATGGGTTAAGTCCGGACCGCCTGGTTCATTGCCGATTCAGGAGACGATGTCGTTGATGCGTTTGAGCACGTCGGACGTGAGTTTGGACTGGGCCTCGACCGCCTGGATATTTTCCACCAACTGCCCGGTTTTGGACGCGCCCAGGATCACGGAACTGACATGCGGATTTTTCAGGCACCAGGCGATGGCGAGCACGGTCATGCTCAGGCCCAATTCCCGGGCCAAGCCCTCGAGCTGGGCGATCGCGTCCGCTTTTTCCTTTCGCATCTTCTCGATGCGGTCGGGAATCCAGGCGTCCTGGGTGACGACCGTGGCGCGGGTTCCTTCCACCCGACCCTGCGCGTGCTTGCCGGTCAGGAGACCGTGGGCCAAGGGAGAAAAGGTGGTCGCGCCCAGCCCATGCCCGGCATAAAGCGGCGCGTATTCCTGCTCCACCCGTTGACGGTGAAAAAGGTTGTACTGCGGTTGCTCCATGGTCGGGGGGACCAGGTGGTGCTCGCGCGCCGTGCGGTAAGCCTCGGTGATTCCCTCGGCGCTCCATTCCGACGTGCCCCAGTAGAGCACCTTGCCCTGGTGGATGAGGTCGCTCATCGCCCGGACGGTTTCCTCGATCGGCGTCTGGGGATCGGGCCGGTGGCAGTAATAAAAATCGAGGAAGTCGACCTGCAACCGGCGCAGGGCGTTGTCGCACGCCGCCAGCACATGCTTGCGGCACAGCCCTCTCATGTTGGGAAGCTTGCCGCCCCAGAACACCTTGCTCGAAACCAGGAACGTCTCATGCGACCAGCCCATGTCCTGGAGAATTTTTCCCATGACGATTTCGGAGCGCCCCTGCATGTAGGTTTCGGCGTTGTCGAAAAAATTGATCCCGTGGTCATAGGCGGTCTTCATCAAGTCGGCGGCGACATCGTCCCCGATTTGTCCGCCGAAGGTGACATACGATCCCAACGAGAGGGCGCTGACCTGGACTCCTGCCTGACCGAGACGTCGATATTCCATATAGATTGATAGGTGATGATTAAAGTTGAAATTCAGTCATGGACCCGGCGCGGGACCGACTGGACCAGCCTGGGGCGATTCATCCCAAGTGTCGGTCCGGAAAGGAGAGGCGGGCAGGCCTTCCTGGTTGTAGAGATTGCATACCGGCGCGTTGGCCCAACCGTAGCGGACCGCGACAGGATGGGTCACCTGCGAACTGGAAACCAGCACCGTGCCGCCATCGATCTTGGCGTCGGCGGGCGCCCATTTTTGATCGTCCCCGGCGATGACGAATCCGGCGAGATGATCGGTCGGCGGGACAGTTGAGCGCGGCCCCACCCATGGCGGACTTCCAATCTTCAACCCCGA
>Ga0116229_10013125_pt1 | contig 11779 bp, 7 predicted proteins | sample S1TSphgellanicum_3_FD_87313 | JGI IMG/M metagenome (GOLD analysis project Ga0116229, IMG submission 87313) | Host-associated microbial communities from peat moss isolated from Minnesota, USA - S1T2_Fc - Sphagnum magellanicum MG | ecosystem: Host-associated > Plants > Peat moss > Unclassified... | reverse complement strand
TAGGCTAAATACCTACTCATATAGGTAGGTACTTAGGTAGGTATTTAGGTAGGTAGTTACATAGGCTAACCTAGATGGGTAGGTCAAATTAAGTACCTACCTAGTTAGATAGATAAGTAGGTTGGGGAGGTAAGTACTTTAGAATTGTGCATTATTTGTTTTTCTGTTTTGGGTTGAGCCTTTTGATTAATTCATCCCACGTGCACAAATATCTTAATGTAAAGTTGGATGACCACACCCCCCTTGTTTATAAAGTGTTCAAAATAGGAATGAAAAACAAATAATATGGGATAAATTTTGAAGTCGCAACTTCCTTACAAACTAAATTGTAATTCCAAAACTTTCTTCTTGCCTTATTTCTTGGTTTTTAAATTTTTAAAAAATTCAAGTACTAGATAATTAGATAATCATTTAATTAATAATGATTAAATTTACACATATTTAAATTATAAACTATACACTACAAATATTCAATATTCATTATCAATTACTTAAATAAGCAATAGTTTTTAAATATTTAACAAACTAGCTATCTAGTTACTCACAAGTTATAATACATAACTCATAAATAATTAAATAAATAAAATATTTAAAATATTTTATTATTTTTAAAAATCTGATCGAATGATATATAATATACTTAGTGTAAAACTAATATAATGATTATAATTTAAAATTAAATATTTTTAGTATTTATTTTAAAATTATAAGTAATGAATTAACAATTGTTATTAGAAAGTAAATTCTTACACGAATTTTTTAAAAATATTATTCAATTAATTACATTACTTACTGTATAATTAGATTTATTGTTATAAAAACTATTATAGGTCAAGTAATTTTATTCTCTTGGTAATTATTAACTATAAATACAATTATTTGTTAAACATAACATTAATTTTCATAATTATTGTAAAATTACTATAAAATATTTATCATAGATGATTAATTATAGAATTTTTAAAGTTTATAAATAATTCGTGATATTAAAATCAGTAAAATAATTATTTAAACTACAGTATAATTTTTCCAAATTTTTAATTCAGGTTTGAAGTTATAAATTAAAGAGCGTGAATAATTATGTTCAATTAGAAAATAATTTTGCACATACTAATTAATTCTTATCTGAAGTAATTCCAATGATTTTAAAGTAATGTCACATTAATTTTATTTATTTATTTATTCTAATATAAGAATATAAATTATATCATATACAAATCTATGTTATAACAATAATTATTTACTATCACTTATATTTAATAAACATAATCATTTATAATTATTTGTAAAAGTGATTTATTATGGATAACACTAGTAGAAAAAACCCTTGAAACTCAATCAATAATTTTTTGAATTAAAATATAAATTTAAGATTCCAGAATAATAATTCAGAATTCAAATATCAATTTTTAGATCAAATAAGTTTTTTGAAGTTAAATAACAAATTTCAGAATTAAAATGTCAATTTTCAGATTCAAATAATAATATTCAAAATTAAAATGTCCATTTTAAGACTCAATTATTAATTTTTTGAATTGAAATGTTAATTTTGAGGATCCAAAATAATAATTTGGAATTCAAATTTCAACTTTCAAATGAAATAGTTTTTTTTAATTTAAATTAAAAACTTCAGAATTCAAATATCAAGTTCAAATAAAAATATTTAAAATCAAGTTGCCAATTTTTAGAATCAATAAAGTTTCTTAAATTGAAATAATAATTTCTAGATTGGAAAATAATAATTTAGAATTCAAATATCAATTTTTTGATCAAATAAGTTTTTTGAATTTAAATAACAAAATTCAGAATTGAAATATCAAATTTCATATTCAAATAACAATATTCAAAATTGAAATGTCCATTTTAGGCTCAATTACTAATTTTTCAGACTTGAAGTATTAATTTTGAGAATCCAAAATAATAATTTGGAATTTAAATTTCAGTTTCGAATCAAATGATTATTTAAAATTTAAATGAAAAATTTTCAGAGCCGAATTATAAATTTCATATTCATATAAAAATATTCAAAATTAAAATGTCCATTTTTATGATTAATTAATAATTTTCTGAATTGAAATATTAGTTATTGGATTCGAAAATATTAATTTATAATTCAGAATCAAAATTTAGATCAAATAAGTCTTTTTGAATTTAAATTCAAAATATCATATTCAAATCAAAAAAATTTAATTCAAATATTGTTTTAAACAATTGAAATAATAATTTTCAGATTCAAATATCAAGTTTCAAATTCTAATATATATTTTAAAAATTTTAAATAACAGTTTTCGTAATTGAAATATCAATTTTCAGATTTGAATAAAAAAATTCGAAGTTCAAATTAATTTTGAAATTCATTATATGAACAATATACATATGTGTGCATATTATATATATGTATAATTTTAATACACATTCAAATACACCCCTATGTCATTGTAGAATACCTTTAGGATGCAACTAATTTGGTGATTATTGCGATTAATGAGACATATTAACTTATTAATCGATGAAAATAAATGTAAAATTGATGCAACCAATAGGATGAAATTTCTAATAGTACCCATCTCTGTGTTCAAAGTTGGTTGCATCATAATTGTGAAAATGACCAAAATAGTTAAAAGTTGGTCTTGTACTTGCAAATATTCCCAAATCTAGTCGTAAACGACTACAAGTCACATGTAGTCGTAAATGGAGTGGTTACATTTTGGCTGATTTTTACTAGTGTAGTAATTATTTAATTACTACGATGCCCATAGGACCAACTAGTTTAGGTGAAATTTCTACCTTTAATACACATGCATAAGCTTTCTTTTTAGGATTCCAATGTTGTAGACAACAATCCAATTTGATTCAATAGGTGGTAGATGTGAATTTTCAAAAAAATTCCGAATTAACCAATTTTTTTTCTTCCCAATTTCCAAACTCGATAATGGTGAGTTTTAAATTCAACCACTACCTAGCTCCCCTTTGCAACTCCTTTTTCCCCTTTTTAATGGCAATAATTGAAGTTGTTGATTTTGCTTTGTTGGCAATTGCACTGAATGCCACCATGATGAAGGCAACAATGAAGGTAATTTTTGCCCCTGTTTCCAAGGTAATGTTGACAACCAATTGGTTGGAGCTCAAACTTTAATGACAATGACATTGTTGGTGTATTCTTCATTGACATCCTTATAAAGAGAAGGGAAAAGAAAAAAAAAGGGGAGAAAACAAAAAGGAAGGGGATTCTCTATCATAGATGCAAAGGCTTTTCCTCTTCTTATTGCTATTTTTTTTCCTCCTACACCTTTTAGCCATCAAGGGCTACTTTTAGTAATAGTTTTTTCTATTTTCTTTTCCATGTTCTGGGGTACACAAAGGCCTCACTAGGGTTCAAATCCCCAAGGAATGTTAAAACCAACAACCAAAAATCACTAAAAATCATCAATTTCATTAAGTTAAACAAACCAATAAACATCCCCTAGTTGGAACTTTTAGTTGGATGGAACAAGAATATATATATATATAAAACACCCACAACACAAGATGACAACTTGTCATACCAAATTCTCATGCAAACATAAATAAACCTAATATTTAAAATAAAATTGAATTAAATTTTAACAAAACACAAAACTAGATTTGACTTTTGGTGATTTAAAATATAACTCACTTACAGCCAACAAGAATCCAAGCCCAAAACACAAAATGAAAAACAACACAAAACCATGTGCAAAGAAACTTGCATAAAAACATTACAAAATAAAAAAATCATGTGTTTTAGAATGTCAAATCATCAAAAATGATTTGAAAACCCAGAACTTGATAATATATCCCAAACATTATATAATTTGAATTTTGTTCACACATGAACCAATTCCAAGCTAAAACATAATCAATTATGTTAACATAACTTAACATTAACATATTTAAAACTTAATTCAATAGTTAAACTAACATTCCTGACAAATTGTAGTTATGTAAATGTGATTGGATATCCAATTGCATGCATCTTCTTCATACATTGCACAACTAATTCCTCCTCCCCTTCTTATTATTTGCCTCATTTATGCAATTATGTTATTCCATATAGATGGTTGTTCAAAGATGTGATAGGCACACCAAAGATCTAACTTCTAGTTTAGATTTTGGGGCCAAATTCAATAGCCTCTTTAGTTGAATTCAAAGAGGTGTCATTTTGATTCTTATTTTTGTTCAAATTCTTTTGTTGCCTTCTAAATCATGATGTAGGATCATGAGTGCTAGTGATAGGATCACGAGCTATAGTATTAGTAGGTCCCCTATTCGAGTCTCAAGATATGTTGACCACACCATGCTTGCTTGTTCAACTCGATCCTTCTAAATCATGATGTAGGATCATGAGTGCTAGTGATAGGATCACGAGTTATAGTATTAGTAGGTCCCCTATTCGAGTCTCAAGATATGTTGACCACACCATGCTTGCTTGTTCAACTTGGTCCTTCTAAATCATGATGTAGGATCACAAACGATGTCACTTATTGGAGTAATTTTGATTAGCAATGCTCATGCTACTCATTTACATGACAACCAAATTAACAAACCAATGAACTAATTCATGAGTTATAGCAAGATTGATGGCGCTCACAAGGTGGCCCTTGTTGAATTTTAAATTTGACATTAAACAATCGCCGCTCCATCTCTTGAATGCCAACCAATGTTTGTTTTATTGGGGATTTTTGGCAAAAATTCGACCTGAAAAATGTGATTTCAACCTATACAAAGGATTTTTTTCGTGGAAAAAATGGTCTGGATTCACCAAATTTCAAGAAAAAAATAAATTCAAATCGTTAGATTTCTACAATAAGTTCCAATAGGAAGCCAAGAATATAGAAGGATCCTGGTTTTTTTCTACTTACATATCTGGCATGTAGCCAGAATTGGCTAAATTAGTTTCTGGATGGTCGCCACCTTGGCTACATCACGAAATCCTTAAAAAAAAACCCTGATGCCAACAACAAGTTTGAATGTAGCTTTATGTGAACCCTGATCTCACCCTTAATGCACACGATCAGTGCACTAAATTTGGCAATAACATGAGAATATATGTGACTACAATTAAACCTAATTTGGCTACTTTTGACATTAGCCCATTCAAAAGGCTCATGTATGAGCACCAATTTTTAGGCACAAAAGTACGTGCCTGAAAAAGGGTGGAGTTTAGGGTTTAGGGTTGAGTGTGCATGGTTTAGGGTTTAGGGTGCAGTGTGCACCTTCCAAGTTCCCACTGGTTCTTGCCCTAAAAGCCTTCCTTTTTCTTCTTGTTTCTTTGGATCCTTTGCTTTTCTGTTTTTAGTTCCCCCAAGAATGAACAGAGAAAAGGAGGAGTTTTATATTAAAAAAAGGGTGAAAAGAAAAGAAAATCATTTACTAAATTTTTGTGAGTTGCCTTGGTTCCTATATGTGCAATTAAAAAGGAAAAAAGAGAAGAAAAGAAAAGGAAAAAGAATCAATCAAGGAAGGAGAAAAAGAAAGAGTGTAAATAATTTTGTATTCTTTTGTATTTTGTGGTAGTTCCAAAGAACAAAATAAATAAAATAATAAAGAAAATCTAGCATGTACTTAATGCTTTTGATTTATTTAACCCTTGCCACATATACAAAGGGAAAGAAAGGGCCAAATTTTTTTATTAAAAACTAAAAAAAAGAAAAAAAAAAAAAGAGATCTAATTAATGCCCTTCATCTTTGTAGGCTTCTTTTGGGTGTTTTTTGGGGGGAGTACCTACTTACCTATCTCCTTGTAAGAAGGAAAAAAGGGGGCCAAAACAAAACATTTTCTTAATGCTTGTAATCTACCCTTGCTCCATGTACAATAAAGAAAAAAGGAAAAAATGGAAGAAGAATAAAAAGCATGTGATTAGGGCCACAACCAACCAGCACCCACCAGAGTACCATGAAGGATGGATGGTAAGTGGTCAGGAAACAGTTTTCTGTTGAGTTTCAAAGCTCCCTAGCTAACCATGGTGGTTAGCTCAGTAGCTTTTTTTCTTTTTTTTTACTACCTACCTACCTACTTACTAACAACCCATAAGCAGGTTGTTAGTAGGTAGGTAGTAAAAACAGCCCTCTCTCATACAGTGATGGGAAAGCATGCGTTCGTGCCCTATTGGGTACGATGGCAACGTACTTTCTTTTCCTACGTGGCGGAACAGGCCATTCCAAGAAATAACTGACATAATAATTTCCCATAGTCATGACTTTCTGAAATGGCAGAATGTCGTTGAGCTTTAGGGTTTCAGGGGGTCATCGCTGCTTCAGTGCCGTGCCGGGCCTTGCAGGTAACCCTGGGTGGCCTTACTTGATAGAATCGGTCTTCAATGGCCCATTCTCTAGAACATAACCAGTTGGAGTGTCCGATTCAAGCACTTTTTGGACCTTTTACCTCGGTGGGACTGGCAGCCACCTGCTTCTTCCACTTTTATGTGCTTTCAATTTCAGTCTTAAGGTGAATCGTCGCCGGAGACTGCAGGTGGAGAAGAAATGGGTTACAATTTGGAACTGGCCTGGCCTTGGAAGAATATGTTACCACCTAATGTAACCGCGGCTTGCCCTACCAGGCTCACCATGTTCCTGTTGGAATGGGCCCGACTGGGCCCATTCCATAGTGCATAACAGGTTAGGGCTAAGGTCACCTTTTGTGATTCATGTTTAGCTCATGAGCATAAAATCTGGCATTATGGAATCAAAACTAATCACCCAAAAATGCATGACAATCGTGTGCACATGTGTGGTTTGTGTGATTGAAGAAAAAAGAGGGGCATAATAACAATATTCCATGTGTTTTGAATATCAAGATTTTACTTGTTGGGCTCAAATTGAGTATTAAAAGAGCAACGCAAAAAGGGCTTTTAACTCCCATTGAATTCTATATTCCATTCTTGCACAATATTGGGTTTCTTGCAACGTAGTGGCAACAGATTTGAAGGGGGCTTTTAAGAAGAAGAAGAAGAAAAAAATCCAAGGAAGTACATAGATCTCCATAATGAAGAAAGGGTACCTCAGTGATGGCATCCATATTATGCAACATTTTGCTAATTTTGTGTGGACAACAACTCAAAAACATGGAAATGAAGAACCAAGATCCTAGTGTTTGGACAGCAACCCAAATGACAGAAAAAACCAATAAAAAACAAAAAAACAAAGGGGTGATTGGAAAGTTGAAGTCTGGCTTGATGACAAAACAAATTGAACATTTACACTTGGCGCAAATTGCGCATTCGAGTCAAAACACTTTGTCAACCTCATCATCTACAGTGAGGCTTCTGTTTGGAGGCTTACAACAATCACCCACCCATAGTGTATTGAACTACTTTGAATCAAAAAGAGTGAGAAGTCCCAAATATTTCCCAATATTTGAGATCAAAGGAAAAAGATTCACATGATTAAACTAAGGTGTGCCTTTCCCTAGCTGTAACCAGAGCTCAATTTGATACTAGCTCCAGAAGCGCATGAAATTTGCACTACAAGTTGGGTGAACAGTTCAAATCTAGTACCTATTATTTTACCTATCTATCTATTTATGAGACCTATTTCTTACAGAATTAGTTACCAAGGTGAAACCAAATATTAACTCAGATGAGGTTCATCCACAACTGGGTAATAACGGGCATCCAGTGGATGGGTGCTGGTTCATCCTGCCCATGTGGTTTTTCATCTTCCCTTCTTCTTCTTCTTCTTCTTCTTTGTACGATTTTTTTTTACTTCTTGATAAGAATTTTTACTCCTTGTTCCCAAGGAGAAAAAGAGAAAGGAATGAAAAGAAAGAGAGATTTTAAGGTACATTATTTAATACCTCTTGATGTATGTAAACCCTTTTCCAAGGAAGAAGAAAGGGAAAAGGTAAAAGAAAGCAAAAGAAAGCAAAAGAAAGCAAAAGAAATTAAAATCCATGTAATTAATATTCCTTGGTATCAATTTTCTTTGAATTCCTTTGTAAGAGTTTGCTAGTTTTTCCCCCCAAAAAAAAAGAAAATAAAAAGAAGAGAAAAAGATTAAAGAGAAGAAGGAAAAAAAGGAGGGGGGAAAAAAAAAAAAAAAGAGAAAAAAAAAGGGAAAAGGGGGCAGCCATTTGGCAGCCCTTGGCGGCGCACGGACGCCGGGCAGGCCAACTGGGCCCTACGCGGCGCACGCTCATGTGCACATGGGATTCTCACATGTGGGGCCGGCCCTAAAGGGCGCACAATTAGGGCCATGTGCGGCGAGCAAGAAAGACGCACGCGCTGGATCCTCCGTCCTCGCAGACAGGACAGCGGAATCTGCGGATCCGACCTCAAGCACGACCGCGTGTCCTCGTCCCCACCAACAAGTGCAGAAACGATCCCACTGTAGTTCTCGATTGGTGCCCTGGTGCCACTTTTAAGCCGCTGTCTTTCTAGCTCTGTGCACCTCGCAATAGTCTTTTGAAATTTGTTTGCTTGTTTTTTTTGCCCCTAAGCATTTGTCTCTTTGTCTGGGAGGACAGGTTTGGGTTTTGGGCGTTTGGTTTCTTTTTTGGGTTTGGATTTTCCTGATCTTTGGTGTTGTATATAGATCTGGTTTTGAAGCTGCAAAGGTTTGTGGAGCTTTGTAGAGTGCGTTTTCAAGCTTTTGAACATGGAGATGGTAGAGGGAGCATGGAAGGCAGTGGACATGAGAGTGACGCAATTGGTGTGGAGCTTATTGAGGAATGTAATGGGGGTGGAGCTCACAGGGACGCCAACGACCAAAGGGCTGCCGTTGATAGATAGTCCTACTCCCATAGTAGTAGCCATCACCATCTACTTGTCATGTGTCATCGGGGGTTTGTTATGGATCAAAGCCTTCAACCTCAAGCCACGGGCCCAGGAACCGGCGCTGCTACAGGCCTTAGTGCTACTGCATAACTTCTTTTGCTTCGGTCTGAGCTTGTACATGTGTATAGGCATCATCTATCAGGCCATTCTCAATAGGTATTTTCTTCTAGCCCAATTGCCCCCACTAAATATACATACCATTTTGCATTCTTGGAACTTGGAAGGGGGCTGGGTTTTCCACCCCCTTGTTGGAGCTGCACAGTAGTTTGAAAGGGAATTGCAAAAACACACGCAAGAGGAGCTCTGCATTCAGAAGAGCTCCCCTTCTTGCACAATGGCTTTAATGCTGAAATACCCAATTCTTGGTTGTACAGGTACACTCTATGGGGCAATTCATACAAACTGGAGCAGACTGAGGTATTCCTTTTCTTCCTGCAAATTTGCAGATTTAAAAACTAAAAAAACCTAGATTGGCTTCAGTTTACTCACAGCTGCATGCATGATAACCTGAATATGAATAGAAATGAAAAATTATGTGCAAGTATGAACTACTTCATCATTTTTGAACATAATAGAAATGCAAAATCATGTGCAACAAGTTTGACTTCATCATACCTTGGATTATGAAGAAATATGAAAATCCATTTGCAAGTTCTACTTCATCATGCTATAGTTAATTGCTTTCTGCAGAGAAAATACAATTACATTGATGAACGAGGCTAATGAGTATAGTTTTGCAAAAATGATCAGCTGATGAATGTTTTGCACTGCTAATCTATGCTATGGTGGATGCAGATGGCAATTCTTGTGTACATGTTTTACATGTCAAAATATGTTGAATTCATGGATACGGTAAGAGCCAATTCTTGTGCAGATGTTACATTTTACAAGTCAATATATGTCAGGTTTGTGGATATGGTACAAGCCAATTCTTGTGTACATGTTTTACATGTCAAAATATGTTGAATTCATGGATATGGTAAGAGCCCATTCTTGTGTACATGGTATGCTTTTACATGTCAAAATATGTCGAGTTCATGGATACAGTATGAGCCAATTCTTTTGTACAGTTTTTCACATGTCAAAATGTGTTGAATTTATGGATACTGTAAGAGCAAATTCTTGTGTAGTTCATGTTTTTACATGTCAAAATGTGTTGAATTCATGGATATGGTTAGACCCAATTTTGTTATGTACATAATTTTGCATGTCCAAATAATTCATGAGTATGGCAAGATCCAGTTCTTGTGTACATGTGAAAATATCTTGAAGTCATGGGATACAATAAGATTCAATTCTTTGTGTATGTGTTTTTCATGTCAATTCTTTGTGTACATGTTCTTTGTTTTAGTTCTCCCCTTCTGTTGTTTTGTTCTTCCCAGGTCTTTAGTCCTTACCTGGAAGCCTTGCATTGACTCGAAGGAAAAGTTTTAACCTTGTTCTGGCTTTCTTTCACTGCGTGTATGGAGATTTCTTTATCCTCGCGAGAGTTATCTTTTCCATGGATTTGATAAGAGTCAATTCTTGTGTACATGTTTTCAACATGTCAATAGATTTAAAATTCAAGGATATTGTGGTAACACTCACAAGAGTCAACATCCTCTTTGAGTTCACCACCTGTTTCCTTTTGTTTCTCCTTATTCAAATCTGGTGTGCTATCGATGCATTATCTTCTGTCTGAACAATCTCTCCCAAGACAAAATTTGCCACTATTATCATTTTATTTTTTGTTTCAACAAGTGAAGCTCATTGTTAGATTTCTGGAGTGGTTGCAGATCATCATGGTGTTAAAGCGAAATATGAGGCAGATCACATTTCTTCACGTCTATCATCACTCCTCCATTGCCCTCATTTGGTGGATTATTGCCTACCATGCCCCTGGTGGTGAAGGTAGGAGAGACTGCTGCAATGGAAGCACTCTTTGTAGGCAGGTAGTGAATGACATTCCCCCTGACCTAATTAGTAAGCTTTGGATTTTTGCAGCATACTTTTCGGCTGCATTGAACTCTGGTGTACATGTCTTCATGTATTTGTACTACTTCTTGGCGGCTGTCTTAAGGGGTAATGAAAAGGTTCGTCGCAAGTATCTCTTCTGGGGCAGGTAAGAACCTCTTCTTTGCCATAGCCTGAACAAAAAAAGTCTTCCACCTTCTATCAAGGTTTTGGGTAATTCTGAGTCCTCAGCATGATGTCAAAACAAGTAGCAGCAAAGTTGACAAAGTCGGTTTGTGGGGATGACAACAATAACACAGGTACTTGACACAACTGCAAATGTTCCAGTTTGGGCTCAACCTGTTGCAGGCTTACTACGACCGCAAAGTGCATGCTCCATATCCACCTTTCTTGATCACAGTGCGCCACATATTATCCCTTCTATTTGCATGTGCTTTTACGCCCTTTTAATTGCATAACTTTCCAGCAAAACCCTAGAGGTTTGGTCCTTTTTATCCTGTTGCTAGAATTATAGTTTAGGATATTGCTTACAGGAGATTTGCAGTTGTGAGACTACTGATAAGCAACTTTTGATGTTGCTTGCAGATTTTGTTCTACTACATGATTTCTTTGTTGGTTCTATTTGCCAACTTTTATGTGCACAAGTATGTGATGTCATCTCCAAAGGGAAAGCAAAAGACAAGCAAGGCTGAATGAGAAAAGTTGATTACATGAGGGAGCAGCTTCATTCTGTATCATGTTGAGCTGGTCTGCCTGTTCCAAGAGGGGTAGATAGAATGGTGAAGAGTCCAGCACCTTAGTTTGGTGATGTTATGTAGAAAGGGAACTCTAGCAGAAAGTCAAGTGGTGACGAAAGTCAGGTGGTCGAAATCTATGTAGGCCCTCCAGCGTTAAATATTGATATTATAGCTAATCCAGATATGAACATTGTATGACTCATGTGCATAGTGTCATGCATCACTGGGTTTAGTGGGGCCCCTGTTCTTCTGGCGAACAATTGCAGAGTTCATCACTGTATGGATCATAGTGCTTTC
>Ga0116229_10013123_pt1 | contig 11780 bp, 8 predicted proteins | sample S1TSphgellanicum_3_FD_87313 | JGI IMG/M metagenome (GOLD analysis project Ga0116229, IMG submission 87313) | Host-associated microbial communities from peat moss isolated from Minnesota, USA - S1T2_Fc - Sphagnum magellanicum MG | ecosystem: Host-associated > Plants > Peat moss > Unclassified... | reverse complement strand
GACTCGCCCGTTCGGCCATGTGGGTCGCCCCGCGCAGCGACTCCTCGTAGTGCTTACGCTCAGTGATGTCGCGCGCCGCACCGAACACGCCCCGCAGCGTTCGATCCCGATCGTAGAATGTGGTCGCGTTATAGGACACAACGGTTTCGTTCCCGTCTCTGTCGCGCGCAGTCAATTCATAGTCGCTCACCCTCTTGTTACTGAGGACGAGCCTGATGCCCGCCTCTGCTCGATCGGGATCGGTGAAATGAGTCTTGAATGGTGCACCAATCAACTCGTCACGTGTGCACCCAGTGAGGACCTCGGTCTGCTTGTTGACGTCCGTGATAATGCCGCTCGGGTCAGTTGTCAACAGTGCATCGATATTGGATTCGATGAGCGAGCGGGTGTAAAAGTGCTGGTCGCGCACCAGCTGATCGAGCTTCTCCCGTTCGTCTTCGACCTGCTTGCGCGCTGTGTTGTCTGTGCTGATCAACAGGTAGCCGATGATCCCACCTTCATCATCCCGGAGCGCGGTGACTGAGATGACCGCGGGAAAGCGGCTGCCATCTTTGCGAACTTTGGTCATCTCATAGATGTCCTCGATGCCGCGGGCAGCCTTGAACGCGAGGGCCTCGAAGCCCGGAGCAATGGGTGTGTCGAACTCAACGCTCAATGCTTTGGCGCGCACCATTGTTTCCTGCGTGTCGTGAAGATCGGCTGGGGTGGTCTTGTTAATGACTTCCGCCGCGGTGTACCCCATCATCCGCTCCGCACCGACGTTGAAGATCTGAATGACGCCCTCGGCATCAGTGGCGATGCTCGAGAAAGTGGAGCTGTTGGAGATCGCCCTCTGAAGGGCTCCGGCCTTGAGCAATCCTTCCTCCGCCCGCTTGCGAGCGGTGTTGTCGGTTCCAATCAGCAGGTATCCGATCACGCCACCCTGAGCATCACGAAGTGCAGTGATGGAGACGATAGCCGGCAGGCGGCTACCGTCCTTTCGGATGTAAGTCAACTCGTAAATATCCTCGATTCCGCGTGAAGCCTTGAATACCAACGCCTCGAAGCCCGGCGCAATCGAGGCGCCGAGTTCGCAGCTCAGTGCTTTGGCGCGCGCGATCACTTCGAGCGAATCGGAGATGTCCGCCGGTGTGATCTTGTCAACGACCTCGGCGGCAGCATAACCGAGCATTCGCTCGGCTCCGACATTGAAGATTTGGATCACGCCCTTCGCGTCGGTAGCGATACTCGAGAAATTGGCGCTGTCAAAGATCGCGCGCTGCAGTGTTTCGGCCTTGCGGAGTGCCTCTTCGGAAAGTTTATCTCGGTTGGCTCGCATATTCAGAAGGAACAATGCGAGCATTAGCATGGTTACGCTGACATAGGCTGCCACCGGCATCAACAAAAAAGCTCGGATCGAACTGGACTCGGACCTGGTCACGCGCAGTTTTAGGAGTTCGGACTCGTCGGCCATCATCGCCTTCAGCTCTCCGTCGATTTCCTGGCCGACAGCTGGGTACTCCGTCCCGAGTGACGAGGCTCTTCCTCGCCCAGTTAGTGGCCTGGCTGATGGCGCGATGGGTCTGGGCGATTGGGGTGACGGCTGCAGCAATGCCGCTGCGATGATCTGATTGGAAAGGGAAATGCGTCTTGCAGTGAGCGCGACGATCTCGGCAAGCCTGACTTGTTGCCGCGGGTTGTCTGCAGTCAACACGCGGATACGGTCTATGTCGTCCTGAATCGCTGACTTGATGCGCACTCGCTCGCCGATTGAGGTGTCATCGCCTGTAATGAGGTAACGTCCGAGACTGACCGTAAGGTCTCTCTGCGATGCCGTGAGGCCTTGGACTTCCTTGAGGACCTCCTCGGTATAACTGACCGATCTGGCGTCTTCCTGTAGTTGCTCCGTAAAGCTATAGCAGGACCCGGCAGCGGCGAAGATCGAAATGACGCCAACTATGAATCCCGCCGTGGTCGTCGCATCGAGGGTCCAACTCACCCTGCTCTCGGTTCGCACGCCGGCTATAAGTGCGCAGCCCAAGACCATGAATGCCCCTGCCGTGTGCAACGCCATTCCCTTGTAGTTCCAGATGTGAACACCAAATGCCCCAAACGCGAGATAGCCGATAAGCGCGAGTGTTCCAATCAGGATCACTGTGACGCCGAGTGCCGACAGGACTGTAAGACGCAATTGCGAGGTCACCGGGCGGGATGCAGCCACGATTGCGGATCCCACCAATAGCAGGCAGAACGCAGCCTGCGGCGACATCCGACCTGGAGCCATTGAGGCGGCTCCCTCCAAGGCATCCCGGAAGAGCCACTGATCAAGGCCGAGATTCCAAGTAAGTACAGATTCACCAAGGCTCAGTGTCCCCAGCGTAATCACCGCGCATCCGACCAGTGCCGCGAAGGGTCGCACCGCGTTGCCTGCGCTTGCCCTAGACAACAGCGCAAGCGCCGTGCCTGCTGAAGCTATCGCAAGGGCTGTTAATGGCTTCATCGTGACGCCACCCGGGTGGAGGCTCTTGAGCAGCGTGATGTCCAACTCCCATCCGACAAGAACTGAGGCTCCTATACCAGCCGCGAGTAGGCTTAACAAAGTGAAGATAATGCGTGGCGATCCGCGTTGCGCCAGCTGCGTCATGCTTCCTCTCCGAGGTCGGCTGATAAGGCGTCGCTCCGAGCCCGAATGGCACCAGTCAGGCTGGCGATTGCGACGCCGAGGCGGAGTCCGATTCTGACGCTTCTTAGGGACATTTGAGACCTTCTAGCCGGGCCACGCCCGTGGGGATGAGGGGGCCGGCGAGACCGGCGTCCTCAACTACGTTAAGTCGCCCCATGCCCACTTCCATTGAGCACAGTTCGGCCATTGCAGCCTCAGAAGCGGCAACATCTTCCGGAGTCATGCATTTTGTAGTTGCACTACGCATATCGACACGCGCATCAGTAACTGGATGGAGAGACCGACAGGCTCGAGAAGGCCGTATGAGTAGGAACACACCGATCGCTCCGCATCTGCTACCCGAAGGCTTGTCGCTGAGACTCACGAGCCTCGCGGGGCACGCAGCGGATTTGCCAAACGCACCTCAAAGGCGTAAAGGTAGTGGACCCTACCCAATCGCCGATGCACCTACTCGTTCTAGGGCTTTTCGTGTGCTCACGCTTCAGTAACCCAGTAGGGGGTCGATAAGTGGAGGTTCAGCGAGCACGCTTCGCTACCAAACCCCGCATCTATCGCTCGTTCTTGCGAATGGAATACTTCTATGTCAGGTACCCGCGCGAGCAAGACTCAGCTTGGTTCTGGCCATTCGGCTATCGACGACACTAATCTGGGGAAGGTCGCCGCGAAGGAATTGCTTAGAATAGAAACCAATTCCTATATCGCCCGTGTCCTGGACGAAGTCCATGAGGAAATAGTCGATTTCGACGACAACTTTGTGATTCGATTCTGCAACGATGCTTATCTCGCAAGCATCGGCCGGAGTCGTGATGAAATCATTGGTAGGTCCATTCTTGACTACTATCCAGACTTTCGAGAGTCAGTCTTCTTCAAGACCCATGGACTCTGCCTCGAGGGAGGCAGTGCTGCGCTCATTGGATACTCCGTGCTCGCCAATGGCTGGATGTTCGTACGCGCATTTCGACACGCTGGAGGTACATACGTTCTGGCCAACAAAGCAGACGAATCAACCATTGAACAATACCAGCTATCGAAGGAGGCCGTCCGCGATCCGCTCACACGATTGCCCAACAAGCTTGCGCTAACGTTAGAACTTACGCAGCGCCTGGCACGAGACGAACACTTCTCACTGAGATTGATTGGACTCAACCGGTTCAAGAGCATCAATGACACTGAGGGACTTGAAGCGGGGGACCGGGTACTGTTGGAAATGGCATCCCGGCTTCAGGTTGTGGTGAAGGGCGCCGAGACCCTCTATCGGCTCAACAGCGATATCTTCGTATTGCTCCTGAGCGGACCAAGCCGCGTCGCTGAGGAAGAGACGTTCCGGACGGCAATGGCACAGACCCTGCGCCCCATTCAAGTCGGCCATCGCACTCTCGTTCTAGGAGCCGCGGCGGGTATTGTTGATGCACCGAGCGGCGGTCGGGACGCGGAAACGCTCCTTCGACATGGGACCATCGCGTTGGGTGAGGCCAAGCGTCTAAAGAAGCAAGACGACGTAGTCCGATACCGGCCCGGGCTCGATTCTCAAGCCGCACTTTTCGACGGTGCCAGCGAGGCCTGGTGTGAGGTCGACGCGGATTGGCGGGTTCTAGACTGCAATCAAGCCTACCTGGACGGAGTGAACCGGTCACGCACCGAGGTAGTGGGCTTCTCGCCCTATGACTATATTCCGAAGTTCTCAAGTAGTGTGTTATTTCCGGCGATGGAGGCGTGCCTCATTTCCAGAAAGCCCACGTCGGGACTAGGCCTTTCAATGGAGCTGGGACGTTGGATAATCAGTCGCCATTTTCCTCTGGAGCATGGAGGGATGATGTGCCGCTCTGCGGATGCCTCGGACGAGGACCTCAAGCGCTTCGATCTCTTCAACCTGAGCGATTTGGACGACCTAACCGGACTCCCGAGCGAACGCGCGCTCGTTCAAGACATTGAAGAGCGACTCAGGGATGGCAAGCATTTCTATCTGCTATTGCTTGACCTCAGTCGGTTTAGAACCGTCAACGAAATCGGTGGCATCTCTGAGGGCAACCGAGTGCTATGCGAAATGGCATCCAGACTCCAAGTGGCCTCGGACGCCGGGGACCGAGTATTCCGCTTAAATAGTGACCTGTTTCCCGTCCTGATGCAGGAGGATGCGCGAACCTTCGCCCAACGGGTCCTGGCACTCGAGGACTGCGTAGCCCGACCCGTAATGGTCAGAAGTCGTCAAATGACTCTGGGCGCGCGAGGTGGATTAGTAGTCGCGCTTGACGATAGCCGGACCGCTGATGTTCTGATAAGACACGCAGCGCTCGCGCTGAAAGAAGCCAAGAAGGGCGGCGCTGCCCGGATCATGGCATTCGAGCCTTCAATGGAAAGAGAGTCGGACCTGCGCAGCCTACTGGAGGCTGAGCTTCGCACGGCGCTAGTGAGTGAACAATTGACCCTGTACTTTCAGCCGAAGGGGAGCCTGACAAATGGAGAGATGAGAGGCGCTGAGGGGCTGATTCGCTGGAACCACCCGAAGTGGGGGCTGATTCCGCCCCTCAGGTTTCTTCCCCTGGCGCACGATTGTGGACTAATGCCCGAACTCGACAGATGGGTACTCGCGCATGTTCTCGAGCGCATGAAGGAATTCAAACAGGCTGGCATCAACATTCCCATCAGCATTAATATTTCTGCGCAATCCCTGTCCGACCCAGCATTCACGGAACACTTGAAGGTTGCGCTCGAGTCAAGTGGCGTGGAACCGCATCTGCTAGATATCGAACTTCCAGAGGACACCATGATGGCTGACGTCAAGGCGAGCGCCCGCGTTTTAGAAGAGCTCGTCGCTTTGGGACTTACCATCAGCATTGACGATTTCGGAACCGGATACTCGTCCTATGCATCGCTCGCTCGCTTTCCGATTCGTACCCTGAAAATCGACCGCAGCTTCATCACAGACATGGACGTCAACGAGATCAATCAAGCCATTGTTCACGGCATGATTGGCCTCGCGCACTCTATGCGGCTCAATGTCGTGGCCGAGGGCGCCGAAACAGTAGCGCAGATGTCTATGCTGGAGGAGATGGGCTGCGATGAGGTACAGGGGTACGCCTATGGGAGACCCATACCGTTTCCGGAGTTCTGCTCGCTGGCCACGGCCAAGCTTCGAAGTCTCGGAGACCTCGACAAAACCACTTGACTCCCGCATAGCTACCAAAGCCCAAAGCGTGCGATCGTCTGAGAGAAAAACATGATTCGACTTCTTTACTTCAGCCAGGCCGTCCCATCCCTAACAGGTAAGGATCTTAAGGAGATCCTCGCCTCTGCACAACGAAACAATGGGGGGAACGAGGTCACCGGAGCCCTAGTGACTGGCGGCAAGATCTTCTTACAAATCCTCGAGGGACCCACGCAGGCCGTTTTGAACCTCTATCTCAAAATCTCGCAAGACAAGCGCCATAGTGAGGTCGAGCTACTACGTGTAACACGGATCAATCAGAGGCTCTTCGAAGCCTGGTCGATGGCATTCGTTGAGGCGACGCCGCTGGAATTCCAGCAAATCATGCTTTTCAAGGCAAAGTACCTCGCATTCGGTGAGCCGAAGGAGTTTACAGATGCCATGCATGGGATTCTGAAGGCTCTGAGGGGATAGCAGCGCTTCCCAGGGCGCGCGCAGCCAGATTGATCAGAGAGTACTGCTGCAGTTCCCCCGGGTAAACGAACTCTCGTGTCAGCCCATCATAGCCAGGGCTTGCAATTCCTTCGAGGGAGCGCCGCAGCGCTCCGGATGCACTTTGCGATTCGCTCTGCGGATCGACCGGGCCCCATTGAGACCAACACCTTTGCGCAGCTGAGCCGCACCGCTGGTTCGAAACACGGAGATCACCGGCTGGGTTAGGAGTTTCGATAGCGCCACCCTAAGTACCTTTGCCTATATACGTGGCCTCAGGGCTGCCACAAACCACCCGATATTGTAGGTGAGTTGGCTCCCGAGCCAAATCGATGATCCCGGCTGGACCGTCCACGTCGAAAGTCTTTGCCCGTGAGCGCATTCTCGCCACGGTCCCCAGCGACTTTAATCAAATGGAGAGTAGGTAATGGCGTTTTGGAAGAAGTCCAATAACAATACAAGCGTTATAGCGAACGTCGATCTTGCAGACATGCGCGGCCAGCTTGCGGCGATCAGCAAGGCCCAGGCCGTCATTGAGTTCTCGCTCGATGGCACGGTGCTGACGGCGAACGAGAACTTTCTCGCTGCCCTAGAATATACGCTTGACGAAATCGTCGGCCAGCACCACTCGATCTTCGTGGAGCCGTCCTATAGGACATCGCCGGAGTATCGGGAGTTTTGGAAGAAGCTGGGTCGCGGCGAATACGACGCTGGCCAATACAAGCGTATCGCAAAGAGCGGCAAGGAGGTCTGGATTCAGGCGTCCTACAATCCGATCCTCGATCTAGCTGGTCAGGCGTTCAAGGTCGTGAAGTACGCCACTGACATTACAGTGCAAATGCTTCAGGCGGTGGATTATGAAGGCCAGTTGAACGCAATCAGCAAGTCGCAGGCCATCGTTGAGTTTGCCCTCGATGGGACCGTGCTTGGCGCGAACGAGAACTTTCTGAAGGTCCTCGGCTACTCACTGGCCGAAATCAAAGGCAAGCAACACAGTATGTTCGTCCAGCCTTCGGAGAAGGGATCGCCAGAATACCGCCTTTTTTGGGAGAAACTCGGTCGCGGGGAGTACGACGCGGGTCTGTACAAACGCATCGGCAAGGGCGGCAAAGAGGTCTGGATTCAAGCCTCGTACAATCCCATTCTTGACGTTAGTGGACACCCCTTCAAAGTGGTCAAGTACGCGACGGACACCACCGACCAGGTTAATGCTGCTGCCGCTATGCAATCGGCCGTGGAGGAGACCCAGGAGGTCTCGGACGCTGCGAAAAACGGAGATCTGACGCAACGAGTCCCCCTGGAAGGTAAGAGCGGCCTCGTCCATTCACTTTGCTCTGGCGTGAACACACTGCTTGAGGCAATGGCCGAAGTGGTGATCAAGATCAAGGGTTCGACGGAGGCCATCGGTACCGCATCGAGCGAAATCGCGCAGGGAAATACTGACCTGTCGCAGCGCACTGAGGAACAGGCGGCGAGCCTAGAGGAAACCGCTGCCAGCATGGAGGAATTGACCTCGACCGTCCGACAAAATGCCGAAAATGCCGCGCAGGCCAATCGGCTTGCCAACACGGCCTCCGAGGTAGCGATACAAGGAGGGACGGTTGTGGGTCAAGTCGTCACGACGATGGACGCGATCAGCGAGAGTTCCAAGAAGATTGCAGACATCATTGGCGTGATCGACGGTATCGCCTTTCAGACGAACATACTGGCATTGAACGCGGCGGTCGAAGCGGCGCGCGCCGGTGATCAGGGTCGAGGATTTGCCGTGGTCGCGACCGAGGTGCGAAGCCTCGCCCAGCGCAGTGCCGCCGCCGCCAAGGAGATCAAGGACTTGATAGGACACTCGGTCTCGAAGGTGCAAGACGGCACCAAGCTCGTGGGAGCTGCGGGCCAGCAGATGCAGGACATCGTCGTTGCCGTGAAGCGGGTCACCGACATAATGTCTGAGATCTCTTCGGCGAGTCGCGAGCAGAGTTCAGGTATTGAGCAGGTGAACCAAGCGATCGCTCAAATGGACCAAGTGACGCAGCAGAATGCCGCCCTCGTCGAGGAGGCTGCTGCCGCTGCAGAGTCTATGAGCGAGCAGGCTACGGAACTGGCTACAGTCGTAGCGGCCTATCGAGTGAGTACCGACTTGCACTCCGAGAAGACCGGAAGACCAGTCACTAGATCCACGCCAACGCTAGTTAAGGAGGGGCCAAGAAATCAGGATCGCAATGCTGCTGGTCGCATCCAGAAACCAAGCCAAGCAACCTCAATGTCCTCCCGACAGATCCGGAAGGTTGCTTCCTCAGTGACGTCTGCAACCGGGTCATCCGATGACTGGGCTGAGTTTTGAGTGGTCGCCACCGCGCGAGCATGCTCCCCCGCCGACCGAGAATCCAATCTATTCTTCTAACTAACCGATTCTCAAAGGAATTTTGGTAGGCGCGATTGGACTCGAACCAACGACCCCCACCATGTCAAGGTGGTGCTCTAACCAGCTGAGCTACGCGCCTAAAGGATGCGGAGTATAGCATGAGGGTTTCGGGCCCTCCAGCGCGCTCTTTTCCCGGTGGCGGGAACCGGATACGGGCCTTGCCATAGCGCTCTCCGCCTTGCTTCTCGCCCCGCTTTGTTGCGGCCGGGCTCGCCGCCCCCGCGCCGAGCGCGGGAACCGGCCCGCACAACAACCCCCGACAGACTTCAAATCGTCATCAAAGCTTCATTGACGCGTCATGTGCTGCTGATCTAATTGCGGCCATTCGATGAACGCTCCCCTTCCTGTCCCCTTGTCGATCGATACGAACTCTCCACGTCACTATCGAACAATCTGGATCTCCGATGTCCACCTGGGCACCGCAGGCTGTAAGGCGAAATTCCTCCTCGATTTCCTGAAAAGCACCGAATCCGACACGCTCTACCTGGTTGGCGACATCATCGACGGGTGGCAGTTGAAGAAGGGTTGGACCTGGCGCCAGTCGCACAACGACGTGCTTCAAAAAGTGCTGCGCAAGGCGCGCAAGGGTACGCGTGTCGTCTATATTCCCGGCAACCACGACGAGTTCGCCCGCGAGTATGTCGACCATCACTTCGGCGGCATCGAGGTGCTCTACGAGGCCACTCACGTGACGGCCGACGGCAGACGCCTTCTCATCACCCACGGCGACTTGTTTGACGGCGTGATCCTTCAGGCGAAGTGGCTCGCCTACCTGGGGGATTCGCTCTACACCTTCATCCTCGCCTTGAACCACTGGTTCAACCGCATCCGCTCGCGCCTGGGCTTCGAATACTGGTCGCTCTCCCAGTATCTGAAACATAAGGTTAAGAACGCGGTCAGCTTCATCACCTCGTTCGAGCAGGCGCTTGTGCAGGAGGCGAAACGGCGCGGCTTTGACGGCGTGGTATGCGGTCATATCCACAAGGCCGAGATCCGCGAAATCGATGGCATTCTCTACTGCAACGACGGCGACTGGGTCGAAAGTCTGACCGCTTTGGTCGAGTCCCATACGGGCCACCTCGAGATCATCGAATGGAAGACTTCAGGCGTCCCTGAAGATTCGAGCATCGCCACTGCGGCTATGACCACCTAGGAGGGCTCTTGAAAATCCTCATCGTGACCGACGCCTGGGATCCCCAGGTCAATGAAGTGGTGCGCACGCTGAAATCGACGCGCCGCGAATTGGAAAAAATGGGCCACCAGGTCGATGTCCTCTCACCGCTGGAATTCAGGACCATCCCCTGCCCGACTTATCCCGAGATCCGCCTGTCGCTGTTTCCGAGGGGCCGGGTCGCACAGCGCATCCGCGAGTCAGCGCCCGACGCCCTGCACATCGCAACCGAAGGACCTCTGGGACTTGCCGCGCGGGGCTATGCGCGCCGCAACAAGATGCCCTTTACGACCGCCTATCACACGCGCTTTCCGGAATACGTGCAGGCGCGCTTCGGATTTCCGCTGGCCATGACCTACCGCTTCCTGCGCTGGTTTCATGGCGGCTCACAGGCCGTGCTCGTGCCGACGCAAGTGGTCAAGAAGGATCTGGAGGCCTATGGCTTTGCTCCCCAGCGGGTCGTACTCTGGTCGCGCGGCGTGGAACTGGACATTTTCAAACCGGGACCGGCGATGCCCAACGACGCGGCCCCTCCGGTCTTTCTGTGCGTCGGCCGGGTGGCTGTCGAGAAGAACATCGAGGCCTTCTTGGATCTGGATCTGCCAGGCACCAAGTGGGTGGCGGGCGAGGGACCGCTGTTGGAGACCTTGCGCAAGAAGCATCCTGAGGTCCGTTTCACCGGGGTCTTGAACCAGCTGGAACTCGCCAGTCTCTATAACGCGGCGTCGGTGTTCGTCTTTCCAAGCCGCACCGACACCTTCGGACTGGTGCTGCTCGAGGCGATGGCCTGCGGGTGTCCCGTAGCAGCCTACCCGGTGACGGGGCCCGTGGACGTGATTGGCGACTCTCCGGCAGGTGTCCTGCACGAGGACCTGCGCTTTGCCGCGCTCGAGGCACTGAAGATTCCAAGAAGCCTGCCGCGCGCCCATGCGGAACGCTTCTCCTGGGAGGCATGCTCCCGCCAGTTCCTCGAGTATCTGCAGCCGATCCGCGGGACGGTATCATTACAAGGCAATGAACATCCCCAGTCGTCCTCCTGAAGCGCCCGCCGACCAAGAGAGTCCCTACAAAAGCGTTGGCGGTGCACGGCGCGTCGCCAACGCGCTCCGGTATTCGCTGCGCGGGTTGATCCTCGCCTGGCGCGTCGAGAGCGCGTTTCGCCAGGAACTCACGCTGGCCCTGGTGCTCTTGCCGATCGCCTTCATCTTGCCCTTGTCGGCCTTCGAGAGACTGGCACTCATCGGCTCGACCCTTCTGGTACTCATCATCGAGCTCCTCAATTCGAGCGTCGAGGCGGCGATCGATCGCATCTCCCTCGATCACCATCGGCTCTCAGGACGCGCGAAGGACTTCGGTAGCGCCGCAGTGTTCCTCGCGCTGTTATTTTGCGCCTTCTCCTGGATCCTGATCGCAGGCCCCCTTCTCGTCTACGAGATCGCACGAAGGCTATGAATCTGCTCCTGTGGCGGCACGCCGAAGCCGAGGATGGCAATCCCGATCTCGCCCGGCCGCTCACCGCCAAGGGCCGCGCCCAGGCCAGCCAGGTCGGCCACTGGCTCAATAAACGCCTGACTACCGAACCCAGGATCTACTCGAGTCCCGCAGTCAGGACCCGCGAGACTGCAGAGGCCCTCGGCGCGCCCTTTACAGTTTTGCCTAAACTTGCTCCAAGCGCCAGCGCAGAAGAGGTTCTGGGCGCGCTCGGGTTACCCTTACGCGCTCAGCGCGGCGGGATCATCGTAGTGGTCGGACACCAGCCTTGGATCGGCGAGACCGCTGCGCTACTCGTCACGGGCAAGGTGTTGTCCTGGAGCGTGCGCAAAGCCGCTGTCTGGTGGCTGCAAGAACGGACTCGTGGCGGTGCTTCGGCCTGGCTCGTAAGAGCCGTGAT
>Ga0116229_10013122_pt1 | contig 11780 bp, 5 predicted proteins | sample S1TSphgellanicum_3_FD_87313 | JGI IMG/M metagenome (GOLD analysis project Ga0116229, IMG submission 87313) | Host-associated microbial communities from peat moss isolated from Minnesota, USA - S1T2_Fc - Sphagnum magellanicum MG | ecosystem: Host-associated > Plants > Peat moss > Unclassified... | reverse complement strand
TTTTTTCAACTTTCAAAGTAAAAGTAATAATATATTAATCTTTCAATATAAAAATACTTTTGAGCACAATTCCACCAATCAATTTCAAAATATTTTTGACCCATTTATATTACACTAAAAAAAATTCAAACTTTGTATACATCATATTATAAACTCAATATTTATTATCACAATGGTTTGACACAGATTGAAAGGGTTTCAACTTTATTTTCTTACATTTATGTGTAAAAATATAAGTGAAATTTTCAAACTACTTTTTATGTACACTCAATTATGCTTTCACCCCCACATCCATCTCAAATGTCTATCCAAGTTGGTTTTGATTCACAAGAGTTATTACTATCCAATTTTGAATTGGTTTCAATTCAATTGTTTCCTATTGTAATTAAAATATTATATTATATATTCAATTTGTTTAAGCCAAATCCATTTTGATTATATTATGAAAATGTTGGACTCATTACATGGGTTTGCATAAAAAGACATGTGAAACATTTCAATATAATTTCATTCCAACCATATTCACATTTTTTATTTAATTTCATCCATAGCCTTCCTTGCATTCGTGGGTTTGAATAGAAGCCAATCTCCATGTTGTCATGTCAATCAACTTTTACTTAGTCTAATATGAAAATTCCCTCTTGTCTACAAATGGATAATAACTTGATGATTATTAGTTTCTAACAAATTGAAGATTAAATTTTGAGTATCATTCAATTGGATATGTTCCTATAGTGAGTTGTTGTGACATGTGTGAACAACAAGTATTGCATATGCATGTATATCACTATAATGAAGGTAGTTGTAGTTTGGCAAATGACACAAATGAAGTAGTCATATGAGAAAATAATTCCATACTAAAGGCAATTGTAATTTGTGAGGGTATTAGAACACAAATTACAAATTGGGCACCATCTTGTTCATTTTGAATGCATGTCTTGTCAATAGGAAAGGGCTAAGTGGAGGAAGGAAAACATTTTTCATTTTGTTGCACTTCATTTATTGTAATTGCCATTCCCATTGGTGTTCCTTCTTCCTCTTTCTATCCCCTTGTTGTTTTGGCTAGCTTTATGTGCTTATCATTGGATTTTTCTCCTTCTCTCGTTGTCAATATTTTCTTTTTTGGTATATCTTGAGTTTTTTTTCATTTATTTTCCTTTTGTGGAGATTTGTAATGCAACACATAACAAATACAATTTTCATTATTGCAAGCCTTAGGTTGAGCTTCCACAAGTTGAGGCTTCTATTTGGTTCATTGTGTAGGTTGCCCCAAGATGGGTTGCAATCAAAGTATAGTGGGAAGGGGATAATGATTCACAAATAATTTTTATTTTTTTTTGGGGTTCTAATATCCACTTTTTGGGTAAGAAGTTTTTTTTAAAAATAAGTTTGGAGGAGGCTAAATGTTGCACAAATTTTATTTGACATGAAGAATTTTGCTTGCAAGGATTAATTTGGGGTTCTTGCAACTATTTATGGTGCATTTTTTCATAAACTATTGCTCCCATTACATCATTTGCCATTGACAGTGGACAAGTCATGCAAGGATCAACAAAGTGTTGAGAAGATCGATAAAGTGTTTTATGGAATGAGAACAAGAGAAAGGATAAAAAGAGCTTGGGAAGCTTGGAGTTGGTCATTGTGATGTATGAGACAAGGATTTAAGAGCCCTTGGATTTTATAGTTTGATGATTCACAACCAATTGGTGTTCAATGGTTGTGGAAGAAGGGAGGAATGTGTTCTTTTTTAAGAAGCTTTAAATGTTATCGCATTCATTGTGTACAAATGTCTATTTAAGTTTTTTTTACTTTAGGATTCCTAGGCTACACAGGCTTTTATTCAAAAATTGACAAGTTATTTAGGTTTTTTACTTCAAGATTTGTAGGCTACCTAGGCTTCTACTTTAGGATAAGAAAATGGGCATATATCATAGGTAAACTACACTTTACACCCTAGGTCATAGAGCCTTTATCTCAAGGTACCTAAGTTTTTTCATCTTAGCATAAGCCTTGGACATAACATGACCATTTTAATATTTGGTACCCTTCATCCCTCCCCACCCCCTCCCCCTTCTCCCCCATTTGACAAGCTAAAAGTGCACTTGTTATGTAACAAATCAAGTGGCAAGAATGAACTTCCTCCATCACCTTGCCCCCACTGGAATTCACAAATATGTTTTCTTGTTTTTTGGGTCCCAAAGAAAAGTTTTGAAATAAAATCTTACAAGGATATTATAAGAAAACATATGTGGTTGTGGGCTGATCCTTTCCATCATGGCATAAATGTGCCTTGTGGCATGTCTATGAATCATTCCACCAAAAGCTCTTTGTTGTCTTTTTCATTTGTTTTTCACATTTTTGAACCATAGGGGATTTAGCTCTCCACAAATTTAATGTGTTTTGTTTTTTGCATCATTGCGCTATGTTAAAACATGGTTGTTATCATTAGGACATTTTGTAACTACTACCAAACTTGGTCATGTAGTTGTATACAATATGCATCTATGCATTTTTTGCAACTTCAATCATGATTATGATTACATGACTATTATAACTACATGACTAATAATGAACTTGAAAGAAGTGTAGTTAGGTTAACTAACTAACTAACTAACTAACTATATAGGTAGGTAGGTAGGTAGTGGTGCAATCACACTAACAATAATTATAGCAAGTCTAACTTATGCTTGGTTTTTCATGTTTAAATATTTAAAAATGTATTGTTGTTGCAAAATTTTAATGTGTTTACATGACAATTTTTTGAATATACTATGGAAATGTGCGGTATGATTTTAAATTAGTCTAATGAAAATAAAATAATCAAAAGCATTCACTAACCATTATGACTAGAGTTTTGAGAGCATTGAAAGATTGGGGGGTAGGGGGGGGGGGGGATCTTTTAAACATGGTATATTTAAGGAAGATTCTTTCAAGAAATCTATACATAATAGTATGATGCAACATATTTTTAGGTCAAACATAATTCTAATGATTTTTTCAAATTTAAAATGAATTATTCCAAAATGAATACTCACCAAAATGACAAGGTTGGTTCTTAATAATATGGATGAACTTGTAGGTTGGTAGGTAAAGTAAAGTAGGTACAATGGGTAGGTAGGCAAAGTCGTTAGGGTAACAAGGTAAGTAGCTAGGTTAGATAAATTGGGATATGTAACTAATTAAATAGATAACTAGGCTAAGTAGGTAGAGTATCTAGGTTAAGCAATCAATATATGCTAGAAAAAAATGTCCATAATTAATATGATGACAAAAAAAATAAAATTGTTGAACAATTTGTGCTACAATGGTTAAGGACTTGGTCTTTTAATATGGAGGTGAGGAATTCAAATCCCCATACTTGCAACCTTTATGTATGTGCCTAGTTAGGTTACCTAAAACTAATTTAAATTTCATAGGCTAACATTTAAACTACTTAGCCTTTTCATTGGAAAAAACGAGGTATTGTGATTAATTCCTAACATTGATTTTTAGTCACGAATACATTGAACTAGTCTCATGTGACCATAGTTGTAAATGACATGGATTATAGAAGAAAGAAAAAATCAACAAAATGTGGTTTCATTTTTTGATTGACCATATGTGTGTTGTTACTTGTGATTCCCATGCAACTATTTTGGTGAATAATAAAAGTGAATGATATGTTGCCATGTGTCAATATTTTTACTGTTTCAAAATTATTCTTATTGAATTCTAAAAAAATTAATGTGTGTGATCCATGTGTTCACGATTATGACACTTCACACATCCATAAATATTTCAATTTTTATTTTTGATGAAATCTGAAACACGCACACATATATAGGTAACTACCTACTTGCCTAGGTTGGGCCTAAGTAAGTAGATAGGTAGGTATGGAGGCCAAATAAATAGTTGATTTTTCTTCTTTTTTATTTAACCTTTAGCATCAAGCCATTTTGATTGGTTCATTCAAATGGTACTTGTTTTTAAATGTTTTTTTGAATTTTTTCAATGTTTATAGTGCCCCTTATTGTATAATTTATAAAATTAAAAGGGAGGAAAACAAATATGGAATAAATTTTATAGTCATACAATTAAACCTTGGCTAAATAATGGTTTAACCATGGTTAAACATTATCAAAACAAAAACTTGGCTAAACTTGACAAAATTGAAATTTGGTTAAACTATGATTAAATTAAAACTTGGCTAAATGTTGACAAAAAAAAGTTCACAAAACTTTAGTAAAACTAAAACTTGGTTAAATCTTGGCTAAAATATGGCTACCCATGGCTAAACATGAGTAAACCATGGTTAAACATTGGAAAAACTAAAACTTGTTTAAACCTTAACAAAATGTAAATATGGCTCAACCTTGGCAAAATTAAAATTTCATTAAACCTTGCCTAATATGTGATAAGATCATGGTTAAACATTGGAAAAAAAGAAACTTGCCTAAATTTTGGCTAAACTTGGTTAAGTCATGGCTAAACATTCCTTAAATCATGGTTTAAACACATTGTTTAAGTTGTGGCTAAGTCTTGTTAAACTAAAGATTAACTAAACCATAATTAAAATTGGTTAAACTAAAATTTGGTTAGACATTGACTAAACTTTGGTTAAATTTCAATGAAATTAAAACTTGTTTAGATGTTGGTTAAACTTAAGCTAACCTAAATGAAACCCAAGTTAATTTTTAGCGAAACATACGGTAAGCAAGGTTATGCCCAAACCTAGGTCGTGTGGCACTTATGTTAGGCATAGACCTAGGCAATGTCATGTGGCACCTATGTTAAATAAGTAGATAACATTAATATACATAAACTATACATATGTATGTTTAATGTATTTTTATTGTGCACTTAATATGACAAATTAAAGTTGAATACAATCTTAATACACCTAATAGAATATATTTCCATGTTATACACTCTAATATACCCTTTAAGGTTAGGTCCACCCAATAATGTTCGCATAATTTTGTAAGCTCATAACTTTCTCAGAAAATTGTAGCTCTCAACAAGATCTTTCCAATGGCATGAAGTGCAATTTTCTATTAAGGGTCATTTGACCTATGTTTATCAAGTTTTAGTGGTCGAGAATCAAATTATCAATTCAATTCTTAACTTTCTTTTTGTAATAACTCCTATATCATAGTTTCAAATGAAAAAATTATAATCACTTTTGGTATTTAAATTTTGAGAGCTTTTCAATTATTTGAAGAAAATTTGATTTGGAAAAGTTCATGTTGTGCACTTTTGTCCCCAAAAAAAGAGACATTCCAAATGTTTTCTCCCTAGGCAACTTAATTCCCTTCTCCTTCAAGAAGTTGCTTCACATGGAACTTGGTTGGGATTTGCACTTAGTCCCCTTTTCCCCAAGGATTTTTTCTTCCCCCCTAGAACTTAATTGGGGATATCATATAATCCCCTTTTCCCAAAATAAAATCTTAGCTTTATCCCAAGGGAAGTTGTTCCCAAAGGGATTTGGTTTGGGCTATCACTTATTCCCCTTCTTTATGGGGAAGTTGTTGCTATGAAGCAATCAATTTGAAGAAATTCCCCATGCGTTATTTTTTTCATTCATTTCATATGTGAAAGGAAAGAAGAATTGGAAAAAAATGATCACATCTTGGACCTTTAATTTAAAAGGGGATTCTAACCATTACATCATTTTTCCTATTGAAATATTATACAAGGAAGATGATATCATATTTTGGGTATAATAAATAGAAAGTCAAAATATTTTTTCTACTAGACAATATCCTACAAATGAAGCATAATGCCACATTTAGTTTGTTGGGTTTTTTTGCTGAAGGAGGTTTACTTGTTGCATAATGTATTTATGACTAATAATCATGTTGTTTCAAAATTGCAACTGTTCATCATAAATATTTTAAGTTAAATATTTAATACCTAATTTCTAAAAAGTTTTAATTTTTTAAAAAATAGGTTATATTTCAAATTTGATGACAATAACATTTCAATGTTCAACATATCACTACAAAGAACAATGGAAAAGGTTGCCAAAAACATCATATAAGAATCACAATTTTTTAAAAATATAACCAATATCAAAAATTAGAAATACAAAATTTGAATGTATTGTTAACTTAAATGTAAAATGTATACTACATGAATTAAGATGTAAACTAAATGTCCAATTAAAATGTATGTTAAAATCAAAAACATAAGTATAACAAAAAGGTGAACCTTTCAATCCAAAAAACATGTCTACTACCACATTAGGATCATATATTGAAAGAGTTATGTTGCAATTTGTAAGGTTGGAAAATTGACACCCCCAATGTGTGTTACAACAAAAAGGCCTTTCTCATATTTATTCATCATGTTTTTCAAAGTAGAGGATCCTTAAGAGATTCCACATCATGTTCAACAAGAACAAATGTAGTAACTAATTTGTTAAAAATATTACCAACATTTTGTAAACATGTAATTGCTATAGACTTGGACAATATAAGTTGAATACTTGAGCTTGGTGCCAATTTTTTTGTTGACAAATAAATTGCATACGTTATGAAAAAGCTAAATGTAAATGCATTAGATTGTTACAAATGAAAGCAAAGCAAAACTAGTACCCAAATATGCAACTAACAATACCAAATATATGAAGGCAAAAAAAAAAAAGTACAAAATAAGAAACCATAAACAAAAGACAAAAGAAAGGAATTGACTTACTTCAAGTTTTTTGTGAATGTTTTATTCATGGGTAAAGGCCTCCTCATAAGTAAAAGGATGATCTCCATTCAATTCTTTATAAATAATACATTGTAAGGTGCAGCTTCAAATGCTTTGATACATTTGATAATACTTAACAACAAAAACAACTCATCGAACAACATATAACCTAAAAGAAATCAAGAATGCAAACACATGTTGTGACGTGTAATGTTGTGACGTATAGTGTTGTAAGGGTGTAAATCTGTAGTAAACTTTATTAAACAAAAAGACTAAAGCCAGTCAAAGGTATAAACTAATCAACCAAAAAGATATGCACACACACATATATATACAATGCATAAGAGGAGGTTGAGATGAAATTCTCATGTATATTGAATTGCAAAGGAAAAAAAACATGTAATGTATGTAGACAGTGGCCATGCAATGGCCGCCGTGAGCATCTAAAAATCCTATCTGATTATGGAAGAAGCTCTCCTGACAAAGGAATTTTAAAAAAACTAAAAGAGAAAGGAAGGCCTTGCCCTTTTATACATCCGCCAACAAACTGAAACCTTAAGTATCTAATAACGTACAGTCACTTAAAACCGTACATTAACCCTAAAAGTGCACATGGGCATGCCCATAACTGGCCATCATGTATGAAGCCATGTATGGGCATGATAGTTATCGTGACATGTAATGTTGTGATGTACGGTGTCGTAAGGGTGTAAATCCGTAGTAAACTCTATCAAACAAAAAAACTAAAGCTAGTCAAAGGTATAAACTACTCAACCAAAAATATATGCACACACATATATATATAATGCACAAGAGGAGGCTGAGATGAAATTCTCATGTATCCCCCCCTAGACTTGAGTCGAGAAAAATGTGGCATGGTCTAAGTAGAAATCAAGGTGTTGTAAGAGAACATGATGAACAATACCAATTGTCGGCGAGAACTTGGGTGAGCTCCGACTTGAAGCAGAAGAGATGGTATCCACCATTATAGTTATCGCAAAGCAACATCTGATCAGCATCATTTGTCCTTTGACATACTTGACATGGATAATCAAGTGGAGGAATCCAAGTTGACGTGATGATGGTAGGATCCAAGTTCGGCAGGTGGTAGGGCGCACAATTCTTGGAATGATCCCGAATTGTGCGATCATCAACTCCTTGCAACTCCAACACACTTGAAGGCCTGATCGCCTTAATCCTTAAAATATTGCGATTAAAAGAAGTGTCTAGAGTATCATTGGGTTGTTGTTGGAGATACACAAAATCACCAACATCAAATTATCTCACCATAGGTTTGTAACTGCCACCTCGTGTGTGTATACCGTAAGGTGTTTCGATGTTGTGCAATGGATAGGTTCTCCATGGCCATGGACATAACCTTCCTAAATAGAGCAACCCTTTCTGCAATGACCCTAGTCCAAGTGACTAGGGAGTTCAAGTCCATAACCTGGTCCATTTGAGTAGCAATGGAAAAGGGTGGAATGGGATGTCTCCCAAAAAGTAAAAAGTAAGGAGAGAAATGAGACAAAGAGGCGTGTTTGGACACCTGTAACCCATGGTGATGTAAAGGAGGGCTAGGTCCCAATCCTCTTTGTTCTTAGTGAGGCAAATCTTCCAAAGTCCCTTCTTACACGTTTGAACCATCCTCTCTGCAAGGCCATCAACTTGGGGATGATCTCTTGAAGTTTGATGATGGTCAATGAGAGCATGGTCAAGTAGGTCTTGGAATTCTCCCCTGAATTCTGATCCTTGATTAGTAAGGCATTCAACACAAGCCTCAAACCTACTTAAAACCTATTGTAAGAAAACCTGGCTAATGTTGTGTGATGACTTGTCCGGTAGTGCAACAAGCTCAACCCACTTTGAAAATTGCTCCATCATAATCATGATGTAAACATTTCCCCTAGAGGTTTGTGGTAATTCTCCAGCTAAATCACATGACCAACGATAGAACATGCCCTAAATAAGGAGAGGAGAAAGTGTGAGTTGTCGAGAGGAGAAAGAAGTTCTCACTCTATCACATTGTTCACACCTAGCAATGACGTCTCAAACTTGAACATAAATACCTCTCCAATGGTAATGAAAAACAATAAGGCTATAAGTACGTTTAACTCCAAAGTGTCCAAGCTCCAAGTGTACCTTTTGAATAAGACCAAGCCGTTCATGTGGTGGTGGAAGCACTCGGTTGCCTTGTGGTAAGCATCGGACAAGGTGATTGTCCTTCCATGAATAACATTTGGACTATTGTTGTATGCGATCTTTCTAATTTGATGTAACTTGGGGAGGGTATTCCCCATGTTGAAGAAACTTTAGAGTGTCCAAGTCTTCCCATATATCCACAATGGGGTGCTCAACCAGGTTACATTGTAGTAATGTAAGATAACTAAATGCAACATATACATGTACTGATGGAATCTGGTCAAAATCTTGCCTGGCTTCTAAAAAATCTTCAGAGGTAATGAAGGGTCTCCACGACATGGTATCTGCATTCTGATGTGTAATATTAGGTCGATGAATAACCTTGAACTCATACTTTTGAAGTATAAACGCCCAATGAGTTAACTTACTAGTAAGCTTATCATTGGTCATTAACCATTTGACAGGCTGGTGGTCGATATACAAAGTGAAATTGGTGCCATAAAGATAGGGCCTGAAATGTATGATGGCCCATACAACAACAAGGCACTCCCCTTCGTATGAAGAATAGTGGCTCTCAACCTTGTTGTTATTTCGGGATGCATAGGTGATAACATATTCCTTGCTTTCTTCATCAAGTTGGCCAAGAATAGTTCTAATACTAAGAGCAATCCAGTCAGTGCGTAAAATGAAGACCTTGTTGAAATTAGGTCTTCTTAGAATGGGGAACTCTGAAAGCTTTTCCTTGAGTGTGTTAAAAGCTTCCCAATTCACTTGGTAATATGCATGTTCAAACCAGTTGTCAATTGTGAAACCTGGTGGAAATAAAACCTTTTACCCAATGAGCACATCATAATTGGTGGCATTAGTGACTAAACATCTAACTTGTAAGCAAAGCTCCTGATCTGTACCTTCATTGAAGTTAAGTGCAATCAAATCCACGCTTTCTTCAAATACCTCCTCTACGTTCCCACTAGTGGTGCGAATCTACCACATAGATTTTCGTAATTTGGAGTCATGCATGCCCGTCTTTTTGGCAAATTGAACTCCAAAAATCACTAGTTGGGCACCTATATCAAGAAGTACCACTTTGGGTGTTTGTCCTTCCACTTGGATTACTAACCCAGTATTGTCGACAATGGCAACTTTGGTGGTGATAGAAATTCTCTCACTAGGCACCACCTTTGGAAATGAATGAAAGACTTTGTGGAAAGAATGGATATCCATAACACCTTTGCTGAGTAACAAATCCACAAGTGAGGTGTTCTTAACTCCCTTTTGATATGTGAATGTAGAATCAAAGGTAGGAAAACCCACTAATTTAGCCATGTTAGAATTAGTGACCGGATTACGAACGCCATCTCTAACACGTGAGCCAATTGAATGTTTTTCCAAGGTGTTGGATGGGACCTTTGTAGCATGTGGATCAAGACTTGATGTAGTGTTCAAGGTATCCTCTAGTACTACAATTATGTCCTTGGTGCTTAGCTCCAAATCTTGAAAACTAAATAATGGTGTACTCACAAACATTTGTGCCACTTCACGCATTTGAAGTTGGCATTCCATAAGTTGATCAGTCGAAAATTGTGTGTTTTTCTGATGTACATGTACTCCTGGGACATGGGAATTTGATGCCCTAACAACTTGTGGTGTAGTAGTCTCCTCCCCCCTCGTTAATAAGGTGTGTTTTTCTTCTGTGTTAAGAGGATGAAAAGATTGTGGCATGAATATTCGAGCTCCTCTAGCCTTGGTAATAGGACTTGAACCAAATGCAAGTTCATCAGTCTAAATTACTTGCCTAGTGGCAGAAATTTTGGGTGCCACACCAACCTCTTATGCCGCGACATAGGAAGGGCAAAAATAAGTAGCAAATTTTGGTGTGAGACTACAATTGTGTGCATTGGAAAGAACATACTCCCCAACCATGGCATTGTGTGGGAGGCCATAGAATGACCTAGGAGGTCCCTCCCATGATCCTGAACCTTGTACAGGTTGGGCATGATTAGCTGGTTGGAAGGACTTGCCTTTTAGATTAGCAAGTTGGGCTTTTAATGATTTGAGTTCATTTTGTAGAGTTTGAACTTGAATTGCATGGGCTTGAAGCACTTCCTTCTTGTTAGCATTGTGTTCCTTCTTCTTAGCATTCTTACTGGAATTACCCTTGGTGGGCAAAGCCTGAGTGGAAGGTTAAGGTGCCTTGGCTTCTGGTTGAGGGACAATGGAAGATACTCGCAGATTTTGTCGTGTTAATCAGAATTGTTTCTGTTTTGGGAACTTGGGAAAACAGACAACTTCATGATGTCCCTCTTTCCCACAATAATCACAAAAGAGATCCTCGAAAAGAATGTTGCATTCATTAGCTTTGAGGGCAAGATTGCCATAGTAGTTGCAAGAAGGTAGGATGGGTGCAGGCAAATGCACCACTTTAGCTCTTGAAAAATAATGTGATGATCTGGTTGGCGCAACTAGTGTAAGCTAAGGCTTTGAACGTGATGGAGGCTTCATAATATTGGTTTCATAGTGTGCATGAGCCCGTTCTAACTTTTCGGAAATGTTGTACACATTCAGCAAAATGTACGAGTCTCCAAATTTTACAAAAACTCGTTGCAAAACCTACGCATGGAATGTTGGAGTACCTTCCAACGAACGAAAATATCGGTGGGTAACTTCCAGGTCTGTGATGCACTGGGTATCTTCTTTGAGTTTGAGGAGCCTCCTGTATAACATTTTAAGGGTTTCATCCTTTTGCCCAGTGAAGAAGACGAGCTGTAGAATTTTTCAGAACTCTTGACTGGAAATTTTAGCTCAAAAATTCGAAAGAATTCCCCCATTAGATCGGCAAAAGTTGGCACATTGATGGTGGGAAGAATGTTTGCGGTAGCAACAATGAGTTGTTGAGAAGAAAGGTTTATTGAAGTAGGTATTGGGTCTGGATTATTAAACACAGTCCCATGATGTGCGATTATAGC
>Ga0116229_10013121_pt1 | contig 11783 bp, 8 predicted proteins | sample S1TSphgellanicum_3_FD_87313 | JGI IMG/M metagenome (GOLD analysis project Ga0116229, IMG submission 87313) | Host-associated microbial communities from peat moss isolated from Minnesota, USA - S1T2_Fc - Sphagnum magellanicum MG | ecosystem: Host-associated > Plants > Peat moss > Unclassified... | reverse complement strand
TCGACGTTTTACGTGGAGATGGCCGAAGCGTCGAACATCCTGCGCCGCTCGACCCGCCGCAGTCTGCTGTTGATCGACGAAGTCGGTCGCGGCACGAGCACGATCGACGGCCTCTCGATCGCGCAGGCGATCTGCGAGTATCTCTTGGATCTCGAGAACCACGCGCCGATGACGCTGTTCGCGACCCACTTCCACGAGCTGGTCGCGCTCGCCGAACGCTGGCCGCTGGTGACGAATTTTCACGTGACCGCCGTCGAGAACACGCGGGCCGGTGCGCCGGTATTCTCGCACCGCGTCCTGCCGGGCAGCACGTCGCGCTCGTTCGGCATCGAAGTGGCCAAGATGGCCGGCTTGCCCGCCGGCGTGATCACGCGAGCGAAGGAAATCGCCGCCGCGCTCGGCGACCGCCCCGCCGTCGAAACTCAAGTTCCGTTGCGCGCGCGACTCTCGGCCCCGAGCGGCCACGAGGAAACGCAGTTAACGCTCGGGATCTGATTGGCTGGACGAAGCCTGGCAATCTGAGCGGCTGCACGATCCGCGTGTAGACTCTCGAACGCCGGATCGTCCGCTGCCGGCATCGTGTTTGATCTCACGTCGGCGCCGGTAACCGGATCGTAGGAACGTAGCCGCAAGGCAAACGAAAAGCTGAAAGGAATTGAGGAAGTGCGCGCATGCGAGTGCTCATCGCGATTCTGCTAGCCATCGACGTGCCGGCGGTTCAGAGCACGCCTGCACCGCAGCAGTCGGCGCTGCCGGTAATCGCGCGGATCAAAGCAAACTCGCTCTGTGGAGCACTCAAGGAGCTCGCGTTACCCGTCGCTCTCGTCGTTCAACGCAACGATGGCGATTTTATCGGCGTCCAGAAGGCGATCCTTCGATTTGCCGGCGGTTCGGTGAGCTCCGGACACGCGCCGGTCGCCGGTGACCCGCCGCAGGCCGGCGATCTCGACGAAAGCGGAAACGACGCGAGCCTGTATACTCCCGAGCGCACGATTGCGGCTGCGAACATCGACCGCCTGACCATGACCATCCTCACCAACCTTGCGGAGGCCGATCGGCTGATGACTCGTTCCTGGAAGTTGCATCCGGCTCACACCGATCCGGCATACGACGCGTTTCGACAGCGAGTGCAGAACGTCATCGACCTGCAGCGCGTGCTCGCGTTTCGATTGGACGACGTCGCCGGCATGTATTTTTCCAACGCCGGCACGGGATCGTTCCTTCGTAGCGCGGAGGCCGCCGAATTCCAGAGCGGCCTCGATAACGCGATTGGAACCGAACTCAGGGCCGACGTCCAAGCCGAGGATCCGCTGACGCTGGATCCGGCGCACCTACCCTCGGGCGACGTCGCCGCGATCAAACATGGATCGGCGAGCCAGGTCGCAGCCGCGCTGCGCGTTCAAAAGACGGCCCTCGCGCTCGAATCCGTACACCTCGGACGAACGTGTGACGGTCTCCCGCCGGCGCCGGCGCCCACGCCCACGCCCACGCCCTAGCGCCGTCCGCCATCCGAGAACGTTCCCCGACCTTACGGAGTCGACGCCGGCCGTTCCAAGTCTTGGAATCGAGAGCGAACCTGCGCCACCGGCGCGCGGCGGGGCCGGCAATAGGCGCCGAGCGCCCATGGACCGTTGAAATCGGCGGCCAAGACGGCATCGGTCGCCGCTCCGAACGCAAGCTCGCGCCGGCCGGCGCAGAACGCGGGTTCGGCGTTCGCGCGGAAGAGGCGCGCGCGCGTTTCGCACGACCAGTCGTTCGGGAACGGATCCAAATACAGCGTGGCGCTCCGCGGCGCGGACGGCGATCCGAGGTAGAGCGCCCAGCGCTCGACGACGTGCGGCCGCGCAACGAAGAGCCCGCAAATCACGCCGCCGAGAGCGAGCCACGCGACGGCGCCCTTGACGCGCCACGCAACGGCATCCCTGAAGGGGCTCATATGACGCGGATCTTGGCCATCATGCCGCCGTCTTCGTGTTCGAGCAGATGACAATGGAACAGGAAGGTTCCGCGGATCAACGGGTCGCGGAAGTCGATCAGCACGTGCGTAACCGACGGCGTACCGTCGTCGTGCACGATCGGCAGCGTGAAGGAATCGGTCCAGCGCGCCGGTTGCCGTACGCCGTCGACGTCCTCGACGATGAAATGGACTTGGTGGATGTGAAAGTCGTGAACTTCCGTGCTGGAGTTCGTCAGCGTCCATTCCTCGACCGTGCCGGACTTCGCGACGAACATCGGTTGCGCGGTCGGGCTGTAGGCCTGACCGTTGAGATAGAAGCCCGCAGCGTCTTCGCTAAAGGCCACGGTACGGCGCTGCGCGATAGCCGACCCGATCGCTTGATCGTACGTGCCGAGCGCGCGCGGCGTCGCGCCTGGAGCGGGAACGACCGGCAGGCTCGCGGGCGCGCCGGTGTTGATCACGCCCAGGACCTGAGGTGGATTGGGATCGCCTCCCGGTCCCGTATCGAAACACGTGGTGCGGAACGCGACGCCGCTATGACTCGGTCCGGTTACGATGAAATCCGCGCGGCCCGCGGGTGGAATCACGACGTCGCGCACGTCTTGTTCGCTCGCACCCGGATACTGCTTGATCGCGACGCCGTCGATCGAGACCAAATGCAACTGCTCGCCGTCGATGCTGAGATCGAAGTACCCGTCGGCGGAGGCGTTGATGACCCGCCAGAGCTGTTTTTGGCCGGGTTGCATCAAGATCGGTCCGCCGGCATCGCGCCCGTCGATCGTCGTATATTCACCGCCGATGCCGAAGGGCTGGCTGCAGACCGTCGACGCCGCGCCCGCGCGGCGGGTCGCCGTGCCGTTCGCGCGCCGCACGACGCCGAGCGAGGTGAACTTGGGCGCCTGTAGCAGGTTCCGCAGGATCACGATCCGCTCGGGAAGCCCCGCGGTCTCGGAGGCGATCGAGGCGATGCCCTGGATGACGATCGCGCCGGTCATGCCGTTGTACACTTGCCAGTTCGATTCGCCGTGCGGATGCGGATGATACCAAAAGACGCCCGGCGGATGCGACCGCGGAATCGCGATGTGGTAGTGAAGGGTCTGACCCGGCATCGCCAGGACGTCGATCGAGTCGTCGCCGGGCGCGTTCGGCGAGACGGACAGTCCGTGGAAGTGCAGGCTCGTCGCGTTGATGGGTTCGGTCGACGAAACGGGCAACGCGTTCGCGTACGCGACGTCGATCGAGTCACCCGGCGACACCCGGATCGTCGGCAAGACGAGCGCGCCGCCGTACTCGATCGCGGGGCCGCCGGTGGCCGGATTGATCACGGCGGTGAGCGCCACGCTCGCGACGCCGCCCGTACTGCGCACTTCAGGCGGTTCGATCAGATCGGACGCGAGCCCGGGAAGGGTCGCGCCGTTGGGGGAGGCGGACGTCCCGCCGCCGGTCAACCCGCAGCCGCCGGTCGCGAGGGTGATGAGAAGCGCCAACGTAGCGAGCACCGGCAAGCGCCTCAGCAAACAGGCCATGACTGAACTCCGCTCCCTTCGTTAGGCGATCCTAAGTCGTCGGATTATGTTTCCCTAGATTTTCAATTTCCTCCCGAAGACAAAGGAATTAGGCATTCCTAAATCGCATCCGCCAGGCAGCCGTCCTCTCACGAAAGGGCTCCACTGGTGTTGCGTGCGATTCAGTTTCTGCCCCGCGCGGCCGTCTTGGCGGCGGCAGCCCCGGCGTTCGTGCTGGGTTCGGTCGTCGCGGCCGCCGCGGCGCAAGTGTCGGGGACGATTTCGGCAGCGGACGGTACGCCGGTGGCCGGCGCGCACGTGGTGCTCTCAGGAAACGGCAGTCCGCACGAAGCGCTCAGCGACAAAGCGGGGCGCTTCGTCATCGCCGGCTTGGCGGCCGGCACGTATTCTGTCGCTGCCGACGCGCGTGGCTACAGTACCCTGGGTGGCCGAACCGTTCAGATCGCCGATGGGAACGCGAATGAAATCGACCTCGTCCTCTCGCGTGCGCAGGCCTCATCGCTGACCACGATCGGAAGCGTGCGCGCGAATGGGCGGCAAGCACTTTCGACCGCCCCGGGCCAAACGCTCGATATCGCGGCGGCGCCGTATGCGGCGCGAGGCGTCTCGCGCACGAGCGACATCCTGCAGCAAGAACTTTCGACGACGGTCCAGCCCGTGATCGGCGGCGGTTCGAACGCGCCCGCCGTCGTTTCGCTTCGCGGTCCGGACCCGAGCGAAACCTTGGTCGAAGTCGACGGACATGCGGTAAACAACGGCGCGACCGGCGATTTCGACCTCTCGCTGCTCGACCCCGCGGATCTGCAGAGCATCCAAGTCTTTTACGGCATCGCGCCCTCGTCGCTGTTCGGTCCCAACACGCTCGGCGGCGCGCTGAACGTGCGGACGTTGGAACCCACCACGCAGACGCACGTGCTCGAGCGCATCACCACCGGCACGTACGGCACGGCCGGCGAAACATTCCAGGCCACCGGAACGCAAGACCGGCTGGGCTATGCGTTCTCCTTTCACCGGCTCACGTCCGCGGGCGAACTCGCCGGCTATCCGATTCCGGCTGCGCCGACGGGAAGCGGCACCTCGTCGACCGTCGGCAACTCGCTCGATGCGTCGTCGACGATCGCGAAGCTGCGTTATTCATTGTTCGACGGTGCGGGTTTCGTCGGGCTCTCGCTGCGCGATCAAGCCGTCGAGCGCGACATCTCGGCGACGACGTCGTCGTACGACGTCGCGACCGACACCTATTCGAGCGAGGCCGGATCGTCGGTCGCGGCGAGCAACGCCGCGTACGGCCTCGATGCGCAGGCGCCGCTCGGACGCGCCAACGGTCAGGGTCTTTACCCGACGACGGCGATCTTCCGGTATCAAACGTCCTTCGTGCGGCAGCTGGTGTCGGGTCCGGCCGCGGGTTCGTCGCCGTATCTCTTCGACGACCGCGACTTGATCGGCGACACGACACTCGAGTTCGATCACACGTTGCCCCACGGGTCGCTCGCCCTCAAGTTCGCGCTCACGGATGAGAACCTCGACACCGGAATCGTTACGGGCACGTCGTTCGCCGACACGGATAGCATCGCGCGGCCGCCCGGCGGGGGCGGGCTGCGCCCAGACGACGACGACGGCGGCGGCGGGGCCGTCGGTCTCGGCGGTCTTGCCCTCGTCACCCGTGAGACGCTCGCGCAGACCCAGCGCTCGGCGGGCTTGCGCTACACTCTCGACCCGACCTCGAAGCTCCACTATTCGCTCGCTGCGTATTATAGCGATTACAGTACCTTCGGCCACAGCATCGACCCCCGGGCCGGCTTTGTCTGGACGCCGTCGGCGGATACGGCCGTCCGCTTTTCCGTGGGCACGAGTTTTGAATCGCCGCAGTTGCTGTCGCTCGTCGTGCCGCCGCCGTCCACGCTCTACACGCCGACCAACGGCTACGTGACGATCGGCAACCCGAACCTGACCGCCGAGCGCGCGACCGAATACGATGCCGGGTACGAACATCTCTTCCGGTTGCCCGGCCACGCGCTTCACCTGGGCTTGGATCTCTTTCGGACGAACCTGCGCAACGGCATCGCGGCCTATCTGCCGCCCACGCCGTGCGCGGCCAACGCGCCGCCGACGGCGCTCGCGTACACGACTTGTCTCTCGTATCCGATCAACGTGGCGCGCGGCGTGTACGAAGGGCTCGAAGTGCACGGCGACCTCGCACTCGCGCCCGAGACGACGTTGCGCGCGAGCTACGGCATCAACAGCGTGTATACGCTATCGGCGCCCCCCGCGGACAACATCGTGGCGGGCCAGCAAAATTTGGGCGTCCCGCTGCATAAGATCGGCCTGTCGCTCGAGCGCGACCCGCGCGGATTGGGCGTGGCCGCGTACGTGGGACTCCTGTACGAGGGGTCGTACAACGAACTCAACATCGCGCCGTTCGCCACGTTGCGCGCGGGCGTCACCTGGCACCTCAAGAATTTCGACGTAGGTCTCAACGGAACCAATCTGACCAACGCCGGCGATTTCAAATTGACGCGGGTCGGCGGCGGAGTTCCGTACGACGGATTACCGATCGCGGCCGGCGGAAGCGGCGGATCGGTGCCCACGAACGCCATCCCGCTGCAGGGAACTCAGTTCATTCTCTCCGTCACGCACCACGTCTAGCTTTAGGTGCACTATAGCGTTGGCGTGAAGTTCAGGCTCTTGACCAGGAAGGCGTAGAAGTCCGAGGTGATCGCGATCGACTTGTCGGTCGTGAGACCGCTGAAGTGGCCTTCGTTCGTCTCGACGCGCAGCAGGATCGGCGCGTCGCCGGCCTGCGCGTTCTGCAGCGCCGCGGCGAACTTGAACGAGTGCGAGGGGTAGACGCGGTCGTCGTGGTCGGAGGTCGTGATCAGGGTCGGCGGATAGTGCGTGCCGGGCTTGACGTTGTCGAGCGGCGAGTAGGCGTAGAGCGTCTTGAACTGTGCGGCCGACGCGCGCGCCGAGCCGTACTCGGTGATCCACGCTTTGCCGACCGTGAAGCGCTCGTAGCGGAGCATGTCGAGCACGCCCTGCTCCGCGATCGCGGCGCCGAAGAGGTCGGGGCGTTGCACGAGCACGGCGCCCACCAGCAGACCCCCGTTCGAGCCGCCGTTGATCGCGAGTTTCGGCGTCGAGGTGATCTTGCGGTCGATCAGCATCTGCGCGGCGGCGATGAAATCGTCGAAGACGTGCTGCTTGTTGGCGAGCCGCCCCGCGTCGTGCCAGGCGTCGCCGTATTCGCTTCCCCCGCGCAACGTCGCGACGGCGTAGGCGCCCCCCATCTGCAGCCAGAGCGCCGTCTCCTTCGCGAAATCCGGCGTGAGCGCGACGTCGAATCCGCCGTAGCCGTAGAGGATCGTCGGGGTCGAGCCGTCGAGCGGCATGTCTTTGCGGTGGGTCACGAAGACCGGCACGCGCGTCCCGTCTTTCGACGTCGTGAAGATCTGTTCGGTGACGTACGGCGCCGGGTCGAACGCGATCGGCGAGCGCCGAATGAGCGCCGATACCGACGTGGCCGGATCGTAGCGGTACGTCGCCGGCGGGTATGCGAAGGATTCGAAAATATAGTAAACGGCCCTATCTTCGCGCTGCGCGCCGGCGAAGCCGACGGAGCCGATGCCGGGCAGCTCGATCGTACCGAGGTCGCGTCCGTCCGTGCCGGCCATCCGAATCACGGAGTGCGCGTCGTGCAGGTAACTGAGGTAGAAGCGGTTACCGACGAGCTCGGCGTTATCGAGTTTATCCGTCGACTGCGGCACGACGTCGTGCAGCGCGTGCGCGGGATCGCGCAAGTCGAAGGCCGCTATGCGCTGCCGTGGTGCCTGCGCGTTCGTAAGCACGTAGATGCGCGAGCCGTCGTTCCCGAGCATGGCATACGAGACGTTGGGGTCGAGCGCGAAGACGGGCCGGAAGCGGTCGCCGGGTTCGTCCCGCCGTTTCCAGGCGATCGAGTTCCCGTCGCCCTTCGAACGCTCGAGAAACACGTACCGCTGGTCGTGGGACAGCTCCACGCCGACGAACTCGTCGGGATGGGCCGTCGATGCGTACACGAGCCGGTCGGCCCGTTGCGGCGTGCCGAGCCGGTGGAACCACACCTTTTGGACGTCGAGTTTCGCCAGGGTTTGGTTGGCGGCCGCCGGAGCGTCGTAGCCCGCATAATAGAAGCCGTTGTCACCAGACCAAGCCGCATCCGAAAATTTCGACCAATTGATGATGTCGGGCAGGTCCTTACCCGTCGTCACGTTCTTCACGTGCCAGGTTAGCCAGTCCGCGCCGCCCGACTGCGTGGAATAGGCCATCAGGCTGCCGTCTCGCGTGAACGACGTCGAAGCGAGTTGGACCTTGCCGTCGGGCGAGAGCGTGTTCGGATCGAAGAAAAAGCGCGCGGGACCCGTTTCGGAATCGCGGACGTACATCACGGCTTGGGTCTGCAAGCCGCTGTTGCGAAAGAAGAACCAGTGCCTGCCCTCCCGTACGGGTGCGCCGATCTTTTCGTAATTATAGAGTTTCCGGAAGGCAGTTGCGATCGCCGCTCGCGCCGGGATCGCGTCGATGTATGAATGCGTGAGCGCGTTCTCCGCCTTCGCCCACGCGACGGTCTGCGCCGAGTCGACGTCCTCCATCCAATGATACGGATCGCCCACCGTCGTCCCGAAGAAGTTCTCGGTCACGTTGCCGCGCGGGGCCGGCGGGTAGCTGAGCGGCGCATCCGCGGCGAGCTCAGGCCCCGCCGTGAGGGCAACGAGTAGAAGTATCGAACGTAGGCGCACGAACCTTCGATTCGCGTCGCTTCCGTTTCATTCCGCCGAGCGTCGACGGCGGCTCAAGGCGCGCGGCGCGCCAGCAACTCTACCTTTCGCTCGAGCGCCGCGAGCCGCGCATCGCTTTGCGCGAGCCTCGCGCGGAGCGCGGAGTTCTGCTCGTCGAGCGCTTTGATTGCCGCGAGCGCGACGCCGTCTTCGTCGATGCTCGTGATGTGGCGGTCGTCTTCGCCGACCCGGAAGGCCGCGTAAAAGTCCTGCGCCATCGGGCCGACGTGGCGCACCCCGCGCTCGGACGTATAACTCCACTCACTCACGGGTAGTGCGGCGACTTTCGCCAAGACCTCTGAGTCGTCGAGCGCCACGACCCCGGTTTTCAGGGAGCGGTCGCTCAAATTGCTCCAAGCGCCCGCGCCGGGCGCGAGTTTTACGCCAGCGGTGCCGGCGGCGTTGGAGAGCATGAAAAAACCGCCCGCCGCCCGCGCCCAGAACTGATAGGGCGCAGTCGACTGTACCTCGTTGGTGCTGGAGTTATCGCTCCAGACGAACGCGCCGTTGTTACGCGCTTTGGCTAGCGTGCCCGCGGCGAAGCTGCCGATTCCGTCGGCTGCGTTGAGATAGCCTCCGGCGATCGTCGCGTTCGCCCCCGTCGCGGAGCTGAGCGAGCCGCCGCTGACGACCGAGTCTCGGCCAGTCGCGTTGTTGTGATCCCCGCCGGAAACCGTCCCCAGCACGCCCATTACCGTATTCGCCTCGCCGCCCGCGATCACGCCGTATTCACCCGCATCGCCGGACGAGCCGGCGACGTTCTCGTACCCGCCCCCGATGAAAGAATAGTTTCCGAAGCTGCGATTCTGGTCGCCGGCGCCGATGAACGAATCGTTGCCTGCGATCGTGTTGCCGGCAGTCGTGGCGCCGCTCATCGCGTAGGCGTACCCGCCCGCACCGATGAAGGATCCGGAGCCCGCCACCTGGTTGAGATCGCCGGCGCCGACGAAGGAGTCCAGGCCCGAGGCGACATTGCCATACCCCGTATTCAGGCCGTCGTCTTTGTCGTAAAACGCGACGCCGCCGGCCGCGACGAAGGCTCCACCGGACGTCGCCGCATTCAACGCGCCGGAGCCGACGCCGGCCGAGGTGGCGGCCACGTAGTTGAATTGGCCCGAACCGATGAACCCCGTGTTGCCCGTGATCCCGTTCTCCGAGCCCCCTCCAATGAACGACGACCGGGCACTTCCGTTGAAGCCGACGTGGTTGAAGGCGCCCCCCGCGATTGCGTCTTCGTCGTCGCACGCCGTATTGAACTCGCCTCCGAGGACGGCGCTGTTGATGCCGCCGGCAACATTCTGCTCGGCCACGCCGACGAACGAAGCTCCGGCATCGTTCTTCGTGCAGGAGGAGGGACTCGGCTCGCTACGCGGGTAGAGCGCGGGCCGCGTCGCACGCGTGCCGCTCTCGACGGGAACGGCCGTCGCCGCCAGCATCGCCGAGCCCGCGATCAGGGTCGCAATGAACGATCTGAGGGACACGTCAAACCTACCTTCTGTGTCGCATGTACCGCATCGTAAGGTGCAGCCTGATTCGTTCGAGAGTATTATATTCAGTCTTTACCGAACGGGCAGGCTTCTCGCATTCAATGAATCGGCTCGTCGCCTCATCGGCCTATCTGACGGCTACTCTACATCGTATTCCCAGTGGCCGATTTCGTGATATTGGCGCAGATCGTCCGGAGCCGCCGGGTCGCCGTAATGGCGCTCGACGATCGTGATAACGCCTTCCAGGTCTTCGTTGGGGAGGCGTCCGAGGATACGCCCTAGATCGCCGTGGTCGATACTGCGAGCGCGGTCGAGCTTCATGAGCACGAGGTACGGAAGGGGAAGAACCCGTTCGCCGCCACGGTCGAGCGTGGTGGGCGCGCAGAACGCCTCCGTTAGCCAGCCCTGCCCGCTCGAGATCAGATCGACGGCGGCACCGGTTTCCTCGCCACGCCAAGCGCTACCGTACAGGCCGAGTGCGGCGTTCGGAAAGAACAAATCGCGCGATTTTTCGTACCCGGCGGCGCGTAGTCGCTGCTCGGCGGCGGCGAAGTTTTCGTGCGGTACCAGGAAATCGGTGTCGGAGGTCGCGCGCTCCGGGGCGTACGCGTTGGCCGCGTGGGCGCCGGCGAGCATTGCCGGTACGGGCGCGAAGAGAAACGTGCGGATAGCCGGTCTTTCCGACTGGGGGAGCGTCAGGAGATATGCGAGATCGCTACCCGAACCGCGCGTTTCCTTGCGCAGGGCGCGCTGCAAGATGAAGCGTCGCCGGTCAGCGGCCTTCGAAACGTCGATCCGTCCACGCGGGTCCATAGCCCCTCTGTTCGACGCCTCGGGAGCCGGAGCCGCCCGGAAATGTATCCCAGTCCGACGCCTCATCGCGACGAGGCTCGGCGTTCGCTAGAGTTGATCTAAGTTCCAGACTCCGGGGCAAAGTGGGCCCCTCGAGGTCCAGCTGAGGACTCGTCCCTCGAAGCGGTCTCGTCCGCTAGCTGATTTGCGAGGTAACTCCAGAGGTTTGCGATTTCGCCGGCCGCGGGACCGTTTGGTTCGAACTCGCAGACGGCGCGTCCCGATGCGGCGGCGCGCATGTACGAGCGGCGCTCGCCGAGTTCGACGGGCCCGAGCGGGATGCCGACGCCCTGCACCGCTTCGCGCGTGCGGGCGACCTCCGGTGCGCGGGCGGGACAGCTATTGAGCACGATGCAGCCGGGGCGGCGCGCCGCGAGAATCGGATGCAGCGTTTTTTGGAGCATCGCGAGATCGAAGGTGCTCGGTCGCAGGGGAACGAGCGCGAAATCGACGCTGCGCAAGAGCGCTGCCAACGGTATCTCGGCTCGCGGCTGCGTGTCGATGATGACGAGCGTGACGCCGTCCACGCGGGCGCGGTACAGGCGAATCGGCACGCGCGCGGTTTCGACGGCCTCGACCTCCGGCGGGAGCGGCCCGCGTAGAGCCGCCCAGGCTAGCGCCGAACCCTGCGGGTCTGTGTCGAGAACGAGTACGCGTTCTCCGCGGCGCGTCGCCTCGACGGCAAGATTCACGCTCAGCGTGCTCTTGCCGCTTCCACCCTTCTGGTTCGTGATCGCCAGCGCGCGCATGTCCTCTGCATAGCGCGCGTTCGCCGGCTTTCCTTTCGGACTGAGCGGCTAGAGGCACCGCGGCACGAGTTCCTGGCGCGAACGAACGGCCGACCGGCCAGCCATTGAGAAGCGCGCTTCCTGGCGAAGGCATCGCGACGTCGCAGGTATCGAGCAGATATGGCGAAACTTCCAAAGATGGAGACGAGCCCCGCTTATTGGAAAATCGGCAGTCTCATTATTGGTCGAGCTGATCGATGGAAGTAATCGGCGTCTTCATCCGATTCGGGCGATGAACGTGCGCGGCCCGGCGATCGAGAACGTCCATCTCGTCGACGGCACCTGCGAACTCTTTCGGCATTATTATGCCTCATCGTCCGCTCTGGACGATCGAGGCCGGGAGGTCGCGGCCGTTCGCG
>Ga0116229_10013118_pt1 | contig 11785 bp, 11 predicted proteins | sample S1TSphgellanicum_3_FD_87313 | JGI IMG/M metagenome (GOLD analysis project Ga0116229, IMG submission 87313) | Host-associated microbial communities from peat moss isolated from Minnesota, USA - S1T2_Fc - Sphagnum magellanicum MG | ecosystem: Host-associated > Plants > Peat moss > Unclassified... | reverse complement strand
TGGTCACCGACCCGGTGGGCGCCGGCAAGACCACGACCCTAGCCTCGATGGTGGCCTACCTCAATGATACCCGCCCCCAACACATCATCACGGTGGAGGACCCGATCGAGGTCGTCACCCCCTCCAAGCACTGCAACGTCACCCAGCGCCAGGTCGGCGACCACACCAAGACCTTCTTCACCGCGCTGAAGGGCGCGCTGCGCGAGGACCCGGACGTGATCGTGATCGGCGAGCTCCGCGACCTGGAGACGATCGAGATGGCGGTGAGCGCGGCCGAGACCGGCCACCTGGTGATCGGCACCATGCACACCAGCGACGCCGCCACCACGCTCAACCGCCTGCTGGACGTCTTCCCGGCCGCCCAGCAGACCCAGATCCGCGCCAGCGTGGCGGAGAGCCTGCGGGGCATCGTCTGCCAGCGCCTCCTCCCCTCGCCCAAGGGCGGGCTGGTCATGGCCTGCGAGATCATGGTGAACACCACCGCCATCGCCAACCTGGTCCGCGAGGGCAAGACCACCGGCCTGCGCAACTCGATGGAGACCGGCGTCCGCGAGGGCATGTGCCTGATGGACAACGTGGTCTTCACCCTCCAGCAGGAGGGCAAGATCACCAAGGAGACGGCGCTGGCTAACATCAGCAACCGCGTGCTCCGGGCCAAGCTCACCTGATCCCATGGCGGAGATCGACGTGCTGCTGCGGATGATGGTCGAGAAGGGCGGGTCCGACCTGCACCTGATGACCGGCCAGCCGGCCAAGGCCCGCATCTCCGGCGCGATCCAGTCGATCGGCGACAAGGTCCTGACCGCGACCGCGATCGCCAACCTGCTGAAGGAGATCGTGCCGGAGAAGAAATGGATCGAGTACCTGGAGCGCCGCGACCTGGACCTGGCCCACGAGATCGAGGGCTTCGCGCGCTTCCGCGGCAACTACCTCTACAACCACTGGGGCCAGGCGGCGGTCTTCCGCCAGATCCCGGCCAAGATCATGTCGTTCGAGGAGCTGAAGCTGCCCGAGGCGATCAAGAAGCTCTGCCACCTCAACGAGGGCCTGGTGGTGGTGACCGGGCCCACCGGCTCCGGCAAGTCGACCACGCTCGCGGCCATGATCGACTACATCAACACCAACATGTCCAAGCACATCATCACCATCGAGGACCCGATCGAGTTCGTGCACCCGGTGAAGAAGAGCGTGATCGTGCACCGCGAGGTCGGCGAGCACACCGAGTCGTTCGCGGCGGCGCTGAAGGGCGCGATGCGCCACGATCCCGACATCCTGCTGGTGGGCGAGATGCGCGAGCTGGAGACGATCAAGCTGGCGCTGGGCTGCGCCTCCATGGGCATGCTGGTCTTCGGGACCCTGCACACCAACAACGCCCCCAAGACGGTCGACCGCATCATCAACGCCTTCCCCGCCGACGACCAGAACCAGGTGCGGGTCATGCTGGCCGGCTGCCTCGCCGGCATCGTGGCCCAGCTCCTCTGCCAGAAGATCCCGCGCGGCCGCTGCGCCGTCCACGAGATCCTGCTGACCCACGAGGCCCTGCCCAACACGGTCCGCAGCGGCCAGATCGCCAACATCCGCCAGATCATCGAGAGCGGCGGCGCCGACGGCATGATCGGGATGGACACCAGCCTCATGAACCGGGTGAAGGACGGCACCATCACGGCCAAGGAGGCCTACATGAAGGCGGCGACCAAGGCCGCGTTCGCCGGGCTGCTCAAGCCCGGCGACCTGGACGGCCCGGGCCACTAGGCCGCCGCCGGCGCCCCCCCGGGGGCCGGAGGGTGGCGCCGACCCGGCATTGAAAACGACTGCCTACGGTCATCCGCCGTTTTCACGCGAAAGGATTCAACACGCTTTCAACGATTGGCGACAGTGGCGCATGGGCCAATCCACCCGTTCCCAAGGCATCTCCTTCACCTATGAAATGTGGGCGCTGATCGAGGCCCGCTGCGAGGAGCTGAAGTTCGGCCGCAGCCAGTACTTCCAGATGCTGGTGGAGAACGACCTGAAGTTCCGCCCCGAGATCTACGCCCACAAGGGCGACGGCAAGTGGCACCTCTATCCGGAGAGCGAGGGGGCGGCCGCCGCCCGCGCGCCGCTGCGCGCCGCGGAGGAGCGGCCGGCGCCCAAGCTTCCCCGGCCCCGCCGCCGGCCGTAGGCGGGCGGGCCGGCGGCCCGGAACCCACCCTACGGGTTTCTACGCAACTAAAGGTTTTGCCGCCGCGCCACGATTGCGCGGAGATGGGAGGGTGAGCACACCAGCCCCCAACGAAGCCATCACGGGCCTGGCCGAGATTCTCGGCGAGGATGCGACACGCGAGATCGTCCGGTTGTACCTGGACGAGCTGCCCCAGGCCTTCCGTCGCCTGCCGGCGGCGTCGCGGGAGGAGCAGGTGCGGATCGTCCATGGGCTGAAGAGCAGTTCCCTGCACATGGGGGCGCAGGACCTTTGCAACCGGGTGGCGGAGCTGGAGGACCGGCTGGCCCGCCAGGGCCGCGAGCTCGAGCCGGCGGACCTCCCGGCGCTGCAGGCGGACTTCGAGGCGGTCGCTCCCGCCCTGCGGACCTACGCCGCGCAGAAGGGTTAGGAACGGACGATCCCCGCCTGGACGCACCAGCGCACCAGGCTGGCGACTTCCTTGACGTTGATCTTGTCCATGATGTTCGCGCGGTGCTTCTCCACCGTGCGGACGCTCAGATCCAGGCGGTCGGCGATCTCCTTGGAGGAGTAGCCCTCGGCCACCAGGCGGGCGACCTCGAGCTCGCGGGCGGACAGGGTCTCGACCGCGTTCACCGAGGTGGTCTGCGGGCCCTCGCGGACGGCCGGGTCGACCCGGGGCTGCTGGACCCCGGACGCGGTCGCCTTGGGCGGGATGTGGGCGGCGAAGAACATGCCGCCGGCCACCACCGACTCGATCGCCTGCAGGACGTAGTTGAGCGGCGCCGTCTTGTCGACGAAGCCGTGCACGCCCTGGGCGATCAGACGCGCCGGCAGGTCGCCGTCCGGGTGCCCGGTGAGCACGAGGATGCGCGTGTTGGGCAGCTTGGCCCGCACCTCGCGCACCACCTCGAGACCGTGCATGCCCGGCAGATACAGATCCACGATCAGGAGACCGGGCGGATCCTTGATGCAGAAATCGAGGCCGGACTTGCCATCCTTGAAGGCCCCCGAGACCACCAGCCCGCGCACGCGGCTGAGGGCCGAGGAAAGCATCTGTCGGAATACGACCTCGTCGTCGATAATGACCGTACGTACAGGCACCGTAGCCCTACAGTTAACATTCCGGGGCGGGTGGCAAGTCCTGTGAGCCTGGGTAAAACATTGTCCGCCAGCCCGCCCCGCGCCAGGCTGGACCGGTGAACGGATTCTTCCTCGCCGCGCCCGCCTTCATCCTCTTCGAGATCTGGCAGCTGGTGGTGGCGGAGCGCTACGTCGGCATCAAGCAGATCGCCCGCGGCGTGAACCCCCGCGAACTCGGGCCGGGCGAGGTGGTGGCCTGCCTCTGGAGCTCGGGCTTGATCCTATACTACGTCTGGATGATCGGGCTCCTGGCCTTCACCGAGGCGCGGGTCTTCGGGCTCTGCCTCCTCGGCGCGACCACGGTCGGCTACGGCCTGCGCCGCAGCTGCAGCCTGAAGCTGATCCTGGTCGTGCTCACGATCGAGGGCGCCATCCGGGTCGGCTTCCTCGCCTTCTTCTCCAGCCTCGTCCTCACCCACCTCTAGGCATGCTTTTCCGGGAGTTCGAGCGGCTCTCGCCCAACCGCTCGGCCGGGCCCCACGAGCGCCGCGGCGTGGTCTTCCACCACAGCCAGAGCCCCTTCACCGCCACGATCGAGCGGATGGCCGACCCGGCCAGCCGCGTCAGCTACCACTGCCTGATCGACGCCGACGGCACCCGCTGCACCCTGGTGCCGGACGCGGAGATCGCCTGGCACGCCGGCGTCTCCCGCTTCCAGGGCCGCGAGCACTGCAATGACTTCCTGCTCGGGCTGGCCTTCGCCGGCGACACCTACGCCGCCCCCCTCACCGCCGCCCAGCTGGCCTCCGCCCTGGAGTGGCTCGGGCGCCGCTGGGCGCCCCTCGGCTGGAGCATGGGCTGGATGACCGATCACCGGCAGGTGGCGCCCGGCCGCAAGCAGGACCTGAACCCGCCGGAATGGGAGCGCGTGGCCGCCGCCATCCGCGCCCATTCGTTTCCGGGTTGATCTCCGGAAGCGCAAACTCACAGTAGCTGCGCACCGCGGAATGAACTTCCCCAGCGATCTCCCCCGGCTCCCCAAATGGATCTTTTTGGCCGGGGATGCGGTCCTGCTCGCCACCGCCTGGGCCCTCGGCCACCACAGCGCCCACCCCGATGCCGGCGCCACCCTCTGGGCCATCGTGATCCTGGTCGGCCTGGCCGTCGCGGTCGGCGCCTACCCCTTCATCGCCGAGGACGCCCGCAAGTACGACCAGGCCCTCGACGACCGCCAGAAGGCCCTGCAGGTCCTGGCCGGCACCGTCGCCACCGCCGCCGAGCAGGTCTCGGTGGCGGCCGCCGGGCTGCAGGCCATCGCCGACGCGGCCCGGGAGAACTTCCGCAAGTCCGAGGCCCTGACCGGGCAGCTGGCCGGCCACATCGCCGCCTTCGACCGGCGCCTGGGCGCCGAGGGCGCCCCCCAGGCCGACACCGGGGGGGAAGGCGACGCGCGCATCGACGCCGCGGTGAAGAAGATCACCCGCGCCGCCTCCGCCCTCGAGGTCACGCTGACCAAGACCGTGGAGGTGGTGCGCACCCTGCCGCCGTTCATGATGCCGTCGCCGGCCGGGGCCCCGGTCGCGCCGCCCCCGGTCCCCTCCGAACCGGCGCCCGCCGAAGTCCCGCCGGGGTTCGCCGAGGAGATCGCGGAGATCAAGCCGGTCCTGCCCGCGACCGACGCCTCCGCGGCCCCGATTCCCATGCCGGCGCCGCCGGCGGAGGGGGCGACCGCCGCCGAGGCCGTGCCGCCGGAGCCGCTCTCCGATCCCAGGCCGGTCCGCAAGCGCGCCCCGCGCAGGCCGAAGGTGGAGGCGGCGCCCCCGGCATCCGCAACCCCGCCGGAAGCGCCGGCGCCGATCGCGGCGGCCGGGCCGGAAACGGCGGCCGAGCCCGGCCCCGCCCCGGTTCCCGCCGAGCCGGCCGCCGCCCCCCTCCCGACGCCCGAGGCCGTGGCCGATGCAGCCGTCGACACGATCCCGCCGCTGTCCTTTGGCGACGAGGACCAGGCCATGGATGAGGATTTCAACCCGCCGCCGCCCGAGCCCGAGCTGGCGGCGGCCCCGGCGGCCGCCCCGAGCGCGGAAACCTCCCCGGCGCCGGCCGCGGCAGCCGGCTCCGCCGACCGCGTCACCCGCCTGGTCGTCACGGCCTACATCGGCATCGGCAACCGCCTCTTCATCCGCGGCGACGGCCCGGGCCTGGCCTGGGACCGCGGCGTCCCGCTCACCTTCGTCTCGATCGGCAAGTGGCGCTGGGAGACCAGCGACGCCAGCCGCACCATCCACTTCCGGCTGTTCAAGAACGATACGGTGGAGTGCACCGCCCTGGGCGAGCAGACGGTCGAGCCGGGCGCCCAGCAGGAGCTCAGCGCTGCCTTCTAGCCCCCGGGGCCGCCCGCGCCGCCCGCGACCGGATCCGCTCCAGCTCCGGCACCACCACCCGGGTGTAGCAGTCCGGGCACACCGAGTGGCTGACCTCCGCCCCGGTGCGCTCGTTGAGGTAGCTCTCGATCTGCTGCCAGTAGTTGCGGTCGTCCCGGACCTTCTTGCAGTAGGAGCACATCGGCATCAGCTCCTCCAGGCGGAGGACCCGGTTGGTGTACTTGAGGATGCGCTCCGCCACCCGCAGTCGCATCCACAGTTCGGATACGTCGACCGGCTTGGTCAGGAAGTCGTCCACCCCGGCGGCGGCGGCGGCCCGGCGGTTGCGGACCGAGGGTCCGCTGGCGGTGACGAGGATGAAGTAGACGTAGTCGTCCACCCGGTGCCGGCGCAGGCGCCGGCAGAGCTCTAGTCCGTCCCCCTGCGGCATCCGCCAGTCGCTCACCACCACCGGCGGCCGGTGGGTCTGCCACAGGCCCCAGGCCTCCCGGCCGCCGGCGGCGGGGATGACCTCGTGGCCCAGCCCGCTCAGCTGCCGCCGCAGGATCGCCCGGGTGGCGGAGTCGTCTTCGACGGCGAGGATCTTCATGGCTAAGATTAGCCCGGAACCGCGGGGCGGGCAAACCGCTCAGGGGGCGCCGGGCGCGGGCGGCGGCCCGGCCAGCAGCCGGCGGAGCGCCGCCGGGTCGGTCACCGGCGCGCGGCAGACGAATTCCTCGCAGACGTAGGCCGTGGGCGGGGTGCCCGGGGTGCCCATGGCGGCCAGCCAGGGCGAGCGGCGGGCGAAGAAGGCGCGGGCCCCCGGGGTGGCGTCGAGGCCGATCAGGGTCCGGCGCGGGCCCAGCCGGCCGTGGACCTCCGCCGCCAGCGCCCGGAATTCAGGGGCATCGGGCGCACCGGTGATGACCACGTGGCGCGGGGGATCCAGGGCGGGCTCAAGGGCGCAGAGCATCTGGGGCATGGCCTGGGGAACCTCCTCCCAGCGGTGCCGGAAGGCGGCCAGGGTGCGGCGGCCCCGCTCCCGGTAGCCATCCTCGCCGGTCAGGGAGGCGAGGCGGAACAGGTTGAGCGCCGCCAGCGAGCTCGCGGCCGGCTCGGCGCCGTCGTAGTCCTCCTTGAGCCGCACCAGCACGTCGGCCGCCCCCGCGGCGGAGTTGAAGTATCCGCCCTGGGCCTCGTCCCAGAAGCGCGCGTCCATCGCCGCCTGCAGGCGCTCCGCCCGCTCGATCCAGGCCGGGTCGAGGGTGGCGTCGTAGAGGTCGAGCCAGGCCTGGACCACGCCGGCGTAGTCCTCGGCGAAGCCCGGTCCCGAGCTGGCGCCCCGCCGCCAGGTGCGGCGGAGGAGGCCGCCGGGCGGGTCGAGCAGGTGGGCCTCGAGGAAGGCCGCCGCCTTGAGCGCCGCCGCCAGGTAGCCGGGGCGCTGGTCGGCCAGCGCCTCGGCCGGCAGGACCGCGGCGCGCGCCAGGGCCGAGATCATGAGTCCGTTCCAGCTCGCAACCACCTTGTCGTCGAGGTGGGGCCGCGGGCGCCGCGCGCGGACGGCGCGCAGGCGCCCCAGGGCCGCCAGCAGCCGGGTGCTGGCCTCCTCGGGGTCCAGCTTCGCCTGGCGGGCGGACTCGGTGAGCGGCCGGGCCTGGGCCAGGATGTTGCGGCCGCTGAACTCCCGCTGCGGGTCGCGGTCCGGCGGGACGTTGCCCTCCGGCCGGGCCCCGAAGTGCCCGGCGACAAAGGCGGCCTCGGGCCCGAGCGCCGCCTCCAGCTCCGCCAGGGTCCAGACGTAGAACGCGCCCTCGACCGGATGGGCTCCGCCCGCCGGCAGGGAGTCGGCGTCCTCGCCGGCGTAGAAGCCGCCCTGCGGGGCGGTCAGCTCCCGCCGCACATAGTCGAGGATGTCCCGGGCCAGCCAGGCGTGGCGCTCGTCCGCGGTCGCCTGCCAGGCCTCGAGGGCCGCCAGGGTGAGCTGGGCCTGGTCGTAGAGCATCTTCTCGAAGTGGGGCACGAACCACTCGGCATCGACGGCGTAGCGGTGGAAGCCGCCGCCGACGTGGTCGTGGATGCCGCCGCGGGCCATCGCCGCCAGGGTCCGGCCCACCAGGCCGGTGGCCTCGATGCCCGCCTCGGTGCCGAGGCCCTGCAGGGCCGCACAGCGCAGCAGGAAGGAGAGGTTGGCCGGGCGGGGGAACTTGGGCGCGCCGCCGAAGCCGCCGTGGCGGGGGTCGAAGTTCTCGGCGTAGTACCGGTAGCCCTTCTCGAAGGCGGCGCCGGCCGCCTCGGCCAGGGTGGCCGGCTTGCCCGCCGGGGGCGCGCCGCGCTCCTCGGCGTGCTGGCGCAGGGAGGCCAGCACCCGGTCGCCCTCCGCCACCAGGTTGGCGCGGTCCTCCCGCCAGCCCCGGGCGATGGCGCGCAGGATGGTGGGGAAGCCGGCCCGGCCCGCCCGGTCCTCGGGGGCGAAATAGGTGCCGGCGTAGAAGGGCTTGAGCTCGGGCGTCAGCCACGCGCTGAGCGGCCATCCGCCGTGCCCGGTCAGGGCCTGCAGGTAGGACATGTACACCCGGTCGACGTCCGGGCGCTCCTCGCGGTCCAGCTTGACGCTGACGTACTCGGCATTGAGGAGGGCGGCGATGGCCGGGTTCTCGAAGGACTCGTGGGCCATCACGTGGCACCAGTGGCAGGTCGAGTAGCCGACCGAGAGGAAGATCGGCTTCTGCGCGGCCCGGGCGGCCGCGAACGCCTCCTCCCCCCAGGGATACCAGTCCACCGGATTGTCGGCGTGCTGGAGCAGGTAGGGGGACGTGGAGTTGGCCAGCCGGTTCGGCATGGTCACTGCCCCAGCACCCAGGCGAAGATGAGGGGCGCGACGATGGTCGCGTCGGACTCGACGATGAACTTGGGCGTGGAGGCGGCGAGCTTGCCCCAGGTGATCTTCTCGTTCGGCACCGCGCCGGAGTAGCTGCCGTAGCTCGTGGTCGAGTCGCTGACCTGGCAGAAGTACCCCCAGAGCGGCACGTTGGTGCGCTGCAGGTCCTGGTGCAGCATGGGCACGACGCAGATGGGGAAGTCGCCGGCGATGCCGCCGCCGATCTGGAAGAACCCGATCGAGCCCTCGCCGTGCCGGAGCGGGCGGGCGGTCCGGGTGTACCACTCCGCCAGGTGGGTCATGTACTCGATGCCGGTGCGGACGGTGTGGACGTTCTTCACGTCGCCGGCGATCACGTGGCCGGCGTACATGTTGCCCAGGGTGGCGTCCTCCCAGCCCGGGACGATGATGGGGAGGTCCTTCTCCGCCGCCGCCAGCAGCCAGGAATCCCTGGGGTCGATCTGGTACGACCGCTTCAGCTTGCCGCTGCGCAGGATCTTGTACATGAACTCGTGCGGGAAGTAGCGCTCCCCCGCGCGGTCCGCCGCCACCCATTCCTCGAGCACGGCGCTCTCGATCCGGCGCATCGCCTCCATCTCGGGGATGCAGGTGTCGGTGACCCGGTTCATGTGCCGCTTGAGCAGGGCCTCCTCGTCGGCGCCGGTCAGGTGCCGGTAGCCCGGGACCCGCTCGTAGTAGTCGTGGGCCACGAGGTTGAAGACGTCCTCCTCCAGGTTGGCGCCGGTGGAGACGATGGCGTGCACCTTGTCCTGGCGGATCATCTCGGCCAGCGCGATGCCGAGCTCGGCCGTGGACATGGCGCCGGCCAGGGTCACCAGCATCTGGCCCCCCGCCTTGAGGTGGGCCTCGTAGCCCTTGGCGGCGTCGAGCAGGGCCGCGGCGTTGAAGTGCCGGTAGTTGCGCGCGATGAACTGGGACACCGGCCCCTTCGTGCGCGCGAGGGCGGCATTGAGGACCTCGGGGAGCTTCTTGCGGGCGGCGGCGCTCATGGCGGAAAGGGTCCTAAGGTGGCATTGCTCCCGCCGGCTTGCCACCCCAATCGGGCAGCAAGTTGCGACCCGGCGGCGGTCGCCACCCCCTAAACCTAAGAACCTGCTCTGCATACTTTTATGTCGCTATTCGGGCTTTAGGAAAGTCCAGATCGTCCCGGGTCGCCCCGACCGGCCCGGCCCCGCTGGCCCGCCCATCGATGATCGCCTCGCCGCCCCCCGGGGGGGACGACCCGGGGGAAGCGCGAAAGTGACTGCGCCACAAGGGGATCTTGCCCCGGCGCGGCCCGCCATTGACGAACCGGGCCCGGAGGCTGTTTCCTCGCCTCTTCCCATGCTCACGATCGCCGATGTCTCCAAGTCCTACGGGACGCGCACCCTCTTCTCCGAGGTGTCGCTGTTCATCGCGCGCACCGACCGCTACGGCCTGGTCGGGCCCAATGGGGCCGGCAAGTCCACCCTCTTCAACCTGATCCTCGGCGAGGAGCGGCCGGACGAGGGCACGATCGAGTGGGAGCGCGGGGCGGACTTCGGCTTCCTGCCGCAGGAGAGCGCGCCGGTCGCCGACGAGACCATCCTGCAGATCGCGACCAGCGGCAAGAAGCTCGTGCCCGAGACCGACGACGACTACGACGACATCGACTGGACGCTCGAGCCGCGGGCGAAGAAGATCCTGGCCGGCCTGGGCTTCCGCGAGGGCGACAGCGACAAGCTGGCCCGGAGCTTCTCCGGCGGCTGGGTGATGCGGGCGCACCTGGCGCGCCTGCTGGTGGCCGAGCCGGCGCTGCTGCTGCTCGACGAGCCCACCAACCACCTCGATCTGGAGGCGCTGCTGTGGTTCCAGGACTACCTCACCCGCTACCCGGGCGGCCTGGTGGTGATCTCCCACGACCGGGCGTTCCTCAACGCCCTCTGCACCGGCATCCTCGAGCTGCGCGGGGGCAGCCTCAACCGCTACACCGGCAACTACGACGACTACATGGCGGAGAAGGAGGCGCGCAAGGAGCAGCAGGCGGCGCAGTACAAGAACCAGCAGCGCGAGATCGCCCACCTGCAGAAGTTCGTCGACCGCTTCGGGGCCAAGGCCAGCATGGCCTCGCGCGCCAAGTCGAAGGAGAAGCAGATCGCCCGCCTCGAGGAGGTGGCGGTCGAGGAGCCCCAGGAGGAGCTCAAGCGCATCCACTTCAAGTTCCCGACCCCGCCGCGCTCCGGCCTCAAGGTGGTCGAGCTGGAGCATGTCCAGCAGGCCTACGGCGACCACGTGGTCTACCGCGACCTCAACTTCATCGCCGAGCGCGGCCAGAAGATGGTGCTGGTGGGCCCCAACGGGGCCGGCAAGTCGACCATGCTGAAGATCCTGGCCGGGGTGGTCCCGATCCAGGGGGGCACCCTCGAGCTCGGCAGCAACGTCATCAGCGGCTACTTCGCCCAGAACCGCCTCGATAACCTGAAGGCGGACGGGACCGTGTTCGAGAACGTGATGGAGCTGCGCACCAACGAGAACCAGCTGACCGAGCAGCAGGCCCGCGCCATCCTGGGGGCATTCCTCTTCCGCAAGGACGACGTGCACAAGCCGGTCTCGGTGCTCTCCGGCGGCGAGAAGTCGCGCCTGGCGCTGGCCCGCCTGCTGGTCAAGCCGCCCAACCTCCTGCTGATGGACGAGCCCACCACCCACCTCGACATCGCCTCGATCGACGCCCTGGTGGGGGCGCTGAAGGACTACGAGGGGACGCTCATCTTCATCAGCCACGACGTCTACTTCATACGCGCGCTGGCCCAGACCGTCCTCCACGTCCACTCCGGGCGGCTGACCCCGTATGCCGGCAACTACGACTACTACCTCGAGAAATCGAAGGCCAAGAACGAGCGGGCGGCCCTGACCGCCGGCTTCACCGACGCCCGGCCCCCGCAGAACGCCCCGCCCAGGGCGGAGGCCAAGCCGGCCCCGGCCCGCAAGCCGGACGCCGGCGCGGTCAAGCGGCTGCGGATCCACGTCGGCCAGCTGGAGGAGCAGGTGGCCAGGCTGGAGGCGAAGCAGGGCGAGCTCACCACCCAGCTGGAGGCCCCCGAAACCTACACCAACGGCCAGGCCCACCACATCAACCGCGAGCTCTCGGCGGTGGTGGACGAGCTCACCGCCGCCACCGCCGCCTGGGAGAAGGCGGCGGCCGAGCTGGCGGCGCTCGAGCGCTAGAGCATTTTAAATAAAACTGTAGCCGCAGTGGGTAAACCAACCGGTGGCATCTTCGGGTGTAATGGCATGCAGCGCCTGGGTGATGGCCAGGAGCAGATC
>Ga0116229_10013117_pt1 | contig 11785 bp, 13 predicted proteins | sample S1TSphgellanicum_3_FD_87313 | JGI IMG/M metagenome (GOLD analysis project Ga0116229, IMG submission 87313) | Host-associated microbial communities from peat moss isolated from Minnesota, USA - S1T2_Fc - Sphagnum magellanicum MG | ecosystem: Host-associated > Plants > Peat moss > Unclassified... | reverse complement strand
TGTTGTGTTTCAAGGATGATGAAACGTTCAATTACTTGTTTTTCTATTTTTGGTTTGGTTTGTTGTTTTGTAGGTTATTGTGGAGTGGCTTTGGTGAGTTGGTTTTAGTGATGGAGCACGATCCTGGCTGACCAATGGACAATCTTTATGAGCAGGATAAAACATGGTTCTTGAGGATGATTGGTGCTAAGCTTTCAAGGGAGTAAAGGGATGTGGACAAGAAAAATCTATATGAAGCTGGCTAAGAAGGAAAGAAGGGGGAATTTTTCTTTTGCGAGTGGGAAAGAAGTTAAGTTCATGTTATGCTCGTTAGGATGTGTGGAGTTTGCTTGGATTTTCATAGGAATCATTTGGGGACAAAAGTCTCACTGGACTTCTTTTTTTTTTGAACTTGGCATTTGATCTTCCACTATGCCAAGAGCGTCAGGAAGGAAACATGAGTCCTAGTGTTTGCATTTTAGGGACTGGATCAAGGGAAATGATGAAAAAATTTAGGATTTCTAGAACAATTGTAATGGCAGCCATCATCTTCATCAATTTTTGGGTTTTTGGGGATTTCTTTGTGAACATGTAATGTGGTTTACTTTGAGAAGAGAATACATGTGATATAATGGGAGCTCCAAGGATTTTGGAATTAGAGGATGTTGTGATGTGTAGATGATCACATTTATCTACTTTGTTTTTAGTCTTTGTCTAATTTCTGAAAGAAACTATGTAATGGTGTGGGGTAGCATCTATGGGGATTTTGTTGTTGAAGGATGAATTGTCACACTCATTCACAATCAGTTGGCTCTTCGAAAGGAAATCAAGAGAGGTTTGATCCCTTGGGGTCCATAGAACTAAAATAACAAAATTTGCTTGGCTAATAGGATTTAGGTTTAGAAACAATACCTATTGTCACCTTCTTTCTGCTTTATGAAAATTTCAACAAATCTTGTTGAGTTTGTATTCACAATGTTGGAGATTTCCACACCAAAAATCATTTCCCCTTCTTTTTTATATCAAAGCAGCACAATCCCAGGAGGTTGGAACATATGTGATTATTAGGGTACTTGGAAGATGAAGTGTCCTAGAAGTTAGGATGTCTAATTCTACTGAAAAGCAATTACTTCAAGAAATTCAAGAAAAAAAAATCATTATTATGTTTCATTTCCCCATAACTCAAGGAGCACCACAAACAAGAGCATTAATTCTGCATTAATTAGGATTTGGTGTTGTTGCCATTATAGGAATGAATCCTAATGAAACACAAACTAGAGACATTGTTGTGGAGCTAATGCACAATGGGTTTTGTAATGGGGCACAGGTTTGGGTGAAAATGCAAGATGAAGTAGGAGGATGGGTTTCAACTATAAGATTTCAAAGACAACATCATTGTACCTCCTACCCTGTGTAAGGTGTTAACACACATATCAGAAAGACAAAGACAAGTGTTGGGATTAGGTGATGTTTGGATCTTTTTTCTTTTGTTTCCCCAAATCATTTCAATAGATTTTTTATTCCAGGAGTGGAGGATTTATTTCGGATTGGAGATCGAATACGGAAATTGGAGAACTCTAGAGCAACATCCTGGTTAATAAGTTGGAGAACATGTGATGACGACAACTTTGGGATACAATGGCAAATGGACTCTACATATGAACAAAATTTCATTATTTTACCATTTGATGTTGTGATTTTAGATCTAGTACAAGAAGGAAAACAGTCCAATTTCCTTTCATGATCAAAGACTGATAATCATGTCTTGAAGAACGATACAATTTTGTTCGAGTAACATAAAAATATGATCTTTGCTATGATGCCAAAAAATATAATCAGGCATTACTACTTTTAAGGAGTTAGAATTTTGTAGAAAACTTGTTGGTACTTTCATTCTAAAATGTCATAGACTTTGCTACTACTAGGATCATTGGTTTTGATCTTGATTGGCTAAGGTTGGGAACATAGCCATTAACACAAGACCATCAAGATTCTACACGCAGGCAACAATCGAGTTGAAAACCAAGATAAAATCTAATGGATGGCCAAAAAGCCTCATCTAGATCAGTGAAGCAAGAAGTAATATAGGTTTCAACAATAGAATTAACAACAACCCGAAGAAGGATGGGGGTAGAACAAGTTCTTTGTCGCAACCCCACTTTGAGGGAGTTGTGAGGTCACCACTCACACTCCTGAAAATGGGACTTGGGAGTCCTCCGGGACTCCCGAAAATTCAGAGCATGATTACAAGGGTCAAAACACCTTGCATTGAAACGTTTTTTATACCGTTGAAAAGGTCTTGAAGTGTAGATATCCAAAATGGCCTCGCATGAGCCATTTGGACATATGCAGCACAAGTTATGTGTCGAAAGAAGGGTCGGGAGTCAAACTGGCAGTTTGACTCCCGATCACTGAAAGTCAGGATTCGACCCGATTCTGGTGCGTGCAGGTGAAGTGCGACACACCGTTGAAAAGCTCTCAAGGAGAGCTACAACTTTGGTTTAGACCTTGTCTCGATCTGAGTTTGGGGCAAGAAGTTATGAACGCCCAAAGTCCCGCGAGTTCAAACCGAGACAGTTTCGGGACTCCACTTTGGGAGTCCCAGGAAAAAAAAACCATTTGGATGTAAGTGCGGCAGAGAGCTGCAGAGAATACTATATGGGGGGAAGGTGGTGGCTTTCCCCGAGTCCGGGCCGTGGTGAATCAAGTGAGTCCAAGGTAGCCCGTGGCTTGTCCCAACACCAAAAGGATGTAGAATGAGTTTTAACCAACTTGTTGGTTGGATTTGGATGTAGGACCATATAATTAAGTAAGCTTGTCCTTCTTCCTAGTCTATCCCGGAGCTTTCAGCACGCCCCTCTCATCCCCTTTAGTGCTAGAAGTTGGGAGCATGCCCCGAGTCCCAGAAATTCTGCAATTTGAGTAACCTAGCCCCAACTTGGGGCTAACTTGGGACTTGGGAGTGCGTCATTCTTGCATCAAAGGACTGGCAACATGTAAATCTTTAGACATGAAGGGTTGAGTTAAATGACTAGTCCCAAAGGCATGGACGAGTTATTATGGAGACGAAATCATGAGGATGTAAGTGATTGGGTTGAAAGATTAACAATGGTGGTAGAAGTCCGGGATTTGAATGCTGATAAGTTGTTTAAGATTGCCAAATTCAACCTAAAGGGGAGGGCCAAAAAATGGTTCAAGAAATTGAATCTTGCACCTACTGATTGCACAAAACTACATAATTAGACAGTGCAAAAATATGGCAAAATTGACGCTAATGACATTCGTCTCAAATTGAATGCCATCAAACAAGAACTAAAAGAAAGAATTCAAAAGTGTTATGAAATGTTGAAAGCGGTAGATTTTTCCTAGCTTTGAGTTTCTTGGGTTTTTTTTGCTTGTTGGTTTCTTATGTTCTTGAGTTGTTGCTACTTCTTTTTCTTTTTCTACTCTTGTACTACAATTATAACAAGAACAACGACAACCATAATTAGCAACAACGTAAGCAAAGGAGAAGGGACATCGAAAACAAGCTACAAGTTGTGAAGTTCTGAGTGTTTTTGAGCTTGCAATCATGTAGTGAGTAGCCCTTGTAGCAGCTCTAGAAGAAGAAGAAGAAAAAGAAAAGAATTTTAAAAAAAAAAAACACGAAGTAAAAGAAAAAATATATCATTTTATCTTTTACATGCCATTGTTGTAAAGCTCGTGAATGCGGATCACTTTGTAGCGCCGTCGTCGACACAGTCTGTCATAACTGCAATCTGTTTTGTTTCGTTGTTGTATCTGATGTTCGTTGTCGTTCCATTCGACGTTCGTCCTCATTCCATCTGATGTCGGTCATCGTTTTGTTTGACGTCCATTGTCGTTTCGTCCAATGTCCGTCGTTGTTTTGTCCAATGTCCGTCGCCATTCCATCCGACATTCGTCCCTATTTCGTCCAACGTCCATCACCATTTGTTTATCCGGTGCCCTCTGTCCATCCAATTCTGTCCTTTTAACCCTTTTCGTCCACTGACGTCCATCCACCGATGTCCGTCCATCACCATTCATCCCTGTTGACGCACCATATTCTTCAAACCGTATGTTGTGTTAGAACTTTATAACTAGTGCATTGTATTGTTATAAATTTTTGGGGCATGGGACAACACCATGTCCTTGAATGATGAAAGCACTAACACTCAACCAGAGCCAAGGTATTAGCTACGAAGTAATACACAATCATTTGAGCCGATTTCTTTGAGCTCACAATTTTCACAACAGTACCATCAAGCATCTATGGCGCCACCGTCATTCAGTACAACTCGTACCACGAATTCAAGTTCAGGTTACACTACATCAATAATACATCAAAGTCCATTTGGAGGGGTTAATCAATGGGGTACGCCCGCTGCCACACCATCTTTCATATCATCACCATATATTTTGTTGCAAGTTGTTACCTCTACACCCATATACACCATGGAGGTCAGTAGTTCCTCTAGGAGAATTGAGAAGTTCAGCTGAAGGCCAGGTACCATTCCTTTGAAGGAGTTTAAGGCAACTTTCTCAACTATGGTTTATGAATTAAAACTCAAATATGGCGCTAATTACACCGAGGCGTTCGCATTCAAACAACTAACCCGTTATGTGCACTATGAGGCATTAGATGTCTATGAGAAACATTCTTCGAGGATTTTGGGTGTCACTCATATTCCCAATCCAGCTTATGCCATAGCCATTGCCATCGCCTCTCAAGATTCCATTGCCATCATGGGATTGTGCCCAATAATCCAAATTCGGTACCTACTTTAGTAAACATTTTTCTTCAACAACTCATTGTTACTATCGTAAACATTCCTCCCACCATCCATGCACCAACTTTTGCTCATCTAGTGGGGGAATTCTTTCAAATTTTTGAACTGGAATTTTCGATTAAGAGTTCTGAAAAAATTCTACAGCTTATCACCTTCTCTTAGCGTAACGATGAATACAAGAGGCTTCTCAAGCTTAAAGAGGATACTCAGAGCATAACAGACCTAGAAGCTACCCATCGATATCTTCGTTTGTTGGAAAATATTTTGACACTCCATGTGCAGGTTTTATAACGGGTTTTTGCAAAATTTGGAGACTCATACATTTTGCTGGATGTGTAAAACATTTCTGAAAAGCTAGAATTAACTCATGCACACTATGAGGCTAGTACTATGAGGCCTCCATCACGTTCAAGGCCTCAGCCTCCATTAGCTGTGCCAACCAAATCATCACATTCTTCTTTAAAGGCTAAAACGATGCACTCGACTACACCCATCTGACCTTTTTGCAACTACTGTGGTAATCCTGCTCACAAAGCTAATGAGTGCAACATTCCTTCCGAAGATCTCTTTTGTGATTATTGTGGGAAAGAGGGACATCAAGAAGATGTTTGTTTTGCCAAATTCCCGAAATGGAAATAATTTTGATTACCATGGCAAAATCTGCCAACGTGTTTTGTTGCCCCTCAATCAAAAGCTAAAGCACCTTAACCTTCCACTCAAGCTTTCCCCACCAAAAGTAATTCCAGTAAGATTGTTAAGATGAAAGAGCACAATGCTAATAAGAGGGAGGTGCTTCAAGCCCATGCCACTCAAATTCAAACTCTACAAAATGAACTCGAATCATTGAAGGCCCAATATGTTAATCTAAAAAGCAAGTATTCCCAACTAGCTAATCATGCCCAACCTATATAGGGTTCAAGATCACGGTAAGGACTTCTTAGGTCATTCTATGGCCTCTCACATGATGCCATGGTTGGGGAGTATGTTCTTTCCAGTGCACACAATTTTAGTCTCACACCAAAATTTGCTACTTCTTTTTGCACTTCCTACTTTGCGGCACAAAGGCTAGTGTGGCACCCAAAGTTTGTGTCATTAAGTAAGTAATTCAGATTGATGGACTCCCATCTAGTTCAAGTCTTATTACTAGGGCTAGAGGAGCTCGAGCAGTCATGCAACAATCTTTTCATCCTTTCAACACATAAAAGAAATGCACCTTATTGGTGAGGGGGGAGGAGACTATTACACCACAAGCTATTAGCGCATCAAATTCTCGTGTCCCAGGAGTATATGTACATCAAGAAAACACACAATTTTCCACTAATCAGCTTATGAAATGTCAACTTCAAATGCATGAAATGGCACAAAATCTTGTGAGTACACCATTGTTTTGTTTTCAAAATTTGAAATTAAGCACCAGGGACATAATTGCAATATTAAAGGATACCCTGAACACTACATCAGGTCTTCTACCAATCCCTGATCCACATGCTACAGGGGTCCCATCCAACACCTTGGAGAGACACTCAATTGGCTCACGTGTTATAGATGACGTTCGTAATCTGGTCATTAGTTCTAGCATGGCTAAACTAGTGGGTTTTCCTACCTCTAATTCTACATTCACATATCAAAAACGAGCTAAAAACACCTCATTTGTGGATTTGTTACTCAACAAAAGCGTTGTGGATAACTATTCTCTCCACAAAGTTTTTCATTCATTTCCAAAGGTGGTGCCTAGTGAAAGAACTTCCATCGCCACCAGAGTTGCCATTATTGACAATACTGAGTTAACAATCCATGTGGGAGGACATACACCCAAAGTGGTACTTTTTGATACAAGTGCCCAACTAGTGATTCTTAAAATTCAATTTGTCAAAAAGATGGGCATGCTTGACTCCAAACTACAAAAATCTATGTGGCAAATTTACACTCCTAATGGTAGCATAGAAGAGGTATTTGGGGAAAGCTCGGATTTGATTGCACTTAACTTCAATGAAGGTACAAATCAAGAGTTTTGCCTACAGGTCAGATGTTTAGTCACCAATGCCACCAGTTCTGTGTGTTCATTGGGCAAAAGGCCCTGTTTCCACTAGGTTTCACAATTGACAACTAGTTTGAGCATGCGTACTACCGAATGGATTGGGAGACTGATGGCCACCACCTGAGATACATACCCTTTGATTTACATGGGAACCATAGTCGTATGGCTCACCATTATATGCTCAAGGAAGCACACACCATTTCCTACATCCAACAAGCTAACCACGAGTGGATAGAAGGAGATGAAGAGGAGATAGCTTAGGCCCAAGCTATTGAAAGCTTGAGGGTGGTTCCTATGGACATTCAACATGGACTAGAGGTTTTACGGAGGTTCAAAGCAACTCACGAACCTTTGGTCAAAGCTCTGTCTAATTTTGAGAACATGGAAAACCATGGTGAACCAATTAAGTCAGTATTTCATTAGCTAATCACCTAGACAACACCTAAGGCGGGGATTACATTATTAGAGCTCTTTGGTGGTATTGGTACAGGTTTCGAAGCCCTACTATAGTCAGGGATGGTGGTTCGGAAGTATTTTTACTTGAAAATGATGGAGTTCATAGCCAAATTTCCACATCAGTTTGCAACCATCGCATGGAAGGCCAGTTTTACTTTCTTGCCCTGTGACATACAACTAGTTCAGAAGAAGCATATGGAATTACTTGGCCCCATGGACTTCATCATTTCAGGTTAGGAGTGTCAAGGATTTTTAGTGACTAGATTTGGAGAAGGCTTGAATGACACAAGATTCGGTCTTTTCACGCACATGGCACGATTGATCACCTGGGTTCAATCCATTTCTCTTACGTTTGGTTATGTAATTGAGAACACCCCTTTTTAGCTCGACCAGAGGAAGAAAGTCTAGGAGCACTACATGTTGGTCAAATATAACCTTGGAAAGCCGCTTCTACTCGATGCAGCACAATGTAATTCCTATGCGCACTAGCTGCGCAATTGGTGAACCAACCTTGCACCACTCTCAATTCTACAGTTGGCTCTGAGATACACCATTAGAGACCCCAACCTGCAAGTTTCTCACATATTGGATGATCAAAGTTCTTGCCAATTAGTTACAAGGCAAGAGAAACCTCTTTGGTTTCCTACGAACACAATAGGAAAACCAAGAGGTGTTTCGCCCACCTTTGTCTCCTTCCTAGGACCACACGCCTTTCAAGGAAATGTACCAAGTCTGGTGTATCGTCATGCTTCAACCACTTGGGATGAACCAAGCCCAGAAGAAAGAGAAAGGGCTATGGGGTTCTAAACTGGCACTATTAGTCACACCAAGGTGACTAGATTAGAGTGTAACGCTCTACTATGGAAAAGCAAGGACCTAAACTCCCCCCTTACATGGTTGTTGGTAACTGTGTACTCCTTCAAATGTACACAACACCAACACTGATTCAATCAGCTTATAATTCTGGCGATGCGACTACATGGCACCCCAACCAAATACATTTGCCTATCTTCAACACTCTACACTTCACTCTTAGTGTTAAGGGGGAAGAGGTACCATGTAATTTGACTCAAGTTGTTTCTCATACACCTGGAGGTACATTAGTTTCTATAGAAACAATTATAACCTTCTACGAATCTACGCAATTAGATAATGGAAAACTCAATACACCAGGTTTTTCAAACACACTTTTCAACTCCATTCCATGTGTTTCCAACTACCCTTTTGTTATGGGGAATTAGTTCACCAAGAAAGAGAGAGACTAGGTCACAGATTTGCTAATTAAATATGAGAATGTGTTCGCATTTTCACTGAAAGACTTAGGTAGGTGTAAGACCGTGTATTTCTTTATAGACCTTATAGATGAGACACCCATCTATTGGAGGAAGCATAGGTTGAACACATGAGTGGGAACTAGTAGATGAATGATGCAAAGAGCTCCATGAGGTTGGTCTCATTCAACCATCAAGTTCTAATTTCGTAGCCACTACAATAATGCCAACAAAAAAGGATTCAATTGAATTATAGACTGAGAAAAGGATGTGCGGGGATTATAAGCCTTTGAACCTGGTTACACCTCAGGACAGGTACCCCATGCCCATCCCTCAAGAACTGTTTGATAGCATTGGAGACTCAAACATCTTCACAATTGTGGATTTGAGGCAAAACTTCAACCAAATTGTGTTAGTTGCAAAGGATCACAAGAAAACAACATTCCATAGAAGCAACAAGTTGTGGGAATGGCTTGTGATGCCTTTTGGATTGAAGAATGCACCTGTTTTCTTTTAATGAGTCATGAACCAAGTTCTCGAAAAGGCAAATTTCTTAAAGTGCTACATAGATGACATCCTAGTGCATAGCAAGGGACTCTTATAACACTTGGCTCATCTTCAGGAGTTATTCAAGAGGCTCCATGAAGTCGATATGAAGATCCATCCTAAAAAGTGTGAATTTGTTGTCACTTCAATAATCTACCTTGGACACATAATTTTGCCAAATGGTATTATGGCTCATTGGGCCAAAGTACTAGCCATTTTGGAGATGCCCAATCCTACTAATGTTCATACTTTGAGGAGCTTCATCCGATTATGTAATTACTATAGGATTTATGTCCAAGACTTTAGTACTATTGCTCGTCCTCTCTATGCATTATTAAAGAAGGATGTTGCTTGGACATGAAGTGAGAGGCTCAGGAAGCTTTCAACACACTCAAGGAAAAGCTTTTAGAATTCCCCATTTGAGAAGACCTAATTTTAGCAAGGTTTTCATTCTACACACTGACTGGAGTGCTCTTAGTATTGGTGTTATTCTTAGCCAACTTGATGAAGAAGGCATCGAATATGTTATGCATCCCAAAGCAACAACAAGGCTAAAAGCAACTATTCTTCATAAGAGGGGGAATGTCTTGCTATTGTATGGGTCGTCATACATTTCAGGCCCTAACTTTATGGCACCAAGTTCACTTTATATGCCGACCACCAACCTATCAAGTGGTTAATGACTAACGACAAGCTTATTAGTAAGTTAACTCGTTGGGCGCTTGTACTTTAGGAGTATGAGCTCAAAGTTATTCATCGACCTGGTATTACACATCAGAAAGTAGATACCATGTCATGGAGACCCTTCACTACCTCTAAAGATTTCTCAGAAGCCAAACAAGATTTCGACTAAATTCTAGCAATACATGTATCTTAGGATCTAGTTATCTTGCATTACTGCAATGTAACCCGGTTGAGCATCCCATTGTGGATATATGAGAGGACTTGGACACTTTAAGGTTTCTTCAGCATGGGGAATACCCTCCCCAAGTTAAATAAAGTCATTGGGATTGCATACAACAATGGTCCAAACACTATTCATGAAGGGACAATCACCTTGTTTAATGTTTACCACAAGGCAATAGAGTGGTTCCTCCACCACATGGACGACCTGGTCTTATTTAGAAGGTACACTCTGAGCTTTTTTCTCCTCTCAACAGCTCGTGCTTTCTCCACTCCTTATTCAAGGCATGTTCTATCAATGGTCATGTGATTTAGCTAGAGAGTTGCCATAGACCTCCAAAGGTAATGTCTACATCATGATTATGATTGAACATTTTTCAAAGTGGGTGGAGCTTGTTGTGATGTTGGACAAATCATCACATAGCACTAGCTAGACTTTCTTACAACAGGTCCTAAATAGGTTTGGGGCTCGTGCTAAGCGCCTTATTGATCAAGGATCAAAATTTAGAGGATAATTCCACGACCTACTTGATCATGCTCTCATTGACCATCGTTGGAGTTCAAGGGATCATCCCCAAGCTGATGACCTTGTAGAGAGGATGGTTCAGACATGCAAGAAGGGACTTCAAAAGATTTGCTTCACTAGGAACAAAGAGGATTGGGACCTGGCCCTACCTTACATCGCCATGGGTTACATTATGTCCAAACACGCCTCTTTGTCTCATTTCTCTCCTTACTTTCTACTTTTTAGGAAACATCCCATTCCACCCTTTTCCATTGTTGCTCAAATGGACCAAGTTGTGGACTTGGACTCCCCAGCCACTTGGGCTAAGGTCATCGTAGAAAGGGCTGCTCTATTCAAGAGGGTTACGCCCATGGCCATGGAGAACTTGTCCATTGCACAACATCGAGACACCTTACGGTATACACACACACGAGGTGGCAATTACAAACCTAAGGTGAGATAATTTGATGTTGGTGACTTTGTGTATCTCCAATGGCAACCTAATGATACTATAAACACTTCTTCCGATCGCACTATCTTGAAGATTATGGTGATCATTCCTTTAGGTGTGTTGGAGTTGTAAGGAGCTGGCGAACGCACAATTCGGGATCACTCCAAAAATTGTGCGCCCTACCACTTGCTGAACTTAGATCCTACCATCATCATGTCGATTTGAATTCCTCCACTTGACTATCCATGTCAGGTATATCAAAAGACAGACGATGTTTATCAGATGTTGCTTTACGATAATTGTAATGGTGGATACCATTTATTCTACCTCAAGTTGGAGCTCACTCAAGAACCCACCGGCATTTGGTACTATTCATCATGTTCTCCTACAGCTCCTTGATTTCTACTCAGACCATACCACACTTTTCCCAGCTCAAGTTTGGGGGGGGATACATGAGAATTTCATTTCAACCTCTTCTTACGCATTGTATATATATGTGCATGCATCTTTTTTTAGTTGATTAGTTTTTACCTTGACTGGTTTTAGTTTTTTTGTTCAGTAGAATTTGCTATGGATTTACACCCTTACAACATTGAACATCACGACACTACATGTCACGACAATTGTCATGCCCGTATGCATGGCCCCATACATGACGGCCGATTACGGGCATGTCAATCATGCCTTTTAGGGTTAATATACATTCTTAGGTTAGTGTACACTATTAGGTGTTTTAAGGTTATGGCTTGTTTAGGGTTTCAGCTTGTTGACGGCTCTATAAAAGGCCAAGTTCTTCCCTTCTCTTGTTAGTTTTTCTAGAATTCCTTTGTCAAGGAGAATTTCCTC
>Ga0116229_10013116_pt1 | contig 11785 bp, 6 predicted proteins | sample S1TSphgellanicum_3_FD_87313 | JGI IMG/M metagenome (GOLD analysis project Ga0116229, IMG submission 87313) | Host-associated microbial communities from peat moss isolated from Minnesota, USA - S1T2_Fc - Sphagnum magellanicum MG | ecosystem: Host-associated > Plants > Peat moss > Unclassified... | reverse complement strand
GTCGTGATGCGAGATATCTCGAGAATCCTCAAGGGCGTTTATAACGCCTCTGCTGTGGCTATCGTTCCGGGAAGCGGCACGTTTGGCATGGAGGCGGTTGCGCGACAGTTCGCCAACGACGAACCCTGCCTCATCTTGCGCAATGGCTGGTTCAGCTTTCGATGGTCGCAGATCTTGGAGATGGGACGTATCACCAATAACATCACCGTGCTCAAGGCGCGACGCGCCTCGCCCGGGTCACAGGTACCGTTCGCACCCGCACCGCTGGAGGAGGTCGTTAAAGCCGTCAAAGCGTTGCGCCCGCGGATTGTGTTTGCACCGCACGTGGAAACGTCCTCCGGGATGATACTGCCGGATGAGTATATGCGTGCCGTGGGGGCCGCGGTCCGAGAAGTGGGAGGGTTGTTCGTTCTCGATTGCATCGCATCCGGAACGATATGGGTGGATATGGTGGCGGATAACGTCGATGTCCTCATCAGTGCGCCACAGAAGGGCTGGAGCGCGTCGCCGTGCTGCGGGCTGGTGATGCTTGGCGAGCGGGCTCATGCGCGGCTGGAGCAGACCAAGAGCACCAGCTTTGCCTGCGATCTGGCCAAATGGCAGCAGATCATGCAGAGCTATGAAAAAGGCGGGTTTGCCTATCATGCAACGTTGCCCACGGACTCATTGGCCATCTTGCGGGATGTGATGCTGGAGACCGAACGATTCGGTTTTACCAAGGCCAAGGCCGAGGCAGCGTTGCTGGGTCAAGAAGTGCGTTCACTGCTTCGTCACGCAGGATTCCCCAGTGTGGCGGCGGAGGGCTTCACCGCGCCTGGTGTCGTCGTGTCTTATACGACCGACCCGCAGATCCAATCGGGACGTGCCTTTGCGGAGGCGGGTATGCAAATTGCGGCCGGAGTGCCGCTGCAATGCGATGAGGGTGACGACTACAAGTCATTTCGAATCGGCTTGTTTGGCTTGGATAAGTTGGCCAATCGGGAGCGAACAGTGCGGACGCTGGCGACGGCGATCAAGGCGATCACCTGACCGCGATACCAGGGTTGCGTGAATTGAGAAGGGGAGCCATTCCTTATCAGCCGCCCAGATCCTTGTAAATGCGTCCGTCCTTCATGATGAGCGCGAGCGCGGTATCGGGGTGTTCGAGAATCGAGATGTCGGCAAAGGGATCGCCGTTGACCAGCAACAGGTCCGCGTAAGCGCCCGGCTCGATCACGCCGAGCTTGCCCGGGTACGGATTGCGAATTCCGGACATGGCCAGCAATTCAGCGTTGCCCGAGGTTACCTGCCGCAGGATCTCGAGCGGCGTGAACCAACGGGCACGCAGCGTAAATTCCCGATTCTGCCGCGCCTGAACCTCGAGCCCATTGACGAGATCGGTGCCGAAGCCGATTTTGACGTGATACTTCTTCGCCAGCTTCATCATCGTGTCAGTCGCCTCGCGCACCTGCACGAACTTGGCGCGCTGCTCCTCGTTGAAGCCTGGCGGCACGTCCTCGTAGACGACCACGTTGGTCGACAACCAGATGCCGCGATCCGCAATCAGTTTCATCGTAGGCTCATCGATCAGGTGGCCGTGCTCGATGCAGCGGACTCCAGCCTCGATGGCCCGTCGCGTGCTTGCGGAATTGTAGCTGTGCACCGTCACGTAGGTGCCGAAGCTCGACGCGACATCGACGGCGGCGCGCAGCTCCTCGGGCGTATATTCCGTGACGTATAGCGGATCGAATTCCGACGATGCTCCGCCGCTCGCCATCACTTTGATTTGCACCGCGCCGTGACGCAGCTGTTCGCGCGCCGCCGCCAGCACCTCCGGCACCCCATCGGCAATTATCGCATCGCCGCGGCGCTCGTCGAAACTCAAGGTCCCTCCCCACCGTGGATGCAAGTCGCGGTAATGCCGATCGTCGCCATGTCCCGACGTCTGTGATATCACGGCCTCCGACGGATATACCCGGGGACCCACCATCACGCCCTCGTCGATCGCTTTTTTCAGTCCCGCCACCGCACCACCCGTATCGCGCTGCGTGGTGAAGCCGCGCATGAGCGCGGCCCGCGCGCCCTTGATCTCGAGCGCCGCGACGTAGGCCGGATCATTGTCTTGCATGTCGGCCGGTATCATCACCGCGGTCATGTGGACGTGCGCGTCGATGAAGCCCGGCATCAACAGACGGCCGCCACCGTCGATGACCGTCGGTTTCACACCCTCCGGAGGTGTGATCTCGAGGTGCGACACCGCCGCGATACGATTACCGACGATGAGCACCTCGCCACTTTGTACCGACTCGCTGCGGCCGTCGAAGATGCGCACATGGCGTATGAGGTACGCGTTCTCAGCGGGCGATGCGGGTGCCCGAGCTGCAGCGGCTGCCAGGAAAATCGCCAGCATCACGCGGATCAGCCGCCGATCAAGAAAAATGCCCATATTCTTCCCTTCCTTCAATGAGAGCCGCCGGTCACTCGATGCTACAATTTCTCAAGCCATGTTGTCCGTCTCTTCCCCGCAAAATCGCTTTCCCGCCAGGCTTGCTGTCATTGCCGTAGCCGCCGAGTCCTCAGGCGTATTCGAAGCGGCCAATGTGCCTTACCTTCTTTGCGGTGTCGGCAAGGTCAACGCGGCGATTTCCCTGACCAACGAGCTGAATCGCTATGCTCACGCCTCGGTGCCCATGCCCATGGTGCTGAACTTCGGAACTGCCGGCAGTCGGATTCACCCGCCAGGAAGTTTGGTTGAATGCGTTGAATTCATTCAGCGGGACATGGATGCGCGGGAATTGGGTTTCCCGCTGGGCACCACGCCGTTCGATACCTTTCAGCCGAAACTGACGTTTGCTCCCACCTTTGGCAATCTTCCCACCGCCGTCTGTGGTACCGGCGACTCCTTTGTGAGCGGATCAGCGGACATCGAATGCGGCATCGTGGATATGGAAGCCTTTGCCTTGGCAAAGGTTTGCAAGGTTTTTGCAGCAGCATTCGCGTGCGTCAAATATGTCAGCGACGGCGCCGATCATTCCTCGGCGGCTGACTGGCAGTCCAATGTGCATAAGGCAGCCGACGAATTTCTACGCCTTTATAACGGATTGCATTCGCCAAACTGAGCTCGCACGCTAGCCGCTGTGGCCGGCCACTGTGGCATTTACCCAGGTGGCCGCGTCTTGCAGCGCCGTGGCCGCCAGGGGTACCGCGGCAGTCATTCCAATATAGCCATGAATGAGCCCGTCACGACGCTGCAAGGTGACCGGTGTTCCCGCCGCACGCAGCAGCATCGCATACGCCTCGCCCTCGTCACGCAACGGATCGTACTCCGCCGTCTGTATGAGGGTCGGCGGCAGTCGGGAAAGATCGGGGGCGCGCAGAGGAGAGGCCCGAGGATCTTCGCGTCCGCGTGCGTCGGGCAAATAGTGGTCCCAAAACCAGTGCATCGCGGCCCGAGTCAGAAACAGCCCGTCGCCGTTTTCAACATAGGAAGTTCGGTCGAAGTCACAGTCCGTGACGGGGTAGAACAACACCTGGCCTGCCAGAGTCACCCGCGCTTCGTCACGCGCCATCGTCGCCACCACTGCGGCGAGGTTCGCGCCTGCGCTGTCGCCCGCGACGAACAATGCCCGGCCGCCCGGGATCAGCGTATCGGCCACGTCGTGCGTCCAGTTCAATGCGGCATGCGCATCGAGGACTGCCGCCGGAAAGCGACTTTCGGGTGCCAACCGATAATCGACGGACACGATACAGGTGTTCGTCAAGCGTGCAAGATGTCGCAGCGGTGCATCGACGGTATGCAAGCTACCCACGACCCATCCGCCGCCGTGATAGTAAACGATGATTCCTTGCGGAGCGCGCGTCGCCCAGTAAATCCGCACGGGCAATTTACCGTCCTGCGTCTCGATGAGACGGTCTTCGACCGCATGCACCTCGGGGCCCGCTGGGCCAGCCCGGGTAATGGCTGCAATCAACTCACGTGCCGCGGTCGGCGTGAGGGACTCAAACGGGGGGAGGGTGCGCATCTGCTCGAGGAGCGTCCGAACATCAGGATCAAGTGGCATAGACTTTCCCTTCTATTTATAAATTCCACAGATTGGCCGGAGCTTTCGCGGCTATCTAAAGTATAGATGAACAAGGCGTTTTTAAGCAGCTAGCGTCCCAGAGCCGCGCGCACGGCATCACCCAGCGCTTCAATCTGGTAGGGTTTGGACAAGATCTTGAGGCTTTCCGCTCTCGGTCGAGCGGCGGCCGTTCGGCGGGGCGTGGGCAGTGGATCAGGTGTGACCGAGAATTGCATCACCGCCGTTGGCAGGGCTGCCAGCCAATAAAAAGCGGCAATTTTCGGATCTGCGTACGCCATCGTGAATCGTAAACTGGCGCGTGTGACCCGTCTTGTCGCCCTGCCACAGCGAGACGCTGCCGTATGCACCGTCCTTGCGCAAGATGTAGTAAACAATCTCGACGAAGCGCAGGGCGATCGTATCGTTCTGATACCAGCGGGCCATTTGCCGCAGCACATCCATGCCAGCATCTTCGGGAGACATTCCTGATCGCATGTTGTCGATGATTTTGCGCGCTCCGGCGATTTTCATATTGGCAGGGGCGTTGCCGCTCGCGCCCGCCGAGCCAATTTCTGGATCGAGAAAGATTCCGGAACCGATCACGGCGATGTCGCTTGCGATGCCGGATGGGCGCCACGGTAAGCCGCTCGTTGTCGCTACGGCGGACATTTCCTTTTTTTCATTCACGGTGCCAACGTAAAGGGGTTCGGCGGTAGGGAATAATGCGTCGTATGCCGCTCGCCAGGTCCACTGCGGGCCCAGTCCAGCATCAACCGCCAACCGTTCCGTGCTTCGCACGAGCGTGTTCAAATCCTGCTGGGAGGGTGGCAAGAAATGGGAATCCTTGCCGGGAAATGGCCAGTTGGGGTCGGTCAGACCCGGCCCCCGTGAAGCGGTGGCCATGATGTGTTGCCACGCTGTCCACATTTTACGGGAACGATCGGTCAGCAATTCTTCCTTGCTAAACCCGTGCGCCAGCGCCAGACGCTGTGCACCTTGTCCAACGAGCAAGGGATAATCCGAGTGTTCCATGGCGGTGCGCGCCAAAAGAGAAGCGTTTCGGATACCGCTGACGCACGCGATGGCAGCGCCGCGCCGCGTCGGCCCATGGATGCAGGATGCATCGAGTTGAACTTCCCCTTGCTCGGTCGGTAATCCGCCGCGGCCCGTCGATTGATCGTCTGGATCGTCTTCCTGGGCTTGGGTGACATGCAATGCCGAATCGAGCGTGTCGCGTCCTTCCGCGAGCGTTTGATAGGCCTCATCGATGGCCGTCGTACCCGCCATCCTACAAATGAGCGCCGGCAAGCGCGGCACGGACGGACGAACGGGTTTAGGGTGAATATGGGCGGCATGGTCATGCGGCTCATCAGAGGTCGTGGCGATTGCATCGGTGCTGTTCAGAGCTATGAGCGGCGCGGCCGACGAGGCGACTGCGGTGCCAAGGAAGTCTCTGCGAGTGAACTTCATTCCCGCGGGTCCCCAATTGTCGGGCAGAGCATCATTTCTTCGTAAAAATCCACTGTTGCCATGGATTGCCTTGATAAGGGTATTGATCAATCTTCTCCCCGGGCGTCACCCCGCCTTGATCAACGTCGAGCGCCAGCCCGCTATGCACGCTCGTAAGCTCGAATGCACCGCCGCTCGCAGAGGTGACGTTCCATTGCTGCCAGCTAGAACCTTGGTATGGGTACTGATCGACCAGAGCGCTATTGGCCTTCGATCCTGCGAAGACATCGAGTGCCTGACCGCTCGCCACATTGGTGAGAGTGATCGTATTGTTCCCAAGATTGTGAACGGTCCACTGCTGATTAGTCCCACTATTCACGGGGTACTGCTGCATCACGGTACCGCTGGCCACGGAGAACGCAGGATCGTCTAGCGCCTGGCCGCTGTGCACGCTGGTGATGATGTAAACACCATCCGGTATCAGAGTGGCGCCAGTCGGAAGCAGTCCGTAAGCACACAGCTCCCCACTTTTCGTCTGCGCAGTGCCGAAGCTCGACAAATAGACTCGCCCATTGGCAACGGTCGGCGCCGCGAATTTGGCGTAATTGTCGCAATCATCGCGGGTCGTATTCTGCTGATTGTTCCATAGCTCGGTCATACTCGGCAGGCTGTAGGCGTAGAGGATTCCGGGTTCGGTCATGTGCCACGCGCCGAGCCCTCCGCCTTGCCCCTGCGAGTTGGTCGCCGCCCAGAGGATTCCATTCGAGGTTCCGTTGGCAGATATCGATAACGACGCACCCGGATGACCAAGTGCGGGAATCGATCCGGTATACGTGGGCGTGGTTTTGAAAGTCGTCCCATTGAAACTGAAAACCTTCAGGTAGCCGCTCTGCCCCCATTCGTAAAGGTTCGAATTGAAATAGGCCAGGGAATGGATATGGGTCGTATTGGCCTGCCAGTTCTGAACAGCGGTGTTGTCGCCCAGATGACCCATATTGGCCGTATTGATCAAGCGCAGGTACCCATCTTTTCCACCGGTCACCAGGAGCGAAGTTCCTGCCAAGAGGAGCGGTCCGGACGAGGTCAAATCGGCGTCCTCCTCATCCAGTGATTGAGGATTCGTCGGCGTGTGCCAGTCCAGCATTGCGAGTTTTGCGTTGGCTCTGATGATGGTTTCGCTGAAATTGGTCGCACCGTCCCATGTGCCGTTGCCCGTCACCCAATAAATGCTACCCGCAGCATCGGCGGCGGCGCCATTTCCGCCTTGCCAAATGCCTGCGCCATTGTCGCTGGGCGACGCATTGTGAACGCCGACTTGCGCCAATGTGCCCGTCTGATAAGCCAACGTGATGCCCTTGTACGACCCCTGATCACAGTGCCCCGCAAAGGAGAAATAGATATTGCCATTCGCAAGCAACAAGCCGGTTCGTTGCACCGCCGGCGCTGAGTTGAACCCTGGTGCGACGATTTGGACCGGGCTGCCCGCTTGTTCGGCACCCGTGGAAAGGTTGAGCGCATGCAGTGAATGCGCGGCCGTTCCGCTGACATAGGTTTTGGCGACGACGTAAAGTGTGTTGTGCGCCAGATCGATCACGGGAGTGCTCATGATCCCCGCCGAGTCCAGCGTATCCGTGCAGGTGATTCCCGCATCATCAACCACGAAGGCGGTGCCGAGGTTGACTTGCCAATAGCGCGTGCCGCTCACCGCGTCGAAGGCGTAAATACTGTTATTTGCCGTCGCCACATAAACCACGCTGTGTGTGCCGCCGCCGATGCTCACACTGTTCACCACGAGCGGCTGCGCGAACACCTGGTCGTCGACGGCTACTTTGAATAGCCTGCCAAATTGGCTTTCGTTTACATTCGCTTGCGTGAGAACCGTTTCGTTTGCGTTGAGGCCGTCGCGCAGGTTGTCGCTGTGTTGGGTGGTTATGTTGACTTGCGCATGGGCGATCGAAGGTAGCGCCGAAGCCGTTATTGACACGACCGCGAGCAGACAGATTGCCCGGCAAGCGTTGGATGATAGAGTCACTGGATTTTCCCCGATTGCAAGCAGCGCGATTCGCGTCGTCATGCTTGCCCTGTTGTGATGTCGTCCCAGACGATGTTGTACCACGTCTCGTTGGTCATCCCGAGCATGGGAGCATCAGCTGCGAATATAAGTTGCGCGACCTAGATCACGTTGTAAGTGGTTCCGAACAACGCATGTAAGACGAAAGCGGAATTTACATTAACTTAATGCACGGGCAACGAGTGCGCGCCAAGGATACTAGGCAGGACCATTGAGGCACGTTTACCGGGGGCACGCCTACTGCCGCGAGGATAAGGAGGATTCAATCGTTCCAGGTGATTTTTGCGTACACGCTGCGCGCGATTTGCGCAGTTGCGGGCGAGGGATAGCCGTATTCCGCATGGTATTCGCGCAGCAGATTTTGGCCGACGAGCGATAGTGTGAGCCTTCGCGTCGCCTGCCACGCAAGGCGGGTATCGAGCTGCCAGTAGGCCGGAACCACGCCTATGACGGGCCCTCCGGTGGGACCGTTGTCTATTCGCAGCGCGTCCACCCAGCGCAAGGCGGCGTCGAAACTCATGCCTCGTGGCAAGTCCATACTGGAGCGCAGGAACGCCTGCCCCTTCGGATCGGCCGTTTCATTGAGTGCGCCGTTGGCATCAACTTGGCCCGGCCTCACATGCAAGTGTTCGAGCAGCAAGTCGTAGCCGGCATGCAACTGCCACCAGTCAAGAGGGTGATAGGAGCTGCTCAGTTCGAGGCCCTGAGTCGTGCCCTCGAGGTTGTTCTGGAAATATTCCGGAAAGGGGAATGGGTAGTCGGCGGTAGTTGCCGTTGCCGTGGTGCTGCGCAGGTGGTCGTAATCGTTGAAGAACGTCGACAACGATCCCGACCATTGCGAGCCGAAAGCGGCGCGGTAGCCGAGCTCATAGGCGATTACCGTCTCTGAAATGAAATTTTCACTGCCCCTCAAGAATGCGGTAGGAAATTCGAATGGCGGCGGTGCATTCGTGAGGCCGGTGGGTACCAGCAAATCGTGGTCGTAACGGGAAGGGGTGCGCACGGCGCGCGACACGGCGGCCCACAATAGCTGTTGCGGCTGCGGATTCCACTGCCAGCGTATGTTGGGCTCGACCTCGAATCCCGTATAGTCGTTGTGTTCGAGTTTGGATCCGACGATCAGTGACATGTCCGGCACCAGCATGATCTGATCCTGCAGGAAGCCGCTGTAAAGATTCTGGTCCAGCTGCTGCGGCAGGAACTGCACGAATAGCCCCTGGTCGAGCTCTTGAGTTGCTCGATATTCGAGACCCCAGATAAATTGTTGGCGCAAACCTGCTTTGAACTGATACTGGAATTGAGCATCATCCGTGTTCAAAGTGTCGGCGAGAGCCGTGGCTGGAAAGCCTGTGTAATACGGCGGCGCAGCCGGGCTGGCCGGGTACGGCTGGCTCAGATAGGTATGGTCGTAGTAGAGCTGGAGGCTCATGGATGAGCCGTTGGCCGCCAGATGCGTCCATCGGCCAAGGATGTTGCCGCCCGCCAGGTCCTCCTCGCCGACACCGCCGGCATCCTCGACGCCGTGGTAGATGTCTCCCTGAAGGGTGAGTCGATCGCGTAGAGTGGCATCGTCATCCAGGCGGAAGCCGCTTCGCCCGACCTGCCACGCGTCGAGCGCACTGGCGCCGCTGGTCGTGACCTCGTGACTTCGCCCTGTATATTCACCGTACCCACGCACATAGAGTCCTGCGATCGGCTCGGCGCCGTACCTCAGCTCTTCTTGATCGTCGAGCCTATTGCCGCCGGCAGCTTCCGCATGCAGGCCCTGCGTATCTCGTGCCGATTTCGTGATGATGTTGATCACGCCGTTGACCGCGTTTGCACCCCATAGTGTGCCGCCTGGCCCGCTGATGACCTCGATGCGTTCAATATCCGAGAGCGGATAATCCTGCACATTCCAAAGAACACCTCCGTAAAGCGGGGTATAAACGGCTCGCCCATCGATCAGCACCAATAGCTTGTTCGCCAGATCGGCATTGAAGCCGCGTGCGCTGATGGCCCAGTCGTGGGCGTTGATCTGCGCGACCTCGAGGTTGTCGGCGAGTCTCAAAGCCTCCGGCAGGCTAGTCGCCCCGAAACGTCGGATATCATCACTCGTGATCACCTGGATGGCAGCCGCCGCCTGAATGAGCTTCTGCGGCCGCCGTGAAACCGAAGTGACCTGTACATTCATCAACTGCTCGAGGCTCATCTGGGAGAGCTCGGCCGCCGCCGGAACATCGGCTGGAGCGGCGGCTGAATCGGAAGTTGACGCTGACGCCAGGTTGAGTGCGGACGCACTGTAGCTTGAAAGCTGCATGACGAGGAGGAGCGCCATGGGCACGCCACCGCAGGCGCGCAAAAAAGTGCGCCAGCCGCTTTCCATCGCTAGATATTGCGTATCAGCTGCCACGGGTTCCCCTCATGAGTCTTGCAGCAAAGCCGGGTCGTTTACTCGTGCGCCGTGATTCGCCAACAACTCTGCCAACCGAGCGAGATCCACCGGCTTGGTCATATGCTCATTGAAGCCGGCTGCCTTGGCGCGTTCTACATCTTCGGATTGGCCCCAGCCCGTCAAAGCAAATAATACTGTCTCGTGTCCCCAGGGTTGACTGCGGATGCCCCGGGCTACCTCATAGCCGCTCATGCCCGGCATACCGATGTCCAAAATGCAGACATCGGGCCGATCACGCAGCGCAATCTCCAATGCAGCAGAGCCTGTTTGCGCCACGCGTATTTCATGGTTCCATGTTTTCATGATGAGCGCCAAACTCTCTGCCGCATCGACATTGTCATCTGCCACCAGGATCCTGCGCGTCGGACCGTGGGCCGTTCGAGTCCTCGAGTCATTTTCATCGTGGCGAGACTGACAGGCGCCAATTCGGGCACCCGGCAGCCGGATGGTGAAGGTGCTCCCTTGGCCTGATCCGGCACTTACCGCCTCAACTGTGCCTCCGTGCAACTCGACCAGCCCCCTCACCAGCGCAAGCCCAATCCCCAAGCCGCCCTCGGTCCGATCGATGGGTGAATGTATTTGCGCGAACATCTGGAATAGCGTCGGCACCACTTCCGGGTCAACACCAATGCCGTTGTCGGAGACTGCAATGCGCAGCACGTCTGCCGTCACCTCGGCACTCAACCGAATGAGACCGCATGGATCGGTATATTTGGCGGCATTGTTGAGGAGATTGGAAATGGCCTGAGAAAGACGCAGCGGGTCCGCGTCGAGTTCTATCGGCTCGGACGGTAATGACACTTGCAGCGAGTGCTGTTTTGCATCGATCAGGGGCCGTGCCGTCTCAACAGCCGTCGATACCACCGCGGCGAGGCTGACCTTTTCCATTTTCAGCTGCAATCGTTGCCGGCTGATTCGCGACACATCGAGCAGATCATCGAGCAGCAGTCCCATGCGCTTGACCTGTCGCGTAATGATATCGCGCGCCCACTGTCGCCGCCGATCATCGGCCGCATGTATGCGCAAGAGTTCAGCGGCGTTCCGAATCGGCGCAAGAGGATTGCGTAACTCGTGAGCGAGCGTCGCCAGATATTCATCTTTCCTGCGGTCCGCTTCTCTGAGCGCTGCATCGGACGCCTCGAGTGCGCGGGTGCGCAAATGCACCTCCTCGAGCATACGGTTGAAGGCATCGACGACCAGACCGATCTCATCATCGGCCCGCTTGACGGCGCGCTGCGAATAGTCGCGCTCATCGACCACACGGCTGGCGACACGCGTCATCGAATCGAGCGGTGTAGAGATGGCGACCTGCAGCGGTGTGGAGAGGACCATGGATGCCATGCCACCCAGCACCGTGACCAGGAGGGTGATCGCGAAATAAGTCAGGATGCGAGGCAGCATGTTGAAACGGGCTCGCAGATAGATAGTCCCGAGCCACTCGCCGTTCTGGGTGATGCGCTGAGTGAGACGCACTTCGTCCCTCGACTGCGTCACCGAGTCGGCAGCGCTCGAGAGCATCGCCGGCGGCGCTACTTGGCCCGCCTTCGCATATGAGGCGTAGAGCGATCCGTCGGGGGTATAGAGCGCGGCCGCCATCACGGCGGCATGTGCACGCAAGGCGGCGAGACTGCGTTGCGCGCCGGTGTGATCATCGAACGCCAGGGCGGGGGCGGTCGCAAGCGCGAGGATGCTTGCCTCCGTCGACAGCTGTGAGGCGCGCGCATTTCGGTAGGCGGTGATGTCGACCAGCGACATCGCCACGGCGGCGAGAAACAAGGCAATCACCGTGGT
>Ga0116229_10013115_pt1 | contig 11788 bp, 8 predicted proteins | sample S1TSphgellanicum_3_FD_87313 | JGI IMG/M metagenome (GOLD analysis project Ga0116229, IMG submission 87313) | Host-associated microbial communities from peat moss isolated from Minnesota, USA - S1T2_Fc - Sphagnum magellanicum MG | ecosystem: Host-associated > Plants > Peat moss > Unclassified... | reverse complement strand
CCCCAACCTCATGTCAAAAGATGAGATCCAGATCGTTCTGTTGCGCTCCGCTGACGTGTTGTCGGATCTGAAGGCACTGGGCCAGTTGCTCAAGGAACTCGACGGGCAATTGGCTGCGGGAGACATTGCTCGCGCATCACCCTGATACCAGCTGAGTGCGTGGATCGCCTACGCATCGATTCCACGCGAGCGAGCGAACTCATCTTGGATTTGCGCTGGCGGACGTTTCCGCGGAAACGTTCTCTTATGCGTCGCCGCATGTCCATGTGCGACATCCTTCGTCACGACCGCATGGATCAGCGTTGTCCAGCTTTACGCATCGGCATGGCGTCGATTGCAGCCTGCAACTGTGCCCCGGTCACCGGGACCGGGGAACGCAATGCCACGTGGCCGTCCTTGCCAACCAAAGCGACCGAAAACGTTGCGGCGTCGAGGCGATACCGATCCCGCAGCTCCGACGCCGTTTCACTCGACCCCGACACGGCATCCCCCTCGATGCGCACGATGGACAGATCGCGGTCGTCGCCTCCGGTCCATTGCGAGAGCGCCAGTTGCTGCGCCACGAATTGCGGATCTTTCGCGTCGGGTGTGGAGACGATCAGCACGCGGCGATGCCACTGCATCTGCGCCATCGTCGGGTCGGACCGGGACGGGGCGCCCATGAGCGCGAGTATGAATGCCACGGCGCCAAGAATACCGGCGAAGCGCAGACGGTCCTTATAACGGTCAGTGAGTCGGCCACTGCCGACGACCAGCACGTCGGCCTCGAGGTCGATCATCCGCCGGCAGCCGCGCGCCGCGGCTCGGCGGGGCGGCTCCAGCGGTTCACGGGCACCGGCAAGCCGAGGTGTCCGCGCAGCGTGTCGTGGGTGTATTCGCTGCGGAACAACCCGCGCCGCTGCAGAATCGGCACGACGCGCTCGCGGAACAACGCGAACTGTTTTGGACCGGTCACGCGCAGATTGAAACCGTCGGCAGCGCGGCCCGTGAACCAGCGCTCGATTTGATCGGCGATCGTCTCGGGCGAGCCGATGAAGTCCGACCGCCAGAGGCCAAAGCGATAGGCGGCCGCGCGCAACGTCAAACGCTCGGCGCGCGCGGTGCGGATGATGCGCTCGGCATAACCCTTGTAGCTGTTGAGCGTGACGCCCGTCAGGTCCGGGAAGGGCGCGTCGAGCGGGTATTGGCGAAAATCGTGATAATTGAACGCCCGGCCGAGCTGCACGAGCAGCTTGTCGAGGTCGAGCGCCTCGCGCTGCGCATCGGCGATCGCGTGCGCTTGCTCGTCGGTCTCGGCGATGATCGGCGCCAGGCCCGGCATCACCGCGATCAAATCGGGATCCCGACCGAACGCCGCCGCCCGCGCCTTCAGATCGGCATAGTACTGCTGCCCGTCCTCGAATCTTTCGGCACTGGCAAAGGTCGCCTCGGCGATCCTGGCGCCGAGATTGCGGCCCTCGTTACTCTCGCCGGCTTGGAAGATAACCGGCTGACCTTGCTTCGAGCGCGACAGCGCCAACGGTCCGGCCACGGAGAAGAATTCGCCCTTGTGATTGAGCGCATGTTGCTTGGATTTGTCGAGAAACCGCCCAGCCGCCTTGTCGCGCACGAAGGCGTCGTCTTCGTAGGAATCCCACAAGCCCTGTACGACCTCGACGAACTCGCGCGCGCGCGCATAGCGCACCGCATGATCGAAATGCTCCTCACGCCCATAATTGCGCGAGGCGCCTTCCAGACCCGTGGTGACCACATTCCAGCCCGCGCGGCCGCGGCTGATATGGTCGAGCGACGCAAACTGGCGTGCGACGTTGTAAGGTTCCCAGTAGGACGTGGTGAGCGTGGCGACCAGCCCGATCCTCGACGTCGATACGGCCAACGCCGACAACAGGGTCAGCGGCTCGAGTCGATTGAGAAAATGCGGCGCGGTATCCGGTGTGATGAACGGGCTGTCGACGATGAACACCAGGTCGAACTTGGCCGACTCGGCGGCGCGCGCGTTCTCGATATACCAATCGATGTTGATGCTGGCATCGCCGGGCAAGTCCGGATCGCGCCAGTCGTTCTGATCCGTGCCGACCCCCGTGAGTATCGCGCCGAGTTTCAACTGCCGAGTGGGGGTTGCCGTCATGAGAATCGCCTCGATGTGTCTTTGCGCTCAAGCATAGGGATGGGCCGGACAAACGCCAATTCGCAATGCGTATACACATATGACGTTCAGGCATCGCGCGACACGCCGTGCTCCAGCGCAAGCCGTGGCGTCGCGGCCAGCAGCATTTTCGTATAGTCATGCTCGGGAGCCGTGAACACTCGCTGTGTCGCACCGTGCTCGACGATGCGTCCCTGCTGCATCACGTACACGCGGTCGGCAATCGCTCTGACCACGGCCAGATCATGCGTGACGAACAGATAGGCGAGTTGCAACTGCGCCGACAGCCCGGCCAGGAGCTCGAGGATCTGCGCCCGCACCAACACGTCGAGTGCCGAGACGGCCTCGTCGAACACGACGACCGCGGGTTCCGTGTTGAGTGCTCGCGCGACCGCGATGCGCTGGCGCTGACCGCCCGACATTTCTTGAGCATGGCGTGTCGCGTCCGCGGCGGACATGCCCACTCGCTCGAGTACCTGGGCGACGCGTCGGCGACGTTCCGCGGCGCTCGGTTGCACGTCGAGCAAATGGAAGGGTTCACAGAGGAGCCGCTCGACCGGCCATCGCGGATCGAAGCTGCCGTAGGGGTCCTGGAACACCGCCTGAATGGAACGGCGCAGACGCCGCTGCGCGCGGCCGCCGGCCAACAGGGACTCGCCGAGCAGCAGCACCTCACCCGCTACCGGGCGCTCCAATCCCAGGATGGCGCGCAGCAAACTCGACTTACCCGAACCGGACTCGCCCACCAAGCCGACCGTCTCGCCACGATGAACGACCAGAGAGGCGTGATCCACGGCGCGCAACACGCCCGCGCGGCGCCACAGAGAGCGGCGCTTCACGGTGTAGTCGCGCACGATGCCGCGTACGTCGAGCACGGGCGCTTCGCGGCTTCGAAACCCATCTCGGTCCGCCGCGTCCGCTGCGGCGACCGAGTACTGCGCATGTCGCTTGGGAGCCAAGACCGCCGCGGCCCGCAGCGCCTTCGAGTAAGGATGTTCGAGGTTTCGCAGTGTATCGGTCGTGACGACCTCCTCGACGATCGTGCCGGCCTGCATGACCGCGACCCGGTCCGTGACCGCGGCGATGACGGCGAGATCGTGACTGACCAGGATGAGGCCCATGCCACGGCTGCGCGCAAGGTCACGCAGCAACGCGAGCACCTGGGCCTGGGTGCTCACGTCCAACGCCGTGGTGGGCTCGTCGGCGATGAGCAGTGCCGGCCCGAGTACGATGGCCGCCGCGATCGCCACGCGCTGCCGTTGTCCGCCGGAGAGTTCGTGAGGATAGCGGTCGAGTGCGCCCTGCGCCCCCGTGAGCCCCACGGCATCCAAGGCCGCCCGCGCCATGTCGCGGGCCGCCGCCGCGGACGCACCGCCATGCAGGCGCACCGTCTCGGCGACCTGATCGCCGATGCGCATCGACGGATTGAGCGCACTCATCGGTTCCTGGAACACCATGCCGATGTCGCGTCCGCGGATGGCGCACAGCTGCGCAGCACTCATGCCCGTGAGGGCAACGCCGCCGAGACGGATGGTGCCGCTCAAGCGCGCGGCCGCGGGCAGCAGTTGCAGGATGGCCAGGGCGGTCAGCGACTTGCCGGATCCCGACGCACCCACCAGACCCAGGCTCTCGCCGCGCGCGACCGCGAACGACAGGCTGCGCACCACGGGAACTCCGTCGATGGTGACTCCCACCGACTCGACCGACAACAGCGGCGTGCTCATCGCGCCCACCGCTGCCGAAGACCGTCACCGAGCAAATTCAAGCCCAGCACGAACAGCACCACCGCAAGCCCCGGAAACAGCGCCAGAGTCGGTGCCAGCGCGGTCAAGGTCTGCGCTTCGTTCAACATGCGGCCCCAGCTCGGGCTCGGCGGCTGCGCGCCCAAGCCGACGTACGACAGTCCTGCCTCGGCAATGACCCCGAGGGAAAACTGGATCGTCCCCTGCACCAGCAGCAGCCCGCTGAGGTTGGGCAGCAAGTGCTCGAATGAGATGCGCAGCGGTCCCTTGCCGGCCAGCCGCGCGGCGAGCACGTAGTCGCGGCTCCACAAATCGAGCGCTCCACCGCGCGTGACCCGGGCGAATACCGGGATGTTGAAGATCCCGATGGCGATGATGGCGTTGACGGCACCCGGCCCGAACACCGCGGTGATGAGGATGGCGAGCAGCAACGAGGGAAACGCGAAGATCACATCGTTGCCGCGCATGATGACATCGTCCGCAAGCCCGCCGCGCGCCGCGGCAATGAGCCCTGCCGGCACGCCGACCCCCACGCCGATCACGACCGACAAGAGTGCGACTCCCACTGAATTCTGGGCCCCCGCCATGATCATCGACAGCACGTCACGACCGAGTTGATCGGTGCCGAACCAGTGATGCCAGGTCGGCGGCTCGAGCTTGTCGACGATGGCGAGCGCCTGCGGATCGTACGGTGTCCAGAAATGCGCCAGCAACGCCATCGCGACGAACGCAGCGGTCAGGAGCGCGCCCACGACGAATCCGGCCGTGTGCGCGCGCCGCTTCATCGCGCCGATCGCAACGTTCGCCCGTCGCCGAGGCGCGGGCTCGCGAGCGCGTGACACAGGTCGACGGCGAAGGTGACGAGCACCACCGCGAGCACGAGCACGACCACCACACTCTGCACGACGACGAGGTCGCGTTGCACGATGGCCTGGAACACGAGGCGGCCCATTCCGGGCAGGAAAAAGACGTTTTCGATGATGACGCCGCCGGCCAACAGGAACGAGAACTGCATGCCCAGGATGGTGATCACGGGTATGAGCGCATTGGGCAGTGCGTGGCGCCACAGCACACGCCACGCACCGGCGCCCTTGGCGCGTGCGGTGCGGATGTAATCCTCGTGCAACGTGTCGAGGAGCGCACCGCGCAGTACGCGCCCGAGAATGGCTGCCTGGGGCATGGCGAGCGCGATGGCCGGCAGCGTCAGCGCCAACAAGGCCGCACCGACGCCGGCATGCCACCCGGGAAAGCCGCCGGCCGACACCCAGTGAAGGTTCACGGCAAACAACAGCACGAGCAACATGCCCAACCAAAAATTGGGTATGGCGAGGCCCAACTGCGTCATGCCCGTGAGCACGACGTCGGCAGTGCGTCCGCGCCGCGCCGCGGCGACCAATCCGACCGGAAAGGCGATGAGTGTCGACAGGATGAGCGCATATACGTCGAGCGGCAGCGACACCTGCAGCCGTTCCGCGAGCAAGCTCCCCACCGGAATGCGATAGGTGTAGCTCAATCCAAAATCACCGTGCATGAGACCACCGACCCAGATGAAATAGCGATGCAGGGGCGCCACATCCAAGCCCAACTGGTGGCGCAGCGCCGCGGCGGCCTCGGGGTCGGCGTGCACGCCCATCATATAGCTCACCGGATCTCCGGGTACGACCTGCACGACGAGGAACACGACGGCCGTGGCGACGAATACCGTCGCTGCCAGCGCCGCAACTCGGCCGGCCAGGAACGCCATGCCAAAACGTCGCGCCACGACGCTCAACAATAGGACGGCGCCGAGACCCGCAAGTCCCAAGGCGGCGCGCAACGAAGACAGACCGGCACCGATGGCGGGCCCTTCCGCACGCACAGACCCTTCCGCACGCACAGACCCTGCCGCGGGTGCCGGAGCTGCGGCCGCTGCGCGCCCCACCGCGGCCGTGCGCCGATCATCATAGGCGGCTTTCAGGTCGATGACGCTCAACACGTTGTCGAACCCCAGCCCATGCAGGTGCGCATTCCAGATCGCGAGTTTGGGGTATTGGAACAGGTATCCGTTGACCGCATCGTCCGCCAGTCTGTGCTGGACCTGCTCGAGCAGCGTGCGCCGGCGCTGCGGATCGGTGGTGTCGTCGAGTGCCGCGATCAGCGCCTTGAACGCCGCGCTCGAGTAGCCGAAGTAGTAGTCATCCCGTGCATAGATGTCGTAGTCCATGGGCTCGGCGTGGCCGACGATGCTCATGTCGAAATCATGCCGGCCGTACACCTGATCGAGCCACTGTGCCCACTCGAGGTTCAAGATGCGGACGCGGATGCCGACCGCGGCCAGCTGCGCTGCGATGATTTCGCCGCCACGGCGCGCATAACTCGGCGGCGGCAGTTTGAGCGTCACGGCGAAACCCTGAGGGTAGCCGGCCTGCGCGAGCAACTGCCGGGACTTGGCCGGATCGTACGCATACTGCGCGGTCAGATCGACGTACGCGGGATTGCGCGGCGGGAAATGGCTGCCGATGGGCGTTCCGTAGCCGAACATGGCGCCGTCGATGATGGCGCGCCGGTCGAGCGCATGGGCGATGGCGCGGCGCACGCGCAGATCGCTGAACGGCGGATTGCGATTGTTGAGCGACAGGATGACTTCCATTTCGGTCGTGCCCACGAACACCGCGAAACGGCGATCGGCGGCGAATTGCGGCACACTTTCTGGAGCGGGGTAGTTATCGAAGGCATCGACGTCACCGGCCATGAGCGCGGCATAAGCTGCGCTCGGGTCGGCGATGAACTTGAAGGTGACACGCTGCAGGCGCGCCGGTGTACGCCAATAGCCGGCAAACCGCTCCAAGCGCAGCGAGTCGCCGCGCCGCCATTGGGCCACGCGAAATGGACCCGTGCCCACCGGCAGCACGGCATTGTTAGCCGCCGAATTCGGCGCGACCATGACGAACGATCCCCAGGCCAGTGATTGCAGCAACCCGCCGGAACGACGGCTGAGCCCCAGTCGCAGCGTGTGCGCATCGATGACGTCCACGGCCCGCACGGCCGCCAGACGTGATTTTTGCGGATTCACCGAGTCGGCCGCGAGGGCGCGGTCCAGCGAGAATTTCGCGATGCCCGCGTCGAACGGCGTGCCGTCATGGAAGCGCACGCCCGCGCGCAGGTGAAACGTATAGGTGAGTCCGTCCGGTGACACGTCCCAGGATGCGGCGAGCTGCGGCAGCACCGAACCGTCGGCGGCGAACTGCACCAGCCCCTCGAAGACGTTGCCGTACAAGGCCTCGGAAATGGCGGCCGCGGGACTCGCCGTGGGATCCAAGATGGGCGGCTCGAGCTGCATGCCGATGGTCACGGCACCGTAGCCCGCGGCGCTGCCGCTGACGGCACTCGTGCGCGCGCCGATGCCCGCGCCGCCGCCGTCACCATCGCCCGCGACGACCCATCGCGCCAGGGACGCAAGCAGCAGCGTCGCGAGCAGCGCCAGCATGCTCCGCGCGCGCGGTGTCATGCGCTCCGGTGCAGGAGAGACCAGGCGGCGAGCGCCATCACCTTGGCGGACGTCACCATGTCCTCGATCACCACGTATTCGTCCGGCTGGTGTGCGAGATCCAGGATGCCGGGGCCGTACGCGATGCAATCCTTGAGCTTTCCCACCCGATCGATATGCTTCTGATCATAGGTGCCCGGCGAACAGATGAACTCGGGATCACGGCCCGTCACGCGGCGGATCGCCGCCGCGGTGCTGCGGGCAACCGGGCCGTTGCGATCGGCCATCGTGGGCATGACTTCGAACAGATCGCGAATGCCATACTGGAATCCGGGCCGATCGCGCGCCAACTGGTCGAGCAGCGCGACGACCTCTGCCTTCGCGTCGTCCATGCCTTCCTCGATCAACAGGCGTCGGTCGATCACCATGCGGCAGGAATCGGGCACGCAGGCGGCGGGAAAGCCCTCCTTCTGCTCGGCGTGTCCGCCGTGAATCGAGTTGATGTTGAGCGTCGAACTGCGCGCGCCCGACGGCACCACCGGCATGTCGGTGTGCCGCGCCGCGAGTTTGGGATACAGCTCGCGCTCGAAGCGATCGATGACCGCGTGCATGTGGCGGACTGCACAATCGCCCAAAAAGGGCATGGACCCATGCGCGATGCGTCCGCGGGTTTCGATTTCCGCCCACCAGACACCGCGATGGCCGATGCAGACGCGGTCGACGTTGAGCGGTTCGGGAATGATGACGTGATGTACGCGTGGTGCGGAGAACCAGCCGCGTGCCGCCAGATAGTGGACGCCACCGTAGCCGCCCGACTCCTCGTCCACGGTTCCTGAAATTTCCAGAGCGCCGGGCAATTCCGCGCCGGCATCGAGCAATGCCTCCACCGCGATGATCGAGGCGGCGAGCCCGCCCTTCATATCGCACGCACCCCGCCCGTATACCTTGCCGTCGCGCACGACGCCGGCGAACGGGTCCATGGTCCACGCCGCGCCGGTCTGGACGACGTCGATGTGGCTGTTGAAATGCACGCAGGGACCGGCATGCGTGCCCTCGCGGCGCGCCACCACGTTGATGCGCGGATAGGCGTCGCTGTCACCCGGCGTGCCGACGGCGCGCACGTAGTCGACGTGAAACCCGCGCGCGTGCAAGCGATTGCCGATGAACTCGGCGCAGGCCTGGTAGACGTCCCCCGGCGGATTGATGGTGGGAAAGCGGATCAAATCTCGCGTCAACTCGACGAGTTCGTCGCGCCGTGCATCGATGAGCTTGAAGATCGTTTCGGCCAGGTCTTGCGTCATGCTTCGACTCTCTCGGGATGCCGGGCACGGGTGAGTTGCGCACGCACGCGCGCCTGTTGCGCGAGCTCTGGCAGGCCCAGGTCGTCGTACACGACGGCGAGCGCCGCATTCAATGGCACCCCGTCGGGATCGTACGCGCGCCGCTGCTCCAACACCTGCTGTGCCAGCACCAGTCGCCCGCTCCTGATGGCGGCATCGAGCAGTATTTGCTCGAACAGATCACGCTGCGCATGGCTGCCGCCCGCCTCGACCATGCGCGGCATCGCCGTGCTCAATTGGCGCCACCCGGCATCGAAGTCGCCGCGCGCCGCCGCGTACAAGCCCTCGCACGCCGGTAGCGCGACGTCGCGCCACACGGCCCGCGTGTGTGCGGGCGCGCTGCGCGCCGTCTGGCGCACGGCCTCGAGCAGCGTGTCCGCTTCCGGCCGTCCGGCGCGTGCCAAGCCATATAGATACTGCATGGTCAGAAAGGGCAGCACCGTGTCGCGCGCGCGGGCCACTAGATAATCGCCCAAGTCCTGCCAGCGCGCACCCACGTCGATGCCGGCCAGCTCCATGCGGGCGAGCAGCGACACGGCGCCCACCTGATCCTGCGAATAGTGTTTGGCGAAGGCCCAGCAATACCGGTCATAGATCTCGAGCACCGCGCGCTGCCGGCCTTGACTGAGACGGAACAGCGCCATGTGCCACCACAGATGCGTGAGCATGAACGAGTTCAAACCCGTCCACGTGTCGCTCATGCCCTCGAGAAACTCGGCACCCGCGTCGATTTGCCCGCGGGTCAGGAACACGTGGGCGAGCGCATGCTGCGCCCAGGGTTCCTTGCGCTTAAGGCCGATGGCGGTGCGCGCCGCGACCTCGGCCGCCTCGAGCAAATGGCACTGTTCGTACGCAAACGCCGCCATGCCATGCATGTACGGTATGTCGGCGTTGTGGCTGAGCACCTTCAGGGCCACCCGCAGCATCTGCGGAAAGTTGCCGCGATTGAATTCGAAATACTGGTGAATCTTGACGACCGTGAGGTCGCGTGGAAACTCGTCGGACAGGCGTTCGCAGACCCGCAGGGCCGCGGGCAGATCATCGGCTACCCAGGATTTCAACAACTCGAGGTTCAGCGCCTCGCGCGGCAATGCGTCCGCCGCGGTCCGCTCCGCCGCCGCCACATACGGAGCGGCGCGCGCCGCGGCGTCGGGCGCCTCGAGGAACATCCACAGAAGTCCCGCATAGACGTTCGCAAGACAACTCTCGGGCGCCGCATCGGCCGCGGCGACGATGCCCTCGGCCCGCGTCTCGTAGGCGAGAAAGCCTTCGATGAAATCATCGACGGCCGCGAGCGTCGCCGGGCTCATCGGGCCGACCGGGTTTCCTAGCGAGTCTGACAGCATGGCGAGTCTGCAAGCATGTGACGATGATACCGGACGCGCGCCACCCGGACGCGGCCGCCCGGACGGTATTGCTCGCTGCGGAGTACGACGTTTTGACGTCATGTCATGACGTTAAAACGTCACGTTCGCCAAAGGAATATCCCCCGCCCTGCGGCACGCGCTGCTAATGCACCGCCTCGAGGAACTGCGCGACGTCCGCCGCCGAGCGCTGGGGTATCTCGATTTGCGGCAGATGCCCGACATGCGGATAGAGAATGAGCCGGGCACCGGGGATCGCGGCCGCGAATTTTCGCGCGGCGGCCGGCTCGATCAAGGGATCCGCCTCGCCGTGCAGAACGAGCGTGGGTACGGCGATGTCGTGGAGCACGGCCGCGGATGCCTGACCGAACGCGGTGGGATGAAAGGACATGAGGATGGCGCGATGCCCCGGGGCACGCTGAAACTCGGCCCAGCGATCGACGAGCGCCGGCGTGATGATGTTTTTGTCGTAGACGTCCGTCTTCAGACCCTCGTCGATCAGCGGCCGGTTATCGATGTTGCGCAAGATCGCGCGTCCGAGCCGGTACTGCAATATCCGAAAGGCCAGCGGAATGGCCGGTGGCGGACCCTCGTTCGGAAAGCCGGCGGCATCGACGAGGATCAGCGCGTTGAGGCGCTGCGGGTGGCGCACGGCAAACTCCCATGCCACGCCACCGCCCATGGAATTTCCCGCGACCGCAAATTTCGGCAATGCCAGTCGTGCCGCCAGTGCATCGAGAAGGTCCGCCAGGCCCGCGCCGGACAATTCGTATCCCGCCGGCGCACGGGTGAGGCCGTGCCCCGGAAAATCCGGAGCGATGATATGGAACCGGCCTCTGAGATCCGCGACCCAGCCTTCCCACGTGGTGTAGGAATCGCCGAACCCATGCAGCAGCACCAAGAGCGGCAGTGATGGATCGCCGACCTCCTGGTAATGCAGATGGATTGCGCCCGGCAAATCCACGAAGTGAGAATCCGCTCCGGCGTACTTCGCCTCCAAGGTGGCGTAGGGAATATCGGGGCCGCGCAGCTTGAGCCACGCGGCCACGATCAGCACCACGATGATGCCGAGGACGATGCCGAACACTTTCACGCAGAGCTCACTTAGTACCCATAACTGTCAGTACTTACATCTGTCAGTATTTATAACTGACGCGAATGCCGAACGTCGCGGGCTCGCCGGCCAGGGCGATCTCGGTGCCGGGCAGGAAGAAATTGCGCGTCACGTCGTAGGACCGGTTGAAGATATTGCGGCCCCACAGCGCGAAGGTCCACGGTGCTCCGGACGCCGGTGACACGGACAGATTCGCATTGGCCAACCAGTACCGCGGAATCGTGAAGTCATTGCTGCCGAGCAGATAGAACTGGCTGTAGGTATCGTGAAAGCTGTAGTTGGATTCGGCGGTGACCTTGAAGTCGCCGATGTCCCGCGTATAGCTCACGTCGCCGCCATAGCTCCACTTCGGCACGCTCAACGGCTGGCCTTTGTAGTTGACGCCCGAGCTGTTCAGCACATTGCCGGTGAAGTAACCCTCGACGAATCCCGTGTATTGCGAAATCGACAATCCTGAGAGGGGATGCCACTCGAGGTCGAGGTCGCCACCCGAGAGCCTCGAGTCGGCGTTGACGAACTTGCCGACGTAGGAACCCGACAAGGGATCCAAGATCTTGCCGAGCACCTGCTCATCGCGGTATTTGTAGAAGAACGCGGCCGCATTGACCCGCAGGGT
>Ga0116229_10013113_pt1 | contig 11790 bp, 13 predicted proteins | sample S1TSphgellanicum_3_FD_87313 | JGI IMG/M metagenome (GOLD analysis project Ga0116229, IMG submission 87313) | Host-associated microbial communities from peat moss isolated from Minnesota, USA - S1T2_Fc - Sphagnum magellanicum MG | ecosystem: Host-associated > Plants > Peat moss > Unclassified... | reverse complement strand
GCGTTATGAATATGAGATTGTGGGTGATGGTTTTGTGGCAGAGGAGGTTTTGTGGGGGGGGGGGGGGGGGGGGGGGCAGAATCTAACACCTGCCCCTCCCACACTAGGTATAACGGATGGATGGATGATTGTGCACATGTACATCACTATGAATCTGCCATTAAATAAAGTTCATGAAGCATTGATATTATTTGCACAATTGATTTAAAAGTCATTGAATAACAGTATTGGACTCAGGGTTTATTTTTGGTCAGGCTTTTTTTGAATTTTTTGGTTTTGAGAGTTTGGCATTGTTTACACCCAAAAAAAAAAAAAAAAAAACAAATTTAAAATTTTTTAAATTCCAATTTTTTTCCAAAAGAATTTGTTGCCACAATATAAAAATTCACCCAAAAAAAACACACACACACACACACCAGTTGGACTGTAATAATGTCTGGCCTGCAACAACCCTATCAAAAAAAATTGATTTCCAGTTTGCTCAATGCAAATGAGTCACATCCATATATTGCAGGCCAAACCTGATCAAGTAACGGAGTGAACCACATTCCATCCATTCGTGAGGTTGGCCATAGTGAAGAGACATCTTATGCCCAAATCCGGCCACCACCATCCCACCAGTGCACCATGAAGGATGAATGGTAAGTGGTCAGGAAACAGTTTTCTGTTGGGTTCCAGTTCCCTACTAGCTAACCATGGTAGTTAGCTCAGTTGCTTTTTTTTTTTCTACCTGCCTACTAACAACCCACAAGGCAGGTTGGTAGTAGGTAGGTAGTAAAAAGAGCCCATACCTATGTATAAACCATCTACTTACCTAGTAGTTTCCTATTTTCCTACCTATCTACCTATATATGAAACCTATTTCCTACAGAATTGGTTACCAAGGTGAAACCAAATATTAACTCACTTGAGGTTCATCGACAACTGAGTAATAACACACATTCAATGGACAGTGCACACTGGTGGGTGCTGGTTCACCATGGCCCCCAAATCCTACATGGGTGCATTGGTGTAGGATTTGGGCATAAATTGTTGGCCAGAACTTGACCCAATGTGTGAGTGACATTTGGAATATTATGTGTGCATATATGTTGGATGGGCATGTTCCATAGAAATGGATGCATTTGGATGAGAAGTTATAAATCCAATACGGAAAGTTTTTAGTCTGAACTTCGAACCTGCCCCCCTTAGGGGGCAGAGTCATTACACCGTGTCCATAAGCTGGTTGTTGCCATTGCCTAGCAAGGCAAGGATATTGTGCTTAGATTCATTATAGAGTATAGTAGCTTAAGGGATTTTGTCCTCTAGGTCAAAATTTATATGAGGATTTTTGAAAGATGATATTTTTGCTTGTGCTGAAACTTGAGATTAATTCTAGAGCTATGATATCTTGAAGGATTTTTGTTTCTTTTAGGGGGTTATTTTGAAGACCTTATTTTTGCATGGTGAAATTATTTGAATTTCCATCACCCTGTGTTGGGTGGTTATTAGAAATAATTAGAAATAAAAATAGACCCCTTGATGGTTATCAGGGTGGTTTTTAGGATTCATAATTGCAATTCACATACTTGATTCATACTGTCATCCCCGTATGCATGGCCTCGTGCATGATAGTTGATTATGGGCATGCCAATCATGCCTTTAAGGTTAATGTATGTTCTTAGGTTATTGTACGTTATTAGGTGTTTTAGGGTTATGGCTTGTTTAGGTTTTCAACTTTGTTAACAGTTATATAAAAGGCCAAACTCTTCCCTTCTCTTGTTAGTTTTTTTAATTCTTTTGTTAGGGAAAGTTTCCTCCATAATCAGATTGGATTTCTAAATGCTCACGGTGCCTATCAAACGACTACCGTTTACATAAACTACTTTTATTTCCTTCTTTTTTATTCAATTTAATTCTAGAAAAAATGTTCTTTGTCACTTAATGTTAAAAGCGACAGATTTTTCCTGGTTTTGAGTTTCTTGGGTTTCTTTTGCTTGTTGGTTTTTGTGTTTTTGAGTTGTTACTATTTCTTATTCTTTTTCTACTCTTGTACTACGGCTACAACAGGAACAACAACAACCATAACTAGTAGCAACATCCACAATCGAGGGAGCTTGGATTCTGAGAAATAAACCATCATTGGTTTTCAATTCAACGTCAACAAACGCAGCTTCAACATCGACACCAAGCAACACTTTAGGTTCCAACTAATGAGAAATTGGCATTACTTCTCTAGTCACTACACCTATGTTCGCAAGCTCTTGATGGTCGCATCCGCTGTAGCCTTATTGTTGCTGCTATTATTACCCTTGGCATGATGCATCGCTCGTTTTTTGTTCACAATGAGCTTTAAACCAAAAGCAAGAAGAACAGGAGTAGGAACAAGTGAAGCAATGACAACAGGCGCTATAGTAATGGCACCACCATTTGCTACAACAAGCTCTTGCTTGTGCTGCCTGTGGGTGTTGTCGATTGGAACCAAGGACGAAGACACCATCACCTTTGGCCTCTTGGCTTCGACCTCTAACCTTTCAACCACAATGGCCTTCGCGTTAAGCATGGGGTTCCAATGAACAAGAAAAAAAAATCACGAAATACAAGGAAAAAAAAAAATTCTTTTACACTCCATCACTACAAAGCTCACGTACGTGGATTGCTCTACAACGCCATGGCCGTCATGTCGCCGTTTGCCATCGCTCCAGAGCTCGTGGACACAAATCACTCTACAATGTTATGGTCATTGCATCACCGTCCACTGTCCATCGTTCGTCACCATCTGTCGCCATCAACATCCATCCGTCACCATCCATCGCCATCCGTCATCGTCCATCACAATTCTATCAATGTCGTCGTTCATTGCCATCCATCACAATTCCATCCAACATTCATCAACTTCCATTTGACATTCATCAACAACTATCTGTCCGATTCTGTCCATCTGGCGACTTCCATCCACTAACGTCCATCCATTGCCATTCATCCTTATCAACACGTCGTATTCTTCAAATCGTATGTATTACATACATATGTATCCAATACCATATTCTTCAAACCGTATGTACGTATTTTTCAAGATCATATATAGGTTTTTTTAATTAATATGTACATCTACATACTTTCATAATAATACATACATTCACGTATCTCATATTAATACGTATATCTACGTTATTTTTGTATTAATACATACATTTACGTAATCTTATTAATACATAAATATACAATTCTTTCTTCTTCTTTTTCATCATTTAGCACTAGTGATTACAAAAATTAAAAGCTACTTAAGGTACATTTTTTTAAGCACTTCACATTTTAGTTTCTATTACGGTTGCATTTAATTGCATAGGTTGTGTTAGAACTTTGTAACTAGTGCTCAATATTGTTACAAAATTTTGGGGCATGGGACAACACCATGTCTTCGGATGATGTAAACATTATTGCTCAACCAGAGCTAAGGTATCAACTACGAAATAACACACGATCATTTGAGCCAATTTCATTGAGCTCATGATCTTTACAATAGTACCATCAAGCATCTACAGCATCACCATCATCCAATACAACTCCTACCAAGAATTCAAGTTTAGGTTACACTACATCAACAGTACATCAGAGTCCATTTGTAAGGGTTAATCAGTGGGGTATGCCTATTGCTACATTAGCTTTCACACCATCACCGTATATTCCATTACAAATCGTTATCACTACACCCATATACACCATGGAGGTTAGCAGTTTCTCTACGAAAATTGAAAAGTTTAATAGAAGGCCAAGTACCATTTCTTTGAGGGAGTTCAAAGCAACTTTTTCAACTATGGTTTATGAATTGGAGCTCAAGTATGGCGTTAATTACATCGAGGCATTCACATTCAAACAACTGGCCCATTATGTGCACTATGAGGCATTGGATGTCTACGAACACATTCTCCAAGGATTTTGGGCGTCACCTAGATCCCCAATCCAACTTATGCCACAACCATCACCACTGCCTCTCAAGCTGCACTATAAGTTGCCATTGCACATCATGGGATTGTGCCCAATAATCCAGATCTGATACTTATTTCAATAAATTTTTCTCTTCAATAACTCATCGTTGTTACCGCAAACATTCTTCCCACCATCGATGCACCAGCTTTTGTTGATCTAGTGGGGGAATTCTTGAGCTTGAATTTTTGGTTAAGAATTTTTTTTAAAATTCTGTAGCTCACCACCTTCTCTCAGCAAAAAGATGAAACCTTCAAGATGTTCTATAGGAGGCTTCTCAAGCTTAAAAAGGATACTCAAAGAATCACAGACCTAAAAGCTGCCCATCAGTATCTTCGTTTATTGGAAGGTACTCCAACACTCCATACGTAGGTTTTGTAGCGAATTTTTACAAAATTTAAAAACTCGTACACTTTGTTGGTGTGTACAACATTTTTGAAAAGTTAAAACTAATTCATGCACACTATGAGGCCAATACTATGAGGCCTCCGTCACGTTCAAAGCCTCATCTTCCACCAGCTACGCCAACCAAATCATCACATTCTTCTTTAAGGGCTAAAGCGGTGCATTTAGTTGCACCCATCCAACCTTCTTATAACTACTATGGCAATCCTGCCCACAAAGCTAGTGAGTGTAACATTCCTTCCGAAGATCTGTTTTTTGATTATTATGGGAAAGAGGGACATCAAGAAACTGTTTATTTTGCCAAGTTCCCGGAATAGAAACAATTCCGATTACCGCGGCAAAATTTGCTAGCATCTTCCGCTACCCCTCAACCAAAAGCCAAAGCACCTCAACCTTCCATTCAGGCTTTCCCCACCAAGGGTAATTCCAGTAAAAATGTTAAGAAGAAAGAGCACAATGTTAACAAAAGGGAGGTGTTTCAAGCCCATGCCGCTCAAATTCAAACCTTGCAAAATGAATTCGAATCATTGAAAGCCCAACTTGTTAATCTAAAAGGCAAGTCTTCCCAACCAGCTAATCATGCCCAACTTGTATAGGGTTCAGGATCATGGGAAGGACCTCCCAGGTTGTTCTATGGCCTCTCACATGATGTCATGGTTGAGGAATATGTTCTTTTTAATGCACATAATTCTAATCTCACACCAGAATTTGTGACTTTTTTTTGCCCTTCCTACTTCGTGACACAAAAGGTTAGTGTGGCACCTAGAGTTTCTGCCACTAGGCAGGTAATTTAGACTGATGGACTCGCATCTAATTCAAGTCCTATTACCAGGGCTAGAAAAGCTCAAGTTGTCATGCCACAATCTTTTCATCTTCTCAACACGGAAGAAGAACGCACCTTGTTAGCAAAGGGGGAGGAAACTACTACACCATAAACTGCTAAGGCATCAAATTCTTGTGTCCCAAGAGTACATGTACATCAGGAAAACACACAATTTTCCACTAATCAGCTTATGGAGTGCCAACTTCAAATGCATGAAGTTGTGTAAAAGCTTATGAGTACATTGTTCTTTAGTTTTTAAGATTTCAAGCTAAGCACCAGGGACATAATTACAGTATTAAAGGATACCCTAAACACTACATCAGGTCCTTTACCAATCCCTAATCCACATGCTACAAGGAATCCATCTAACACCTTGGAAGACATTCAATTAATTCACGTGTTATAGATGGCATTCGTAATATGGTCACTAGTTCTACCATGGCTAAACTAATGGGCTCTCCTACTTTTGATTATACATTCACATATTAAAAGGGAGCTAAAAACACCTCACTTGTGGATTTGTTACGTAACAAAGGCGTTGTGGATAGTCATTTTTTTCACAAAGTCTCTCACTCATTTTTTAAGGTGGTGCCTAGTGGGAGAACTTCCATCGCCACCGGAGTTGCCATTGTTGACAATATTGAATCAACAATCCATGTGGGAGGACATACACTCATAATGGTACTTCTTGATACATGTGCCCAACCAATGATTCTTAGAGTTCAATTCGCCAAGAAGATGGGCATGCTCGATTCTAAACTATGAAAATCTATGTGGCAAATTCACACCGCTAGTGAGAACATAAAGGAGGTATGATGCACCCCCAAGCTCCTTGATAGACTCAACTGTGAGTCTGAACTGAAAACAATGAAAGAGTAATAAGTTAGGCACACTCCCTGGCTTGCAGCACTTCGGGGGTAGAAAGGCGTGTTAGAGCTATGGGATGGGGCTAGGAATAATGATAAGCAACTAATCACTCACTCAGACCTACACAAACCAAACAACAAGTTGGTTAGTGCATAGTTTGAACACTTTTGGTGCATGGACGAGGCACGAGCAAATTCAAACTCATAAGATTCACCATGGCCCAAACTTGGGGGAAGCCACCACCTTCCCCTTTATAATATAATTTGTGCCTCTCCATGAGGCCCACATCCAAATGGCATTTTGTCTCGAGACTCTCAAATGGGAGTCCCGAAATTCTCAAAGTTCGGACTCCCGCGACTTTGGGGCCCCATAACTTTTCGCATAGACTTTCGATTGAGATGAGGTCTAAAGAAAAGTTGTAGCCCTTGTCAAGAGCTTTCCAAGGGCATGTTGCATGCCACTTGCACACAAGGAAATCAAGTTCAATTCTTGACTTTTAGTGGTCGGGAATCAAATTGCCAATTTGACTCCTGACTTTTCTTTTGGCCATAACTTGTGTTTTGGATGTCCAAATGGGTCATGCAAGCCCATTTTAGACATCTACATTTCAATAGCTTTCCAATGATATAAAAAAACTTTTCACTCCAATGGGTTTTGACTCCTGCATTCGCCCTCTAAAGATTCAAGAATCCATTGAGACTCTAACTCCCAAAATGGGAGTTCACTTGAAAGTGAGGGTTCATTCCCTCACACTCTTTTGCACTCCTACGAGCATAAGATGTGACCCCCAAGCTTCACTCTTGGCATGTAACCTTGCAAGCCCTTGCCTTGGTCACGAGCCCAAGGCTAGGGTTGGGACAAGGTACTTAGGGACAACTCGGATTTTATTACACTTAACTTTAATGAAGGTACATATCAGGAGTTTTGCTTACAAATCAGATGTTGAGTCACCAATGCCACCAATTATGATGTGTTCTTGGGCAAGAAGCCCTGTTTCCACTAGGTTTCATAATTGACAACTAGTTCGAGCATGCGTATTACCAAGTGGATTGGGAGACTAATGGCCACCACTTGGGATACATACCCCTTGATTTACATGGGAACCATAGTCCTATGGTTCACCATTGTATGCTCAAGGAAACACACACAATTTCCTACATCCAACAAGCTAGCCATGAGTGGATAAAGGGAAATGAAAAGGAGACAATTTATGCCCAAGCTACTGAAAGCTTAAAGGTGGTTCCTATTGACATTCAACACAAACCAGAAGTCAAAGTTCTGTTTAATTTTGAGAACATGGAGAGCCATGGCAAATCGATTAAGTCGGTATTTCATCAACTAATCACCTGGACACCGCCTAAGGAGGGGATTACATTACTAGAGCTCTTTGGTGGTATTGGTACAAGTCTCGAAACCCTACTATAGTCAAGGATGGTGGTTTGAAGGTATCTACATAGACATTGATCCTATTGCAAGGCAAATGGTAGCATTGAAAATGATGGAGCTCACAACCAGATTTCCACAATAATTTGCAACCACCGCATGGAAGGCCAGTTTCACTTTCTTGCCCTCTAACATACAACGAATTCAAAAGAAGCATATGGAATTACTTAGCCCCATGGACCTCATCATTTCAGGTTGGGAATGTCAAGGATTTTTAGCGATTAGATTTGGAAAAGGCTTGAATGACACAAGATTCGATCTCTTCACGGACATGGTACAATTGATCATTTAGGTTCAATCCATTTCTCCTACGTTTGGTTATGTAATCGAAAACACCCCTTCTCAACTAGACCAGAGGGCGAAAGTCTAGGAACACTACATGTTGGTCAAACATTACCTTAGAGAGCTGCTCCTATTCAATGCGGCATGATGTAGTTCCTATGCGCATTGGTTATGCAACTAGTGGACCAACTTGACACCACTCTCAGTTCTGTAGTTGGCTCTGAAATACACCATCAAATATCCCAACCTACAGGTTTCTCACATATTGGATGATCAGAGCTCTTGCCAACTAGTTATAAAGCAAAAGAAACTTCCTTGGTTTCTTGCGAACACAATAGGAAAACCAAAAAATACTTGGCCCACCTTTGTCTCCTTCCTAGGAGCACATGTCTTTTAGGGAGATGGACTAAGCTTAGTGTATCATCATGCTTCAGGCAATTGGGATGAACCAAGCCTAAAAGAAAGAGAAAGGGTTATGGGGTTCCAAACTAGCATTACTATTCACACCAAGGTGACTAGATTCGAACATAATGCTCTACCGGGGAGAGGCATGGACCTGAATTCCCTTACATGGTTATTAGTAACCTATGTACTCTCTCAAATATACATAACACCAGCACTGATTCAATCAACTTGCAATTCTAGTGATGCAACTACATGGCACCCCGACCAAATACACTTGCCTATCTTCAACACTCTACACTTCACTCTTAGTGTTGGGGGGGAGGAGGTACCATGTAATTTGACTCAAGTTGTTTCTGATACACTTGGAGGTACATCATCTTCTGGAGAAACAATTACAACCTTCTACGAATCTACGCAGTTGTTTAGTGAAGAACCTAATACACTAGGTTCTTCAAACACACTTTCCAATTCCATTCCATGTGTTTCCAACTACCCTTTCGTTATGGGGGACCAATTCACCACGAAGGAGAGAAACCAAGTCACAAACTAACTAATTAAGTATGAGAATGTGTTCGCATTCTCAATGAAAGACTTAGGTAGGTGTAAGGCCATGTAGTTCTCTATAGACCTTACAAATGAGACACCGATCTATCAGAGGAAGCATAGGTTGAACAAACATGAGTGGTAACTGTTAAATGAAAGATGTAAAGAACTCCATGAGGCTGGTCTCATTCAACCATTAAGTTCTAATTTCGTAACCGTTACAATAATGCTAGCAAAAAAGGATTTAGTTGGATTATGGAATGAGAAAAGGATGTGCGAGGATTATAAACCTTTGAACATGGTTACACCTTAGGACAGGTACCCCATGCCCATCCTTGAAGAACTGTTTAATAACATTAGAGACTTAAACATCTTCACAATTATGGATCCAAGGCAAGGTTTTAACTAGATTATGTTCGTTGCAAAGGATCACAAGAAAATGACATTCCATGGAAACAACAAGTTGTGGGAATGGCTTGTGATGCCTTTTGGATTGAAGAATGCACATGTCTTCTTTCAGTGAGTCATGGACCAGGTTTTCGAAGCGGTAGATTTCCTGAAGTGCTACATAAATGATGTCCTCGTGCATAACAAGGGTCTCCTGCAACATTTGGCTCATCTTGAGGAGTTATTCAAGAGGCTCCACAAAATCAATATGAAGATCCATCTAAAAAAGTGTGAATTTGTTGTCACTTTAGTAGTCTACCTTCGACACAAAATTTTGCCAAATGGTATTATGGCTCATTGGGCCAAAGTAGTATCCATTTTGGAAATGTCCAATCCTACTGATGTAAACACCTTGAAGAGCTTCATCGGATTATGTAATTACTGTAAGATTTATGTCCAAGACTTCAGTATTATTGCTTATCCTCTCTATGCATTGTTAAAAAAGGATGTTGCTTAGACATGGAGTGAAGAGGCTTAGGAAGCTTTCAACACATTCAAGGAAAAGTTTTCAGAGTTCCCCATTCTGAGAAGATCTGATTTCAGCAAGGTCTTCATTCTCCACACTAATTGGAATGCTCTTAGTACTGGTGCTATTCTTACCCAACTTGATGAAAAAGGCAAGGAATATGTTATTGCCTATGCATCCTAAAGCAACAACAAGGCTGAAAGCAACTACTTTTCATATGAAAGGGAGTGTTTTGTTGTTATATGGGTCGTCATACATTTTAGGCCCTATTTTTATGGCACCAAATTCACTTTGTATATTGACCACCAGCCTATCAAGTGGTTGATGACCAACAACAAGCTTACTAGTAAGTTAGCTTGTTGGGCACTTATACTTCAAGAATATGAATTTAAGGTTATTCACCGACTTGGTATTACACATCAAAACAGGGATACCACGTCGCGAAAACCCTTCACTACGTCTGAAGATTTTTCAAAAGCCAAGCAAAACTTTGACCGAATTCCAACCATACATGTATCTTATGCATCTAGTTATCTTACACTATTGCAATGTAACCCGATTAAACACCCCATTGTGGATATATGGGAGGACTTGGACACTTTGAGGTTTTTCCAGCATGGGGAATACCCTCCTTAAATTACATCAAGATCCCATACAACAATGGTCCAAACACTACTCATGAAGGGACAATCACCTCGTCTGATGCTTACCCCAAGGCAACGAAGTGGTTCCTCCACCACATGAACGACCTAGTTTTATTCAAAAGGTATACTCGGAGTTTGGACACTTTAGAGTTAAGTGTACTTATAGCCTTTTCGCTTTTCATTACCATTGGAGAGGTATGTATGCTCAAGTTCAAGACGTCATTGCTAGGTGTGAACAATGTGATAAAGTGAGAACTTCTTTTTCCTCTCAACAGCTCACGTTTTTTCCACTCCCTATTCAGGGCATGTTCTATCACTAGTCATGTGATTTAGCTAGAGAGTTACCATAGACCTCCAGGGGTAATGTTTACATCATGATTATGATTGAACATTTTTCAAAGTGAGTCGAGCTTGTTGCGCTACCAAACAAATCATCACACAACACCAGCTAAATTTTCTTACAACAAGTCTTAAGTAGGTTTGGGGCTTATGTTAAGTGCCTTACTAATCAAGGATCAGGATTTAGAGGAGAATTCCAAAACCTACTTGATCATGCTCTCATTGACCATCATCAGATTTCAAGGGATCATCCCTAAATTGATGGCCTTGAAGAGAAGATGGTTTAAACATGCAAGAAAGGACTTTGAAAAATTTGCCTCACTAGGAACAAAGAGGATTGGGACCTGGCCTTACCTTACATCGCCATGGGTTACAAGATGTCCAAACATGCCTATTTGTCTCATTTCGTTCCTTACTTTTTACTTTTTGGGAAAAATCCCATTCCACCCTCTTCCATTGCTACTCAAATGGACCAGGTTATGGACTTGGACTCCCCGGCCACTTGGGTTAAGGTCATCACAGAGAGGGTTGCTCTATTCAGGAGGGTCATGCCCATGGCCATGGAAAACTTGTCCATTACACAACATCAAGACACCTTACGGTATACACACGCATAAGGTGGTAGTTACAAACCTAAGGTGAGACAATTTGATGTTGGTGACTTTGTGTACCTCTAGCAACAACTTAATGATACTCTAGACACTTGTTCCGGTCGCATTGTTTTTAGGATTAAGACGATTAGGCCTTCAGGTGTGTTGGAATTACAAGAAGTTGATGGACACATAATTTGGGATCACTCCAAAAATTATACGCCCTGCCACCTGCCAAACTTGGATCCTACCATCATCATGTCAACTTGGATTCCTCCACTTGACAATCCATGTCAAGTATGTTAAAGGACAAATGATGCTGATCAAATGTTGTTTTGCGATAATTATAATGGTGGATACCATCTATTCTGCCTCAAGCCGAAGCTCATTCAAGTTCCCGTCGGCATTTTGTATTGTTCATCATGTTCTTTTGGAACACCTTAATTTCTATTCAAACCATACCACACTTTTCCTAGTTCATGTTGGGGGGGGGGGGGGGGGGGCTAGGTATAATTTTATCCTATCCATTTTTTTTCTTTTTTTATTTCTCATTTTTTCATCCATTTATTT
>Ga0116229_10013111_pt1 | contig 11791 bp, 24 predicted proteins | sample S1TSphgellanicum_3_FD_87313 | JGI IMG/M metagenome (GOLD analysis project Ga0116229, IMG submission 87313) | Host-associated microbial communities from peat moss isolated from Minnesota, USA - S1T2_Fc - Sphagnum magellanicum MG | ecosystem: Host-associated > Plants > Peat moss > Unclassified... | reverse complement strand
GCTGAGAAACGTCCCGACATTCCAAAGTACATCGATGACCAATTGGCGAACGGTACCTATTTGACGAAGACGGTTCAGACTACGCAGAAGGATCCGGTGACAGGTGAAGACAAGATCGTCAACCTGGTAACCATTCAGTTGGATGACAAGGGTATGCCGATGCGCGAAAGTAAATCGCAACTCACTGCATATGGTCTGGTTCTTCAACCTGTCGCAATCAACGATATCAAGTATGATGCTGTAGTGGAAACCCAGATTGTTGAACGCCAGAAGGCAACCACGGCCGTGCAAATCAGCAAAGCGAATGCTCTGAAGGCTGAACAGGAAAAGATGACCACTATTAGTCAGGGTGAAGCGAATGCTGCCAAGGCGAAATGGGAGCAGGAAGTCGAGAACGCGAAGACCATTGCTACTGCTCAGGCTAAGGTTACGATTGCGGATGCAAGCGTGAAGGAAGCTGAAGCATTCAAGCAAGCTGAAATTTTACGCGGTGAGGGTGAAGCTACTCGCAAGAAGTTGGTGATGGAAGCCGACGGTCAACTTGATAAGAAGCTGGCTGCTTACGTGGAAGTCAACAAAATGTATGCTGATGCTATTGCTAAGGCACAACCGGGTGCTTGGAGTCCGCAAGTTGTGATGGGTGCGAGTGGCCAAGGTAATGGAGGTCAGAATGCACAAACACTGGTGGACTTGCTGACTGCGAAGACAAGCCGTGAAATGGCTGTCGACTTGCAAGCTCGTGGCGCTACTAAGAAGTAAACTTTGAATATAGGTTGTAAAAGCCTATAGACCAACCAAAAGCTATACGTTATAATAACGTATAGCTTTTCCTATATCTATATGACATACACAGAAGACGATACGTTTAAAGCACTTAGACGAGTCCCATTCCAACAAGCTTGGGATTCGATAGGTTTTCAAGAGGGCGCCGAGGAAAAACGTCAACTCGAAGAAATTATCTCACTTAGTGATTATACAGTCGGCAACGTCGATTGGCAAGAATTATTTAAAAACTGGAATTGGATAGATTACAAGAATGCCTGTAAGGACTTGTATGATAAAAAATACAAATGACTGAAGACGATACCTTCAAAGTATTGCGTAGAAAAGTTTCTTATGGCAAAATGAGAATTATCGTTGAAATGATAAGAATGCGTTGTCGGCTGTTAGAGAATTACGAAGCCACTGATAGAGAGATAAGAATGACACTCGAGGAATACGGGTGGGATTATGTAGATTTCTTTATGGGAGGTAAATTTGACTGAATCTACCGAAGATAAACTTATTAGAATTTTAACTCGCGCTCCTTTTGAAGTAGTGGATAGTGCTATTTCCGAATTTTTAGAAAAATCGAGTACTCGTATGGTTTCAGAAGCAACTGAGATTTATAAAAATTTTGGTTGGACAAGAAATGAATATCATAGAGAATGGAGTCTCCGTGCAGAAAACAGAAGACGAAACGTTTGAAAGATTAAAGAGAACTGATTACCTCACAGTGTGGAAACGTTGCAAGGTTTACGTCCACATTGATGACACTGAAGAAAGATGCAGACTCATTCGTGAAACCAAGGAATCTTGCGGTTGGACTGAAGATTCGTTTAGGATAGAGTGGGATAGTCGCTGGTCAGATTGGGATAGATATGAACGAAGATGACACCTTTGAGAGATTGCGCAAACCATCCTTTCAAGAAGTATACGCAGTGATTGTTAAAATCCAGGGTCAGAATTCTAACTACTACGACAACCTTATGAAGTCGGTAGAATACCTAACGGCAAATCATTGGACTGTTAAGGATTATGGTATTGCTTTAAAGAAAAAGTTCCAGGATGATAATAAATGACAGAGGATGACACTTTCCGTAGATTGAAGCGCCTACCTTTTGAAGAGATGCGTCAACAGATTATCCAAATCAGCTATCAACAGGTAAAAGATGGTCCTAGGTCAACAAAGCGTAAAATTGATGCATTAGAAGCAGGTGGCTGGAAGTTAGAGGAATACCAAGATGAGCGTGCACGCGACGCACAACGACGCATAAGCGCCGCGGCCGCCGCAAGATTACACGGTTTTAAAGCAAAGTAAGCACTATCTAAAGCACAGATCCTGTCACACTATAAATTATTGTCAGTTAACGAGGACGACAGACATTCGGACAGAATAACAGCCGCCTTCTTAAGTTATGGCGGATTTAATAGACCCTCCAATATGCTTATAAGTGTCGGCGCAACTCGAAAATTTACAGTCTCTAAGGTCGTCAATGGAATTGCCGAAACCTTAGAATTTCAAGACATTGACCTCGATGGTCTTATACAATACTTGCAAGATGCTAAGGTATTTTTGAGTGAAGAAGATATGGTAAAGAAGTTAATGGGGAAATTAAAATAATATGGAACAAAAATTTAGAGAGATAACCGGTAATTCCGATGATATCGTAATTAATATGCACCAACACATAGATAACGGTGGATATGGCATTTCCGGAGATAAATTCGGATCACTTAGCATTGATTTTAGTTTTTTTGGTTATGCAACTACCAGCATTACATTACCGTTTATTGATCTGGATGGATTAATTGATTCCTTGCAAGAATATAAACGAAGATTAAACGAGTTAGAAACAGTGAGAATATTAAAAGGCGAATAATGGAAGAAGATAAGTCACAAGGTTTTATGGTATTTTGGATGTACGAAGGTACTCCGAAGAACCAGCATTTTCCAATGGAACAGATGACACTGGCATTAAACTTTATGGAAATGCTACGAGACACTCCATTGGTCTACACCTATGTGACCTTTGTTTCGCAGAACCCTCAAGCGGTTGGAAAAGCGGGTGTAAGCGATAAGCTTCCCGAGGATTATTCCTGGTCCAAACAACATCGCGCAGGATCGAACTCCGAAAAGAGTATCGGCATTGGCTCAAAGAGCAACGGAGTCTAAAATGGGAAGAAGGATTTGGACCCATACCGAACTTGCAGATTTGAGTAATCTGTATTATAGGGATAAATGGACTTTGAAGATGCTTGCCGAGAAATACGGCACCCCGGTAAGCACTATGCAAAGACGGATGGATCGTAATCCATTAGAGCCATCCGCCCGACTGGCACGGCATAAAGAAATTTGTGCCGATACCACTAAAAATGGATATTGTACACGTTGCGGTTGCCTATACACAGAAGAAGATTTAAAATGACTGAACGGTATAAACAAATTGTCAAGATGCAGCATATGTGTCTTGGCCGGGTTGAACATACGGTTACGGTTAGAAATATCAACCGCAAATACCATTGTCGAGTTTTTACCAATGGTAAACTAAATCAGGAAGCGACTTGCGACTATCCCGATGACATCGGATATACCTGCCGCAGTCTCTTAAGATGGGAAGACAAATGTGGTAATATTTCTGCATTTGCTGATGCAGCACGAGCAAGACTAAATGAGGTGGTAGTATGACAAAGAAAAGATATTGGGTAAGTTGGTATTCTGGCGGCTACGAAGATGAAGGCTGTAAGCTGGATTCTATACCTTTCCAATACTGGTGGACTGGTTCCCGGAGTCGCCCTGACGAAGGTATGACCCCTGAACAAATTGCAGAGGTCGCGCGCCTGCAAGACGAGGACGAAGATGCCTATTATGCCTTTATGGATGCAAATAGTAAATCCGATGGAACTGCTTGCGCACTGATTGATGCAGAATCCGAAGATGAAATTTGGCAAGTAATCAGCTATTATTTCCCCGATTATGAAGTTCGTTTCATTGAAGGCAGAGACGATGACTATGCTCCGGGTGATCGTTTTTCAGATTTCGAGAATAGGACTTCCTTATATGCCTAAGAAGAAGGTAGATACAAAAAGAATTGTAAGTAAAACGGTCGAAACAATTTCTCCTTATGATTTTGATATGTGCTTAAATGACATACGCAAGAAAATAATAGAATTGATTGTGAAGTATGGTCCAGATGCCAGGTTGGATTGGGATCGATATCACCACGAACCTTATGATTCTGACCCCAGCCCGCAATTTAATTTAATTGTATCAAGGTTAGAAACGGATGAAGAATACGCAAATCGATTAGAAGTCGATCGGGCTTACAAGGAAGCACAGGATGCTCGTGACCTAGCAGAATACAGACGCTTAAAAGAAAAATTAGAGGGAAAATAATATGGGATGCTGGAACGGTACTTGTATGCTTTCTAACCTGCACATTACAGCAGGACAGAAAGTTATTGTCTATATGTTGGCAAAGAATGAGAGAACAGATAGTAATTGTTATGCAAATACTTTTTATGATGTTTGCCCAATTCCCTTTTATGGTGAATATAACGATTATGGAGGAGTAGAAAACTGTTACGGTTTCGGCTTAAATATTGTTGTTGAGGCATTACGTTCTCAACTGTATGAGTTTGGGCAAGGTCCGAATCCATACCACGATCCGGAAGTTAGTCGGGCAACTTTCGACTTAGAAAAGTTATTCGATGCAGATCACGAAGGTCGACTCGGCATAGAAAAAACTTATTATTTTGATAAAGATGCATCTGACATAAGTGAACTAGAAAAAAAACATCTCGAAGATGGCCTAACTGAATCTCAACTAAAAGAATTAGATAGATTAGCAAATAAGATTAAAAAAGTTGATACTTTTCAAAGAGTAACTCACGTAATCATCCACGGAGATATCTTAAAGGCTATTACCGACAAGTATTGTATTGAAGAATATATCGGTAAAGGGCAGGGCACACACGGATATGGTAATAATTATATTCGTACTACTTTCCAAGATATTTTAAATGATATCCCGGAATATATTGAAAAAATAAAGGCCGAAGATAAAGAACTCGAAAATGACATTGATTCACCAGATTTATTATATAAGCGTTATCTTCGTAGATCTGGTAGTAATAACGGCAGTGATTGGAATAATCCTAATCGTGTCGTTAAACGTCTTAGTTGGATGATGGGTTCTAGTGAATCGGTGAGCTATTCTCTTGTTAAGCCTTCTCGGTTGATTGATGATTGTCGTGAAGCAAAGGATTACGAAAGCCTAGCAGAACTTGTTAAAGAATTAATGGTTACGTCGTGGCTTCAAACCTTTATGTCGGCTACTAGAAAGCACTGGACTAAAATGACTGGTGCTGGGTCACAATCTAACGAGGCAGATGGTTACATTGTATTGTCCGAAGCTACCCTTGAAATTCTGAAGGCCGAGAAGTCCGAATATGGTGAGGACGAGGAAGATGAAAATGAAGAAGTTTCTAGAGACGCACCTGCAGAGGCAGAATGATAACATATTACAACGACGAAGATGAGGACGAATATCATCCTTTTGAGAATATTAAGCCAATAACGCTTCTGTGTGGTGCCGTGGCAACATTTGACCAAGACAGTGGGATAAGCTATCGTTGCAATACTTGTTTAGCAGTCGTAGGCAGTATGGGTATGCCAAGAAGCTGTAAAGAACTTTACGATATGGAAAAAGTAGTGAATAAGCTTAAAGGGAAAGAATGAGTAATGTCGATACAACTGTAATACTGCTGAAACACGATATCTCTCGTTTTCTTCCTGTTCGGATTATCCTACGTAAAAACGAAGGTAAGATCGAAGGCTATGTAGAGCATTCCTTTTCAATGGATTGGAGCGATAAGCAAGTCCTCATCTATTGGTCGGGTAAGGCCTATTCTATGCTTGGAGAACATCAACTTGATGCCATTAAATGGTCCAGTGATAACAATGTTGCTGCTGGCGGAACAATTTATGATCCGCTGACTGAAGATTGCCCTGTTGAAATTGACTGGGATCGTTGGTTGACTTCAACAAATAAATTCGACAAAAGAAACGCACATTTTAAACTGAAAGATTCAAAATGAAAACTCTGTCATTCAACACTAACAGCTGGCACTGGTTTATTGCACACGAAATGGGTAACTATGTGCCAACCAGACACGGAAGTGATCTCTGTGCCTACACTAGGCGCGTCATTCTCGGTTCGATTAAATTGATCGGATTTGCTGTAATAGTAGGTTTTCTTGTTGCCGCTTTTGGTTTCCTATTTTGGAATGTGATATTTGGTATTATTTTTTCTATTATCACACATAGTTGGTTCTTTACAGACATCGGCGAGGGTGGGGTATTTGTTACCGGCTTCTTTATTTCTGTTGGCCTAGTCTATATCCTGGGTAGGATTGTTATCCACTCGATTAGTCGTGGTGTGAAAGCTGTTTCGGAATCTGCTAAGGATCAGATTGCCAAAAAACCGGATAGTTTTGCTGCCAATGCATATAATGCGTGGCACGACAAGTTCTGTGCGAAGCTCGAGTTTGTCGACAACGAAGACGACGAGTAAACTCAATTTGCAAATTTCGTAAGAACAAGTTATAATTGTTTTAACGCAAGGTTAAGTAATGAAATTAGTCCATCATCTGTTACCGATAATTGGAGTACTGAATCTAATACTTTTCTTTGCAGGCGGTAATATTGTTAATCTTGTTGCCGCCTGCAGTTGCTTTCTAGTCTTTTTTCTGGAATATTAATGAATACCTTTAATCAAATAATGTATGTCCTGTGTTTGCTATGTGTGTTTTGGAATTTCTTTATTTTCATTACTACTGGTAGCTTGATTGCGCTTCTGTTCGCAGGACTTTGCGCATTCGGTATTTGGGGTGACCAAATCATTGCATGGTGGAAGAGGAACGTTAAGTGATTAAAATCCAAACTAAGGTTGGCAACTTGATGAACGTCAAGGCAGGTCATATCGTGCACGGCTGTAATGCACAAGGTGTGATGGGCTCTGGAGTCGCACTTGCAGTCAAGAATACTTACCCCTTTGCATTTGATTGTTACGAAAAGATTCATAGGTCCCCGGGTCTTCATTTGGGCTCTGCCTATCCTGTATTGGTCACGGATAATTTGATTATCTGGAACGCAGTGACTCAAAACCTCTTTGGTAAGGGTAATCGCTTTACAAGTTATGATGCGATTGCGACTTGCTTCGAAGAAGTCAATTCCCAGATTAGTGTGCAAAAAGAGGCACACGGTATCTCCGAGGAGATCCATATTCCACTAATTGGCGCAGCACGCGGAGGCGGCAATTGGGAAATTATTCGTGAAATTATTGAACAAACAATGGATTATCCGGTAACCCTGTGGTTGCCAGATAGCACGGTAACAACGCTATGAAGATTTAACCTAACTATAGAAAGAAACACATATGTCATTTTATTTGAAAGACGGCGACCTGCTGTTCCCCACCCAAGACGGCGTCTACGATGTTCGTAACTCGCTGCCTGTCGGAACCTATACCGTGGCCCTGCATCCGATGCGTGGCTGGTATCTGAAGCCGATCAGCGACTTTGAAATCAAGGGTAAGATTTACGGTAAAACTACCAACCAGGCCGATCGTATTATCAACACATTTCTGAGTCGCGATAACTCGACTGGCTGTTTACTGTCGGGTGAGAAGGGTTCGGGAAAGACGATGCTGGCGAAAATGGTTTCTCAGAAAGCTGCTGGCCTGGGTATTTCTACACTGGTCATCAACACTGCGTTCACCGGCGACTCCTTTAATACGTTTATTCAATCAATCGACGAACCTTGCATTATTGTGTTCGACGAATTTGAGAAGGTGTTTGATGAGAAGGAACAAGAAGCTACGCTGACTCTGCTGGACGGTGTGTATCCGACTAAGAAGCTGTTTATGCTCACTGTGAACGATAAGTATCGTGTCAATTCGCATATGCGTAATCGCCCGGGACGTATTTTCTATATGCTCGAGTTCAAGGGTCTGGATGCGGCGTTCATTCAAGAATACTGCGAAGATAACCTTAATAACAAGGATCATATCACGCAAGTGTGCCGTTTGACTCTCCTTTTCGATTCGTTCAACTTTGATATGCTTAAGGCGCTGGTCGAAGAGATGAATCGTTATAACGAATCTCCGAAACAAGCAATGGAAATGCTGAATGCGAAGCCGTACGATGCAGGCAGCCTGAAGCACAACGTGGAGATCTTCTACAAGGGCAAGAAGATGGCCGACGATAAGGTTTATCCGCGTCAGATCCGTGGTAATCCGATTGCACAGGAAGAGCTGACGTTCCATCTCAACACCTGGACCGGTAAGGCTGACGGTTCGGATGAGGACGATGATCCTGGATACAATGTGGAACTGGAAGTTACTCCGCGTAACCTGGTGAAGATTGATACCGAAGCCGGCACGTTTACTTACGTTGTAAACCAGGGCGAACCGGAAGAAGCGATGTTGGTCATCAAGCGCGAAGAGTTCAAGATGAACAACAGCTACACCTACCTGGATGCTTTCTAAGCTGCAGGTTGCTTGACTATAGGGCCTACGGGCCCTATAATTGCGATATAAACTAGGAGATTTAATGTTCCGTAAATCATTTGCTACGTTGGCACTCACTCTGTCTGCTGTTTCGACATTCGCAATGCCCAAGCCATCAGAAGTTGATGCTGCATATAAGTCGCACGACTATCCTCGTGCCGAATCCTTGCTGAAGGAAGTCCTTGCAGCAAAGGATAGCCCCAAAGCCCATTGGCAGCTGGGACAAGTTTATTCGGCAGAAGGTAAGCATCAACAAGGTCTGGCCGAAATGAAGGAAGCTGCTCGACTGGACCCCAGTTTCAAGTTTGCTTCCAATGCCGCTGCTGGCGTCCGTATTATGTCCAACGAGCAAGCACTGGCAGCACCTCCTGTTGCAGTGATTCAGAGCCCTATTGCAATTCCTCAAGGATATGCAACGGTTGCTCAAGCCTCTCCGAACACAATGCATTCTGAGAGCAGCCACGTTGGACTGATAGTATTTCTGTTGCTTCTATTTGTAGCTGCCGGAGTAGGTGTATACTTTTTCCTGTCGGGCAAGAAGAAAGAAACTTCTAACATCGCAAAAGAAGATTCCGATAAGAAATCTCAACTTCTGGATCTAGCGAAGCGTCTCGATGATGCCGTGCTGATTACCAAGACCGCAGGGTTCAGCGTAGACGATACGTCGACAATTCTGACCCGGATTAATGGTCTCCAGCAATCTGTGAGACAATCACTCGCCGATATCAAGGATGGTAAGGCACCTAGTAACAGCTATCTGGCAAATCTGGCGAGTATGGTTGATAATGTCTGTAACCAGTCGCAAACTGGTGTTAAGAATGGATTTACTCCTCCTCAACCGATGCCGCCAGCGCCAGCACCTGCCCCGGAGAGTTCTTATGGTGCTCTGCCTCCCAATGCTGATTCTATTCAGATCGGTGAATCGGTTGAGAGTTACCAACAGCGTCGAGCTTCTCCGACACCAGCGCCGACCTATGTGGCTCCTACTCCTACGCAGACCGTGTTCCACCATCAATATCCGGCGCCTGCCCCGGTAGTCAACAATAGTGGTAGTGATATGCTTACTGGTCTTTTGATTGGAGAAGCACTATCCCGTCCAGAACGTGTTGTGGAACGAACGGTTTACGTGGAAGAACGTGCACCTGCTCCGGCTCCTTATTATGCACCTGCTCCGGCTCCTTATTATGCACCTGCTCCGGCACAATTGGATTCGAACGACGACGACTCCTATGATCGTAGCCCGTCGGGATTGGATTCGAGTAGTTCCTCTAGTGACTCCTACGACAGCGGAAGCTCGAGCGATAGCTCCAGCAGTGATTCGGGTTCGAGCGACAGCTATTGAAATTAGCTGTATAATTTAGACACTTAACAAAGGAAACAAAAATGTCTCTACTTGGTAACCTGCTGCATCGCGCCACTGGCGCTGCAAATGATTTCGCTGAATCGCACGCCGATGTGGGTGCTGACGCCCGACAGAGTGTTCGTGATCTGGAGGCAAATCTAACCAAGGCCGAAGCTGCATTGGTTGATGTGCGTGCCGAAGGAGAACTCCTGCGTGGTAAGCGCGAAAAGGCACAAGCTGAAGTTGATCGCTGGCTCCACGCTGCACAAAACGCTGCCGGCAAGGATGACGACCTGGCCAAGCAATGCCTGGTGAAGAAGGCTGCTGCAAAGGTGCAGTTGGATGCAGTGGATGCGGCGATCACTAAGTTCCAACCGACCGTGGATGCGCTGACGAAGCACATCGATGAAATGCGTGCTCAGAAGGACCAACTCGCCAACCAAGCCGACCTGATCGGTGTGCGAAGCGAAGTGGCCGATGTGGAAATGCACGCTGCCGAAATCATCGGCGGCATCGGTGGGCACGGCGTGAACCTGACTGCTGCGGAAGATGCGCTCGCGAAGAAAGAAGCCAAGGCTCACGCCGCGAGCTCCATTATCTCAGAACACAACGGTGGCGACCTGGAAGCCAAGGTTGCTGCACTGAATGCTTCTTCGAGCATCGACGACGAACTGGCCGCGCTGAAGGCAGGTAAGTAAAATGCGCATCAAGCATATTCTTACCGCACTACTGATGTGCGTGTCGCTGGGTGCCTTTGCCCAATCATACACCAGCGTCGAAACGAAGGGTCTGACAGATGCGCAGATTGCTGACGTGAAAGCGTATGCTGCCCAAAAGGCTGCATCCGCTGCTGCTGAAGCTGCTGGCATCACTTCCAATCCGAGCGCAACGCTAACGTTGGCTGCAACCTGGGGAACCCAAGCAGCAGAAGCAGCCAAGGGCTTCGCAAGTGCACTTTCCATCGCTGCCAAGGAACTTGGCGTTACGATCAACGATTTCCTGCACACGGATGCAGGCCGGCTTACCGCAGCATTGATCATCTGGAAGGTTGCAGGTGCCGCAATCATTCATATCCTGTACGGAGTTGTATTTGCAATCGTCGGTATGTCTATTTCCAGGATGATCTACGTGAAGCTGTTCACAAAGGAATATCGAACTGTTGAATACAGCCGATTTGGTGGATTCTTCAAGGGCACGAAGGTAGTTCGCATCTCGAAGAGCATCTCTGATCTGAACGAACCCGGCGAATGGGTGGCATTTTGGATGGTAATTATCATCTGCATCGGCTCGCTTGGTATTGCCGGCGGCATTATTGCCTAAGCTGAAAAGACGAACATCAAAACGTCAAGCTAACCACTTGACGTTTTCTTACGACCTCATTATAATAGTATACATAGGAGCTATAAATGTCCAATACCGATAAAATTAAGCAACTGGAAGAAGAAATCGCCAAGCTGAAGAAGCAAGATGCTGATTTCGCTGCACTGAGTCCAGAGCATCAGATGGCCAATACCCTTCATAAGATGCTGTGCCATCTCAATCATACAGATGTTTGCTCCTGGGAATACGAATTCAGTAACGGTCAGATACAATGGAGCGGAGATGCACATTCGCGCTATCTTATCAAGGCGCGCAAGATACTCGATTTCTGTAAATGGAACAGCGTTGATCAAGAAAAGGCAATCGCCCTATTGCAATCGATGCTAAAATGAACTGCGGAAAATGCAAATTTTGGGGTGAAGGTGATGGCACCGGATATCCCTATGATGCAGGACATATGAATTACTGCAAGAATCCTGGCATCTATGGATATCAACATCCGAGTAATGGTGCCTGCGGAGAACCCAAGACAATGCTTTACGCCGGTGGCGAAAAGCAAGACATTATGACAAGAATCAATTTTGGATGCAATCAGTTTGCTCCTATCTACATTAAGGTGATCAATGACTGAATATAAAGATGCCAAAGGTGAAATTCTTCAAGCCGGGGATTTCGTGGCCTTTAAGGATGATTACTACAACGGGTTTAATTTTGGACGCGTCGAAAAATTCACACCGAAGATGGTCAGAGTCATTGGTACAGGTTGTCGAGATACTATTAAGGATTCGAGTCACCTCCT
>Ga0116229_10013110_pt1 | contig 11791 bp, 11 predicted proteins | sample S1TSphgellanicum_3_FD_87313 | JGI IMG/M metagenome (GOLD analysis project Ga0116229, IMG submission 87313) | Host-associated microbial communities from peat moss isolated from Minnesota, USA - S1T2_Fc - Sphagnum magellanicum MG | ecosystem: Host-associated > Plants > Peat moss > Unclassified... | reverse complement strand
GTCCATATCTAAATCTTGGTGCCCAGGAGAGGACTCGAACCTCCACGGCTATTAACCACTGGTACCTGAAACCAGCGCGTCTACCAATTCCGCCACCTGGGCGCGCGCTCAAGCCGGCTTGCGCCGCCCCAAATCGTGCGAGGGCGGACTTCTAAGGCGCCGCCTCGCCGCGGTCAACGCCGTTGTCCCAAACAACGCCGCTCATCCCGGTGAAGGCCGGGATGAGCGGAGAGATGAGAAACTCATATAAGGATATCTTTATCTCTTATTGCCCTTATGAGCGAACGCCGCTATAGGTCGCGGCGAATTTCAAGGGTTATAGGAGCCAAACATGGCCGACTACATCGTCAGGGACATCTCGCTCGCGGACTGGGGCCGTAAGGAGATCGAGATCGCCGAGACGGAGATGCCAGGCCTGATGGCGCTCCGCGAAGAGTTCGGAGGTGATCAGCCGCTGAAGGGCGCCCGCGTCGCCGGCTCGCTGCACATGACGATCCAGACGGCGGTGCTGATCGAGACGCTGCAAGCGCTCGGCGCCGATGTGCGCTGGGCCTCTTGCAACATCTTCTCCACCCAGGATCACGCCGCCGCCGCCATCGCGGTGAAGGGCACGCCCGTGTTCGCCACCAAGGGCGAGACGCTGGAGGAGTATTGGGACTACGCCCACAAGATCTTCGAATGGTCCGACGGCGGCTACCCCAACCTGATCCTGGACGACGGCGGCGACGCCACCCTGCTCTGCGTGCTGGGGCCCAAGGCCGAGGCCGATATCTCCGTCCTTTCGAATCCGCAGAACGAAGAGGAAGAAGCCCTCTTCGCGGTGATGAAGCGCTACATCAAGGAAAAGCCCGGCTTCTATTCGGCCATCCGCGACGCCATCAAGGGCGTGTCGGAAGAGACCACCACGGGCGTCCATCGCCTGTATCAGATGTCGGAGCGGGGCGAGCTGCCCTTCCCGGCCATCAACGTCAACGACAGCGTGACCAAGTCCAAGTTCGACAACCTGTATGGCTGCCGCGAAAGCCTGGTGGACGCGATCCGTCGCGGCACCGACGTGATGCTGGCCGGCAAGGTGGCCGTGGTCTGCGGCTATGGCGACGTGGGCAAGGGCTCGGCCGCCTCGCTCCGCCAGGGCGGCGCGCGCGTGATCGTCACCGAGATCGACCCCATCTGCGCCCTGCAAGCGGCCATGGAAGGCTATCAGGTCCAGACGCTGGAAAGCGTCGCCGGCTCGGCCGACATTTTCGTCACCGCCACGGGCAACAAGGACGTGATCACGGTTGACCACATGCGGGCGATGAAGAACAACGCCATCGTCTGCAACATCGGTCACTTCGACAGCGAGATTCAGGTCGCCGGCCTGAAGAACTTCAAGTGGGACGAGATCAAGCCCCAGGTCCACCATGTGGAATTCCCGGACGGCAAGAAGATCATCCTGCTTTCGGAAGGCCGCCTGGTGAACCTCGGCAACGCCACGGGCCACCCGAGCTTTGTGATGTCGGCGTCCTTCACCAACCAGACCCTGGCCCAGATCGAGCTTTGGACCAACGCCAAGGCCTACGAGACCAAGGTCTACACCCTGCCCAAGCACCTGGACGAAAAGGTCGCCATGCTGCACCTGGCCAAGCTGGGCGCCCACCTGACCGTGCTGAAGCCCGACCAGGCGGCTTACATCGGCGTCCCGGAGCAGGGACCGTTCAAGCCGGATCACTACCGGTACTAGGAACGGCCGGCCTAAGGTCTGACGGGCGCGTATGCCGCTCGGCTGCGCCGAGCGGCCCCCTCACCCCTTCGGGGCCCTCCCCCATCGCGAAAGCGATGGGGGAGGGGGACCGCTGAAAGCGGTGGAGGGGCCGCGCGATGGCGCGGACGACTGCGTGCGGCGCTGACCGGCGTGACTTACTGGAGCTTGCGGGCCGCCTTCGGCGCGGGCTCGCCATAGGTGGCGATGAACTCGCCCTTGGCCAGAACATGGCCGCGCATCGCCTTTAGAACCTGATCTCGATAGGCGTCCTTTTTCAAGCGCAGGACGGTGTCCAGGGCGAAGATCTGGAACACATAATGCTGCGCGGGCGCCCCAGCCGGCGGCCGGGGGCCGGAATAGCCGACGCTGCCGTGATCGTTCCAGCCCTGGAGCATGCCGAGCGGCGCCGTGGGATCGCCGATGTTGCGCATGGAATGGGTCAGGGCGTGGATTTCAGCCGGGATGTTATAGGCCAGCCAGTGGACGATCGGCGTCGCGCCGCCGCCGTCCGGGTCCTCGACCAGAAGCACATAGGACTTGGTTCCGGCCGGGCCTGCGCTCCAGTTCAGCTTAGGCGAGATGTCCTTACCCGACACCGCATAGGTTTGAGGGATGGGCTTGCCCATGTGGATGTCCGGCGCCGACAGGGTCATCGGCGCCGCCGCTGGATCGCGCGGCTCTGTGCTTGGCAGGTCGAATGCGACGGCTGCTGTTGGGCTTGCGGTCGTTGTCTGGGCGCAGAGCGGGGCAGCGGCGCTTAAGGCCAGGACCGCCGCCGCAAGCGCGATCGTCGATGCTTTCAAACTACCCTCCGCGCTGGGATCAATGAAACGCTGCAAGCGCGATCAGGGCGACCACGCCCGCGGCCCCGCAATAGTAGGCGAAGGGGTCGAACGCCTTGAACTCGTGGCGCTTGAACCAACGCATCAGGGCCCAAATGCTGGCGTAGGCGACCGCGCCCGCGATCAGGCCCGCGCCCACCGCCACGCCGCCGAAATGGCCGCCGGCCTTATGCAGCTTCGGCAATTCCAGCACTGCGGCGCCAAAAATGACCGGCGTCGCGGTCAGAAAGGAGAAGCGGGCCGCGTCTGTGTGGTCGAGGCCCGACAGAAACCCGCCCGCCATGGTCGCGCCGGAGCGGGACACGCCGGGGATGAGAGCCAAGCATTGGCAGCAACCAATCAGGAAGGCGTGCCCCCAGCCGAGCTGATCCAGACCCCTATGGCTTGCGCCCGTATGCGCGCTTCGATTGAGGCGCTCGGCGACGAACAGCATCACACCATTGAGGATCAGGAAGGCGGCCGCCAGCTCGGCGCTGGCGAAGGCTCGGCGCAGCAGCTTCTCCAACAGAAATCCGATCACCACGGCCGGGATCGTCGCCACCACAATGCGCCAGAACAGGGCGCGCTCATAAGCGGCGCGATCGCCCCGGTTCAGCAGGACCGCCAAGGCGAAATCCAGCCAATCCCGCCAGAAATAGATCAGGAGCGCCACGGCTGTCCCCAGGTGCATCACCACCAGAAACGGCAGAAAGGTCGGGTCGTCCTCCCGGATGTTCCAGTGCAGGACCGCAGGTATGATCACTGCATGGCCGAGGCTGGAGACCGGGAACAGCTCCGTCACGCCCTGGATGATCGCCAGCAGCAGCACATGTAACGCCGTCATAAAGGATTTCCCGGTTGCCTGGACCTGTTCGCCTCTCTATCTCCGTTTGCGTCGCTTTCCGCTAGGGTCGTCCATGAGGTTTCCGCTTTTCGCCGTAACCTTGGCGGCCGTAGCCCTGTCCGCCGCAACACCCGCCGCCTTCGCCGCCGCCGGCGCCATCCGGGCGACCGGGGCCTGGAGTCGGCCGGTCCCTGCTGGATTGCCGACCGGCGCCGTCTACCTGACGATTTCCAATCTTGGACATGATCCGGATCGGCTGATCGGCGCAGAGACTCCCGTCGCCGCCCATATGACCCTGCATCGGTCCACCATGGTCAACGGCATGATGTCCATGGCCCCCGTGCCCGGCGGGGCGCAGATCGCCCCCGGCGGCGTGCTCAAGATCGAGCCGGGCGGTTATCACTTCATGCTTGAGGGCCTAAGACGCGGCCTCGATCCGGGGACACACTTTCCGGCGACCCTGACCTTCGCTCACGCCGGACAGGTCAATATTGAGGTGCAGGTGCGCGCGGCGCCGATGGCGGCCGGCGGTGGGATGACGATGCGCTAACCTCTAACCCTTTGAGGCGTCCGCCAGGGTGCTGCAAAGCGAGCCTTTGAGATCAATCGTCGGGAAGAGGGCCGGCACGACTTCCCGGATGGTGATTTTGGAGCCGGCGCCCTCGGATTCGATGTGGGCGTCGAGCGTGATGGTGCGCGGCGACCCCTGCAGGGCGATGGTCGCCGTGATCGTACCGGCGTCCAGGTTCGCCGAGGATATGGCCCAGGGCACGCCCGGCACGGGCGTGTAGACCGAAAGGGCCGCATAGACGCCGGCGAAGGCGTCGGTGGGCGGCAGGTCCGGATAGTCGGCGAAACTGGTGTAGGACTTGCCGCTAAAAAAGCTCCCGACCGTGGTGTAATTCTTGGTGCAGGTTGCGGCGTCTATCCCCGCCACGGAGGTCCGCGCGTGCATCTGGCCCAGAGCCTTGCCGAAAGCGTCTTGCGCATCCTGATCGTCCGGCTTCATGTGTAGAGCCCGGTTCAGATCTGTGACCGCGCTCGCCGCGGCGCCGCTTTGCAAATAGGCCTTGCCGCGACTGAGCAAGGCAAGCTCCTGATCGTCGGGACTGAGCCTTTCGGAATTTATAGCGACGGTGAAGAGTTGGATCGCCTTGGGGTAGTTTCCGGCGTTCAGCGCCTCCATCCCGGCTTGCGCAGCTTGCTCGGGTCTCGCCCCGCTGGCGCGGGACGTCGGTTCGGGCGGGGCGGATGCGGATTGCGATTGAGCTTCATCCAGGCCCGACTGGGCGTCCGCATCATCTGGCTTGAGCTTAAGGGCCCGTTTGAAGTCCGCGATCGCGGATGTGACCTTCCCAGCCTTCAGGTAGGCCGTTCCCCGTTGGCTGTAGGCGAACTCCTTGTCGTTCGATGACAGCTTCCCAGAGTTTAGGGCGCGCGTGAACAGCGTGATGGCGCGCGTATAATTACCCTGCTGTAGGGCTGTCAGACCGGCGTTGCCGTCTTCTTCCGGCCCCGCCCAGGCCGCGGTCGCGACGAAAAGACTGACGAGCGCTCCACCCATTAGCGCTAAGGCCTGGGGCGTTTGGCGTTTCAAGATCATCGCCGCAACCTTCTAAGCGACGCCTATCGACCGAATGGATAAGGCGTTGAATTGACCTAGTAATAGGCGCCGTAGACCGTCTGAACGATGGCGCCCGTGGCGAGGCTGATCAGCAGCAGGTCGGGTCCATATCTGACCCACTGGAGGCCGGGCCCCGGCGCATCCAGTCCAAAGGCGGCGTAGTCATAAAAATAGTACTCGCGGGCCCAGAAGGCGCGCGGCAGCCGATAGCCGATCCCATAGCGATGGTAGCCGTAGCCGTGGGGCCAGCGATAGGGGTCGCCGTGACGGGCGGCGAACTCATGGCCGTGATACATGAAGTGACCTGCCGCCGCGCCAAAGGCACGATGATCGGCAGCGCCAAAGGCCCGATGTTCGTCCGCGCCGAAAGCGCGGTGGTCGCCGGCCCCAAAGGCGCGATGATCTTCCGCGCCAAAGGCGTGGTGGTCGGCTGCGCCAAAATGACGATCTGCACTCGCCTCCGGCCCTGCGTGAGCCGCTGCGCCGCCAAAGGACCGCGGGGCTCCGCTGGCGGGCGCGCCCCCAAAGCTTCTAGGCGCCCCAGCCGCCGGCGCCCCGCCGAAACCCCGAGGCGCTTGCTGTTGGACGGCGGCCGCCCCCGCCGCCGCAGGCCTGCCCGGCGCGGGCGCAGCCGCCCTCGCCGGGGCCGGCGCCTTGCTTTCGCTGGGCTTGGCTTCGACGCCGCCGCCAAGGGCGAGAACCGCAGCGCTACTGACCGCAGCGCAGGCGAGCCATCTCTTAAAACCGTAGAAGCTCAACATGTGTCCCCTAAGCATGTCAAATTAGCGACCTGGCGTCGAAAGCACACATCGCCAGCAAGCTGTTTTGAAACAACTTAATAAACTGAATCGCTAAGGATTAAGCTACTACTTTCGACGACTTTCGCATGATTACATGCGGCCATCTCGCCACGTCTGCAACGATTGGTCAGCCCCGAATACCTTAATTAATCGCGCAACAATCTGGGCGTCAATATGAATTGCATTTCTAAGTTGAAATGTATTCGCTCGCGCCCCGGTCGTGACGGGCTCAGATCGCCGGGTTGGGGACGACGCAAGCTCGCCGTAGCGCCTACCCGTCAAACCGCGCCATGGGCAGACCGGCGACATCGAGCTGGACGATGAACACAGCGCCGTCGGGGGCGTCTGGGGACAGACCCTCCAGATCCTGACGGGCGGAGGTGATGTAGAGCGTCTTGCGGTCGGCCCCGCCGAAGGCGCAGGACGTCGGCTGGATAGCGGGCAGATGCAGCTCCCGATCGACCTTGCCGTCCGGCGTATAACGCACCACGCGAGAGGCGCCCCACCGGGCGTTCCACAGGCAGCCGTCCTCATCGATGGCCGATCCGTCCGGCGCGCCGGGTCCATTCTCGACGAACACCCGCCGGTTGGAGATCACAGGCCCCTCGGCGTCGTAGTCGTAGACCCAGATCACGCCCTTCAGACTGTCCGCCGTATAGAGGCGCTTGCCGTCGGGGCTCCAGCACAAGGTATTGGTGATGCCGACGTCGCCGATCATCTGTTGCGAGGCGCCGTCCGCCGTGACGCAGAACATCGCGCCGGAGTGGCGATCGATGGCCACGGACTCGCCATCGGGCGCCAGGTTATTGCACATGCTGCCAAGCCAAATGCGCCCTTGGGGATCGGTGCGGCACTCGTTGGAGCGATTGCCCTCGTCCTTGTCCGGGTTCGCAAAGCCCGTCAGCGCCCCGGTCTGGGGATCGAGCCGATATAGCCCATCGACCTGGGAGACCATCAGATCGCCCCTGGTGGTCGGGATGGCGCTGGAGACGTGGCGCGGCGTCGTCCAGCGCTTCACCTCGCCGGTCGCCGGATCGAACCGATGCACCCGCTTGCCGACGATATCGACCCAGTAGAAGGCCTGCGCCTGCGCGTCCCAAAAGGCGCCTTCGCCCAGGATATCCAGCTCAGGGCGTTGGATCAGCTCGTAAGCAACCATCGAAAACGCGTCCCCCATGAATGGTTTGAGGCGCGACCTGGCGCGTCCTACGGATCATGCTCTAGCGCTCGCCGCGCCGACATGCCACCTCGCTTTCCATGATCCGCCTGTTCGTCCCCGACCCCTTGGCCGCCGGCGCCGAGATTGCGCCCTCGCCCGACCAGGCGCGTTATCTCTTGGCGGTGATGCGCTTAGCCGTCGGCGATGCGGTGCTGCTGTTCAACGGACGAGACGGCGAGTGGCGGGCCATCATGGTCGAAGCCTCCAAGCGCGCCTGTCGCCTTCGGGCTGAGGTCCAGACCAAGCCCCAGGCCTCGCCGCCGGACCTCGATCTGATCGTCGCCCTGGTCAAGCGGGCTCGACTGGAGACGATCGTGGAGAAGGCTGCGGAACTGGGCGCCCGGCGCGTACGCCTGCTGCGCACCCGGCGGACCAACGCCGACCACACCAATGTCGCCCGCCTCCAAGCGATCGCCACGGAAGCCGCCGAACAGACGGGCCGGCTGGACGTCCCCGACCTGACGGAGCCTCTGACGCTAGATCGGCTGCTGGATGGGTGGGAGGCCCCGCGTCGCCTGATGTTTTGCGACGAAGCGGGCGATGCGCCCGATGTCGCGTGGGGCGGCGAGACCGGTCGCGCGGCGCCGGCGCTCGAAGCGCTCCGAGGTCAGCCGCGCGATGCGCCCTGGGCCGTGCTGATCGGCCCCGAAGGCGGCTTCGCCCCGGAGGAGCGTAGCCGGCTGCGCAGCCTCTCCTTTGTCACACCGGTGACATTGGGACCGCGCATCCTGAGGGCCGACTCAGCCGCGATCGCCGCCCTGACGCTTTGGCAGGCGGCGTTGGGCGACTGGGCGGCGACCGGCTGATTGAGGCCGCTTTGGGGCGCAGCCCTTGAGAGGCGCGGGTCGGCGTTCTATGTGCCGGTTGAGGTTGCGCGACTGACGGGACGCGCCGCCCCGCCCGGCCGGCGTTTTTGCGTCTGCGGTGTGGCCCTTTCGGAGACGTGCGATGGCTCAAACGACGCTGGATGAGGCTCCTCTGGAGCTTCACGATCTGGCCGCCCACCTGGCCTCCGGCTGTAAGCCGGCCAGCCAATTCCGCGTCGGCGCCGAGCATGAAAAGTTCGGCTTTCGCACCGATAGCCTGACGCCCGTCGCCTATGAGGGGCCCGACGGTATCGAGGCGCTGCTGAAAGGGCTGATGCGGTTTGGCTGGAACGGCGTCTATGAGGCGCGAGACGGCGGGGAGACGCTGATCGCCCTCAACCGCAAGGGCGCCAATGTCAGCCTGGAGCCCGGCGGCCAGTTCGAGCTGTCCGGCGCGCCGCTCGTGACCATGCACGACATCTGTCACGAGACCTCCCAGCATTTGAAGGAGACCAAGACGGTCGCCGACGAACTTGGGATCGGCTTCTTAGGGCTCGGCTTCTCGCCCATCTGGCGGCGCGACGAGGTGCCGGCGATGCCCAAGGGCCGCTACAAGATCATGCGGGACTATATGCCCAAGGTCGGGGGCTTGGGTCTGGACATGATGTTCCGGACCTGCACCGTCCAGGCCAACCTCGACTTCTCATCGCCCGAAGACATGGTGCTGAAGTTCCGCGCCAGCCTGGCGCTGCAGCCCATCGCCACGGCGCTGTTCGCCAATTCTCCGTTCACGGAAGGAAAGCCGAATGGCTGGCTTTCGGCCCGCGCGGCCGTGTGGACCGACACCGACGCCGACCGCACCGGCCTGCTTGATTTCGTGTTCCAGGACGGCTTCGATTTCGAGGCTTACGCGGCTTACGCGCTGGATGTGCCGATGTATTTCGTCAAGCGTGAGGGGCGCTACATCGACCTCTCCGGCAAGTCCTTCCGCGCCTTCATGGCGGGCCAGCTGGCCGAGCTGCCGGGCGAGCGGCCGACAAAGACCGATTGGGAGGACCATCTCACCACCCTATTCCCCGAAGTGCGCCTGAAGACTTATCTGGAGATGCGCGGCGCCGACTCCGGCCCCCAATCCAGCCTCTGCGCCCTGCCGGCGCTCTGGACCGGTATTCTCTACGACGACGAGGCGCTTGCGGCGGCCTGGGACCTGGCCAAGGCCTGGACGACGGAACAGCGCACCGCGCTCCGCGTCGACGCCGCCCGCCACGGTTTGAAGGCTGAGATCGCCGGCCGCTCGCTCCAGGACGTTGCAAAGGACGTGGTCGCCATCGCCCGCGCCGGTCTGAAGCGCCGCAACTACCTGAACGGCGGCCAGCTCGATGAGACCGTCTACCTGTCCGACCTTGAAGAGATCGCCGACAGCGGGGTGACTCGCGCCGAGCGGCTGCTGGATCTCTATAACGGCCCTTGGGCTGGCGATGCGCGGCGGGTGTTTGAACTGGCGTATTGAGGGTTTTTTCGCTGTTTCTCGCGCATTTGCCGCCGCGCCCGGACGGCGGACGAGCGAAGTGGTCGGGGCGCGGGGCGTCCTGGGGGGCTACAAAGCCCGTCGTTGGAGCGGGTTTTGGGTCCCAATGAGCGCGCCGCATGACGACTAAACCAGGCGACATCCGCGTCGGCATCGGCGGCTGGACATTTGAGCCGTGGCGGGGCGTCTTTTTTCCCCCCGGCTTGGCCCACGCGAAGGAGCTGGCCTATGCCGCCGGCAAGTTGACCGCGATCGAGGTCAACGGCACCTATTATAGCAGCCAGTCGCCGGCCACCTTCGCCAAATGGGCCAAGGAGACGCCGGATGGGTTTGTGTTCGCGCTGAAGGCGTCCAGGTTCTGCACCAACCGCAAGGTGCTGGCCGACGCGGGTCCGTCGGTAGAAAAGTTCCTGACCAGCGGGATCGTGGAGCTGGGCCACAAGCTCGGCCCCATCCTCTGGCAGTTCATGCCGACCAAAAAGTTCGATCCGGACGACTTCGGCGCCTTCCTCAAACTCTTGCCCGCCCGCCAGGCGGGTTTGCGCCTGCGACACGCGGTGGAGGTGCGCCATGAGAGCTTTCTGACGCCCGCTTTCGTAGGCTTGGCGCGAGATGCGGGTGTTGCGATCGTGTTCGCAGACTCCCCAAAATATCCCGCCATCGCCGACCTGACGGCCGATTTCGTCTACGCCCGGCTGCAAGACGCTCACGAAGAGGTCGAGACCGGCTATGACGCCGAGGCGCTCGATCACTGGGCCGATGCGGCCCGCGCCTGGGCCAAGGGCGCGGCGCCCGAGGGGTTGGGGTATATCGAGGCGGCCAAAGGCGGGGCGGCGAAGGACGTCTTCGTCTTTATGATCAATGGCGCCAAGGTCCGCGCGCCGGCCGCCGCCCTGGGCCTGCTCGATAGGCTGCGCGCTCCGGCCGAATGACCAAGCCTTAACATGACGCGAACTTTGCATTTCTGCTAAAGAGGGGGCGATCCATCGCCCGAGCTGGGCATCGACAAGGGGCTTCCAACGTGAATCGTCTGACGCGAATGGCTTTGGTGCTGAGCTTGCCCATGGCGCTGGGGGCGTGCGGGGTGAACAAGATCCCGACGCTTGAGGCCAACGCCAAGACCAAGTTCGCCGATCTCCAGGCCGCCTATCAGCGCCGCGCCGACCTGATCCCCAATCTGGTGGCGACCGTGAAGGGCTACGCAGCCCAAGAGAAGTCGGTGCTGGTGGAGGTGACCCAGGCCCGCGCCTCGGCCACCCAGGTCCACGTCGATCCCCAGACCACGACGACTGATCCGGCGGCCATGCAAAAGTATGCGGCGGCCCAGAACAGCCTCGGCGGGGCGCTCAGCCGGCTGTTGGTGGCCAATGAGCGTTATCCCGAGCTGAAATCCAACGAGAACTTCCTGACTCTGCAAAGCCAGCTTGAAGGCACGGAGAACCGGATCGCCATCGCGCGGCGGGACTACAACTCCGCGGTCCAGGACTATAACCTCAGCCTCGTCACCTTCCCGAGCATTCTGTGGGCCAAGTCGATCTACAGCGCCGAAAAGCCGATGACCCAGTTCCAGGCGAGCGAGGCGGCCCAGAGCGCCCCGACCGTCAGCTTCGACTCCGCTGCGCCTGCGGCGACAACGACGCCCGCCAACAGCAGCGGCCAATGATCATGGGCCGGCGGGCGAGCGCGCCTTGGCGAGGCTTCGCCCTGGCGGCGGCGTTCATCGTCTTGAGCCTGATGACGGTGGGCGGCCGGGCCTTCGCCGCGCCCACCTTCCCGCCGCTGACCGGCCGCGTGGTCGATGACGCCCATGTTCTATCGCCAGAGGTGCAGGCCGATCTGACGGCCAAACTCTCAGCGCTCGAGGCCAAGACCGGGCGCCAGCTGGTGGTGGTCACGCTGCCGTCGCTCCAGGGCTACGACATCGAGGACTATGGCTATCAACTCGGCCGCGCCTGGGGCATCGGCCAGAAGGATAAGAACACCGGCGTCCTGTTCATCATCGCGCCTTCCGAAAAGAAGGTGCGTATCGAGGTCGGTTATGGGCTGGAGCCGGTGCTGACCGACGCCCTGTCCAGTGTCATCCTTCAAGAGCAGGTGCTGCCGAAGTTCCGCGCGGGCGACGTCGCCGGCGGCGTCATGGCGGGGACCGACGCCCTGGTGCAACAGCTCGGGCTCGATCCAGCGACAGCGCAGGCCAACGCTGTGCAGGCCGAGCGCAGCCCCCCGCGACGCCATCACGAAGGGCTTGGCGCGGTCGTCTCCTTTCTCTTGGTCATGTTCGTGCTCAGCGCGGTGTTCCGGGGCGGCCGGCGGGGCGGCGGCATGGGCTGGATGTTGCCGCTGATGTTCCTGGGCGGCGGCCTTGGCGGGGGCGGCGGCCGAGATGACGACTGGGGCGGCGGCGG
>Ga0116229_10013108_pt1 | contig 11793 bp, 9 predicted proteins | sample S1TSphgellanicum_3_FD_87313 | JGI IMG/M metagenome (GOLD analysis project Ga0116229, IMG submission 87313) | Host-associated microbial communities from peat moss isolated from Minnesota, USA - S1T2_Fc - Sphagnum magellanicum MG | ecosystem: Host-associated > Plants > Peat moss > Unclassified... | reverse complement strand
TCATCTTCCGCGAGAACACCGAGGACATCTACGCCGGCATCGAGTACGCCGCCGGCAGCCCGGCGGCCCAGAAGCTGCTCGACTTCATCGCCCGGGAGTTCCCCAAGGACTTCGAGAAGATCCGCTTCGGCACCCAGCCGAAGGCGGAGCAGTTCTGGGCCGCGGTCGGCGCTTCGGGCTTCCCCGCCGACGTGCAGGTCGGCCTCGGCCTCAAGCCGGTCAGCTACTCCGGCAGCGTGCGGCTGATCCACAGCGCGATCGCCTATGCGATCCGGGAGAAGCGCAAGAGCGTCACCCTGGTGCACAAGGGCAACATCATGAAGTTCACCGAGGGCGCCTTCCGCGACTGGGGCTACAAGGTGGCGCGGGAGTTCTTCGGCGCGGTCGAGATCGACGGCGGCCCGTGGTGCAGGATCCCCGAGGGCAAGCCGGGCGCGGGCATCGTGATCAAGGACTCGATCGCGGACATCACCCTCCAGCAGGTGCTGACCCGCCCGACCGACTTCGACGTCATCGCCACCCTCAACCTGAACGGCGACTACCTCTCCGACGCCCTGGCGGCCCAGGTGGGCGGCATCGGCATCGCCCCGGGCGGCAACATCAACTACATCTCCGGCCATGCCATCTTCGAGGCCACCCACGGCACCGCCCCCAAGTACGCCAACAAGGACGTGGTCAACCCGGGCTCGGTCATCCTCTCCGGCGAGATGATGCTGCGCTACCTGGGCTGGAACGAGGCGGCGGACCTGGTGCTCAAGGGCCTGAACGGGGCCATCGGCGCCAAGCACGTCACCTATGACTTCGCCCGGCTGATGGACGGCGCCACCGAGATCAAGTGCTCGGCCTTCGGCGACGCCATCATCGCCAAGATGTGAGCCCCGGCGCCCGGCCGGGGGGGGGCGGGCGCTACTCCCGGACGAAGGACAGCAGCCAGAGGAACAGCAGCGCGCCGAGGACGGCGAAGATCAGCTGGCCCAGCAGGCCGAAGGCGACGATCCCGAGCAGGCGGAAGACGAAGCCGCCGACGAATGAGCCGATGATGCCGACGATGAGGTTGCCGGCCGGCCCGAAGCCGCGGCCCTTCAGGATCACCCCGGCCAGGTAGCCGGCCAGGGCCCCGATGAGGAGGAAGAGGACGAGGCCGGTGAGGCTCATGGGCTGGCGGGGGTCGGCGTCGGGGGAGTGGCGGGCCGCGGGAACGCCATCTTGTTGATGATGGCGACCAGCCGCTGGCGCAGGATCGTGTCCTCCTCCGCGGTGGTCTTGGTGAAGTACTTGCCCTCGGTGACCTTCTCGCCGAGTTCGGTGCTGATCAGGAAGGTGAAGCCGTTGCGGCAGAAGACGGCGTTGCCGCGCTTGGCCACCGGCTTGGGGGTGTCGGGGAAGGTGTAGTTGAGCACCACCGAGCCGCCGGGCAGCAGCACGTAGGTGAACAGGGTGCCGTCGCTGAAGCCGGGCGAGAAGGCGGCGCTCTCGAGGGTGGTGCCGGGGAAGACCTGCTTGAAGTCCGGCAGCACGAAGGCGCCGAAGAAGTAGATCAGGTAGTCCTTGATCCCGCGGGTCGAGAGCTCGAACTTCTGGGTCGCGTCCTGCTTGAAGGCCCCGACGGTGATGTAGGTGCCGAAGGTGTCCTCGAACGTGACCACGTTGGGCGTGTCGCCGCGGATGACGCCGCCCAGTTCGCGCAGGACCGGGATCTCGATATCGAAGGCCTTGGTCGGCGAGATGTAGCGGTTGGCCACCACCACGCCGAGGAGCTTGGGGCCGCCCGGCTGGGCGCGGAGGGGAAGGGCGAGGGCGGCGAGGAGGAGATAGGACAGCAGCCGGGACATGGCCGAAAAGGTCAGACTGGCGGGAGCGTCCGCTGGTTTCAAGCCCCCGGCAGGGAGGCCAGGAGCCGGATCCAGGCGGGCACCGCCACGGCCTCGGCCCGCACCGTGGGGGAGTACCCGGCCGCGGCCAAGGCGTGGCGGCAGGCGGGCTCCCGGTCCGGAGCCTGCTCGCGCAGGACGGCCAGGAGCTGCTTGCGCCGCTGCTGGAAGCAGCGGCGGACGAGCGCCTTGGCCGCCGGGGCGAACACCTGGGGCCGGGCCCGGCGGATCAGGTGCAGCAGCGCCGAGTCGACCTCCGGCCGCGGGTGGAAGCAGGCCGGGCTCACCCGGTGGCCCGGCCCGAACTCGTAGGCCGCCTGGAGGAAGATGGAGATGGCGCCAAAGCTCCGGCCGCCCGGTTCGGCGGCGAAGCGCTCGGCCGCCTCCTTCTGGAGCATGAGCACGAGGCGGGCGGGCAGGGGCCCGGCCAGGACCCCGTCCATCCAGGGGGTGGAGATGGAGTAGGGCAGGTTGGCGACCACCTTGGCGGCGGGCGCCCGCTCGGGCGGCAGGCCGGCCAGCGGGACCTCGACCGCGTCACCCTCCCGCAGGTGCAGCGCCCGCGGGTAGCGCGCCGCCAGGCCCTCTTCGAGGTAGGCGTGCAGGTTGCGGTCGCGCTCGATCGCCCAGACCTCGGCGCCCGCCTCCAGCAGGGCCGCCGTCAGCGTGCCCAGCCCCGGGCCCACCTCCACCACCGCGTCGCCCGGGCCAACCGCGCCCAGTTCGAGCGACTTGCGGACGATGTTGCCATCGACGAGGAAGTTCTGGCCGAGCGCCCGCTTGGGCTGGTGACCGAGCCGTGCCAGCAGGTCGCGCGTGGCGGTCGGGGTCAGCGCCATGATCGTCCGGTCGGGCCTCCCCTGCGGCCGGGCGCGCCTCGGGCGCCGGGTTGGGGTGGACCGTGAAGTCCCTCCGCCGGCGCCCGCGCGGCGATCTCCCGCGGCGGCCAGGCCATGATCTCGGTGGGCGTTTCCGGCACGGCGAACACGAAACAGAACCCCGGGGGCGAAAACCAGACCAGAATCCTTGTCTCGGTCGGCCAAAGCCGCGAACCTGCGGGCATGACCGCCATGGAAGAACTGCGCCAGACGATCGCCCGGCTGCGGGGGCCCGGCGGCTGCCCCTGGGACCAGGAGCAGACCCATGCCTCGCTGACCCGCTGCCTGATCGACGAGTGCAGCGAGCTGCTCGACACCATCGACCGGCTGGACCTGCCGCACATGCGCGAGGAGCTGGGGGACGTGCTGATGCAGGTGGTCTTCCACGCCCAGCTCGCCGAGGAAGGCGGGCACTTCAACCTGGAGGACGTCGCCCGCGAGGCGAACGAGAAGTTGGTCCGACGCCACCCCCACGTGTTCGGGTCGGGCCGGCTCGAGACCTCCGAAGAGGTGCTGGTGCAGTGGGAGCAGATCAAGGCCCGGGAGAAGAAGGCCGGGCCGGTGCAGACCACCCTGTTCAAGGAGCTGCCGCCGCGGCTGCCGGCGCTCATGTACGCCGAGGCGATGTGGAAGCAGATGGGCAAGAAGCAGCTGCAGGCCGCTTCCGGCGCCGACGGCGCGCGGGTGCGCGCCTTGGCGGCCGAGCTCACGCCCGAGGCCCTCGGCCGGCAGCTCTTCGAGCTGGCGGCCGCCGCCCAGCAGCGGGGCCTCGACAGCGAGGGCGCCCTGCGCCTCCACACCGACCACCTCAAGCGCCATGCCGAAGGCCGGGCCGCTTCCGCCCCCGCCGCCTGAGGTCCTGGCGGCCTGGTGGCAGCCGTTCGGGGACCACCTGGCCCTCGAGCGCCGGTGCTCGCCCTACACCGTGCGCAACTACCGGACGGCGTTCGAGGACTTCTACCGCTGGCTGGCGGGGGCCGGCCTCTGGGCGCCCGGCCTCGACGCCCTCGAGCCGCGCGCGGTGCGCGACTTCATCATCGAGGCGCAGCGGCGCTACGGCCGGCGCACGCTCCACAACCACGTCTCGGCGCTGCGGACGTTCTTCCGCTACTGGCGCGGGCAGGGGAAGCTGACCCGCAACCCCTTCGCGTCGGTCCCGCTGCCGAAGCGCGAGCAGCGGCTGCCCCAGTTCCTGACCGAGGAGCAGATGACCTCGCTGCTGGCGAGCCCGCTGCGCCGGCTCCAGGCCGGCGGCTGCGACGCGTTCACCGCCGCGCGCGACCGCCTGGCGATGGAGATCCTCTACGGGGCGGGCCTGCGCGTCTCGGAGCTGGTCGGGTTGAACTACGCCGACGTCGACTGGGCGGCTGGCACGGCCCGGGTGCTGGGCAAGGGGCGAAAGGTCCGCGTCTGCCCCCTGGGCAAGGTGGCGGCGGCGGTGCTGGCCCAGTTCCAGCGGGAACATGCGCCCAGGGCGGGGCCGGCGGACCCGGTGGTCAGCACCCCGGCGGGCCGGCGGCTCACCCCGCGCTTCGTGCAGCTCATGCTGAAGCGCCACCTCGCGCTGGCCGGCCTGCCGCTCGACCTGACCCCGCACAAGCTAAGGCATTCGTACGCCACCCATCTGCTGAACGCCGGGGCGGACCTGCGGATCGTGCAGGAGCTGCTGGGCCATGCCCAGCTGACGACCACCCAGGTCTACACCCATGTCGGGGTAGCCCGGCTGAAGGAAGTCCACCGCCGGGCCCACCCCCGGGCCTGAGGGCCTAAAGGCTCAGCCGCTGGGTGGCGCCGTTGCCAGCGGCGTCGTAGAGCGTGACCTCGACCGAGGTGGCGCCGCTCACCTGGGCGGCGGGGACCTCCAGCACGAAGGTCTCCTCCCGGCCGTCGAGGATCCCGTCGGCCGGCTGCTCCACGATCTGGTGCTCGCCGTTGTTGAAGGTGAACTCCGCGCTGTCCAGGAGGGAGAGGGCGTCGCGGCCGTGCACGCTCACCTGCACCTGGGTGCCGGTGCGCCTCGCCGCGGCCTCGAGGATCACCGGCGGGGTGTGGTCGACCAGCATGTCGTCGGTCTCGAAGGTCACGGTGAGGCGGTCGGCCTCGGGCCGCGGCGCGGCCTCCTTGGCCACCAGGCGGGTGAAGTAGATGCCCTCCGCGAGGTGCAGGGTGTCGAACTGGACGTAGGCCTCGGGGCTGTCGACGGCGAGGTCGGTCCACGGCGCGTCGCCGTCGTGGCGGATGGAGAAGGTGTACACCAGATTGTCGTTGTCGGCGTCGGTGACGGTCCAGAAGCAGACCCGGGTGCCAGGGGAGGCCACCACGGTGCTGCCGAGGAATCCGTTGCGGCGGCGCTCGCCGCCCTCGTGGTCGGTGGCGGAGATCAGCTGGCCGACGGTGGTGACGGCGGAGGGCGGCTGCTCGGGCGGGACGATGATGGCGAAGCCCGGCGTCAGCATCCGGAAATCCTGCAGCTGCGGACGGTGGTTCTGGGTCAGGAAGTAGAGCGAGGCCCGGTCGAGCTGCAGGGTGGGCTTGGCGGTCGACGCCACCGAGAGCTTGAACTGGGCGTACCGCCCGGTCGGGACGTCGGCCCGCCAGCCGTCGCGGTCGGCGAGCGCCACCCACGGGCTCCAGCCCTCGGCCTCCGACTGGCTGTTGGTCATGCGCACCGCCAGCGTGAGCTGGGACGGGTCGGCGTCGCGGACCCGGTCGAAGCGGAAGGCCCCCAGGCGCGCCGGGGCGCCGAGGTCGATCCGCTTGGTCTCGGCCGAGCGCGGCGCGGTGCCGCCGAAGTCGAGCACCGAGAAGCCCGGGGCGTTGTTGCGCAGGGCGAGGAGCTTGCCCGGGGCGCCCGGCAGCGGGGCCAGCGCGTTCACCTGCACCGAGGCGCTGCCGGCGAAGGTCAGCGACAGGCGGGTGGGGATTTCAAACCCGGTCATCTCCCCCAGCTCGCCGCCGGAAATCACCAGCAGGTCGCCGACCTTGACCATGCGGTAGAAGGCCACGCCGCTGCGGGTGGTCAGGACCTCGGGGAAGCCGTCGGGGCCGAACCACTTCAGCGTGCTCCGCCCGGGGAAGCGCTCGGCCGGCGTGACCGCGTTCAGGATGTCGACCGTGGCCTCGCGCGGCTTGGTCGCCAGGTTGCCCGGCACCGGGCTCGGGCTGGGGTTGGGGTTGGGCGTCGGCGGGCCGCCGACGCCGGGCAGGCTGGTCTCGCCGGAGTTGCCCAGCTGGATGGAGGTCGCCACCGGGTGGATCTCGCCGCCCGAGTACACGATGGAGGCATAGAAGCCGCCGCCGGGGTCGGGCACGATGTCGGTCACCTCGGCATCGCGGTTCTCGTCCGCGATGTAGGGCGCCCCGCCGGCCGCCGGGTAGAGGTAGAGGTTGCCCTTGGGGGCCGAGCCGGCCGCGATCCGGCCGTCGGCCAGCTGCACCAGGCGCCGGAGGTTGCGGTCGCCGGCCTCGCCGAACAGGGTGACGCCACGGGCGGCCAGCGCCGCGCCGTCGGTCGTCCGGGCGGCCGAGACCCCGGCCCGGGCGAACTTCGCCAGGTCGATGCGGTAGATCCGCCCGGGGTTGCCGGTGGCGACCAGGGCCGCCTTGCCGCCGTCGACGAGCAGCAGATCGAAGAGCGAGTCGGCGGGCAGGCCCGTCCGCGCGACCACCTGGCCGCCGCGCACCAGGTAGAGGCCGCCCTGGGGCGAGGTGCCGGCGAGGATGGAGCCGTCGGGCAGCGCCTTCAGCGCATACATCTGCACGTCGGGGATGTTCGCCACCTCCTTGCTCGCAAAGGTGCCGGCCGCGAGGTCAAAGGTGACGGACAGGATCCGGCCGCCCGGGCCGGCGCCGACCAGCCAGGAGTGGCCGGCGGCCGGCTCCAGGCACCAGAGGAGCTCGGCCGGCGCCTGGCCCTTCAGGTCGGTGAGGACCGGCCCCCAGACCAGGCGGCCGTCGGAGCGGGTGGCCAGGCCGTGCAGGTCGCGGCTCAGGACGTCGCGGTAGAAGTCGACGTCGGTGCGCTTGGAGAGCGGGTCGGCGCCGAGCCGGCTGGCGGCCGCCAGCGCGGCGGCGAGGATGAGGCGGCGGGCGGTCGGGAGGAGGCGGGACATGGCGGACGGGGAAAGGGGTTACTCCACCACGCGGAGGGTGCGGTGGAACTCGGCGAAGATGACCTTGCCGGCGAGGATGTGGGTCTCCCAGAGCGGCAGCAGGGCGTCGCGGCGCTGGTAGCGCGCCCCGTCGGCGTCGGCCGCGATCCGCTCGAGCGAGGCCGGCACGTCGGGCGTGCCCACGGCCTGGTCGAAGAAGAGCGCCGAGCGCTCGACCACGGCGATGCTGAGCCCGTCCTCCGGCCGGCTGGAGCGCATGGCCTCGACGTAGGCGTCAAAGCTGCGGAGCTGGCCGGGGCGGAAGGTGTGGGAGTGGCCGGTGAGCTCGTCGAGCAGCCGGCCCGGCGCCACGATCACCTCGAGCACCTTGCCGGTCCAGGACGGATCGACCGGGATGTCGACCGAGGTCGCCTGCTCCGCGCCCTGGAAGTCGCGCCAGCCGAGGGTGACCTGGAAGGTCTCGCCCGGGCGGACCAGGGTGCGCGAGAGCTGGAACTGCTCCACCGTCACGGCGGGGTTGTCGTCCAGCGGGTCGATCCGGAACTGCACCGACTGGACCGCCACCTTCTCCAGCGGGTTCTGCAGCTCGGCGGACAAGAGGCCGAGGAACTCGAACAGGCCGGCCTGGAAGCCGTTCTGGCCGGCGTACACCGACTCGCGGCTCACCTGCTGGGTGGGGGAGAAGGTTACGGTGCTCGTGATCCGCACGCCCTCGTTGGCCTGGGCCGCGTTGGAGCCGAAGACGCCCTCCACCACCCCGGTCAGCATCGTGAGAGGGGCGATGCGGCGGTCCTTGACCACCTGGAAATGGAGGGTGCGCGGCGGGTTGGCGCCGCCGACCACCACGGTGACGTCGGTCATCTCCGGCCCGACGCCGAGGCGGCCCGAGACGGCGGAGAGCCGGTCCTGGCTGATGGTCCCGATCACGCCGCCGACGTTGGCGACCTTGTAGGAGTCGGAGGTCGAGGGCAGGATCGCCACCACCTCGGCCGAGCACATGGGCATCTGGACGTCGCCGAGGCCCATCATCGGGTGGCCGAAGGCCAGGACCCGGTCGCCGTCCACCCGCGAAGCGGTGCCGGTGCCGGCCATGGAGATGTCGCCGGTGGTGAGCGCGACCGAGACGGCGTCGCCGGGGATGAGCGGGCCGGCCGGCGGCGGGCCCGCGTCGCCCTGGGTGCTGCCGCCGAGCGCCACCACCCCGAGCCCGAGGGCGGCGAACTGCGGGGCCATGATCGCGGCGGTGCGGGGCGAGACGCCGCTGAGCGAGAAGACGGGCTTCAGGGCCTGGAACGCCGTGCCGGCCAGGGCCGCGGCGGGCGGTGCCGCCGCCGGATCGGCGGCGGGGACGCGCTCGGCCACCTCGGCCATGTCCGCCGCCGGCGTGAAGCCGGCGTAGCGGACCGTCTCAAAATGCTGCAGCTGGTAGCTCAGCGCCCCGGCAAACTTGCCGTCGATGTAGAGCGGGCTGCCGCTCATGCCGGCCACCGCGCCCATGTCCTGGACCCGCGGGTCGGTCAGCCGGCAGAGGATGATCGACTTGCCGGGACCGAGGGCGTTCTGGATGATGCCGGTGACCTCGACCGCGAAGGGCTCGGGCTTGGTGCCCTGGAACACCGTCCAGACCTCGCCGTGCTGGCCGGGCTTGATGTCGGCGAGGGCCAGCGGGGGCGCGGCCACGGGCTGCTGCGCGCCCAGTCGCGCGAGGGCCGCCAGCAGGCAAAGAGTCAGGAGCGATCGGCCCATCGTTGGACGGCAGCCTGGGCCGGGCGGCGGAGTTTGGCGAGGGCTCATAACGCCCCGATCACCTGCTGGAAAACGGTGCAGGCCCGGTCGACCGCCGCCCCTTGGTGGGCCGTGCTCAGGAAGGCCGTCTCATAGGCGCTCGGCGGCAGGTAGACGCCGGCCTCGAGGCAGCCGCGGAAGATCCGGGCGAAGAGCGCGGCGTCGCTGGTGAGCGCCGACGCGTAATCCCGCACCGGCTGGCCGGTGAGGAAGAGCGCGAACATGGAGCCCACCTGCGGCACCTGGACCGGCAGGCCCTTGGCCCGGGCGGCCGCCAGCAGGGTGTCGCGGATCTGCTGGCCCAGGGCATCCAGGCGCGCGTAGGGGTCGGTCTCGTCGAGCAGCTCGAGGGCGGCGATCCCGGCGGCCAGGGCGAGCGGGTTGCCGGAGAGCGTACCGGCCTGGTACACCGGCCCGAGCGGGGCCAGCAGGTCCATCACGTCGGCGCGGCCGCCGAAGGCGCCCACCGGGAGGCCGCCGCCGATGATCTTGCCGAGCGCGGTCAGGTCCGGGGTGATCCGCTCGATTTCCTGGACGCCGCCGCGGGCCAGCCGGAAGCCGGTCATGACCTCGTCGAAGATGAGCAGGGCGCCCGCGGCGGTGCAGGCCCGGCGCAGGTGGGCGAGGAACCCGGGGGCGGGGAGGATGAGCCCGACGTTGGCGGGGTAGGGCTCCACGATCGCCGCGGCGACCTGGCCGGGATTGGCCGCGAAGGCGGCGTCGAGCGCGGCGGGGTCGTTGTAGGGGACCACGACCGTCTCCCGGGCGAAGGCCGCCGGGATGCCCGCACTGTCGGGATGGCCGTGGGTGAGGGCCCCCGAGCCGGCCTTGATCAGCAGCGAGTCGGAGTGGCCGTGGTAACAGCCGGAGAACTTGATGATCTTGTCGCGGCCGGTGAAGCCGCGCGCCAGCCGCAGGGCCGACATCGTGGCCTCGGTGCCGCTGTTGCACATGCGGACCTTCTGGATCGAGGGGACCAGGCGGGTGATGAGCTCGGCCATCCGGACCTCGTAGGGGTTCGGGGTGCCGAAGCTGGTGCCGCAGTCCAGCGCCGCGGCGATGGCCGCCTTGATCCGCGGGTGGTTGTGGCCGTGGATCGCCGGGCCCCAGGTGCCGACGAAGTCGATCAGCTCCCGGCCGTCGGCGGTGGTGAGGGTGGCGCCCTGGGCCGAGACGGTGAAGAAGGGCTGGCCGCCGACCGAGCGGAAGGCCCGGACCGGGGAGTTGACCCCGCCCGGGATCAACTGCTGGGCCCGGGCGAAGAGCGCGGCGGAGGAGGCCATCAGTTGACGTAGCGCTGGACGATGGGGATGCGGCGCCCCACGCCGAAGGCGAGCGGGGTGATCTTCAGGCCGGGTGCGGCCTGCTTGCGCTTGTACTCGTTGAGGTCGACCTTGCGCGCCACGTCATTGACGACCGCCGGATCGAAGCCCTGTGCCACCAAATCCTTCCGGGACAGTCCCTGCTCCACGTAGCCGAGCAGGACCGCGTCGAGGAGGTCGTAGGGCGGCAGGCTATCCTGGTCGGTCTGGTCGGGCCGGAGCTCGGCGCTGGGGACCTTGTCGATGGTCGACTGCGGGATCGGGGGCACCCGGCCGGCGCGCCCGGCCTCGCCGTTGATCCAGTTGGACAGCGCGTAGACCTGCATCTTGAAGACGTCGGAGATGACGGCGAGACCGCCGCACATGTCGCCGTAGAGCGTGCAGTAGCCGACCGCCATCTCGCTCTTGTTGCCGGTGGTGAGGAGCAGGGCGCCGAACTTGTTCGAGATCGCCATCATGAGGACGCCGCGGGCGCGGGCCTGGATGTTTTCCTCGGCGACGTCGCGGGCGCGGCCCGCGAACATGGGCGCGAGCGCCTGCTCGAATTCCCGCACGATGGCGGCGATGGCGATGGTCTCGTAGCGGATGCCGAGGTTCATGGCCAGGTCGCGGGCGTCGTCGCGCGAGTGCTGGGAGGAGATGGCGGAGGGGAGCGAGACGCCGATGACGTGCGCGGGCCCGAAGGCATCGACGGCCAGGGTGGCGACGAGCGCCGAGTCGATCCCGCCGGAGAGCGAGACGAGCACGGTCTTGAACCCGCACTTGGTCGCGTAGTCGCGCAGGCCGAGCACCAGGGCCCCGTGGATGTCGGCCAGCTCGGACTGGCCGAAGGTCGGCGCCAGCACCGGGGCCGCGGCCGGCGTGCGGGTGTCGACGACCGCGAGGTCGGTGGCAAAGGCCGCCAGGCCCGCCAGCACCTCTCCCCGGGCGTCGCACAGGATCGAGCGGCCGTCGAAGATCAGCTCGTCGTTGCCGCCGACCGCGTTCACATAGACCACCGGGCACCCCAGGGCGCGGGCCGCCTCGCTGACCAGGGTGTGGCGCACGTCGCCCTTGCCGTGGTTCCAGGGGCTGGCGGAGAGGTTCACCATCACGTCGCAGTGCTCAGCCGCCAGCTGCTTCACCGGGTCGAGGCCGTTGTACAGCCGCCGGGTGCTGATCATCGGATGGGTCCAGATGTCCTCGCAGATGGTGACGCCGATGCGGGTGCCGTGGTGGGTGATCACCACCGGCCTCACCGCCGGTTCGAAGTACCGGTCCTCGTCGAAGACGTCGTAGGTCGGCAGCAGGCACTTGCGCGCGGTGGCGGTCACCTGGCCGCGGTGGCAGAAGGCGGCGGAGTTGTAGAAGGGCCGCCCGCTGCCGGTCGGGTTCGGCTCCACCGTCCCGACCAGCGCCGGAACGTCGCCGACGGCGGCGGCGATCAGCCGGAGCGAGGCCTCGATGTCGGGCACGAAGTGCCGCTTGAACAACAGGTCCCGCGGCGGGTAGCCGCACACCGCCAGCTCCGGGAACACCACCAGCTCCGCCCCGCGCGCCACCAGGTCGGCGTAGGCGTCGAGAATGAGCTTCCGGTTGCCGGCGAGGTCGCCAACCGTGGTGTTGATCTGTGCTAGCCCCAGGCGCATGGCAAAGGTGGAAAGGAGTCAGCATGGACTCCTTCATTCCTTCTTTCAACCTCTTCGGCAGTGAGCGCTCCTTCCGCCCCCCGTCTGATCCTCGCCTCGGCGTCGCCGCGCCGCCGCGAACTCCTGGCCCAGCTCGGCGTGCCCTTCGAGGTGGTGGTGGCGGACGTCACCGAGCACGAGGAGGAGACCACCGATCC